>ERZ808245.895-NODE-895-length-13217-cov-5.305881_pt1 | contig 13217 bp, 8 predicted proteins | sample MGYA00521243_ERZ808245 | MGnify/ENA primary metagenome ERZ808245 (study PRJEB31516, sample SAMN03275576) | gut metagenome | biome: mammalia-associated habitat; material: feces | host: Papio cynocephalus | place: Kenya | collected 2012-07-07 ... | reverse complement strand
AGCATTTGTCTGAACAATATGGGATTTTATTCTCTATAAACTCCTAAAGACGAGATTGCTCTAAATTAAAATCATTACAAATATTGTCAACGCTTAATTTATGAATTTACTAAAAAAATAAATAGGCGCTCACTATCGAAATAATCTTTTTCTTAAAAGAAAAAAGCTTTTTTTGAAACGAAGCTCAAATTCTTAAATTTATGTTTTAGTGCCAATGGAAGAAAATTAATATCGTTTATTCTCTAACAAGCAAATACTTGATTGATGCTTTTTAAATAAACGGTCGGCTTGCAAGTAACCATTTTTATCGTGAGTCAGAGGATAAACTATTTAGGCGTCTTTCATTTTGCAATTCCCATCAATCTTGACCAAATAGATTCCGTTCGATAAAATCCTAGTTAAATCAGGAGCTTTCATGAATCTTACCAAATCTCAATTTGCTTTATCGCTAAGCCTTGCGATTTGTTACCTTCTATTTTTAGTAAGTTACGTTATTATCTCTATCGCTACTTTGTCAGCTTCTTATAACCTTGTGCCGCTTGCATTAATACTAGGGTGGCTCTTAGCAATCATTTCATTATTTTCTCTGCAACTTAGTAAGCGAAAGACAATCATTTCATTACTCGCACTTATCGCTTCCGCCATTTTCGTATTGGTTTATATCGTTTGGTTTTCCTTAGTTGACATGCAAAACATAAATGCAATGTTACTAAGAATGGGTGGGAAAGCCACAACGAAAGCAACGATGACGGATTATTTCGTATGCCCTTTCTTGTTAGTTGAAGCGTTGACTTCGATATTGATAGCCGTTTTAGCCACATTGGCCTTCTTCTCGCTTAGCAAAAAGAACAAGGGAAATTAGGCTAAAAGGAAAGCCTTCATAGTTATTAAAATACTTGGGTAATTCTCAAAAAGCTTACTTTTATTTATGCCATAAAAATGAAATGCCAACAGTTTTAGAAAAAAACCTTAATTTGCGGAGATTTTAACTAAAATTAAATAATATCGAAATTGTTTTGAAGATGACTAGCGGTATCAGCTTTCCTCTTTAGATCAAAGCAAATGTTGCCACGCCCTCACTTATTAACATGAAATTTTGCCTTAGTGCGCATTAATAAACCAATAGCGTTATTGTGCTTTTCATTAAAAATATTTCGTGCTATAACCAAAATGTTTGTCCGTTTCCTATTTGAGATACGGCTATACAATCATAGGGTATTTCTACAAATTGCAGCCGATTCTATTGAAATTACTTGTTTGATGTTTTCTCGCTATTTGTCCAATCTTCCAAAAGTAATCCTTTAACATGAGCAAATTCATTAACGTTATGACTAACAAGCGTGAAATGATTCGCCAATGCAATTGCAGCGATAAACATATCGTTGTTCCCAATGGTTTTGTCTCCTTTCTCAAGGTTAGGCCGGATTAGACCATAAAAACGGCTCTCCTCTTTAGAAAAAGGGCCAGACTGGAACGCATCAAGAAACCTTCTAAATTTTAGAATTGTTTTATCATTGTTTTGGCATTTTCTTGCTCCATATTCGATTTCTCCAAGAACAATAGATGGGGCAAGGATAGATTGTGCTGGAGTGCTCAAGAAATGCTCTTTCAAAGAAGGATATTGGCCCTTCATAGAATAAATAACTATATTCGTATCAAGAAGATATTTCATAAATCCATCACCTTCTTTGTCGGCGAATCTGATGGTATTTCCATATCATCATCCTTTCCAGCCCCAAATAGCGAAAAGAAGCCGGGCGGATAAGTTGCAACTGCGTTTTTCACTGACGTCGAATCTAAAGAACAAGGGTATTTGTTTTGTATGATGGTTTGATGAAAAATAGCACCAAAGCTTCAGACATATTCATGCCTAAACGTTCAAAAACTTCATTAGCGTTCTTTTTTACCAATTCATCAACCCGAAAAGTTATTGTAGTCATACCCTTCCTCCTATATATTTCGTAAGTACATTATGATGTATTACATTGTTATGACAATATCGTTTAAGCATTTGTTGTATGTGCTTAAACGCTCATCATTTAATGCACTGACAAAGCTTTGTCTAAAAACAAAATGAATATGCCAAAACAATAAATATCCATGCATTTCCTGGACGAATCTAAAAAATCTAAATGGTAGTTAAATTCCGTGTTCAGCTCTTTTCGCAAATGCTTTATATCATCAGTTTTCTAAATTAAAAGAGACGCTTATTAGACTATATAATATGTTTCGCGCCTTCTTTTATCACGCTATTAAACTGCAAAGCATTGTCGCCCTCTCGCCCTAACCACGCCTTGGAGAAAAAACAAAGGGTTGTTCTAAAATCAATGCTCTAGAACAACCCTTTTTATCAATTAAGAGATGCTTTATCGAATGCAGAGAATCCTATTTCTTTACCCTTATTTTTTCTCTTTCTTTGGCGAATTACCCTTGATTGATCCCTCTTTTTTCGTCTCCGTAGATGAGGCCACTTCTTCTACTTTATATACCGTCTCTTGCGGATTCGTTTCTATTTTGGCCTCATTATTAATGGAAGCACTTGCCATCGATTTGCGTTTCCTATTCCTTAAGAAATTAATGACGACAACCGAAGCTAATAGCGCAGCGATCACATAAAGAGAACTGACAAGCACATAATTGATCCAAATCTCCCAAGAAGCCATCATACGAACGGATTTGGCGTTAGGAGCAATCCCTTCATATGTACCGGAATTAACAACCGTATAGCAGATGTTTTTGATCGCTTTGCGGATGGAATGAAGTGCCGTAATAGAAGAACTATCATCAAAGACATCAGTCATAGACGTTCCTTTTACGCCTGAGAAAGCGGTGAGATAGAAATCGTTACCACTTCTCATCATATGGTCCAACTTGACTTTTGGTCCATAGTCAGTGATGACCATGCCCTCAAAACCCCATTCGTTACGAAGAACACCAGTATTGAGATACCAGTTTTGCGCACACATAACAGGGCCGATGCAGTTGAATCCCGTCATTACACCAGAGCAACCGCGGATAACTTTGGTTTCGTTTTTGCCGGTTTCAGTATTGTAGTAATTCAATTTTTGACGTGAAGTTTTCGCGCAAATCTCGAATGGTTTTAAATAAAGTTCACGAATTGTTTGTTCATTAGCCCATGTCATTGCCATGTCTTGACGGTTAGATTCCTGCTCATTGAGAGCGAAATGCTTCATATAGGTATAAATACCACCATCAGCGGCACCTGACATAATTTCTGCAGAGATAACGCCGGAAATTAATGGATCTTCAGAAATATATTCAGCATTTCTTCCTCCGAATGGTGAACGATGGAGGTTCATAGCAGGCGCGTATAGCCCTTGAACGTTGTTGCTCAATCCTTCTTGGCCCATCGCTTTCCCACGTTCATAAGCTAAACGAGGGTTAAAAGTACAGGCGGTTAAAGTTTGAGAAGAATAGTTGCACCATTTCCAGTCTTTTTTAGAACCAAAGGTGGAAAAACCGCTTGGCCCATCAAAATCTTCAGTAGAAACCTTGTTGATTGCTCTTAGCTCAGCGGTATTATAAGCACCATAAGCAAGAAGCTTTCCAATATCATCGAGATTGTCTTTGTTTCTGAAGGAAATTTCGTTCAATAAGTCTTCCCACATCGGATCGTAATAGTCTTTTCCGCGAAGGGCGGAAAGAACAAGATCCTTTTGTTCAATCTTGAATGGCTTAGTGTTGCGTACTTTCGAACCTTTTTGATTACCAAGTACTGGATGCTCCTTGATACTCATAACAGATGGTTTATAGGAGTCAAACTCGCTCTTGTAAATATCCTTTAAAGTGCGATCTGCAAGAGTTGGAGCGGTTGGGAAAGTGCTAGTAAAGTCCTTACGAGACATATTTGTAATTCCATCTTCATTCATGAAATCGCTAGAAGATTGGAACATATTAGTCGCGGCCACAAATCCCTCGCCATTCTTTGGTTCATTAGTTGGATTTCCGTCGTTGTCTAGCTTTGATTGACCATCCTTTTCGCTTTGACGAGGATTGGCGCTATCATAAAAGATATCATTCGCGTTGGAATAGATATAATTCTCATATTCTTCGTGAGAATTTTTTCCTAGTGTGATGGTGTAATCGCCTTTTTCAAGAAAATAGCATCCTTTCGTTCCATCGCCATTGTCCCTCTTATAAAAGTAGGAAGCCATATCGTCAACCCCAAAGGAAAGTTCTATTGTTTGACTTTGCCCTGGTTCTAATAGTTCACTTTTATCAAAAGCGATGAGGTTTTTCGAGGATTTTTCAATACCATTCGCTTTATCAAAGTCGGTATAAGGAGCGCCATAATAAATTTGAACAGCCTCTTTCCCTGCTTTTTCTCCAGTATTGGTAACCTCAACCTTAAGTTTTACTTTGCCGTTTTCAACTTTTTTCTCGACAAATCGTTGATCAAATGTCGTGTAGCTTAAACCATGTCCAAATGGGAAAGCTACTTCGTCTTCATAATTGATATAGCCCTCTTTTGCAGCGGTTTCGTAATAGCGATAGCCGACATATATCCCTTCTTCGTATTGAACGAATGTCCCGTTATCTATTCCATTAAGTTGCTTGACATTATCATATTTCATCCAAGGGTTACCAGCTTGGTAAGGATTAGTTCCGGCATATCCAAAATTAGCCGAAGAAGGAATTGTGAGGAAATCTTTGGCCCAAGTGTCGACGAGTCTACCGCTGGGGTTAATTTTTCCCGATAAAATATCGCCGAAGATTCCGGCACCAGCTGTGCCGGGAAGCGGCATATAAATTATTCCATCGCAAAGTTCATTCACTTCATCATTGATTTCAATAATGTTCACACCCGTGTTCAATAAGATGGTCTTCTTGCAATTCGCTTTCATCCAGCGGAGTGTTTTCATTTCATCACCAGTAAGTTGCAAAGAATGCTTTGTGCCGTCGCTATACCCATCCATTTTGAAATCTTCGCCTTCACCGCCTGAACGGTTGACGGCTAAAATGCCAATAGTCCCGTTAGCAGCGCCTTCATGACCATTATATTGTTCAAACGGTAGGGTCCATAAATGTCTTACAGCACCGAGGCTGGATTTTGCATCATGCGGATAAGTTCCTTCCGCGGCAGTTAGTTCCTTAACCTTCGCGTTTTTTGTCAAATTGGCGATTTCTTGATTAACTTTGAAGTTGTCTTCAACGGATTTTGACAATGATTTTGTTTCGACTTTGCTATTGTTCCAACTGCTTGATCCGGCTGTTGATCCCATTCGATAGTAAGAATAGCCAAATGGGGAAATAGTTTCATCGCTTGATAAAGGCAAGAAATTGTCTTTGTTTTTCATTACGACAATGCCTTCCTTGGCAATGATTTCTGTGCTCTTTACGCTTTCTTCAAACGCTTCAACATCAGACTTTTTCCCATAATAATCTGTATTAATGCCGTCTTGATTATCCGTTACAAGCTCTCCACGCCCAAAAACTGTATCAAGAGTCGGTTTGAACATATTGGAGAAAATCGGAACAAGAACAGCGAGAGCTAAACTAAACGCGCTTAAAGGAAGAAAAATCGAAGCGCATTTCTTTGTCGACATTATTTTTTTGTTTTTTTTCATAAACATTCCTTTCTTAATCGATGCTTAAAGTGACGCTTTTCCAGTTGCCACACGAGATTCCATTTAGGGCCCATTGATTTTTTTCCAAATATCCGGTCATCGTAAGGCGAATCGTATTGACTCCTGCACTAAGAGTGATTGTGCCCAAGGTCAAGGTAGCAAACTGTCTCATGCATAAGTCGTCAGCCATTCTCCATTGATCGAGCGTTCCATCGGCTTTTAGGTATTTTTTCGCGGTTTCGCCATCATCTTCAGCGTTGATAATATGGCCTTTTGCAATGGCGTCCTTGTTCGTTTCAAATACCTTTTTCTCACCGTTTACAGTGTTTGAGAGCTCAACCACTTTTGACATTTCAAGGTCATAAGAACCAATCCATCCTTGAGTGAAACCATCAATCTTTGTGTCATAGTCGTTATATTTCAGTTCGCTGGTATTATATAGGTAAGCGTTTGTAGCAACTTCAGCAGAAACGGTAATCGTTCTTTCTCTGTCGCTTTCAATGACATATTCAAAATATGATCCGGTTGATACTTTTTCGAAATAACCACCAGCAGCGCTGACAAAGCCAGTCTTGCCATTTGTTGCATCGTGATAGGAAATCGTCATGTTATTAGGAGAATTTAAGAAATCTACTTTGTTTAAGGGCTGTGTGATTGAATTAGAAACAGAGACATCAACCGTGAACTCAATATCTTCGTATTTCAGGCGTACTTTGCCACTTTCGTACAACGGCCCATTATCAATAATCTTGATTTTACTATTATCGATTTTGCCAATTTCAACACCATCGCTGTTGTATCCAATAAATTCGGCGCCTTCAATAGAGAATTTATTTCCAGCCACATAAGCAGACTTGGTTGGTTCTTTCGTCATTTCAATGTTTGTAATACTCTTATCAGTGTTTTCATCAACATAAATGAGCTCGATGCTCTTCCAGTTTCCGCATAGAGAACTAGCGTAGCCAAAGCCACCTTTGTTGTAATTCAGATTAATTTCGATGTCATTTTGTCCTTCTACAATATCAACAGTGCCGATATGAATCCTGCGGAAATTATTGAGCAAGAAATATGTGCACGCTCCCCAAGCAGAGTTTTTTACTGCCTCTGCTGCACCAATAGAAGCAGGATCCATGGCGTTAGTAAGATTAGTTTGAGGAATCACTGCGTTTTCATTAATTGAAAAGGATTTGCTGTTGTTTTTAAGTGTCATAAACTTCGTGAAATCAATTTCGCGTGAGCCTATAAACCCTCCTTTAGCACCTGGCCAAATTTTGCCTACATCGCCAGAAATATAGCCGTTTGAAGCAACGCTAGCATAAATATCAAACTTAGCACCCGATTTACTTGAATTATAAGAATAGGTGAACTTCCCATATGCAGAAGCGTTTTCTAAGAATCTTTCTTTTTTGACCGTTGTGTTGATGGCAGCTGACTTGGTATCAATGGAAGTGAACCCATCTTCACCTTCAACTTTATTATTTTTATCGCGGTCATGGACCGGCTCTACATATTTAATTACAGAATCAGTCGAGCCAAGATCACCAATAACTTTTGTTTTCACTTTTAAAGGAATGGTAATTTTGCTTTGATCATATATTAAATCAATAGAAGTATCCGCTGGCGTTAAAGAACCGGTATTGGAGATTTGAATCTTCGAAATATCAACGTCAGCAGTTAAGCCATTTTCATCTTCAAGATAAAAATAAGCGCCATCCAAAGAGAATTTATCGCCAACAAGGTATTCTTGCTTTGGGGAATCAGCCATTACAAGCTGCGCGTTTGAAAGTGATTCTCCTTTTTTAACATAGCGTACTTCAATGTTGTCCCAGTTACCGCACGCAGCACCTAAATAAGCGTATCGGCCACCTGTGATTTGGTTTTTATTAAAATCAATTTTAATATTATTGACACCGCTAGTTAGAGTCACTTTGCCAAGCCAGTGCCGCTTGAAATTTTTCATGCATAAATCGACGGTAGCAAACCATGGGTTTTCCGTCGAGGCAGAAGGAATTTTATCGAGTTCGGCCTCCGTTACCATCGTTTCTTTGATATCGGCGGCTTTCTTATTATCTACAACGTTGCCGTTGTTGCTCAGTTCGTAAACATTAGAAAGTGGAAGCGCGTTGGAACCATTTAAGCCGCTTTTATATTTATCCGAAACAGCACCCCAATGATAGCTATTAGAAGCAACGGAAGCGTAAATGTAAAGTTCATCACCTTCATTTTCTGTATTGATGGTATAAGAAAAATTAGAACCATAGCTCACATCACCTAAATACCCAGTGAAAGTCCCATCGCTATTCTTTCTTGATCCACGCGAAGCTGAACGCCCATCAACATCTCTTATGTCAGGATTGTCGCTAGTTGGATCTGGAGTATTTCCTTGGGAGTTAAGAGTATGCTCAGGCTCATTGTATTTGAAAATGGCCTTATCCATAAGCTCGCACTCGCTAATCATCGTATCGGAGACATTGATGTCGAGCGTTGTGGTGTATTTTTTCCATTTGAAGGTCAACTGTTTGTCTTCTTTGGTCAAAGAGCGAGCGGGTTCGATTGTGACTTCGCTTGGGTCTGGAGTGATTTCCTCGCCATCCTCGTAAGCGGTCAAGATGAACATGCTTGGATCTACTTTTTCGCCTTCTAAGAATTCAGTGCGGGAGCTTAAATCAACATCGATCCCGACTCCATACCATTCGCCTTCGCCTTGCTCTCCGCCCGTTACCGCGCACGAGCCTAATAAGGCAAGCGAAAAAACAAACGCGAACGACTTCGTAAACAAATTCTTTTTCTTCATTTGTTTCCTTTTCCCCTCGCAATCCGTGTAAAAGCGAGGTTATTTTTCCTTTCTTATTGGCGATTACCACTACGTTATGTATGCAGAAACACGCGCCAATACTATTTTGTTAGCGGTTACATTTTATCGAATAACCAAAATCGCTAAGAAAGTTGTCATAACCTGCGCCTCAAATAGCCTAACTTGCTTAATTAAAGAAACAAGCCACAAGGCTAAAGACATGGTTTTCTAGCTTAAAAGAGACGTTCCCATCATACTTTTTCACAATGTATTCAATGGATTTTGTCCCGAATCCATGGTAACGATTGTCTTCTTTCGATTTAGGAAGGCCGTTTTCAAATTCGATGTTCTTGCTGCAATAATTCTCCACTTTTATTGAGACGATATCGCCTTTCTGAATCACTTTGATGAAGATGGAGCGGCATTTCTCTTTTTCTACTTTCACCGCTTTTATGGCGTTGTCCAACGCATTTTCAAAAAGAGAATAAATATCGCTATTGTCCATGAAAGAGAGCAAAGAGCCATCGATGATAGGAACGATGCGGATTTTGTTTTTCTTGCAAACCAAAGTCTTTTCGGAAAGAACCATATCTAGTACCGGGTTCCCGGTTTTAATTGCGGAATCATAAATGTCCACCGTCTTTCTTAAATCATTAAGACGCTTAATTTGTTCGGTAGTGGAACAAGTGTCCTTGATTGATTCAATCTCGTGTTTTAAATCGTGGCATTTGATGTTGATGAGTTCCATCGTTTCTTTGCTACTCGCGAATTTCTCATTCTGGAATTTGAGGGTTTGCTCCAATAATGATTTTTCATCACTTAGTTTTCTAGCGTGGAAGATGTTATATTGGACGGCAAGAATGAAGAAACAAGCGATAAGCGCATAAATTCTTATCGAAATGAGAGCGACGGTATCGCTATTTTGCTGTCCATACATCGAAAGGATATTCACGACTAAAACAGCGATAGAAGACATCAAAACCACAACGGTATTATTCAAATCGACGATGTCGTTCTTCTTGACGAGCTTGATAAAAATGAAAAAGTAGGCGGAATAAGTCACTAAAAGAGTAATCCCCAGCAAGCCTATTTCTAATCCCTTGGATGGATTAAAGAAAAACATCATGGTTAGTTGCCAAAGATTATCCGAAAAGTTCTGAATGGTATAGGCGCTGAGCGCTAAAAAGAGAAGCTGCTTGAATTTTAGCGAATACGTGAGATAAAGCGGCACTAGCGATAAAGCGAAAATGAAAAGGAAAATGGTTCTAAACCATCCAATTTTGATATCGACGTTCCAATAGATGATAATAATCGAGAAAGAAACGAACAAAGCGAAATACCCTAGTAATCTCAATCCCCAATACGATTTCTTGCGCACGTAGGTAAAAGTGATAATTTCAGCGATTAATAAAGGAATGACAAAGCGGTAAAGATAATAAAATACCGCTTGATCTAGAATATAATTCTCGTACATTAGATTTCATCTCCAATGTAATTTGTAAGATTATCCAAAAAGGCTTTTTTCTTCGACCGAGAAATCGGAAGAACTTCATCATCAACTTTAACCGTATTGTCTTTAAGATTAACGTTAGAGCAGTATTTGAGATTCACTAGATACGAATTGTCGCATCTTACAAAATGATACTGTTTTAAAATCTCCTCGTATTTTTTGATTTTGTCACGAATGGAAATGACATCATTCGCGGTTTTTATTTTAAGGATGTGGCTAGAAACTTCAATATGACGAATCTCATCGATATCGATTTTGCGAATCGTGCTTTTATTGGAAATAACAATATAATGTTTATTCTCGTTTTTAATAACGCGAATCGCTTTATCCATCACAAAAGCAAAATCGTATTCCGAAATTGGCTTAACGATATAGCCAAACGCGTTGAACTTATATCCTTTGTCCGCGTATTGGGCTGAGTGCGAAATGATAATGATTGGCACGAATTGATCAATCTTTCTAACGGATTCGGAAACCTCCAAGCCATTAATCTGTGGCATCTCAATATCGATGATGATCAAATCGAAATTCGCTTTGAAGGTTTCTAAAAAATCCAAGCCATTATAAAAGTCGCTGATGGCAAATGAGTCTTTTTTCTTTTCTCCGATTTGCTTCAGAAGTTTTTGGCAAATCTCATGATATTTTTTATCGTCTTCAACAATCGCGACCCTAATCATAATGTCCCTTTATTATTTTTAATCATTATCTTTTCTAGTCGCTTTAGTCAAATATTAATGAAAAAACCAAACCAAAATCAGTAACTATATTCGTTTGAATGGTGCGCTTTTAAAAAGTAGTTCGCCGCTAACATTTGGCGGAGTAGTACGAGGTCCATAACTACTTTGTTGTCTTACGATTTCACCATTAGGCCCGAGGGAAAGAGGGCGACCACTATTGCAAAGCCTTGCGACTAAGCTATAATGGTGGAGGTTGTGGCTCTAACGTCCCTTTCGGCCGTTAGAGTTTTTTTGACTCTCTACTAGGAAGATGAGAATCAAAATCACCACGATAGACGTGACGTCCATCACCACTTCTCCTTTCTCTTCCTCTCTCCCCGGGTAATGTTTGAGTAAGTATAAATGCTCCTCACTTATCTATAGGCGTGCTTCCCCTATTTTTACCAAAAAATTTAAAGTTTTTTGTTTTACGAATTAAAAATGGAGAAACATAGGCAACATTATGCGTGCCATAAGCATGGACTTTAAAATTCACTAAAAGCATGGATAAACTGATGAAAAAGAGAAGCGAGCATACCGTTTCTTAATCAGTGCGAATTATCTAAGGAAAAGATAATTTAAGAAACCTTTGCGCCAAGCGGTAAAGCGAGCAATTTCGAAATCTTAAACATTTGTAATCCTACGGGGATACCGATGATTGTGATACAGCACACTAGTCCAACAAATAAAGCGAACAATGCGTTTTCCCATCCAAAGAAAATGAACCAAAGAACATTAATGGCCATCTTGGTCGTACTATTGGACGATGAAACGGTTTTCCCAAAAGGAAAAAAGATGACTTTGCCAACTTAAAATACTGAAGCCCGATTGGAATAAAAATAATCGTGGCGCAGCATAAAAGCCCTTCGAGGAATAAAGTGAACGCATACCACCAGCTAACAAAAACGAGCCATAGAATGTTTGCGATTACTTTCGTAATTGAACTCCTATAGGCTCATTATACACGAAATGAAACCCATTTTAAAAATGCGTGATTAAGCGAGAAACACGGAATTAGTGTCCCAAATTTCCTTGCAATTCCCACTTAAATTAAAAAATATAACTTTTGCGATTAATCGTCATCGATATCCATATCAAGCATATGATCGCTCTTTTTGCGAAGCAAAGAACCATCAAGCAAGAAAGAAAGACTCGTACCAATCAAGGCGATCAATGACAAAGCGAAGAAAGAAATATAACGATACGAGGATAAATATGGGTAGGAAAGCTGCAAGATAGCGTTAATAAGTTGGTAGATACACGGGGCAATAAACACCGCTTTCCTTCTCAATTTTGGGCCTAATAAGTGATGAAGGATCATAATATTGCTTGTGGAATATAAGCCGCTCGACATCCCCTTCGCGCTATGGATGATAATCACTAAAATAGCTAACGATAAACCGCTTTCTATAGAAGCGCGGAAGAAATAGGAAATCACGCCAAAACCGATACACTCTAGGCATAATAAAGCAAAAGCAAGCGTCACGGAGAAGCGTACCTTTTTGCCAAAACCGATTTTAGTATTGATGAAAATAAAGGCAAATTCCGCCAAAGAGGAAGCGGCGATAAATAAACCCCAGCTAAGCGGATTAAAAGCGTTTAATATCGGCCCACTGCTTTCCAAGGTCGTCCAAAGGTTACTCGATAAGGAATCGCTCGCGTAAATGAGTGGGATCCACATCGACGCGAGGAACAAATAAAAGGTGTATTTCTTGTTTTTGAATAAATCCAAGTATCGTACCTTCTCATGATCGTCAGAATGAAAAGTCGAGGTAGGGAATGGCTTAAACCAAAAAGTCAAAAAGAACAAAACTAAAAGCAACGGGGTAGATAGTAAAAACGAAAACAAATAGCCTTTGTAAGAAGAAAAAACGCTCTCCGCGAGGAATCCACTAAGCGGTGAAGCGACAATCGGAGCAAGGACACCGAAAATGCAAACATGCCCATACCCTGTCTTTTCCGCAAAATTGATATCAGCTATATTTGACGTCTGCAAAGACAAAAACGACCAATGAAACGCCATAAGTAGCGATGGGAAAAACGTAAATAAAGTAAACAAGAGATAAAAATGATGCTCGCTAGATACTTCACCGTTTTCTCCTAAGCCATTTGGGAGAAATAACCCTAAAAACCCAAAACATAAAATCGCTAGAAAAGAACATAGAGAAATAATTCTCATGAGCCTTAAGTTTCGCTTTTGATGGCCGACTAGAAAAGAAGTAAAAAATATTCCAATCGCTGCTCCTAAAGCAGGGAAAAAAAGGCTAAAAGATGACATGAGAGGAGTCCAAGACAAGCTTCTTCTGCATTCATTTAGAAAGAGGGTTAAAAATGAGAACACCATTCCTTCATAAATCGATACGACAATATAAAAAATCTGCGCTTTCGAGGTCTCTTTGCAGGATTTTCTATCTAAAAATGGCGTTGAAGTTATCATCGCTATCAATCATAGGGGAATGTGTTTTGTTAGAAAAGGGAAATCCTAATTTTTGCTTTGCAGTTTCTTTCATATTCTATCGAAATCATTGCAAATTGCTCATGACTTAACATATAAAAGTAAAAAGGAGGGCGTCGCTTCTCGCCCTCCTTTTTTATAATGATAACTAGTT
>ERZ808245.892-NODE-892-length-13260-cov-3.750776_pt1 | contig 13260 bp, 12 predicted proteins | sample MGYA00521243_ERZ808245 | MGnify/ENA primary metagenome ERZ808245 (study PRJEB31516, sample SAMN03275576) | gut metagenome | biome: mammalia-associated habitat; material: feces | host: Papio cynocephalus | place: Kenya | collected 2012-07-07 ... | reverse complement strand
AAGCGTTCAAAGAGCGTTATGACGTCAAAGGTGCCCGCTGCTATCTGAGCGATATGGAGATGCTGGACAACGAGAAACTGGATGCTGTCAGCGTCTGCACCTACAACGCACAGCACGCTCCCTGCACTATTCATGCCCTGGAGCATGGCGTGAATGTCCTGTTGGAGAAACCGTTCACCGTTACGCTGGATGAAGCTATCGAAGTTATGAAAGCCGAGAAGAAGAGCGGCAAGATCCTGACCATCGGCTTCCAGCCGCGTATGAGCGCGAATATGCAGATGATCAAGAAAATCGTGGATTCCGGCGAGCTCGGTCAGGTGTACTACCTGCAGGCGGGCGGCGGACGTCGTCACGGTATCCCGACGCCTTACGGCACGACCTTCATCGAGAAAGAGACCGGCGGCGTCGGTGCGCTGGGCGATATCGGTTCTTACTCTCTGGATATGCTGCTGAATGCCGTGGGCTATCCGAAGCCGTTGACCGTTTCCGGTTACACCTCCGACTTTTTCGGCAAAGATCCGAACTATTACGGTAACCATCCGGAGTATGCGGAGAAATTCGGCGTGGATGACTTCGCAGCTGCATTTGTCCGTCTGGAAGGCGGCATCATCCTTGACTTCCGCATTTCTTGGGCAATGCACATGGACACCTGCGGCGACGCACTGATCCTCGGTACCAAGGGCGGTTTGAGAATCCCGTCCACCGAGTGCTGGAACGGCGAGTTTGATAAGCCTTTGACCATCTACAAGAGCATTGGCGGACAGCCGACACAGTATCAGGTGCCGCTGCTTCCGAGAACCGATATGTTCTACCTCAAGGTTCGCTCCTTCCTGGATGCGATCAAAGAGGGCGGCAAGGCTTCCGTTCCGTCTTCTCAGATTGTCTACAACCAGGCAATCATCGACGGTATCGCAAAATCCGCCGCACTGGGCAAAGAAGTCGAGATCGAAATTCCCGAAGTCTGATAGACACGAAGTTGTCACGCGGCAGTATGCCGCGTGACAACGTATTTCAGTGAAAAGGATGTTTCCTATGAAAAAAACCAGAATTGCCGTGATCGGCTACGGCGGACAGGGCAAATGGCACTGCAACCAGCTTCTCAAGAGCGACGTGGCAGAGCTTGCCGGTACGTTTGATATCGATCCTGAAAAGCAAAAACAGGCACACGATGCCGGAATTTTCACCTATGATTCCTTTGAGGCAGTGCTTGCCGATCCGACGGTGGAAGCTGTCACGGTCGTCACACCGAACAATTGCCATAAGGATCTGGTGATCCGCGCACTGCAAGCGGGAAAGAACGTCATTTGCGAAAAGCCGGTCGAAATGTCGGTAGCGGCGTTTGATGAGATGGCGGACGCTGCCGCAAAGAGCGGCAAAGTGTTCACCGTGCATCAGAACCGCCGTTGGGACGTGGATTTTCTGGCGATGAAGAGCATTGCGCAAAGCGGAGAAATCGGCGACCTGCTGAATATCGAGTCTCGTGTTCACGGTTCGCGCGGTATCCCCAGCGACTGGCGCTGCCATAAACAGTACGGCGGCGGCATGATGCTTGACTGGGGTGTGCATATGATCGACCAGCTGCTGCAGATTACGGGAAAAGACAACCGGATTCGCCGTGTCTGGTGCGAAACCACGCACTATACCAATAGTGAGGTGGATGACGGCTTCAACCTTCGCCTGTTTTTTGAAAACGGCGCGAAGGCGTGCATTGAACTCGGAACCTATAATTTCCTTGCTCTGCCCCGCTTTTATATGCAGTGCAAGCAGGGAACCGCAATGATCACCGATTGGCGTGAAAATGCGAAGGTGGCAAAACTCAAGGCATGGAACGAAAAGGATGTGCTGCCCGAGGAATTTGCGTCCGGCATCACCAAAACCATGGCGGCGCGCGATTCGATTACGCTGGACACCTATGAAGCACCGCGCCCGACATCGGATGTTCATGATTTCTACCGCAACTTCTGCAAAGCCGTTCACGGCGAAGCGAAGCCGATCGTTCAGATCAGCGAAGTTCGCCGCGTGCTGCAGGTCATGGAAGCAGCGTTCGAGTCGGATCGCCTGCATCAGAGCATAGAAACGAATATCTGACCGCAAACCGAATGTTCCGAAAAACAAACTTTCGGCAACCGGCGGAAGTTTTCACGGAATTGAAGCCCCGGCGTGACCGTAACGGCCACGCCGGGGCTTCGGTAGAAATCCGTTGAGCAATACAGATGAAAACATACCCTCTGCCGTTGTGCTGTACCGCAGAGAAAACAAACGCAGAAATCCAGTTTTCAAAACCGAAAGTCCGCACTTTTGCTTTCTGTTGCAGTGCAGTGCGTCAACGATTGCCTTCCTCCGGGAGGAAGGTGGCACGCGTAAGCGTGACGAAAGGAGCCCGCGGGACTGAAAGGCGGCTGAAAGCGGTGGTTTTGACCTTCGGAATTGAATCAATTTTTTTGTTTCAAAATTTTTGCAATAGCTTCAAGTTTGAGAAAATGTTGGTCGTGCATTTTTGCTAAAACCGAAAGCGGCAGGAAGACGCAAGTCTCGCATTCTCCTTCAGTCGCCTTCGGCGACAGCTCCCTCTCGGAGGGAGCCTTTGATTTGTGCGATTTTTTCCTTTGTACCGCAGAAAAAACAAATGTAAAATACGGGTTTTCAAAACCTTCAGAGCCGAACCCTGCGGCATTTTGACATAACCGTTTTTCTCTGCGACAGCCGATCATTCGGAAAGCGCCGCCCTCCGCACGCGGAGGGCGGCGCAAAAATCCAAGAGGAAAAATCAGCGGTTGCGAATTGCGTCGATCGGACGTTTGGACGCGATTTTTTTCACCGGGAAGAAGCTGGCAATCAACGCCACCAGCAGGCTCACCGCAAACAGCAGCAGGCACTGGCGCACGCCGAAATTCAGCACCGTGACCAGAATCCCGTAGTGATTGCGGATCACGTAGTTGATGAATGCCGTGACCGCGCAGGTTCCCGCAGCGGAAAGCACGAAGTTGATCATCGCAATCAGGAAACTCTCGGAGAAGAAAATGCGGAACACGTCGTTGCTGCGCGAACCGATTGCCCGCAGGATTCCGATTTCCTGCTTTTTATAGGCAATGCTCGTGCCGATGAAGTTGGCAAGCATCAGCGCGGCAAACACGGCAAAACCGATGCCGACATACAAAAACACGCGGGAGAAAAGCTTCAGAATTTCGTGCACGGTGTCCAGCTCGAACGTGACGGCGTTGCACAGCTCGGGGCGGGTGTCTCCCGTCTCGTCATAGCAGGTTTCCACCACTTTGCGCACCCCTGCCGCCGTGTCGGGCATCCGTCCTACCGCGAAGGAGTACACCCCACCCGGCGCATCGGCGGCGCACTGATCGTACATCGCGTCGTCCACAATCACCGTGCGCGGATAGGCGGACGTGTAACCGACCACCTTTGCCTCGGCGTCGTTGCAGACCGTGCGCAGGGTGGTGAGGGCTTTGAACATCGCCGTATAATCGGGCTGATCGTCCTTAAAATAGCGGCTGTTGTTTCCGTTGTCGAAGCCGAAGCTCAGGCTGTCGTCGTCGATGCAGGCAATGAACTCGCCGGGTGCCAGCGTCGTTTTCTCGCCGTCAAGCCACGTGACCTTGGACAAATCGATCTCCGAAAGGCGCGCCACGCGGCGGGCGTTGAAATCCACATACAGGTTGTCGCCGATGCCGTAATAGGAGGCGTACATATCGCTGTATGTCTGTTCGCTGCCGACAACGGCAGGCTGGCGGTCGAAAAAGCCCTTGCCCGTCATCATGACCGCTGCCATGCTGTAATTGCAGGCATAGGAAAATTCGCTGGACAGTGCGTATTCCACCAGCTGTTCGGCACGGGAGGTGTATTCCTTCGCTTTTCCGAGCGAACGGTAGCGGTCAAAGTCCAGTCCCGTATCGACCACGCCGACGACGGTGTAGACCTTTTCTCCGACGGTCAGCGTTTTGCCGATCATTTCCTCGGCGCTTGCCACCGGCACAAAGGTGGTACCGTCCTCGGAATAGCCGCCCTTGAAAAAGCTCTCGCAGACGTAACGGCTGATGGCAATCTCGTCCTTTGTCCCGTCGGGAAGGCGTCCCGCAGCCAACGTCGCGCCCACGTTTTTCAGCGCGGCTTCGTCGATCTCCGCCATGCCCGTAAACGTGCTGGTGTAGATATTCCAACCGCCGTCCGCGTTCAGTGCCTCGACATCCACGTTGTCCCAAAAGCCGAGCGACTCGCTGCGCGGGGCTTTGACGCCCACCAGCGATACCTGCGTTTTTTCGGTGAAATCCGCAAGCTCCGCTTCGCTGAGCATGTTGTTGTACGACTGCCAGTACACCATGTCTCCCGACTGTACTTTCGTCGTTTTGCGCACGGAAACGTAGGGAATTTCGGTGTCGCGGATGGACTGCGTGCAGGTGTTCAGGTGGTTGTATGCTCCGAACGTGTCCGACAGTCCGAACAGCCCGAACGCCACGCAGGAGAGAAGAATCGTCATCACCAGACGGAATTTTTTGTGCTTCAGCCCGCTCGCACCGATTTTAAACGCGCTTTTCATCGGCAGTTTGGATTTGATCAGCCGAAACGCGCCGTAGTCCGAAGAAATGCGGCTTTCGTCGGTGGGAGAAAAGGCGGAATCCGCCGTTTTCTGCGGTCGTATGACAAAGGTGCCGTCGGCGCGGGAACGCAGATAGTCGTTGATGGCGCGGCGGTCGTCTTCGGTCAGTTCATACCCTGCCGCCACGTTCACGCCGTCGTTTGTAAACTCAAGCGCGCTTTTTTCCGCCGCGCCGCCCGTGCGTTCCACGTCGCGGATCACCTTGCCGTCCGCCAGCTCGATGATGCGGTCAGCGTACCGCTCGGCAAATTCGCGGTCGTGGGAAACGACGATCACCAATTTGTCCGCTGACAGCCGTTTGAGTGTTTCAAACACCTGTTTTCCCGTCGCGGAATCCAGTGCACCGCTTGGTTCGTCCGCCATGATGATCTCGGGATTTTTCACCAGCGCGCGGGCAATGGCGACCCGCTGTTTCTGCCCGCCCGAAAGCTCGCTCGGCTTGCGGTTGCCGAGTCCTTCCAGATCCACCTGCTGCAAAATACGGTTGATTTCCTCGTTTTCGGCGCGCCGCCCCTGCAATTCGATTGCAAGCGCGATATTCGCCCCGACGGTGAAATCCTCCAGCACGTTGTATTCCTGAAAAATAAACCCGACATAGGTGTTGCGGTAGGAATCAAAGTACGCTTGGGAAAAATCCTTGGCGCAAACGCCCTTGACGTAGATTTCCCCCTCATCGGCGCGGTCAAGCCCGCCTAAGAGATTCAGCAGCGTGGATTTTCCGCTTCCCGATTTTCCCAGCAGAAACACCATGCCTTTCTGCGGAAATTTCAGTGAAATTCCGTCCACGGCACGCACCGCGACGCCTTTTTTCGGTTGATAAATTTTGGTCAGATTTCTGACTTCCAGCATCAAACCCCCTCCTTCTGCCTTTAGTGTAGCCAAATTTTCCCCGCCTGTCAACCGACTTCGCCGTTTCTTAAGGATTCTTAAACGAAACTTAAAAAGCCCCCTTTCCTTTCGACGAAATTTGTGCTATAATACTCTATTATAACTTGCGGACATTGGAGGAATGACTGTGATTTTACCGACCGATCGCCTCTGTTTTCTGGGCGACAGCATCACCGAGGGTGTGGGAACCGAGAAAGCCTACTGGGCGTATATTGCCGAAAAAACCGGCGCCGAGGTTCATTCGTTCGGCGTCAACGGCGCCGTGACAATCGGACTTTTTTCGCAGATGGACCGACTGGAACAAACCGTCGGCAAGGACTTTGATGTGCTGTTTGTCATGATCGGCACCAATGATTTTTACGGATGTGTCCCAATCGGTAAATGGTTTTCCGAGTGCGAGGAAAAAATTCCCTGCAACAGCGACGGCAACGGGAATTTTACCGCCTACACCACCCGCAAAAAACGGGAGCTTCTTTTGGACGACACCTTTTGCGGCAGACTCAACCGCGTGTTTTCGCAGATCCGCACGCGCTTTTTCGACAAGCGCATCGTCCTGATGACCCCGATTCACCGCGCGTACGCCTACTTCGGCGGCACGAACATTCAGCCGAACGAGCTGTACGCCAACGGCGCGGGCGTGTTTTTCGACGAGTACGTTCGCTCAGTGCGTGAGGCGGCGGATATCTGGTCGCTGGAACTGGTCGATCTCTACCGCGACAGCGGGCTGTTTCCGCTGGAGGACGGCAATGCCGCACGGTATTTTCACAGCGTGAACACGGATCGTCTGCACCCCAATACCTTCGGACACGAGCGCATTGCGGAAACCATTCTGCGCCGCATATAAACAGGAGGGTCATCATGCACATTTACATCATCCGGCACGGAGAAACCAACGCCAACACCGAAGGACGGCTGCAGGGATGGATGGACATTCCGCTGAATCACGAGGGCGAACGTCTTGCCGTTATTACGGGAGAAGCCCTGCGCGGCACGAAGTTTGACGCCGCGTTTTCCAGTCCGCTCGGCCGCGCACGCCGCACGGCGGAGCTGGTGCTTTTGCACAGCGGCAACGGCGATATTTCCGTGCAGACCGACGATCGGATCAAAGAAATCTGCTGCGGAACGATGGAGGGCTGCTGCCTGCGTGACCATCATGCTCCCGTGGATGGGTTTTTCAAGAATCCGCTTTCTTTCGGAAGATTCCCGCAGGGCGAGTCGGTACCGGAGGTCTGCATGCGAACGCAGGCATTTCTGCGTGAGCTGGCGACAAAGCCGTATGAAAATGTGCTGATTGCGACCCACGCCTGCGCGCTGCGCGCGATGCTCAATTTCCTCTACGAAAATCCCGAGGATTTCTGGCACGGACATCCGCCGTATAACTGTGCCGTCAGTATTGTGGAGGCAAAGGACGGAAAACTGACGCTTGTTGCCGACGACCGCATTTACTACGATCCCGCCGACTGCGTGGATCGTTTTCGTTGAGCCTTGCCTCCGCACAAGCGGCTCCCGCGAAGCGGGTGAGGGATTGCCTTGAAATCGCTGAAAAACCGCGGCTTTCTGCTATTTTTCAGTCCCGGCTCCTTCTTCCAAATATATGCGTTCCCACCGTTGCAACATTAATCTCGTTCCGCCTGTTTGGTCGTTTCCTAATTCATACTTTCTTACGGTTTCGTGATAATTCAAGTGGTGTTCTCGCATATCCATTATAACACCTATTTTGAATTCTGCACTATACCTTTTTTGTTTTTGACCTTTTTTTGACATAAAAATATGCACCTCCAAAAGTGTCTAACTTTTGGGGTGCATATCAATTTGAGGGAGCTTTTTTACATTCACAGTATCAGAACAAATTCATTTTTTTAACCGTTTGTCCGCTTTGATTGCCCAGCGGGTGCCCAGTTCCTGGAACAGCTGCACCATCAGGATCAGCAGCACCACGGCAAGGAGCATCACAAGGTATTTATATCGATAATACCCGTAATTGATCGCAATTCTTCCCAGACCGCCGCCGCCCAGCGCGCCGCTCATCGCGGAATAGCCGAGGATGGTGGTCACGGCAATCGTCGCATTGGAAATCAGCGACGGCACGCTTTCGGGAATCATCACCTTCATCACGATCTGCATCGGGCGCGCGCCCATGCTCTGCGCCGCTTCAATAATTCCGGGGTTCAATTCCCGCAGACTTCCCTCCACCAGCCGCGCCACAAACGGAAAGGCGGCAACGGTGAGCGGAATAATCGACGGCGCCGCCCCCACGGGATTTCCCATAATCAGACGCGTCAGCGGAATCAGCAGAATCATCAGAATCAGAAACGGCACCGACCGCAGCAGGTTGATGATTACATTGATCGTCGCCATCAGCCACTTCGGCAGCGGCATCACGCCGTTTTTGGAACCCGTGACCAACAGCACGCCGAGCGGCAGACCGATGGCAATGGCAAACAGGGTGGAAAGCACGGTGACGTAAAACGTCTCCCAGATTGCCAGCGGAAATTCTTCCACCAGAATTTCCCACGCCTCCCGCAGCGCTTCCGAAGAAAACACTTTTTCAAGCACGGCGGTTCACCTCCTGCACCGTAATATCTTCAAATTGACTCAGATACTTCACTGCGCGGTCGGCTTCTTCCTTGCCGCCGCTGATGCTCAGCAGCATATTGCCGTACACCTTGTCCCCGATGCTGTGTGCCGAAGCGGCGATAATGCTCGCCGCAATATTTTCCTCCATCGCCATGGTCGCAATCAGCGGATTTTTCGTCGCGCGCGCGCCGTTGAACAGCACACGGATGCGCTGCTCGTCCTCGGCACAGGCGCTCAGCTCTTCGCTCATGCCCGCAGGGAACACCAGCCGCTGCGCCGCATCGGACTGCGGATCGGAAAAGACCGTTGCCACTTCGCCCTCTTCTACGACCACGCCTTCGTCCAGAATTGCCACATGGCGGCAGACTTCCTCCACCACGCTCATCTGATGGGTGATGATAATCACCGTGATGCCCAGTTTTCGATTGATCTCGCGGATCAGCTCCAAAATGGAATGGGTGGTTTTCGGATCCAGCGCCGACGTTGCCTCATCGCACAAAAGCACCTTCGGATCGGTTGCCAGCGCACGCGCGATTGCAATCCGCTGCTGCTGTCCGCCCGAAAGCTGTGCCGGATACGCCCGGGCTTTATCGGGCAATCCTACCGTTTCCAGCAGGTGCATTGCCCGCCGCTCGGCGTCCTTGCGGTTCATGCCCGCCAATCGGAGCGGAAAGCAGATGTTTTGCAGACAGTTTCGCTGCATGAGCAGGTTAAACCCCTGAAAAATCATTGTCACATCCCGCCGCACGGCGCAAAGCTCCTTGTCCGACAGTGTGGAGATGTCCACGCCATCGATCAGCACCTGTCCCTCGGTCGGGCGCTCCAGGAGGTTAATGCAGCGCACGAGCGTGCTTTTTCCTGCGCCGCTCATGCCGATGATGCCGTAAATATCGCCGTCGGGAATCGTCAGCGTCACGTCCTTGAGTGCGTCCACCTGTCCGCCTGCCGTCGCAAACGATTTGGTCACGTGTTTAATCTCGATCATATGCCCTCCGCAAAGCGCAAAGGAGCTGTCTCGGGTGCGCCCGAAACAGCCCTCTGTGTGGTTTTCGTTATTTTTTCAGCGCGTCCAGATTGGTCTGTTTGCCGCCGTACAAGCCCATCGGCTCCACGTGGATTGCCGCCACGCTGACCAGATGCGTGCCTTTTTCTTTGTTGAATTCCTCAAGATACGGGAGGTGCTGGAAGTAGTTTGCGTCAATGTCACCGCTCTCCACCACGTCGTTCGGAATGACATAATCGCTGTATTCCACGATCTTGAGCGTTACGTTCTTTTCGGCAAGGATTTCCTGCGCCACTTTCAGAATTTCCGCGTGCGGTGCGGGAGAAGCGGCAACGGTGATTTCGGTGCCTGCCAGAGCCGCGTAATCCACGGTCGTGTCGAAGCCGTCGGTCGTCTGATCCACGGTGCTGACGACAGCGCCGTCATACTTAGAGGTGATGAAATCGGCAACCTTTTTGCTTTCCAGCGCCGCTTTCAGTGCCTTTGTCTTATCGGTGTTTTCGTTGCCCGCCTTCACAGCCAGAATGTTGCTGTATGCCGAGGACGAGCCTTCGATGGCGAGAGAATCTTTGGTGGGATTGATACCTGCGGCAATGGCATAGTTGGAGTTGATGATTGCGTAGTCAAAATCGTTTTTGACGTTCGGAATCTGCGCCGCTTCGATTTCTTTAAAGGTAATGTTGTGCGGATTCTCGGCGATGTCGCGGACAGTCGCCGTGATGCCTGCGCCGTCTTTGAGCTTGATATAGCCGAGGCTCTCCAGCAGCAGCAGGGCGCGTGCTTCGTTGGTCGTGTCGTTCGGAACGACGACGGTGATGCCCTTATCGCCGCCGCAGGAAGCGAAAACGGTCAGAACGGTGATTACAGCCAGTATAACAGCAAGAAACTTTTTCATTTTGTATTACTCCTTATAATTCATTTTCTTTATCGGTACGAACGGCAAAGGCACATTCGTTGATTGGGAAGGTTGGTTTTGATTCGGATCTTGCAATTCATTTTCTTTCTCCTTTCGACAAAAAACGGGGAGCTTCCGAGAAGCTCCCCGCAAAATCGACAGGATCTCCGATTCTTTTACAGAACCGAACCTTTCGGAAGCGTCTCGGAAAAACGGGCATCAGACATCATGCACATGGAGCACATGCACATCAGGAACATATCCGACATCGTGATCGCCTTTTTCATCCGACATTCTCCCTTCAAGGAAAAGTTTTCAACAGTATAGCATTTACATTTGAAATTGTCAAGGGGAATTTCGTCGTTTTGTCGCGATTCACAAAAGTACACTGCCGATTTGACGTGTGAAAGTGCATTTTGCTGTGACGACCGCTCGCTTGTTCCCGCAAAAACGGAAAATCGGCAGAAAGTTTCTGCCGATTTTCCGTTTGCAGTCTCGATTTCGCGTGCTGTTTTACGGCACTCACAGAACTCCGCCGGCGTTTTTGTGGAATTTCTCCGATTGCCCCAACAATTTATTCGTCAAACACCGTTTCCATTACCTTTTCGCATCCTTCGGGCGAATACCGAAAACGCGAAATGTGATCCGCGCGGCAGACATACGGCGGCAAAACCGCGCAATAGTCCGCGTCGAACGCGTCCACAATAATCAGCTTCACCTTCATCTTTTCGGGAATCAAGTTTTTGATGTACACACTCGCGTGCTGCCCCGCGCGCACGCCCTCCCGCGGCTCGGCAAGCCCCGCCAGATTCGGCGTCAGCTCCACGAACACGCCGTACGGCTCCACCGAACGGATGATGCCCGCCACGGTTTCGCCCGCGGTAAAACGCGCCGCGTTTTCCTCCCACGTGCCGAACAGCTCGCGCTGGGACAGCGTGATTCTTCCCGTTTCCCGATCGATTCCGCACACCACTGCCCGGATTTTGTCCCCGTTTCTGAACCGATCCGACGGATGCGAGATCCGCGACACGGAGATGCGGTCGATCGGCATTAAAGACGCGATACCGCAGCCAATGTCCGCAAACGCACCGAACTGCTCCATATGGGTAATGCGGCAGTCAATGACGTCCCCGGGGCGCAGGCGGTTTACAAACTGCTCCATGCACGCCTGCTGTACCTGTCGCCGCGACAGGATTGCCACCGTTTCGCCCGCGCGTTCTTCAAAGCCCGTGATCACAAACACCACCGGTTTGTTCACCCGCGACAGAATGGCAATGTCACGGGTGCTGTTTTCTTCGATCCCCAGCGCGCACTCGGTGCGCGGGATAATTCCGCGCATACAGCCGAGATCGACCGTGAGATTGTGCGCGGCATCGCAGACCGTCGCCCGTCCTTCCAAAATTTTTCCCTGTTCAAACGCCTCCCGCAGGGCGGCGGCGCTTCTCATGTTCTGCCTGTTTGCCGCGGTTTCCGACAAATATCCCTCCGGTTTATACACCGTTTGCAGCGACATTTCCAACACTCCCACGCTTTTTTTCACAGTATATGGGAGCGCGCAAAAAAAAAGAACGGCGAAAGCCGTTCTTATCGGAAAATCAAAGACAGAATTACGCCGCTGAAAACACCGATGCCGTAGGTCAGCCCCAGCACCGTGAAATTTTCCTTCATGTTCTTGTTAGCGCGAAACAGCACCAGCATTCCCATGCCCGCCGCACTGCACAGTCCCGAGACTACCGCGCCGAATCCGACCGTACCCTCCAGGTACATCTGTGCCAGAATCGCCGACGGCGCACAGTTGGGAATCAAGCCCACCAGTCCGGTCAAAAACGGCTGAAGCACGCTGTCGGTCAGCAAAAAGCGCCGAAGCGTTTCCTCGCCCAGAAATTCAATGGCAAGCCCTAGTGCCAGCGACGCGAGAAACAGGAAAATCCACACCGATGCCGTGCGCTTGAGGACGTTTTTCAGAAACGATTCTTCGGAATTGCACGAGCATCCGCACCCGTCGTGGCAGTGTTCCTCGTGGCAAACGCGCGGATCGTGCTCTTCGCGGCGGTGAATCAGCGCGTCCACCGCATAACCGCCGATGAGCGCAATCAAAAACTTCACGCCGAGCAGAAGCAGCACATCCTTTGTCCGCTCCGGCTCTGCCAGCAGAATGATGATCGCTTCATCCGATGTGGACAAAAACACGGCAATCAGCGTTCCCATGCTGATCGCATGGTCGGCAAAGAAATTTGCGCCCATGATCGAAAATCCGCACTGCGGCAAAAGTCCCAGCACCGCGCCCACCGCAGGCCCCGCTTTTCCCGAACGGCGCAGCAGCGCGACGGTTTTTTCTCCCGCACGGTGCTCAAGAAACTCCAGCAGGAAAAAGGCAATTAACAGAAAGGGCAGCATTTTCAGCGTGTCCAGCAGGCTGTCCTTCAAAACATCCAAAAACATAGTCATCCTCCAAAATAATCATTGCTTGCAGTCGAACGGGCATTGATCACACCGTGGATTCCGCGCCGTGCAGACCTCCCGCCCGAACATCACCAATCGGTGGCAGAAATCCGACGACTTCTGCGGGTCGAGAATCTCCCGCAATTGCTGCTCGCATTTGGCGGGATCCTTCGTGTCGGTCAACCCCATCCGGTTGGTGATGCGGATGCAGTGCGTGTCGCAGACCACCGCGGGTTTTTTGTAGACGTCTCCCAGAATCAGGTTAGCGGTTTTTCTCCCGACACCGGGAAGCGATGTCAGCTCCTCCATGGTGTCCGGCACGCGCCCGCCGAAACGGTGCACCAGTGCGTCGGCAATGCCGAGAATGTCCTGCGCTTTGGTGTGAAACAGTCCACAGGGATGCACGATTTGTTCCACATCGTCAAGAGAGGCACTTGCCAGCGACTCCAGCGTCGGGTAGACGGAAAAAAGCTTGCGCGTGACAATATTCACCCTCGCGTCAGTGCATTGCGCCGACAGACGAGTGGCAATCAGCAGTTCATATGGCTTTGTATAGACAAGCGAACACTGCGCGCCGGGATAGAGTTTTTCCAGAATATCGACCGCTCGTGCCGCCCGTTCTTTTTTCTTTCGATCAGGCACAAAAGACCCCCGCTTTCTCATATATATAAGTATACTCCAAAACCGGCGCCAACGCAACAAAAAACTTTTTTGATTTTTTTAAAAAAAGGGGTTGACATTTTCGTTGTTTTGTAGTAGAATAATTTTCGTCGCCGACAGAGCGACAGAGATTGTGGGAGCATAGCTCAGCTGGGAGAGCATCTGCCTTACAAGCAGAGGGTCACAGGT
>ERZ808245.891-NODE-891-length-13261-cov-2.942526_pt1 | contig 13261 bp, 8 predicted proteins | sample MGYA00521243_ERZ808245 | MGnify/ENA primary metagenome ERZ808245 (study PRJEB31516, sample SAMN03275576) | gut metagenome | biome: mammalia-associated habitat; material: feces | host: Papio cynocephalus | place: Kenya | collected 2012-07-07 ... | reverse complement strand
TATTTTCATTTTTTCACCGATCCCACAACACAATTTTTCCCTGCCGCCGCGTTTCGTTCATATCAATCAGCCGCTGATTGGACGAACCGCGAAAACGCAGAGAAATGTTTTTCAATTCTTCCACAAAACGCCCGTCCACCAGCACATCCAACAGCGACAGCATTTCGTCTGTCACCTCGCACCGTCCGCGGCAATTTTCATCCTTCAATTCTTCCAGTGTGAAGCCCGAAAAGCTCCAGACGGTTTTCTGCGGATACCGTTCGCGCACACGGCGCAAAAACGGCACCAGCGCACGCTGATTTTCCGGCTCGAACGGCTCGCCGCCCAAAAGCGTCAGCCCGTTGACATAAGACGGTTCCAGCCATTCCAGAATCTGCTCCTGCGTTTCTTCGGTGAACGGCTCGCCGTAGTCGAAGTCCCATGTCTGCGGCTGAAAGCAGTTTTTACAATGATTCCGGCAGCCCGAGACAAAGAGCGTGACACGCACGCCCTCGCCGTTAGCTATATCGAATTTTTTGATCGTTCCGTAATACATACGATTCCTTACAGGTGCAGTACGCGTTCTTTGATTTCCTGCGTGCGTCCCTGATTCCAGAACTGCGTGCCGATATAGCCGCAGGTACGGCGCGCCACGTTCATTTTATTCTGATCGCGGTTTCCGCAATTCGGGCACTCCCACACCAGTTTTCCGTCGTCTTCCTTAATTTGGATTTCTCCGTCATAGCCGCAAACCTGGCAGTAGTCGCTCTTGGTGTTCAGTTCCGCGTACATGATATGATCGTAAATAAACTGCATCACCTGAAGCACGGCTTTTATATTGTGCTGCATATTCGGCACTTCGACATAGCTGATTGCTCCGCCGGGAGACAGCTCCTGGAATTTGCTTTCCAGCGCCAGTTTATCAAACGCATCGATCGGCTCGGTGACATGAACATGATAAGAATTGGTGATATAATTCTTATCCGTGACGCCCGGAATAATGCCGAAACGCTGCTGAAGCGCCTTGGCGAATTTATACGTTGTAGATTCCAGCGGCGTGCCGTACAGCGAATAGTCGATGTTCTCCGCCGCCTTCCACTTGGCGCACGCCTCGTTGAGCTTCTTCATCACACGAAGTCCGAATTCTTCGCCTTCGGCTTCGGTCAGTTTGCGTCCCGTCACCTCGTACACGCACTCCCACAAGCCGGCGTAACCCAGCGAAAGCGTGGAATATCCGCCGTGCAGCAGTTTGTCGATCTTCTCGCCTTTTTTCAGTCTTGCCAGTGCGCCGTACTGCCACAGAATCGGCGCGGCATCGGACAGCGTACCCGTCAGACGCTCGTGGCGGCACTGCAATGCCTGATGGCAAAGCTCCAGCCGCTCGTCCAGCACCTGCCAGAAACGATCCTCATTTTTGCCGTTGACGCAGGCGCTGCACGCCACATCCACCAGATTGATGGTCACGACGCCCTGGTTGAATCTTCCGTAATACTTCGGCTTTCCGTTTTCATCAACATACGGCGTCAAAAAGCTGCGGCAGCCCATGCAGGTATAGCAATTGCCGTTGCCGTTCTTGTCCACCTTCAGCTGCAGCATCATTTTTTCGGAAATATAGTCCGGCACCATGCGTTTTGCCGTACATTTCGCCGCCAATTCGGTCAGGTACCAATACGGTGCGTCCTCGGTGATGTTGGATTCCTCCAGCACATAAATCAGCTTCGGGAACGCCGGGGTGACATACACGCCCGACTCGTTCTTGACGCCGCGGTACCGTTGATTCAGCGTTTCCTCGATAATCATGGCAAGATCGCGGCGCTCCGCTTCGTTTCTCGCCTCGCCGAGATACATGAACACGGTGATGAATGGCGCCTGTCCGTTGGTCGTCAGCAGGGTGACCACTTGGTATTGCAGTGTCTGCACGCCTTTATTGATCTCGCGGCGCAGCCGCTCCTCCACAATGGCACTTTTCTTTTCCTCGTCCACCGTGCATCCCGCCAGCGCAAACTCTTTTTCCACTTCCGCGCGGATTTTTTCACGGCTGATCTGCACAAACGGAGCCAGATGGGTCAGCGAAATGGACTGACCGCCGTACTGATTGGACGCAACCTGCGCGATGATCTGGGTGGCAATATTGCACGCCGTGGAAAAGCTGTGCGGCTTTTCGATCATCGTTCCGCTGATGACCGTGCCGTTCTGAAGCATATCTTCCAGATTGACCAGATCACAGTTGTGCATATGCTGTGCGTAATAATCCGCATCGTGAAAATGCAGAATTCCCGCCTTATGCGCGTCTACAATTTCCTGGGGCAGCAGAATCCGCTCGGTCAGATCGCGGCTGACCTCGCCCGCCATATAGTCACGCTGCACGCTGTTGACCGTCGGGTTTTTGTTGGAATTTTCCTGTTTTGCTTCCTCGTTATTACATTCAATCAGGCTGAGAATCTTGTCATCGGTCGTATTGGACTTACGAACCAGCGAACGGGTATAACGATAGGTGATATACGCCTTCGCCACCTCATAAGCACCGTGCGCCATGATCTGTTTTTCCACCAGATCCTGGATTTCCTCCACGCTCGGAGAGCGGCTGAGTTTTTCGCAGGCAAGTGCCACGCTTTCCGCAATACGGTTGATCTGCACAATGGAAAGGCGCTCGTGCTCCTTGACGGTATCGTTCGCTTTTCCGATGGCGACAATGATTTTTGTGATATCAAACGTCACTTCCGACCCGTTTCTCTTGATGATCTTCATTTCCGTTCCTCCTGTATTTAGTAGGGCATTTCAAAAAAATGCCCGTCGAAATAGCACCGATAGTTATATAGTATACCAATCTTCGCAGAAAAGCAAGAGGATTTTTATACTTTTTTCGATTTTTTGAAAAATTTTTCCACAAGATATGGTATCTTTCCTTTGATTTATTGTCCATATTTAGTACACACCGTCGGGAAAGGGGCGGTTTCAAGCCGAAGATCGCCATATGGACAAATGTAGAGGCGGGTGCCTTTCGGCGCCCGCCTCTTTTTCAAAAAAATCATTCCAGTTCAAACGCGCCGGTATACAACTGATAGTATTTGCCTTTTTTGGCAATCAATTCCTCATGGCTGCCGCGTTCGATAATCACTCCGTGATCGAGCACCATAATGACATCGGAATTTTTGACCGTGGACAGTCGGTGCGCAATCACAAACACCGTTCTACCCTTCATCAGTGCATCCATGCCGCGCTGGACAATGGCTTCCGTGCGCGTATCGATCGACGACGTTGCCTCGTCCAGAATCATGACCGGAGGGTCGGCGACCGCCGCGCGGGCAATGGCAAGCAGCTGCCGCTGTCCCTGGGACAGATTGGCTCCCGCGCCGTTGAGTGTGGTTTCATACCCCTTGGGAAGGCGTGTAATGAAATCGTTCGCTCCCGCAAGTTTTGCCGCCGCCACGCATTCTTCTTCCGTGGCGTCCAATTTTCCGTAGCGGATGTTGTCCAGCACCGTTCCCGTAAACAGGCAGGTGTCCTGCAGCACGATACCGAGGCTGCGGCGAAGATCGTCTTTTTTAATCTTGTTGATATTGATGCCGTCATAGCGGATTTTTCCGTCGGCGATATCATAAAAACGGTTGATCAGATTGGTGATCGTGGTTTTTCCCGCACCCGTCGCACCGACAAACGCCACTTTCTGTCCGGGCTGTGCATACAGGGAAATGTGATGCAATACAATTTTTTCGGGTTCATATCCGAAATCCACATCAGTCAGCCGCACATCGCCCGCCAACTTGGTATAGGTCACGGTATTATCCGCGGTATGCGGATGTTTCCATGCCCACATTCCAGTGCGCTCGGCGCACTCGACCAACTGTCCGTTTTCTTCCCGCGCATTGACCAGTGTGACATAGCCTTCGTCGGTTTCCGGTTTCTCGTCGATCAGTTCAAACACACGTCCGGCACCCGCCAGTCCCATCACCACGGCGTTCACCTGGTTGGAGACCTGTCCGATATTTCCCGCAAACTGCTTGGTCATATTCAGAAACGGCACCACAAATGTGATGGAAAACAGCGGGAATTTTCCAGTCAGGCTCAGGTTCGGTGCGCCAGAAATCAGAAAAGCACCACCGACGATTGCCACCAGCACATAGAGGATATTTCCGATGTTTCCGAGGATCGGCATCAGAATATTGGCGTATTTATTGGCGCGCGTAGACACTTCGCAGAGTTCGTCATTGATCTTGTCAAAGCCTTCCTCCGTCTCGCGCTCGTGGCAGAACACCTGAACGACCTTCTGACCGTGCATCATTTCTTCCACAAAGCCTTCGGTTTTTCCGATGGCTTTCTGCTGACGGATGAAATATTTTGCGGAATTTCCACCGACCTTTTTGGTCACCAGCACCATGCACACCACGCCTGCAAGCACTACCAGCGTCATCCAGACGCTGTAATACATCATAATGAAAAACACGGACAGCACGGTGACTGCCGACTGCAAAAGGTTCGGAAAGCTCTGGGAAACCATCTGCCGCAGAGTGTCGATATCGTTGGTATAACGGCTCATGATATCGCCGTGGTTATGCGTGTCGAAATATTTGATCGGCAGCCGCTGCATTCCGTTAAACATCTTTTCGCGCATTTTTCGCAGAAATCCCTGGGTAATAATTGCCATCAGCTGTGTCTGAAGCGCCGTGGCAATCAGCGCTGCCGCATACAGTGCCGCCAACACCGTCACGATCTGAAAAATCTTGACCGATGCCTCGCTCCAGTTGCCGGTGCCGGTATATTCCTCAATAACAGCAAACGCTCGCTGCATGAAGGTGGACGGAATAGCGCCCACTACCGCGCTGAGAAGAATACAGATCACAGTCAGCGGCAGCATCACGGGGTAAAAACGGAACAAGGTCTTTATCAGACGTCCGAGCACGCCCTTCTGCACTTTTGGTTTATTCTGCATCATCCTCACCCGCCTTACTCTGAGAGGTATACACTTCGCGGTATATCTCGTTTGTCTTTAACAGCTCCTCGTGGGTTCCGACCGCGTCGATCGTACCGTTATTCATAACCACGATACGGTCGGCATCCTGCACCGACGCGATTCGCTGGGCAATAATGATCTTTGTCGTTTCGGGAATGAACTCTGCAAACGCCTTGCGAATCTGTGCATCGGTCTGGGTATCCACCGCGCTGGTCGAATCGTCCAGAATCAACACCTTCGGCTTTTTCAGCAATGCTCTGGCGATGCACAGACGCTGTTTCTGTCCGCCGGAAACATTGGTTCCGCCCTGTTCGATATAGGTATCGTAGCCGTCGGGGAAGCTGCGGATAAACTCATCCGCCTGTGCCAGTTTGCACGCCTCCACCAGTTCCTCGTCGGTTGCGTCCTTATTGCCCCAACGGAGGTTTTCTTTGATCGTACCGGAAAACAGAATGTTTTTCTGAAGCACCACTGCCACCTGATTGCGCAGGGTCTGCACGTCGTACTCACGCACATCCGCTCCGCCGACGCGAACCGTTCCTTCGGTCACATCATACAAACGGGAAATGAGCTGGATCAACGACGTTTTGGAAGAACCGGTGCCGCCGATAATACCGACGGTTTCTCCTGAGGCAATATGCAGGTCAATATCCGACAGTGCCATCCGTTCCGCCTGTTTTGAATATTTGAACGACACGTGGTCAAAATCCACCGAACCGTCCTTCACCTCGAAAATCGGATGTTCGCAGTCGTGAATCGTGCCTTCTTCGTTCAGCACTTCGGTGATCCGGCGGGCAGATTCTCCCGCCATGGTAATCGTCACCACGATCATGGCAATCATCATAATGCTCATCAGGATCTGGAACCCATAGGTCAGCATGGCAGACAGCTGTCCGATATTCAGCGTTTCGCCGCCCGTCGTGATGGTAATCTTCGAGCCGAACAGAATCACCACAATCATGATTGTATACAGGCAGAGCTGCATAAGCGGCGAGCTGAGTGCCAGAATACGTTCCGCCTTTGTGAAGTCACGGCAGACATCCGTTGCCGCGCGGTCGAACTTCTTACATTCGTAATCCTCGCGCACAAACGACTTGACCACACGCATATTTTTCACATTTTCCTGAATGGAATCGTTCAGCGCGTCGTACTTTGCAAACACTTGTTTGAAAAACGGCATGACTTTTTTGGAAATCAAAAGCAGCACAATTCCCATCACCGGAATCAGCACCACAAACACCCATGCCAGACTTCCGCCCATAATGAATGCCATGACAAACGCAAAAATCATCATAAACGGACTGCGCACCGCGATACGGATGATCATCATGAACGCTTCCTGCACGTTGGTGACGTCGGTGGTCATTCGTGTGACCAGTGAGGACGTCGAGAAGCGGTCGATGTTTTCAAACGAAAACGTCTGTACCTTATAAAACAGATCCTTGCGCAGATTGTGTCCGAATCCGCAGGACGCCTTTGCACAGGTCGTGCCCGCCATCATTCCGAATACCAGCGAAAGCGTCGCCATTGCCACGAGAATCGCCCCGTAGCGCAGGATGACACCCATTGCACAACCGCTTTGAATCTCGGAAACCAGTTTAGCAATCACGAACGGAATGATACATTCCATAATCACTTCAAAGGACACCAGAATCGGCGTCAGGATTGCAGGTTTCTTGTATTCCCTAATGCTTTTTGCCAGGGTTTTCAGCATTTTTCCACCCACTAACCGATGAAATTTTCGCAGTTTTTCCCAAACCGCGTATTCTTTATTATACATCGAACATTTTTTATTGTCAAAACCTTTCTGCAAAATTCAAGGTTTATTCACATTTTCACATAAATCCCTCCGAAGGAATAGCATAAAGAGAATTCAAGCAGGTACAGGAGGGTACACCCATGGCTTGTACATATCAGACTTCCGACGAACGATCCGTTGCTTTGGCGGGAAATCCCAATGTTGGCAAAAGCACCGTTTTCAACGCCTTAACCGGCATGAATCAGCATACGGGCAACTGGCCCGGGAAAACCGTCTCGCAGGCGCAGGGTCGTTTTTCCACCCGACGGCATTCCTATCTGCTCACCGACCTTCCGGGAACCTATTCTCTGACCGCGCGTTCCGCCGAAGAGGAATGCGCCCGCGACTTTCTTTGTTTTCACATCCGGAAGCGGTCGTCGTTGTGTGCGACGCGACGTGTCTGGAACGCAATCTGAACCTGGTGCTTCAGATCACGGAAATCACAAAACAGGTGATTGTCTGCGTCAATCTGATGGATGAAGCGGAAAGAAAGCACATTTGCCTTGACCTGAAAGAAATCGAAGCCCGTCTCGGCGTTCCGGTCGTCCGCACGGTGGCGCAGAAAAGCGGAAGCCTCGGGGTACTGACCGAGGCATTGGATCGACTGACCGACAAAGAAACCTTGCCGCATCCGGTCTGCACGGTTTTTTCCGAACCGATCGAATCGGCGCTGGCGCTGATCGCGCCCGTGCTGGAAGCATACGGCGTTTTCTCCCGCTGGGCGGCACTGAAAGTATTGGAAAACGACACGGCGTTCATACAGAAGCTGCTCGGCACCCGCGCAAACGACGAAGCCTTTCTTTCCGCACAAGCACAGGCAATCTCCGTTCTCCGCGAGGCTGATCTCACCGAGGAAGCCTTCAGGGATTCCGTCATCGCGGCGCGAATCGACAAAGCCGAAGAAATCTGCCGCGGCACGGTGATTTTCCCAAAAGAAGCGCACACCCGTTTTGACCGCCGCATGGATCGGATTCTGACCGGAAAGCACACGGCGTACCCGCTGATGCTGCTTTTGCTGGCGTTCATTTTCTGGCTGACCGTTTCGGGCGCCAACGTCCCTTCCGCCTGCCTTTCTCATCTTTTTGCCGTTCTTCAGGATCGGCTGACGGCATTATTCACCCTTTGGGGCGCCCCCGATTGGCTGCACGGGATTCTGGTGCTGGGCGTCTATCGGGTATTGGCGTGGGTAATTTCGGTGATGCTGCCGCCGATGGCGATTTTCTTCCCGCTGTTCACCTTTTTGGAGGACGTGGGGTATCTGCCGCGCATCGCTTACAATCTTGATCTCCCGTTCAAAAAATGTCACGCCTGCGGAAAACAGGCGCTGACCATGTGCATGGGATTCGGCTGCAATGCGGTGGGCGTGACGGGCTGCCGCATCATCGATTCCCCGCGCGAGCGGCTTCTGGCGATTCTGACCAATTCCTTTGTCCCCTGCAACGGGCGATTTCCGCTGCTGATTGCCATCATCACCGTCTTTTTCGTCGGCACCTCCGACAGCTTCGGCGGATCCGTACTGTCGGCACTTTTTCTGACGTTGACGATTTTGCTGAGCATCGGCGCAACCTTTTTGGTGACGAAGCTGTTGTCCCGCACCCTGCTCAAAGGCGTTCCCAGTTCGTTCACCTTGGAGCTTCCGCCTTTCCGCAAGCCGCAGGTCGGGAAAATTTTGATCCGCTCCGTACTGGATCGGACACTGTTTGTGCTCGGGCGCGCCGCCGCCGTCGCCGCCCCCGCGGGAGCTGTCATCTGGCTGATGGCAAACATCACCGTCGGCGGCACGAGTCTTTTGCAGCACGGCGCGGATTTTCTTGATCCCTTTGCCCGTCTGATGGGTCTCGACGGCGTAATTCTGATCGCCTTCCTGCTGGGCTTTCCCGCCAACGAAACCGTGATTCCGCTGATTTTCATGGCATACATGGCACAAGGCAGCCTAATCTCTCCCGACCTTCTGCAAATGAAAGAACTGCTTTTACAGCACGGATGGACAAAAACCACAGCAATCTGTGTCCTGCTGTTCACGCTCTTTCACTGGCCGTGTTCCACCACCGTGCTTACCATTAAAAAAGAAACCGGAAGTTTGCGGTGGACACTGCTTGCTGCGGCACTTCCCACGGCGATCGGTATTCTGGTGTGCATGGGCGTAAATGCGGTCAGTTGCCTGCTCGGTCTGTAATTTTGTGCAGGAGGTGTTCGGCGGCACTTTTTCCCTTTTGCATTGCGCAAAAGCACCTCCAAAGGTACGGTCGGAACACATAGTCGAACTCTCCCGCAAAGGCTTTCACCTCACCGTTAAAGCCGCTTTTGAAGCGATACACGCCGTACATCGGACTTTTTTCGTCCAAATTTACCGGCACCGCCATGAAATCAAAAGTGTCGCATCCCTGCACCGCCGCCCATCGGATTGCTTCATACATCACGGCGTGTCCCGCTTTACTGTGGCTTTCATGCGCACTTCCACCGAAAAGATAGCTCGTGCGTCCCGCATAGGTAATCATCAGCGCACTCGCCGCGGGAGTTTTCTCTTGGTACGCCGTGAAAATCCGCGCGTCTCCGTCGAACGCCTCCAGCAGTTTCCGGCAATACTCTTTGCTTCTCACGGAAAAACCGGCACGCTGCCCGGTGCTTTCGTACAGCGCATAGAAATCGTCCAGTCCTTCTGCTCCCTGCACCTTGCAGACCATACCGCTGCGCTGCGCCAGACGGATATTATAGCGGCATTTCGGCTTGAACGACTGCAAAAGCTCCTCTCCGCTCTTTTCGTAGAGGTTCAAGATAACGTAATTGTACCGCCGCTGCACCGTTTCATATTCCGCCGCGCCCGGTCGGTAAAAAAATCCGCAGGCGCGCAGGGTTCTGATCGTCTGTCGGTCGCTTTCGGGCACTTCCGGATCGATTTTCAAGGCAAACGCATGATATTTTTCCGCGAGCTTTTGCGCACCGCGCAAAAGCTCGCGGACGGTTTTCTCGTCCGAAAGATCGCACACAGGTCCGCGTGGCGCATATAATAAGGTCATCCCGGGAAATACCGTCCGGATCAGCACCGACATTCCGCCGATGATCTCCCCCATTTCGTCGCGCACGACCACCACCTCATGCTTCCACCGATCCTTCACCGCACGCCATGCTGCCGACTGCATAAACGACACGTCCGGCTGTGAACGCAAAAAGCGCTCAAACTGTCCGTATTCTTCCCTCTTCAAAATTTCCATGCATCCACCTTCCCTTTTTGTCGTAACAACATTATACTAATGTCGTAACTTTTTGTCAAGTCCTCACTTATATAGACGCTGAAAATCTCCGTTTGCTACAACATTTTCAAATATTTTATAAAAAAATACCGACACAATCAAAATGTGTCGGTATTTCTTATTTTTCACGATTATTCCCGTTCTGTTTTTAACACATGGCGTTTCATAGCTTCAAACGATTCATCGCTGATATCATGTTCCATTTTACAGGCATCCTGAGCCGCAATGCTCTCATCCACGCCCAATCGGATCAAAAATCCCGTCAACAGCGTGTGCCGCTCATAAATCTTTTCGGCAATTTCCCTTCCGCTTTCCGTCAGCGTCAAAGTTCCGTCCCGATCCATTTCCACATAACCGCCGCTTTTCAGCAGTCCGATCGCGCGGCTCACACTCGGTTTGGAAAATCCCATATATTCACTGACATCCACCGAACGAACGGTTTTTCCTTTTTTGGACAGCACCAGAATGGTTTCCAGGTACATTTCTCCCGATTCCTGCAAGTGCATGATCTCACGCCCCTTTTCTTAAATCATACCACATTTTCCGAAAAATGCAAGTTATTCCGTGCGCAATGCGGTAACGGGGTCTTTGCGCGCCGCCATACGCGACGGAATCAATCCGGCGACAAAGGTCAGCAGCATACTGATTGCCACCAGTATGACTGCGCCGACAATCGGGAGCGTCGCTTTAAGCTCGGTCAATCCCGTGAGTGCATGAAGAATGGCATTGATCGGCAGATTCAGCAGCACCGCCACTCCGATACCGATCACGCCCGCGCCCAATCCGACAAGCAGTGTTTCGGCATTGAATACACGGGAAACGTCACGTTTGGACGCGCCGATCGCGCGGAGAATACCGATTTCGCGCGTTCTTTCCAGCACCGAAATATAGGTGATAATTCCGATCATGATCGACGACACGACCAGCGAAATGCCCACAAAGGCTATCAGCAGATACGACACGCCGCTGATGATATCGGTCACGGAGGACATCAGCAGGGCAACCATATCCGTATAGGTAATCTGATCCTCCTCGCTTGCCTGCGCATTATACCGATCAATCAGGTCGGCGGCTTTTTCTTTGTCGGCAAACGTGGACACATACAAAAGAATGGAGGACGGACGGTCGGGATCGGCATAGCCGAGCGTTTTCAGGGTGTCCTCCAGAGTGGAATCCGAAAACATGATCTGCGACAGATACGTCTCGTAAAATGCGGCATACTGTTCGTCGGAGCAGTCGGTATTCTCCCACGCGGCAAGCAGCTGTTCGTCGTTCAGCGCCGCCATTTTCTGCGCGGTCTGTTCGCGGTACTGCGTGCGCACCGACTCCCCTACTGCCTCGCGCACATATCCGAGCAGCGTTTCGTCGTCCATGTCGGCAATATACGCGGCGACCGTCGCGGGATCCACGTTCATCTGTTCGGCGTAAGCCGCCGTGACCTGCGCTTCGATCTGCTCGCGCGTCAAAGAGCCGATCTGCTGTTCGGTGACGGCAGAAACATAGGATTCCGTCGGGGTGCAGAGCAATTCACGCACCGCGTCGGTTTTTGCTCTACCCGCCGCCTGTTCGAGATAGTCGCGGGCGCGGACGGCTTTCTGCGTCTCGTCAAGCGTCTCATCGTCCTGCGCTTTGAAGGGCTTTCCGCTGAGCACATCGGTGTTCGGGTCGGAAAGCTGTGCCTGCACAACCGCACTGTTTTTCGTGGTTTCGAGAATATAATCCGTCAGCAGTTTTGTATAGCCGATGCCGCCCGTCTGCATGGACGCCGTGTCTCCGCCGACGCGGACAATGCCCGTGATTTTCAGCGTCACGCCCACATCATCCGATTTATAAAGGTATTCTTTTCCCGCTTCGGTGGCGGTCAGATCGGTATAAGTGCCGCTTTCCTCGCGGTACTGATAGCGGTCGGCGGGAAGAATCAGCTTGAATTTCTTTTCGCAGATCTGCTCATACGACCACTGCGACGCGCCCTCGTCCGTCACGTCCTCGCCGCTGACGGCGGCTTTCAGAATGGTTTTGAGCTGTTCGGAATCCTTGAAACCCAGAGTATACAGTGCCATATCCGAAAGCTCGTTGTTCTGATTGACAATCAGCACTGTTTCGTCGAATTTCTGCGGCCAAGTGCCGTAAAGCAGGTCGTACTGCTTCAAAAGCAGCTCATTGACCGGTTCATCCTCGCCCGAAAGCAGCTCGCTCCAGATTCCGGTATCTCCGTACATGGCACTTTGTCCTGCGGGCATCGTCGTTTCGGTTCCCATCAGAGAAGAAAAATCCGACAGAATGATTTTTCCCTTTTCGTCCTCGGTATAGATCGAAGGCGCGAGATCATAGGTATAGCGGACGGCGGTGAGGTACTCTTTGGAATCGGTTTCCCGCTCCAGATAGGCTTTCAGCTTCGTCAGATTATTTGTCTGCGTCGTGCTGCTGTTCATCGTATGAATAAAATCGTACAGAATCGCGTTGGCATACACCGCGTCGTCCTGTCCCTCTTTTTCTTCGTGCTGTGATTTGCCGATGTCCATGAGAGACGCCATCAGTGCCGCGGTGTCCTCACTTTGCGCCTGAATAGAGATCGGATAGGACGAGAGGGTCTGCTCCTGCACTTTCTGTATATAGGTATTGATTCCGGTGGAAAGCGACAGAATCAACGCGATGCCGATGATGCCGATTGACCCCGCAAAGGAGGTCATAAACGTGCGTCCCTTTTTGGTCATGAGATTGTTCAGAGAGAGCGAAAATGCGGTCGGAAACGACATGGACACCCGTTTGTTTTTCTGCGGCTTCGGCGTTTCCTGCACCGTTTCCAACGGATTACTGTCGCTGACAATTCTGCCGTCCTTGATTTTCACGATTCGGGTGGCATACTGCTGTGCCAGTTCCGGATTATGCGTCACCATAATCACCAGTTTGTCCCGCGCGATTTCCCGGATCAGCTCCATGACCTGCACGCTGGTTTCGGAATCCAGTGCGCCCGTCGGTTCGTCCGCCAGCAGGATATCCGGATTGTTCACCAGCGCACGGGCAATTGCCACACGCTGCATCTGTCCGCCGGACATCTGATTCGGCTTTTTGTTGAGCTGATCGCCGAGTCCCACTTTTTCCAGCGCCTCCACCGCCCGACGGCGGCGTTCCGATTTGGAAACGCCTGAAATGGTCAGCGCCAGCTCCACATTGGAAAGCACGGTCTGATGGGAAATCAGATTATAGCTCTGAAACACAAAACCGATCGAATGGTTGCGGTAGGCGTCCCAATCGTGATCGGTGTACTCTTTGGTAGATCTT
>ERZ808245.886-NODE-886-length-13299-cov-3.591438_pt1 | contig 13299 bp, 12 predicted proteins | sample MGYA00521243_ERZ808245 | MGnify/ENA primary metagenome ERZ808245 (study PRJEB31516, sample SAMN03275576) | gut metagenome | biome: mammalia-associated habitat; material: feces | host: Papio cynocephalus | place: Kenya | collected 2012-07-07 ... | reverse complement strand
CACAGCCGGAGGATTTGCCTACCGATGCGGTGGAACTGTACGCGGCGCGGGATGAAAGGGAAGAATTGGCGTATGTTGCCGCCCGTGTGCGTCGGTTGGTGATGGAAGAAGGCTTTCGCTGGCGGGAGATTGCGGTGGTGAGCCGAACCCTTCCCGACACGGCGGTCTTGAGGGAAACGTTTGAACGGTACGGCGTGCCGCTCTACCTGGATGCCGTGGAGCAGATTCGCAACAAACCGCTGCCGAAACTGCTGTCGGCGCTGTTTGCCTCGACTCGGGGAAATGACCTTTCTCCGGTGTTTTCCATGCTCAAATCCCCGCTTTCTCCGTTTTCGCCGGAGGATGTCCATGCGCTGGAAAACTATTGCTTCGTCTGGGATCTCAAACGTGCCGATTTTGCGCATCCGTTTGTGCGGCATCCCGACGGATTCAAAAAAACTTCGGATAAAAAAGCCGAAGAGACGCTGGAAAAACTCAACGCCGTGCGGGAAAGCGTGTGGAATCGGATTTCGGAATTTTCCGAATCCGCCGCCGATTGCGACGGCAAAGCCTTTGCCGAAGCCATGTTTCGGTTCCTGACTGATTTCGGCGCGGTGGAAAAAATCCGCCGCCTTACCGAAACCCTGCCGCCGGAGGAAGCGCACGACTGTGCGGCGGTGTATCGGACGGTGGTCGGCTGTATGGAGCAGATGGCGTCGGTGCTGAAAGAGGTGTCGTTCGACCTTCCGCGGATGGCGGCACTGTTTGAAGCGGCGCTGGCGGATGCGGGGTATGGGAAGATTGCCCAAACGGCAGATTTGGTGACAATCGGCACTGCGGATCGGATCCGATATTTTCATCCCCGCGCGGTGTTTGTGTTCGGCGCGGCAGAGGGGAAGTTCCCCACACTGACTTCGCATGACGGACTGATCGGCGATCGCGAACGCGCATTTTTGAGCGAACGGGGCGTGAAAATCGCCGACCACGGGGAGAAAACCTATGCCGACGAACGCTTTTTTGCATATACGGCGCTGGCGGCGCCGAGCGAGCGCCTGTTTGTCAGCTTTCCGCAGACCGACGAGGACGGCAGGGTACAGTCGCCGTCGGTGATTGTGACACAGCTTCAAAAAATTCTCCCGGGAGTGAAATTGCTCACGCCGCAGACCGTCGATCGGTCGCTGTTTCTGCAAACGCCGCGCGCGGCGGTGCGGGCGTATGCGCTGAGTGACGACGAAACCGAAAAACGCGTGATCGAACAGACCGATGCCGAAGAGGTGCGGCAGCTGCGGGACGGCGCGGGAGAAAAGGACTTTGCCATGCACGACCCGTCGCTTTCCGAACGGCTGTACGGCAAAGACCTGTACCTTTCCCCGACAAAGGTGGAGAGTTTTTACGCCTGCCGTTTTGCCTATTTCTGTCAGCGGGGATTGCAGGTTCGTCCGCTCAAGCGGGCGCAGATGAACCCGCTGCAGAGCGGCACGTTCATTCACTATTGTTTGCAGCATCTGCTTGCCGACAACGGCAAGGACGCATTTTGCGCCCTGTCGGAAACGGAGATTGCCGCGCAGTGCGATCGGCTGACGGAGGACTATGTGCATGAAGAACTGGGCGACGCGATGCCCGATGCGCGCTTCATGACGCTGCTTCTCCGACTCAAAGGATCGGTGCGCCGTCTTGCCTTGCGTCTGAAGGCGGAGCTTCTGCACAGCAGCTTCACGCCTGTGGAATTTGAAGCGCCCGTTTCGCGCGACGGCGAGATCAAACCCATCCGCCTTGCGCTGTCGGACGGGGGCAGCGTATGCGTGGAAGGAACGGCGGATCGAATCGATACCTTTGAAAAAGATGGCGTGCGCTATCTGCGCGTGATCGACTATAAATCCGGAGGCAAAACCTTCAATCTCGACGACGTGGAGGCGGGACTCAAAATCCAGATGCTGCTCTACCTGTTTGCCGCCTGCGCACCGCAGGGAGGAAAATATGCGGGAAGTATCCCCGCGGGTGTGCTGTACGTTCCCGCCGGCGACAGTTATCTGAAGGCAGATCGCCGCGAGACGGCGGAAAGCATCGATAAAGCGCAGAAGGAAAGTCTGCGCGCCAACGGACTGATTCTCGACGATCCGACGGTGATCGAAGCCATGGAAAACGGCAAAGATACGCACTTTATCCCGGTGTACTATAAAACGGACGGCTCTTTTACGGCGAAATCCTCGCTTGCGGACGCCGAGACGTTCGGAAAAATCGGGGAAACGGTGTGTGAGGTGCTCACGCGCATGGGCGAGCTGCTGCATCAGGGCGACACGGTGCCGGATCCGAACCCGAGAAGCAACGCGTGCGAATATTGTGACTATGCTTTCGTGTGCAAACGGACGGAAAAAACGGAAGAATCGACAGAAAGCTGAACTTTTGAAAAAAAGACCTTGACAAATGAAAGGGAAGCTTGTATAATAATTGGGTACGAATAAACCGCACAATTCCTGTGCCTGTCTTGAGGTGTCCGTTATGATGCTGGATTTGCGGCAGATCTTTGAAGTTCCCGATACATCGATGGAGCTGGATACTGCCGTGTCTCTTTCCAGTATTGATTTTCACGGGGTGCATCCTTTTGAAACGCCGATCTCTGTTAAGGGACGGATTGAAAACAGGCTGGGTGTCGTGACGGTGCAGTGCGAAGTCGCTTTCACGCTTCATTATCTTTGCGACCGCTGTCTGAAAGAAGAATACAAAGACTGCCGTATGCAGTTTTCCCATGTGTTGACCAATGAGCCGAACGTGGATTTTTCCGACGACAGGATTGAAGTTCAGGGTAATTCACTCGACCTTGACGATCTGATGATGAATGACATTCTGCTGGAATTGCCGACCAAGCTCCTGTGCCGGGACGATTGCAGGGGGTTGTGTCCGGAGTGCGGGAAAAACCTCAACGACGGGACCTGTTCCTGCCAAAAAGAGACGGTGGATCCTCGCCTCGCGGTTTTGAAACAGCTTTTGGATCATCACGATTGAAAATAAAAGGGAGGTTTTGGACATGGCAGTTCCGAAGAGAAAACATTCGCAGGCAAGACGTGATAAAAGACGTTCCAATGTATGGAAGCTCCAGCTTCCCGGATTCTCGAAGTGCACTCAGTGCGGCGAGTTGAAGATGCCCCACAGAGTTTGTCCTCATTGCGGCTACTATAAGGGCAAGGAAATCGTAAAAGTGGCTGACTGAGTTCAAGAGAACGAACGGCAGAGGAAGGATTTTTCTCCTTCCTCTGTTTTTTTGCCCGAAAGGGCTTTATATTGGAAGAAAAGTATGGTATACTGTTAGTAAATACGCGGCATTTGCCCGCATGGGAAGAAAAAAGAAAAGCGGGACGGGAATATGGCAGTAGTGATTAAAACCGTGGCGAAGCGTTCGTTGGCATATAGAGCGGGAATCCGTGAAAAGATGACGTTGGTCAGTATCAATGAGAATCCGATCAACGATGTGTTGGATTATCAGTTTTACGTCACCGAACCGCAGCTGAAAGTGGTTTGCTTGGACGAACACGGACGGGAAAAGATTTTTTCGATCCGAAAGGACGAATACGCGGATATAGGACTTGATTTCGAGACGTATCTGATGGATCAGCAGCATCATTGCCGCAATAAGTGCATTTTCTGTTTCATCGATCAACTGCCTCCGGGAATGAGAAAGAGCCTGTATTTCAAGGATGATGATGACCGGATGTCGTTCTTTTTCGGGAGCTATGTGACGCTGACGAATATTTCGGATGAAGAAATTGCGCGAATCATCAAAATGCACATCAGCCCGATCAATGTCTCGGTGCATACCACCAATCCCGAATTGCGGGTACGGATGATGAAAAACAAACGTGCGGGCGAAACACTGAAATATCTGGAACAACTGGCAGCGCACGGCATACGGCTGAATACCCAGCTGGTGCTTTGTCCGGGCATTAACGACGGCAAGGAATTGGAACGGTCGCTCAACGATCTGGGAAAACTCATGCCGCAGATTGAAAGTATTGCGGCGGTTCCCGTGGGTCTGACGGATTACCGCGACGGGCTGGAGCCTTTGCGCCTGTATACCAAGGAAGAAGCGGGCGAAGTGATTGATACCATCGAGCGCTTTGCCGCGAAATGCTATAAAAAATACGGCACCCGCGTGGCGTATGCGTCGGATGAGTTTTATCTGAAGGCGGGGCGCCCGCTGCCGGATTACGAGTATTACGGCGAGTTTGCCCAGTTGGACAACGGCGTGGGATTGGTGACGTCTCTGCGACACGATTTTCTGGATTGCCTGGAGACCGAGGAGTTTGAACCGAAGCCGTTTCACGCGGCAATTGCCACGGGAAAACTGGCGGTTGATCTGCTGTGCGAGCTGGCGGAAGCGGCAATGAAAAAATATCCGCAGGTGAAACTGGATGTCTATGCCATTGAAAACCGCTTCTTCGGAAAGCATATCACGGTGGCGGGACTGGTGACGGGAAAGGACCTGATCGATCAGCTCAAGGAGCAGGGAATAACGGCGCATACGCTGCTGATTCCGTCGGTGATGCTGCGGTATGAAAAGGATAAATTTCTGGATGATGTCACGATAGAGGAAGTCGAACAGGCATTGGATGTGAAACTGATCTGGTGCGAAAACGACGGGTACGATGTGCTCACGAAAATGTTAGGATGTGATTTGTAATGTCTTTACCGATTGTAGCGATTGTCGGACGACCGAATGTCGGAAAATCAACACTGTTCAATAAACTGATCGGACAACGGCTTTCCATTGTGCAGGATACGCCGGGCGTCACCCGCGATCGAATCTACGGCAAGTGCGAATGGCTCAACCGTTCGTTCATGCTGGTGGATACGGGCGGAATCGAGCCATATTCCGACGATGTGATTCTGTCGCAGATGCGCCGTCAGGCACAGCTTGCGATTGACAGTGCATCGGTCATCATTATGGTGACCGATGTGCGCTCCGGTGTCACAGCAACGGATGCGGAAGTGGCGTCGATGCTGCAAAAAAGCGGAAAACCGGTGGTGCTGTGCGTCAATAAATGCGACAGCCTCGGCACGGTGGAACCGGAATTTTATGAGTTTTATAATCTCGGATTGGGCGATCCGATTGCCGTTTCTTCGGTGCACGGACACGGCACGGGCGACCTGCTGGATGCGGTGCTGATGAAATATCTGCCCGAGGAGTCGGCAGGGGATTATGAGGAAGAATATATCAAAGTTGCCGTCATCGGAAAGCCGAACGCGGGAAAATCGTCGCTGATCAATCAGATTGCGGGCGAGGAGCGGGTGATCGTGTCGGATATCGCCGGAACCACGCGTGACGCAGTGGATACGGTGGTGGAGAATGAGCACGGAAAGTACGTGTTCATTGATACGGCGGGCATTCGCCGCAAAAGCCGCGTAGAGGAGGACATCGAAAAATACAGCGTCTTGCGCGCGTATATGGCGGTGGATCGTGCCGATGTGTGCATTGTGATGCTGGACGCCACGACCGGCTTTACCGAACAGGATTCCAAAGTGGCAGGCTATGCGCATGAACAGGGCAAGGGCTGCATTGTGGCGGTCAATAAATGGGATCTGGTGCAGAAAGACGGCAAGACCATGGATGAATTCCGCAAGAAATTGGAAGTGGATTTCAGCTTCATGCCCTACGTGCCGTTTGTGTTCATCTCGGCAAAAACGGGACAGCGTGTGGAAAAACTGTATGAGCTGATCCGCTATGTCGCCGAGCAAAATTCCATGCGCATTTCAACGGGAAAACTCAATGATATTCTGGCAGATGCGACCGCAAGAGTGCAGCCGCCGTCGGATAAGGGCAAGCGGCTGAAGATTTACTATATGACTCAGGCATCGACCAAGCCGCCGACATTCGTGACGTTTGTGAATAACGCCGAGCTGTTTCATTTTTCCTACCAGCGGTATCTGGAGAACCAAATCCGCGCGACATTCGGACTGGAAGGAACGCCGATCCGGATCACGGTGCGGGAACGCGACAAGAACGACAATAACTGACAGAGGGTTACATCATGTGGTGGATGCAGATAGCGGCGGCGATTTTTTCGACCGCCGTGGTGAGTTATCTTTTGGGAAGCGTGGATTTTGCCATTCTGGTCACAAAGCTGATGACCGGGAAGGACATTCGTGATTACGGCAGCGGCAATGCGGGCATGACCAATGTGCTTCGCGTGGTCGGTGTCGGGGCGGCGGTGCTGACCGCGGTCGGCGACCTCGGAAAAGGCATCGGAGCGGCGCTTCTGGGACGGTACATTTTTTCGCTCGTGCCGATGGAAGTGCTGTCGCAGAGCGGACTGTACGCATTTTTGGACGGTGGAATGTATGTGGGCATCGTGTTTGCAATGCTCGGACATATGTTCCCTATCTATTTTCACTTTCGCGGAGGAAAAGGCATTCTCGTGTGCGCCGGCGCGATTCTGATCATGGATTGGCGCGTGTTTGTGACGATCGTGGGAATTTTTCTGATCACCGTGCTGATCACGCGGTACGTGTCGCTCGGGTCAATCCTGGCGACAATCGGATATCCGACATTCACGTGTATTTATCAGTGTATTGACGGCGTTTTTGCGCCGGTTCAGATTCTCAGCAATACCCTTTTGGCGGCAGCGGTTGCCGCTGTGGTGATTTTTATGCACCGAGCCAATATTCAGCGTTTGTTAAAGGGGACCGAAAACAAACTCGGACAAAAAGCAAAGGGGAAAAAGTAATATGAAAATCCGTAAAGCAGTCATTCCCGCAGCGGGACTGGGAACACGCGTCCTGCCGGCATCGAAAGCCATGCCGAAAGAGATGTTGCCGATCGTGGATAAACCGGCGATTCAGTTCATCGTGGAGGAAGCGGTGAAATCGGGAATCGAAGATATCCTCATTATCACCAGCCGCGGAAAAACGACCGTGGAAGATCATTTTGACCGCGCGCCGGAACTGGAAGAACGCTTGCTGAAAAGCGGAAAAGTGGACGTGTATAATGAAATTGTGGATATCACCAATATGGCGAATATCCAGTATATCCGCCAGAAGGAAACCAAAGGCTTGGGACACGCGGTTTACTGTGCAAAAACCTTCGTGGGAGACGAGCCGTTTGCGGTGCTGTACGGCGACGATGTGATTCTCAGCAAAAAGCCTGTCTGCCAACAGCTGTGCGAGGCGTATGAGCAGTACGGAAAAGGCGTGGTCGGAATCAAGGAGGTCAGCGACAAGCTGATCGTCAAATACTGCACGCTGGCAGTGGAAAAACTGAAGGATAACGTCTACAACGTCACGGATATGATCGAAAAACCGAAGCTCGAACAGGTCTTGTCGCATTTTTCGATTTTGGGGCGCTGTGTGCTGCCGCCAGAAATTTTCGGAATCCTGGAAACCCTTCCTGCGGGCGCGGGCGGCGAAATTCAGCTTACCGACGCCATGCGTATCCTGACAAAACAGGAAGGCATGATCGGCGTGGATTATGAGGGAACCCGCTACGATATGGGCAATAAACTGGGAATCCTCAAAGCGATCGTGGAGGTCGGACTGACACATAAAGAGGTGGGCGAGGATTTCCGTGCCTATCTGCTTGAAAAAATGAAGGAAATTCAGTAAAGAGGGGAAACACCATGCGCGTGATCACGGGAACTGCCCGCGGGAAAAAACTGATTACACCGGAAGGAATGGCAGTGCGTCCGACGTCGGACAGCGTCAAGGAATCCATTTTCAGTATTATTCAGTTTGAAGTGCCGGGTGCGAAAGTGTTGGATCTGTTCGCGGGGAGCGGACAACTGGGAATCGAAGCACTCAGCCGCGGTGCGTCGCTGGCGGTGTTTGTGGATCAAAGCCCCGAAAGTCTGAAGGCGGTGCGGCAGAATTTGCTGAACACCGGCTTGCAGCAGAATTCGCGTGCGGTGAATATGGAAGCGGAGAGCTTTTTGAACGGCAGTAAAGATCGGTTTGACATTGTTTTTCTGGATCCGCCGTACAGTAAGGAGATTTTGCCGCGGATTTTACCGAAAGTTGTTGAAAAAACGTCAGAGTATGGTATAATAGTATGCGAACATGATAAAAGAGACGTTCTGCCGGAAACGGTGGGGGACTTTTGTCTTTGCCGAACCTATCATTACGGACGGATTGCGCTGACGACGTATCGCAAAAAGGAAGAAGAAGTATGAAAACTGCTGTTTGCCCGGGTAGCTTTGATCCGATCACGATGGGACATCTGGATATTATCCGGCGTTCTTCCAAACTGTTTGATGAAGTGATTGTGCTGGTGGTCGTCAATCCCGACAAAACGCCGTCGTTTTCGGTGGAAGAGCGGGTGGAGCTGATCCGTTCGGTCACGGCGAAGATTCCGAATGTCCGCGTGGACAGCTTTTGCGGACTGCTTGCGGATTATCTGCGGCAGGTCGGCGCGTGCGCGATCGTGAAAGGTCTGCGTGCCGTGTCGGACTTCGAGTATGAGTTTCAGATGGCGCTGACGAATCATAAGCTCAATCCGTATGCCGAAACGGTGTTTCTGAATACGGCGGCGGAAAATATGTATTTAAGTTCCAGTATGGTGAAGCAAATTGCCAGATTCGGCGGGGATATTTCTTCTTTCATTCCCCGTGAAATTTACGTGCAGGTGCGCGACAGACTGTGTAAAAATCCTTTAGGAGGTACGGATAAATGAGTATCGAAACGATCCTGGATACCATGGATGAAATGCTGGAAAAGGCATGGGGCGTGCCGCTTTCCGGAGGAAAGTGCATGGTGGATTCCGAAAAACTGCGGGACATGATCGACGAGATCCGGCTGAATCTTCCGACCGAAATCCGCCAGGCAAAAGCGATTGCCGCGGACCGCAACAATATTCTGCTGGCGGCGCGAAACGAGGCGGAAGGGATTATCCGACGGGCGGAAGAGCGCGCCAAATCGTTGGTGGCGCAGGAAGAGATTGTTCGCGCAGCCAACGAAAAAGCGACGGAAACGCTCAATGCGGCACAGGCGAAGTCAAAGGAAATGCGTCAGGCGGCGTTTGATTTTTCGGAGGAAATGCTCGGAAAGATCGAACAGTCGGCAATGGCGTGCCTGACCAATGTGCGGGACACAAAACAGGCACTGAAAACCAATAAAGCAGGAAAATGAAGAAACGGAGCCGAATGTTTCGGCTCCGTTTTTGACACGGGAGGCATCTATGAGAAAACTTGGAGTTGTGTGGGTCTTGGTCGCGGCGGTGCTGTTTGCGGGATGTGTGCCGTCGGAAACGGTGAGCGGCGAAAATTCCGTTGTCAGCCGTTCGGAGGAGGTCGGCTCGTCCGAAAAGCCGGATTCTTCGGCAAAGGACACGGCTTCGGCGCAGACGGTCGATGAGATTCTAGAAAAAATGACGCTGCGCGAAAAGGTCGGACAGCTGTTTTTTGTCCGTCCGGACGCGTTCGATCAGACGCTGACACCGAAACAGGTCAATCACGACAATAAAAACGGCGTGACCGTTTGGAATGAGAAAATGACAGCGCGAATGGAAGATTACCCGGCGGGCGGAGTGGTGATGTTCGGAAAAAATATCGATACGCCGAAACAGTTGAAAACGATGATTTCATCCATGCAGCAAGCCGCAAAAACGCCCTTGCTTTTTTGCGTGGACGAAGAAGGCGGGCGCGTGGCACGCCTTGCCAATACGGCAGGGTTTGATCTGCCGACCTATGACAGCATGGCGGCAATCGGCGCCACGGGCGATCCCGAAAATGCGTATGCGGCGGGGAAAACCATCGGAAATTATCTGAAGGAATACGGCTTTTCGGTGGATTTTGCCCCGGTGGCGGATGCGAATACCAATCCGAACAATCGGGTGATCGGGGATCGGGCTTTTTCAAACGATCCGCAGACGGTTTCGCGTATGGTTTCCGCGCAGATTGACGGGTTTCACGAGGCGGGCGTGCTGACCTGCATCAAGCATTTTCCCGGACACGGAGATACTGCTGCCGATACACACAGCGGCTATGTGGCGGTAAACAAAACCTGGGAGGAACTGAAAGCCTGCGAATTGATTCCTTTTGCGGAAAATTTTGAAAAAACCGATTTTGTGATGGTCGCCCATATCACTCTTCCGCTTGTAACGGACGACGGACTTCCCGCGTCTCTTTCGGCACAGCTGATCACCGAAAAACTGCGCGGAGAGTTGGACTATTCCGGCTTGGTGGTGACCGATGCGCTGTCGATGGGTGCCATCAATGAAGCGTACACCTCCGCGCAGGCGGCGGTGCTGGCGTTGCAGGCGGGCAACGATGTGCTGCTGATGTCGGAGGACTATGCCGCAGCGTTTGACGGGGTGGTGCAGGCAGTAGAAAACGGCACACTGACCGAAGAAAGAATCGATGAAAGCGTTCGGCGGATATTGGAAGCGAAAAAGACAGCCGGACTGCTGTAAAAACGTGCGAAAAAAGCCGCTTTTTACGAGAGGGAGCTTTTTCTAAGGTCGGTTTCGGTTGAGGAGAACATCTCAAAAATACTTGACAAAAACCGCTTTTTTGCTTTACAATAGAAAAGAAAGAGGGTGCTGTTGTGGAGTTATTGACAATCATAAAAAAGCATTTGAGCGGTTTTCAGACAGCGGAAGAAATGAAACCGAAGGTCATGGAAAATGCGCTGAAAAAGGTAGCATGCGGAGTAACGCGCGAAGACGTGATCGGGATGTATGATACCACGGTCTTTTCCAGCGGAAAATCCGGATTTGTGTTTACAAACAGCGGTATATACAGCAATGAGTTTGCTTCACTGAACAAATCGGCAGACCGTTATCTCCCTTTTGAGGGATTGCGAAAGGTTTCTTTTCCCGGAAAAGATGTGCTGTTTTTGACCTATGAAAAAGGCGGAACAAAAAATATTATTTCTGTGTCTGGGCAAAGGAATTTCTGCCGCTTCTGAAGGAATTGATAGAGGCGTATGCGCAGGAGGGGAAGAAGAAAAAAGCCGAAGAACCGTTGGCAGAAACGTTCGCGCGGGAATTTTTGTCGGAAGATTTCGCACAAAAGTTCTTGGAGGAAACGTCCGCACACGAAGCGGAAGCTCCTGCCCATGAACCCGAAGAGGAAACCTCTGCTCCTGAAATCACGGCGGAGACCCCCACACATGAAGGGGAAGATTCTGTATGGGAACCTGTGGAGGAACCCCCTGTTCGTGAATCTGTGACGGAAGCTCCTGCTCCTGAAATCACAGCAGAAATCCCCGCAAAGGAAGCGGAAACTTCTGTATGTGAACCTGCGACGGAAGCTCCCACAGCACCGAAGCCTGCCGAAAAAGCGGCGCCGCAGGCTCCCGCTTCGGCGCAAACGCTTGATTTCGACGAAGATTTTCTGATGCACTGGGACGACGATGACGAAGAAGAACCTGTCGCGAAAGAAGAACCCGCCCCAACCCCGTCGGCACCGTTTGAAGACGCGTGGACACTGGATCAACCGGATGGCTATGCGGAGTACTGTCATGCGGGAGAATATTACGAAAAGGGCGATCTGAAAAAGGCGTTTGAACTGATGAGTGCCGCTGCGGATAAGGGCTATGTACAGGCGCAGTTGGATGTCGGCACCATGTATGCCAACGGCATGGGAACGGAAAGAAAGAACGGACTGGCGCTGTTCTATACGATGCTGGCAGCAGAAAACGGCAGTGAAGAAGCCCAAGAGATGCTTCGCTCGGCGGACCCCGAAGGCATCCGCTGGGTGAAGAAAAACGAATCAAATATTTATATGGAGATCGCGCTGAAGTATCTTGCCGGTCACAGTAAGGAAGATCGGGCAATGGCGCTGAAATTTGTGGAGACTGCTGCTACAAGGGGCTCAAATCCGAAGGTAATGTATCTGTGTGCGGAGATGTATCTTGGCGGAGATGGCGTCGAACAGGACTTGAACAAAGCGGTGGAATACTACCGGAAGGCGGCGGCGCACGGCGATCTGCTGTCATCGCGTCTTGCTGCGGCAATTGAAAAAGACGGGAAGAATGCCCAACTGTCCGAAATCCGAGAACTGTACAAGCTGGAAGAAAAGGCAAAAGCGGGAGATACAGATGCGGCGTTTGACTGCGCAAATCGCTATGCGCTGGGACTCGGTACGACGCCCGACCACAAGAAGGCGTTTGGGTATTATCAGATTGCCGCCACTGATGCCGGAAACTTTCTGGCGTTGTCAGCGTGCGGAGATTGTTACTATGACGGTGACGGCACTACCCGTAATTATCGGATGGCACTTTCCTATTATGAGCGGGCTGCTGAGGCGGGAAGTCCGCAGGCGGCATCGCAGTGTTCCTATATGTACAGTGAAGGCATCGGCACTGCCGCCGATCCGAAAAAGGCAGCGTATTACAGCGCAAAAGCAAAAAAATAGTAACAATGTGCGGCGCGCCCGTTGGGCGCGCCGCTTCATAAGAGAACTACGGGCGCAGGCTTTGCCTGCGCCCGTAGCGTTAAAAAAAAACCCACGCGGCAAGCGGATTTTCCGCTTGCCGCGTGGGTTTTATGTTGCTTTTATAAGTAAGAAAATCATCTACACCGCAGGGAGATCACTTCATCAGTTCCCGAAGCTGTTCAACCACATCTTCGGCATCGCGCTTGTGAGAAGCCACGCCGGGATGATAAGTGGTGGCTTCGGTGGCGTCTTCGCCGAATTTCATCCGATAGTAGGCAATCTTGCTGTCGGGGTAGCGCGTGCGGTAGCTTTCGACGTTGCGTTGAATGGACTCAAACAGCAGCGAATGACCGCCCATCTGTCCGAGAACGCAGAGGATGACGGCGCGCGGATTGGCTTTGTGGATGGCGTCGAGCATTTCGCCGTACAGGCGGTCGAAATTGTCCACGTATGCCTGCTGCTCCGTAGGATCTGAGCTCAGCTCTCCGACATAACTGCTGTCATTGGTACCGATGTTGAGCACCACCGCGTCGGCGTCAAACCCGCCCGTGTAGTCCTTTTCTCCCTCGTAGACCGTGCGGCAGTACAGATCTTCATACAGTCCTTCGTTAGCTCCGTAGTTTCTGTTGCGATATATTCCCTCACCGCCGCGGGAGATAACATTGTATTCGGCGTTGAGCGCTTCGGCGGTTTTCACCACGTAACTGTCGCTGTAATCGACGCCTGAACCGCTGGTGATCGAGTCGCCGATGAATTCGATTTTCATGTCATAGGTCGGCTGATAATTTTTCACAAGTTCGCCGTTTTCCGCAACGATCACCCCGTCCACGGTGATGACGGGGTCCCACACTTCGCAGGCGCGCATGATGCGCACGGTGTGCGTGCTGTCGGAGAGCTTGTCTGAAAACAGATATTCGTGCGTGCCTTCGGTGAGGTCAAACGAGGTGTACTCTCCGTC
>ERZ808245.885-NODE-885-length-13304-cov-2.828591_pt1 | contig 13304 bp, 8 predicted proteins | sample MGYA00521243_ERZ808245 | MGnify/ENA primary metagenome ERZ808245 (study PRJEB31516, sample SAMN03275576) | gut metagenome | biome: mammalia-associated habitat; material: feces | host: Papio cynocephalus | place: Kenya | collected 2012-07-07 ... | reverse complement strand
AGCGCGAGAACGGAAACCGCTCCATACCCGAATCACCCGGAACCGCCCCGGAGCTTCAGAAGCCCCGGGGCGGTTCCGGAAAAGAAAAAGAAAAAGAAAAAGGAAAGAAAGTAAGTAAGAAAGCAAATTGAAATATTTAACTGCGCTGTAATAATGATACCACACTTTTCATAAAAAGTCAAGCGTTATCACGCGACAATATCCGACACTTTCAAAATTCACGACCTCTGTCGTGTAAGTCTCAAACTGTCTGGTCTGAAAAATTATTTTCAGACTCAGGGATTACTTTCTGAGTCTGATTCAGTTTTTCTCGGCAATATACGTGCCGGCACGGTCCTGAATCATCTTTATAGTCTCATCAAGCGTTTTCGCGCCGGCGAAATACGCCTCAGCGTCCTCGTTTATGATCGACCAAAGTGTAGAGTCGGTCCGCATGAATGCGCCCGCGCCGTCAAGAAGCTCAAACATCCTGTCACGATCGGCTTCCGTTATTACGTACGACAGGTCCCGCTCGGGATCAAAGTCCGAATTTTCAAGGTCGTCCGCGTATATACACCTGACTTTTCCGGTATCGGCATCCAGCGTATACACGCGTTTCATAAGGTCATCGTATATTTTGTTCATAACTGTCCGGGAGCAGGAGAACTCGCCCCAGTTATCAATCGAAATATACGCGAGCATGCTCTTGATAAATTCCCATGCCGCGGGCTTCACCTCAGACTTATCAACGATCGCGAAGCTCGTCACGGGGCTCAGTATGACGCCGTTTCCGTCAGTATCCGGACTGCCTGTCAGGCTTGTGTCAAAGCGGCGGAACTTATTCCACATATCGCGATAAATTCTGTCCGGCAAGTCGGAAGTGATGGCGGCTGTCATGACCTTGCCGCTCGTGTAAATATAATTTTCGTCAGCGTCATATTTCTCAAGCTCATCGTCGTCAAGAAAATCCCTAACATCTGTCCGGCAATTCTTCGCGAACTCAAGAACCTCGCGAAACAGCGCGGAATCAAAGTCACATTTGCCCTCCCCGATATCTGTGAATTCTTCCTCAGAGCAGCAGAGCATACGGTAAAGAAGACCGTCCTGTCCGGTCTTTTCCATTATGCCTCCGTCGAGCGACTTCGCACGGTCAAGGTATTCGCGAAGTGTCCAGCCGTCCGAGGGCGTGTCCGATGTCTTCATCGCGAGAACGCTCAGGGTATATGACGTTATGAATTCATACAGTTTTCCATCACGCTCGCCAGCGCGGAGGACGCCCGTTATAAGGTCACTCTTGTCAAAATTCTCATCAGCGTCGATCATTTCCCGGAGATCGCAGAACAGCCTCTGATTTATATACTCCTCATGCCAGCGCTGGTTATACCCGGAAAAAATCACTATGTCCGGAAGCTTTCCGGATATGATATCGTTCCGCATAAGATCATCTGCGTCTCCCGGCAAAGCTGAGTAATTGGTGATAACTATCCTATGGTCGGGATTTGTCCGGTTGAATTCCGCCGCGCCCTCTATAAGGTAATTCGGTATATACTTTCCCGCGACTCTGACGAGTTTTTTCGACTTTATTTTGTTCTCGGGGACACGCTCGAGCATCAGAAATCTGCCGTCATAAAGCATCACGATATGGTCGGTATCCTCAGGTATCACATTCATAATCTTCGTTGCGGCAAGGTCGGAATTCAGATAATCACAGACAAGTGCCGCGGAACCGTTACTCACAAGATAAAGTCCGGTCATATTGTCAAACCAGACACCGTCTTCTCCGCCCGCCTTAAAATTCATGCCTGATATGTCGATGTCTTCAGGAAGGTCTACAGCCGCCCCGAGACATTTGTTTTCGGTATCTATCGGCTGGTAGCTCATCCCGCTCCCTCTCACAGAAGTCCAGACATACGCCATGCCGTCCGCCGAAGAATATATTCCGTTCAGATCGCCGGAAATATCAATAGAATATTGCTTCACAAGATTTTCATCAAAAACTGAAGCTGAGAACTGTGTACCCAAAATGATATTTCCTTCACTGTCTGTCGCAAGATGAGTAATCTTCCCGTTCCCGGGCAGTTCCGACTCATCGACTGTGATATTATCTTCGCCGCGTCGGCAGACAGAATTCTGACTTACATAGATAATATCTCCATCAGGCAGGAACGCGGCACATCTGACATAGTCATTTATTGACATATCAGACGTGACAGAGTATTTATCGCCATCCTTCATGACCTTTATGACCCTCGTTTTGCCCAAGGAATTGTCGACCTCAAGCAAGGCGTAGCCATTCCTTACGCCGAATATCCGGTTCGGACCGAAATCTTCCGGCAAAACAATCTCTTCCGAACAAAAAACATTCGACAGCGGCTCGCCATTATCGCTCTGTCCACAGGATACGAACACAAGAATCATCACGGATATCAGCAAATAACAGATTCTTCTCATTACCAGCACCTCCCTGATGATCCCATTATACCATATTTTTCTTCTTTTGTCAATACAGGCACTGACTCAAAATGGTTTTCGCAGAAAAAAGCCCATATTCAGGGGACTTTTTTCTGCGAAAAAAATTTATTCAGTCTATCACAAGAGCTTCCAACAAAAATCAGGACTTGACTGTCAGACTCTCACATACGCCCCAAGCATCGGCACCGCCCCATCATCATACCTGAGCCAGCCGCCCTCGATCGCCCGCTCGACATAATACCCACGGTCAATGAGTGCCGCGAATCTCATGAGATTCAGTACATGGTCGTCATCCCTGAGCGACTTCGGAAGATCGTCGGTCAGTATCGCGAGCGAGCGCTTCTGAGCGTCTGAGATAAGTTCTGTCAGCTCGTCTCTGATTTTCCCGAGCCTTTCGCTCACTGCCTTATCGAGCTTTGCCGCGATTCCGGCTTTGTCACGGAATACAACGACGCGCGGGATATATCTGCCGCCGTCCCGGCGTATGTATCCGTACTCCGCGAGCTTCGCGAGGTCGTTCGCGTCGCACTCGTCCGCTCTTCCCTCGCAGACCATCTGTAGAGCCGCGCCGAGCCTGATCGTCAGATCCGGGACATAACCGCGCTCCTTCTCGAGCGAATAGTACCTGAACTGCTGGAACATGACCTTCTTTTCCGGCGCGCACGGCTCATTCAGTCCGCATCCGTGCTTTCCGACCATAATCGGTTCATCGAAGCCGACGCTCTGATATCCGATGATGTCCCACTCACCGTTATAAGGGCGCTTCGTCCAGTTAAAATCCGGCGCCGTCCTGACCATGTAGCCGATATTGTCAACCGCCTCCGGAAGCAGCGTCCACTTCGCGTCCTCCCGCGTTATATATCCGCCGTAAGCGTCGAGCCCCCGCTCCTCGCAGGCGTCGAGATATCTATCGATCATCTCCATAAACAGCGGAGCCGCTTTCCCCGACACTTCCGACGATATCCTGTGAACCGCCTCCTGCGCCGCGCGGCTGATTATCGGAAACGTCGTCTCATATCTGTCCCCCGTCTTCTTCAGAAACGTCTCTTTTGTCAGATACTCCAGCTCGTCCTCCATGTACGGCAGGGCTATGCCGAGCGCGAGCGCGATACCCTCCGCCGTCATCGGGTTTCCGTAAACCTCGAGAAATATGTTCTGATAAAGCCTGTGCCGCATGATATTCCACGGCTGACCGTTATCCCCGCCGCGGGAGCAGTTCGTGACGAACGTCACCTCGTCCGGTCTGTAGCTTCTCGTTCCGAATTCCTTTGCCATGTTCATTCCCTCTTTCAATATATTGCGGGCGCGGAAGAGTCTCGCCTTGACCGTTCCCTCCGGAACGCCGAGAACCCGCGCTATCTCGCGGACGCTCCTGTCCTCGATATAGTACGCGACAATAACCTCGCGGTAGTCCCCGGAAATAAACGCGAGCTCCCGTCTCAGAAGAGACAGCTCCTCACCGCGTATAAGCCCGAGGTCGACAGCCACGTCGTCGGCGGGTTCAGCGACGGTCAGGTCGACATCCGCGGTGTGTTCGACCCTTATCCGCTTTCTCTCCGCCCAGACGCTGTAGCGGTTCCTCGCGACACGCCAGACCCATGCCGGGAAATTCTCCGGTCGGCTCCCTCTCTCAAGGCTCGTCAGCACCGAAAGGCATATGTCCGCGGACAGATCCTCCGCCTCGTGGCTGTTCCCGGTCTTTTTCAGGCAGAAATAGAACAGCTTTCCTGTGAACTCCCGTATGAACCTGTCGGCGTATTCCCTTTTATCTGTCACCGCGCGTCACTCCTCTCGCCCTTGCACACATATAGTGCGGGGTAAACATGATCGGTTGCGAATTTTTTCAAAAAAAGAGCGTTCAGACCCTTCCGGGAAAGAACGCCCCCGCGCCGAGGTCGGAAGACCTCTCACGCGATATTTCACATATACTTCGCCTTTATGTAGTCGCGGCTGATCTTAAGGCTGTCGAAAGGATCGCCCGGGCAGGTATCCTGCTCTACGACGTAGTGCTTGACGCCGATCTTCTCCGCAACCTCGATGATCCCGTCGAAGTTGATGTTGCCCTGACCGATTTCGGTGATGAACTGCGAGCCCGCCATGCCCATGTCCTTGAGATGCAGTATATCGATGCGTCCCGCGAGCTTCTCCATCCACGCGCGCACGTCTCCGCCGCCGTGCTGCACCCAATACGTGTCAAGCACGAAAGAAGTAGTCTTCGGGTCGAGACCGTCGGCGAGAACGTCCATCATGCGCTTTCCGCCGACCTTCGAGAACTCGAAGGAGTGGTTATGGTAGGTGAACTTGAAGCCGTACTTGTTGACCTTCGCCGCGAACTCGTTCGCCTGCCCGACGAATTTTTCAAGCGCTTCAAGGCTCTCGCGCGCCCATCCCGGCATTCCGCCGATGCCGATGTTCTTAGTGCCGAGGAGATCATGCTCCTCCATAGCTTTGTCAGGGTCGGCGATAAGCTCTTCAAATCCGCAGTGCGTGCCGCAAATCGACAGCCCGGTCTCCTTCGCGATCTCAGCGAACTTCTTCGCGCCGACGAAGAAGCCGGCGGTCTGACCCTCGTCATAGCCGAGCGCCTTCAGCTTCAGAAAGCTCTCGCGGATGGAATCCTCATCCTTCATAGCGTCGCGTATCGTGTAGAGCTGGACGCCAAGTTTCTTTATCATCAGTTAGTCCTCCGAATATTTTTATGGGCGGCACAGTCACATCCGTGACGAATCACAGATATGACCCCGCAAGTCTATTATACAGCCGCGCGCCGCGTTTGTCAATACGTAAATTATATTTTTTCGTATGATTATTACAAATTGTCTCAGTCAAAGTAAATTGTCTTTCCGGTTCTCGCCGACTCGTAGACGGCGTTCACTATCCGGACGCTCTTTATCGCCTCGAGCGGAAGTATCTGCGGGTCCTTGTGGTCGAGCACCGCGTCGACTATATTCTCAACCATCGACGCGTGACCGGTGACGAGCATCGGATCCTTCTTCTCAGCGACGCGGTTTCCCCCGCCGTACTTTTCGAGCATTTCCTCTTCTTCCTCGTCCTCGTCGTCCGAGTCCCTCAGTCTCCAGCGCTTCAGGATGTCGGCGTCCGCCTCGATCGTTCCGCCGGTGCCGTAGAGCTGTATGTCGGTGCTGATGCCCGGATAAGCGCAGGTTGTGCTGACAAATGTCGCGATGGCGCCCGATTTGAAGGTTATCACCGACGCCGTCAGGTCCTCCGTCTCGATTTTATGCTCATATATCCCCATAGCGGAATGTACGCTCGCGACGTCGCCCATAAGCCACTGCATGAGGTCGACCGTGTGAACCGCCTGATTCATAAGTGATCCGCCGCCGTCCATAGCCCACGTTCCGTGCCAGCCGTTGTCGTAGTAGTGCTGGTCGCGGTACCACTTGACGGCGAAGGTCCCGAGAACCTGCTTTCCGAGGCGTCCGGAGTCGATGGCGTCCTTTATCGGCTTCATCACCGCGTTGTTGCGGTTCTGGTGGACGATGCCGACGGTCATTCCGGTGCGGACGCGCGCCTCCTCGATCTTTTCCGCCGCCCCGACCGTTATGTCGATAGGCTTCTCGCAGAGGACGTTCTTGCCCGCCTCCATCGCCTTAACGGCGTATTCCGCGTGCATGGCGCTCGGGAGGCATATCGAGACGATGTCGATGTCCGGGTTCTTCATCATCTCGTCGAAATCCGTGTATGTGAGCGTCCCGGGATAACGCTCGACAACCTTGTCCATCTTCGCCTGTATGAGGTCGCAGACCGCGATGAGATCGCACCTGTCATACGCCGCCGCGGCGTCGACGTGCGCCTTTCCGATACCGAGTCCGACTACCGCGTAGCCGATCTTTCCGTTTTTCATTGTATACTCTCCTGACTTTCCGGACTTGATCCGGTAATTATATCATGTAATATTATAATACCCGGCGCGGAGATTGTAAACCCCGCGAAGAATATTTGCGCGAAAAACTATATCTTTTTCCCGATATGTGGCAAAAAGCGAAACATTCCGCATCTTTATTATAGCAGGTATATATGAATATTTCATGAATCCGACGAATAAACGCGCGGAATCCGGATAAGATTTTTTAATTTCTGACTCTTGACAACCGCGCCGGACAGTGGTATAATTATTATAATCTAATCAAAACATTTGAAACGATACACGCCGCGGGCAGATACGACACAAATGGTATCCGCCGCGGCAGTTTCTTTTCTCACCCTGAGGTCCGCGGCGCGGACCTTTTGTTTTTTCGCGGTGTTTCGGAAAGGAATCAATCATGGAAACCACAAAGCAGAACGACTTTCTCGAGCGCGAGAAGCCCGGAAAACTCATGGCAAAGTACGCCATTCCCTGCATAATCTCGCTCCTCGTCGCGGCGCTGTACAACATTGTCGACCAGATATTCATAGCGAACGCGCCATATCTCGGCTCATACGGAAACTCGGCGAACACCGTCGTCTACCCGCTGACAGTCGTCGCGCTCGCCTTCGCCGTGCTGATCGGCGACGGATGCTGCGCGTACGTCAGCATAAGTCTCGGCGCCGGGCGCGGCGAGGACGCCGAAAAAAGCGTCACGAACGCGATAATTCTCAGCCTCGCGGCAAGCGCCGTGCTGACCGCCGTCTACCTCATCTTCCCGGAAACAATAATCACGGCTTTCGGCGGGAGGGTCAACGACGAGACCTTCCGGTGCGCCAAGGAATACTTCTTCTGGATTTCTCTCGGCGTGCCGTTCTATGTCTTCGGACAGGCGATGAACCCGATCATCCGCTCGGACGGAAGTCCGCGCTTCGCGATGGCGTGCACGCTCGCCGGAGCTGTTGTAAACGTTATCCTCGACCCGATCTTCATCTACCCGATGAAAATGGGCATGGCGGGCGCGGCGATCGCGACGATCCTCGGTCAGATACTCACCGCCGCCCTCTCGGTCTGGTACCTCGCGCACATGAAGACAATAAAGCTGACAAAAAAGAGCTTCACCCTGAAAAAACCGCTCTACAGCCGCTTCCTGCCGCTCGGCATCACGAGCTTCATCGCGCAGATCGCGCTCGTTCTCTCGATGGCGGCGTTCCAGAACGTCTGCATGAAATACGGCGCCATGGACGAGATTTTCGGTCTTCCGGAGTATTCGCAGATTCCTATGGCGGTCATGGGCATCGTCATGAAATTCTATCAGATAGCGATCTCCGCCGCGATAGGCATGGCAGCCGGGTGCATACCGGTCGTCGGCTACAACATAGGCGCCGGACGGAAAGACCGTGCAAAAGCGATATTCACGAGACTGTTGGTATGCGAGGCTGTAATCGGACTCATCGGGCTTGTCTTCGCGGAGTTCTTCCCGCGTGGACTCATCGGCATATTCGGCGCGGCGAACGAGAGCGCGTATTACACGGATTTCGCGGTGAAGAGCTTCCGGACATATCTCTGCCTGCTCCCGCTCTCGACTGTCAACAAGGGCTCGTTCATATACCTTCAGGCGCTCGGGAAACCGGTCGAATCGACGCTCATCTCGCTCCTGCGCGAGGTCGTGTTCGGCGTGTCCCTGCCGATTATAATGCCGATATTCATGGGGCTCGACGGAATTCTCTGGTCCTTCCCGGCGTCTGACCTGCTGACCTTTGTCATCGCGGTGTTCATCATCGCGCGGACTTACAGAGAGCTCGGCGGAGCGAAAAAATCTTCCGCAATGTAAAATTCCCATATAAAGCCATGTAAAATCCTGTTCTGATGATTGACATTTCAGCGCGATTGTGGTATAATTAATTTTACCGTGTCTTTACGACACACAGATGAAAACTAAAGAATGGGAATGATCAGCAAAATGAAAAAAAGAATTCCGGCAATAATCATCCTCGCGGCGATGCTCCTCTCAATGGGCTCCTGCGGCGGCAGCGGCAGCGGAACCGATACCGGCACCACAGCGGCAAATGACACGACAACCGAAGCGGCGGCGACGACAGATTATATCGACACCCTCGGCGAGAAGGATTTCGGCGGCAAGACCTTCACGATAATCGCCGCGCCGAACACCCTTATCTCGATACTCAATATGCAGTCGGGCGAGATCACCGGCGAGGTTCTCAACGACGCACAGTACAACCGCGACAAGGCGGTCGAGAAGAGATACAACGTCGTCATCGACTACCCCGCCGCCGACCCGGACAACACCGACAAGATGGTGACGAACGCCGGACTCGCCGGCGACTTCATCGGAAACATCTATATCGACGCGCTCTGCGAGGGAACGAGCGGAATGTCCTCCGCGTTCACTCAGGGCAGCCTCATGAACCTGCTCGACCTGCCCTACCTCCAGCTTGACAAAGAGTGGTGGAGCAGCCTCACCTATAAGAACCTCCAGTACAACGGCAAGATGTTCTACACCTCCGGCGACCTCGCGATTAACTCCTTCATCGGCGCGGGCTGCGTCTATATGAACACCAACCTCGCCGAAAAGTACAACGTCGACGAAAATGAGCTCTATAGCAAGGTCTACGACGGCACATGGACGATGGATGAGCTCTACAGCATCACGAAGGACATGGACCTCGACCTCAACAGCGACGGCAAGATGGACTGTGTGAACGATTTCTACGGTCTCGTCCTCGAGTCGAACACGCTGACCTCGAACCTTCTGCTCACGGCTTGCGGCGTGCGCCTCTGCGATACCGACCCGGACACCGGAAAGCTCACCGTCAACCTCGGCACGCAGGATGTGGTTTCTATAATTGACAAACTCGCGGGGCAGTTCAAGCTGATCGACAACGCGGGCGACAACACGAACCTCTTCGACAAGAACTTCAAGCTCGACAAGTCGCTCTTCGCGATCCACTACGTCGAGTCATCGCTCCGCCGCTTCCGCGACATGGAGAGCGACTATGTCATCTACCCGATGCCGAAATACAGCGCCGAGCAGGAAAGCTACGTCTCCTTCCTCAACCCGTGGGTAAAGGCGTTCATCGCCGCTCCGGTTGTTCAGGAGGACAAGGAGATGACCGGCTTCATCACCGAGGTGCTCGAGTATATGACGGTACGCGACGTCAGACCGGCTGTCATCGACATCACCCTCAAGGGCAAGGCGCTCAGAAACGACGACAGCATCGCTATGCTCGACCTGATCTTTGACACGACCTACATCGATTTCAACGGCATCTACAACTTCGGAAACTCCCTCGGAGTGGTCAACAACGCGATATTCAACGACAAGCCCTACGCGTCCTCTTACGCGAAGATCGAGTCAAAGATGAACGGCGCGCTCGACGATTTCATGTCCATGTTCGAATAATATCTCCGTATAAAGGGGCTGCCGCACAGACGCGCGGCGGTCTCTTTTCTTATGCCGGAAAGTATCCGGAAAAATTTTCGTCTTAAATTTCGCTCCGGTGCTGTACAAACCGGGAAAAATATGCTATAATATAGAAAACGATAAGGAAAGGACGCCGGACAATGCCTGAGATCCCACAAATAGAGGTCGGAGACATACTCGAGATGAAGAAGAACCACCCCTGCTCGCCGAAGAGCACGCGCTTCCGTGTGCTGCGGGTCGGGAGCGACATACGCATAGTCTGTGAAAACTGCGGGCGGGATCTCACGATTCCGCGCATCAAGCTCGAGAAAAACATAAAAAAGATAATCCGTCCCGAAAAAGAGGACGCGCAGCAATAAAACGCCGCGGAACTTTTTGCCGTTCCGCGCGTCAAATATCATCAAAGCAAAAAACGGACGCCGTTCTGACGACGGCTCCGCCCCATGACGAAAGGAGACATCCGTCACGCTCCGCCGTGGCGAATCTGATATGGACAACGAGATAACCGTACCCGGAGGGTCGCCCTCCGGCATGAATAAAAACGAACCGGCGCGACGGGCGATATCCGGCGCGCGGGACTTTTTCGCGCGGGTGACGGCGCCCTTTGCCGGGATGGGGCACCTCTGGATGGCGTTCATCCTGCCCGTTCTCATAATGGCGCTCATATATGTCGCGATGGAGGTCTGGCCTTTCGGCAAGAGCTCCGTGCTCGTGCTCGACCTCAACGGACAATATGTATATTACTTCGAGGCGCTGAGAGACATCCTGCACGGCGAGCAGGGAATACTGTATTCCTTCGAGCGCGCGCTCGGCGGGGAATTTCTCGGTATCTTCGCGTACTATCTCGCGAGCCCGTTCTCCTTCATCGTCGCGCTGTTTCCGGAAGGAATGATCACCGAGGCGCTGTATGTGATACTGCTCCTCAAATGCGGTCTCTCCGGAATGAATATGTGCTTCTACCTGCACAAGTCGCACCCGGTGTCGAAGATATCCGAGGTCATATTCTCGGTGATGTACGCGCTGACCTCCTACGCGGTCGTCATGCAGCACAACACGATGTGGATCGACTGCCTGCTCTTCCTGCCGCTCATCTTCCTCGGCGTCGAGTCGCTCATCAAATATAAAAAATTCCGGCTCTACACGATAACCCTCACCGTAGCCGTGCTCTCGAACTATTATATCGGCTACATGGTCTGCATCGCGACGGCGGCGTATTTCTTCTTCTACTACTGTCTCTGCACGTCTGCCGAGCGCAACCCGCTCGGTGAGAGAGCGCATTTCATAAAGACGCTCGGACGCATGGCGGTCTTCTCCGCCCTCGCGGTCGGAATGGCGTCGATAATGATACTTCCCGCGTACTACTCGCTGACCTTCGGAAAGACCACCTTCTCGAACCCGAATTTCAGCTTCGCGCAGAAGTTCGATTTTCTCGACCTTCTCTCGAAGATGTTCCCCGGCTCATATGACACAGTCAGACCAGAGGGCTGGCCGTTCGTCTTCTCCGGAACGCTGACGACGATACTCCTGCCCGTGTTCTTCATGATACGGCAGATCACGCCGAGACAGAAAATGGCTTACGGCGCGCTTATGGGCTTCTTCGTGTTCAGCTTCAACTCGACGACGATCGACCTCGTCTGGCACGGGTTCCAGAGACCGAACTGGCTCAACTACCGCTACAGCTTCATTTTCTGCTTTGTCATCATAGTTATGGCATACCGGACATTCGAGTATATACGGGAGATCGACATAAAAATCGTTCTCGGTGTCGGCGCGGTTCTCGGGCTCCTCATCTGCGTGATTCAGAAGCTCGACTACGAGAACACACCCGACCTCACCTCAGTCTGGTTCTCTATCGCGATAATCGCGGCGTACATGATACTTCTCGCCGGATGCAACCATAACTGGCTCGACGGGTCGATAAAGACCATACTCTGCGTCTTCGTCGTCCTCGAGATGTTCTGCAACGGACTCGCCGAGTGCATCGCGCTCGACTCGGACGTGCACTACAGCTCCCGCGCGTCATACGTCAATTTCATGAAGAAGTGGAGCCCGATCGCGGAATGGATGAACGAGAACGACACCTCGTTCTACCGCGCCGAGAAAACAGAGCACCGCAAGACAAACGACAATTTCGCGCTGAACATCCGCGGTCTGTCGAACTCGACCTCGACGCTGAACGCCGCGCAGATCAAATTCCTCGAGCAGATGGGCTACTCGTCGAAATCCCACTGGTCGAAATACCTCGGCGGCACGCCGGTCGCGGACAGCCTTCTCGGGATAAAGTATATAATGACCCTCGACACGAAGGAGATGAACGACGTCTACGGCGAACCAATATACCACGACGAGGAGCACGAGACCGTAATCTATAAGAACGATTACGCGCAGTCGCTCGGCTACATGGTGAATTCCTCCGTCGCGGAATACGACATGGAGAAGGAGGAATCGCCCTTCGACCGCATGAACGACCTTGTCACAAAGATGCTCGGAAGCGACGAGAAAATCGAGCTCTTCAAGGCATACAAAAACCTGAAGCCGACGACCGAGAACGTCGACCTCGCATATGTCACCGGTCACAAGAAATACTCTAAGAACAACGCTTCCCGCGCTGGAAAGATCATATTCACCTTCACGCCGGTGAACGACCGCGAGATATTCGTCTATTTCCCGAGCGACTACCGCCGCGACGCGAAGCTCAAGGTGAACGGCGCCGACGTCTCCGAGTACTTCACGAACGAGACCTGCCGCGTAGTCTCGCTCGGAAAGCGTCCCGCCGGCGAGGAGCTTATCGTGTCGCTCTCGCTCGAGAAGGACGACCTCTATATCGCGAACGGAACCGACTATTTCTGGTACCTCGACGACGAGCTCTTCGAGGAAATCATGCCCGAGCTCCGGAAACAGGGATTCGATATCACTTCCTTCACCGATTCGACCTTTGACGGCAGGATAACCGCGACCGAGGATCGCTCGACCTTCCTTCTGACGATACCGTATGACAAGGGCTGGCACATCTATATCGACGGCGTCGAGACCGAATCGTATGAGATACTCGGCGCTCTCACCGCTGTCGACCTCGAGCCGGGCGAGCACACGGTCCGGATGGTATACTGGCCGTGGTGCGTGAAATACGGACTTATAATCTCGCTCTCCTCCCTCGCGGTGTTCCTTATCGTTTTAGCGGCGGACTTCGTGATCCGCAGAAAGAGACCGGTGATAGAGTTCCGCGCCGGGGCGAGAGTTCCGGACGACATCTATTTCGACATGGACGACGCCCTGCCGGATCCGGACGACATCCCCGCGAAACCAGACGATGCCACAGACGGCGCGGCGGAAACGACACCGCCCGAAAGCAAGGATCAGACCCCGCCGGAAAACAAATCGGAAAACTGAATATGACGGCGGACGCTTCAGACCGGAGCGTCCGCTTTTCTGTCCGCGCACGCGGAATTACACACTGAGTTCATTATTTCTTCGCCGAATATATAAAACTCACGCTCTCACGGCACCAAACGCCGGCGCGTGTCCATAAACCGGCAAAAT
>ERZ808245.876-NODE-876-length-13371-cov-4.511941_pt1 | contig 13371 bp, 10 predicted proteins | sample MGYA00521243_ERZ808245 | MGnify/ENA primary metagenome ERZ808245 (study PRJEB31516, sample SAMN03275576) | gut metagenome | biome: mammalia-associated habitat; material: feces | host: Papio cynocephalus | place: Kenya | collected 2012-07-07 ... | reverse complement strand
TATCAAGCGTTGCGCCTACTCGGCTTGCTTCCGTCGTGAGGCAGGTAGCTATGGCAAGGACGTTCGTGGCTTGAACCGTCTGCACCAGTTTGACAAGGTTGAGATTGTACGTATCGATAAGCCAGGTCATTCTTACGAGTCCTTGAAGGAAATGCTCGACCATGTAGAGGGATTGCTCAAGAAATTAGAGTTGCCATACCATATTCTCCGCCTCTGTGGTGGTGATATGAGTTTCACATCTTCTATCTGCTACGACTTCGAGACATGGAGTGCTGCACAACAACGTTGGCTGGAGGTTTCTTCTGTATCCAACTTCGAGAGCTACCAAGCTAATCGTCTGCATTGCCGTTACCGTCACGCTGACGACAAGAAGATTGAGCTTTGCCACACATTGAATGGTTCAGCCTTGGCTTTGCCACGTATCGTTGCCTCTATCTTGGAAAACAATCAGACTCCAGAAGGTATCCGTGTACCAAAGGTATTGGTACCTTACTGCGGTTTCGAGATGTTGGATGACAAGAACTTCGAATAAAAAACGATTTAGAGAAATCTATCTGACATTGATAGAAACATTAGCCTATTCGGCTAACAATATTTAGTACGAGGATAACATCGGCTGCCAGAAATACAGCCGACGTTATCCTTTTGTGTTTTTCGAAGTCGCAATTTACCAACCAAGGAGATAGATATTCCAATACCATTTGTCATATAATCATACAAAAACAATCAACATAAAAACCAAAAGAATAACCCATGAACAAGATTATCAGAAAAATACAATACTCAGAGAAAGTATATCGCTTCGATGTCGAGGCACCATTGATAGCCAAAAGCCGCAAAGCAGGAAACTTTGTCATCATTCGTGTGGATGCCAATAGCGAGAGAATGCCACTGACCATTGCCGATGCCGACATAGCCAAAGGAACCATCACCTTGGTAGTGCAAAAAGTCGGCTTGTCATCCGCTAAACTCTGTGTTCTCAACGAGGGTGACAAGATTCACGATGTAGTAGGTCCGCTCGGCAACCCTACCCATATCGAAAACTATGGTACTGTCATCTGCGCAGGCGGTGGTGTCGGCGTAGCCCCTATGCTCCCTATCATGCGTGCCCTTAAGGCGGCAGGCAACCGAGTGCTGTCCGTCATCGCAGGTCGCAACAAGGAGCTTGTCATCATGGAGGATGAGGTACGTGCTTCAAGCGACGAACTCATCATCATGACCGATGACGGCAGCTATGGCGAAAAAGGCGTGGTTACGGTCGGCATCGAAAAACTCATCAATCAGGAACACATCGATAAGGTGTTTGCCATCGGTCCTCCTATCATGATGAAGTTTTGCTGCCTTTTGACTCAGAAATACAACATCCCTACCGATGTGTCGCTCAACACCATCATGGTCGATGGAACTGGGATGTGCGGCGCATGCCGCCTAACCATTGGAGGCAAGACCAAATTTGTCTGCATCGACGGACCCGAGTTTGATGGTGCCCTGGTCGATTGGGACGAAATGTTCAAGCGTATGGGTACCTTTAAAGATGCAGAGCGTGAGGAGATGGAACACTTCGAGGAGCATCTTGCGACTCTCGAATCCAACAGAAAGAAAGAGACAACAGACGTGGCCATGGACGTAGAGCCAACAGCCGAGAGCATCACTGAACTAACAGACCGTAACTCCGAGTGGCGTAAGCAGTTGCGCAATTCCATGAAAACAAAGGAGCGCACTACCATCGAGAGAGTCAAGATGCCAGAATTAGACCCGGTTTATCGTGCGACCACTCGTACCGAGGAAGTCAATATCGGCTTGACCAAGGAAATGGCATTGACCGAGGCTAAACGCTGCCTCGACTGTCCGAAGCCTACCTGCATGGAAGGCTGCCCTGTCAGCATCAACATCCCATCATTTATCAAGAATATCGAACGAGGACAATTCCTCGCCGCTGCCAAAGTTTTGAAAAACACTTCTGCCCTACCTGCCGTCTGCGGACGTGTATGTCCACAAGAAAAACAATGTGAGAGCAAGTGCATTCACCTCAAGATGAACAGACCTGCCGTAGCCATCGGCTATTTGGAACGTTTCGCTGCCGACTACGAACGACAAAGCGGCAATATTTCTGTCCCTGACAAAGAAGCCGAGAATGGCATCAAGGTGGCAGTCGTTGGCTCAGGTCCTTCAGGCTTGAGTTTTGCTGGCGACATGGCAAAGAAAGGGTTCGATGTCACGGTATTTGAAGCATTGCATGAGATTGGCGGTGTATTGAAGTATGGCATTCCTGAATTCCGCCTTCCTAACGCCATTGTAGATGTCGAGATTGAGAATCTACAGAAAATGGGGGTAAAATTCATCACCGACTGTATCGTGGGCAAGACGGTCTCCGTAAAGGACTTGAACGAACAAGGATTCAAGGGCATCTTTGTGGGTTCGGGAGCTGGTCTTCCAAACTTCATGAACATTCCTGGAGAAAATGCACTCAACATCATGTCCTCCAACGAATATCTGACTCGTGTCAATCTCATGGACGCAGCCAACCCTCACAGCGACACCCCTATCAACCTAGGCAAAAAAGTTGTGGTAGTAGGTGGAGGCAACACCGCCATGGACAGCTGTCGTACAGCCAAGCGACTCGGTGCTGATGTAACTTTAGTATATCGCCGTTCCGAGGCTGAGATGCCTGCACGACTAGAAGAAGTGAAGCACGCCAAGGAAGAAGGCATCAACTTCTTGACGCTCCATAATCCGAAGGAGTACGAGGCTGACGAAAAGGGAGCGGTAAAAGCCGTTGTTCTCGACGTAATGCAACTAGGCGAGCCTGATGCCAGTGGGCGCCGCCGTCCTAAGGCTACAGGCGAGACCGTTACCTTGGATTGCGACCAAGTCATCGTGGCCGTGGGCGTGAGTCCTAACCCACTCGTACCTCAGAGCATCGAGGGATTGGAACTCGGCAGAAAGAACACTATCGTTGTCAACGAGCAGATGCAGAGTTCGCTTTCCGAAATTTACGCCGGTGGTGACATTGTAAGAGGTGGAGCCACCGTGATACTCGCCATGGGTGATGGTAGAAGAGCAGCCGAGAACATGGCGAAGCAACTGACAAAGTAAAATTGCACTTTTTCTGGAAAAAATTTTGATATATTCAAAAAAATTGCTATTTTTGCATCAGAAACAGAACAGGCGTAGCCAAGAGTAAAACTACGTCCTGTTTTTGTTTGTTTTTACAAACATAAAAACAAGGAGAAAGAAATGAACTCTTACGAAACACAAAACTTCAAAGTGCCCAAAGAATCTTCCGATTATCCACAAGCATCAGCCTTTGTTATAAAATCAATCGAGGGAATCATTGAGCAAGCTATCAAAAATGGAGATAACAAAATTATTTTAAATACCAATCTACGACATGGGCTTCCGATGGAAAACATCAATAAAATTGCAGGTCCAATTGTTGAGGCTTGGGCTGACGAATTATTTGAAAATATATCCAATCAGAATGGTAATTCTTGGAATCTAGTCCATTCGGAAGCTTGCTCTCGCCTTGGAATGGCAGATATTATTCTTCAGTTTAAGAAAAAGACAACTTTTGGGTCTGTTATTAGCGCAAACGTTGATTCAAAAGCCACATCAGAAGACTTAGAGAAGTCTGGAAGATCACCTAATATCACATCATATGCAAGAATTAGGTCTGCATATGTTGAAGATGCTGACTTTATATTTATAATACTTTCTCTGAAGCATAAAGTTTATTGCCAAAAGAATACTCAAACAGGGTTAATGGATGGAATCATGGAAGTAGTAAAATACAATGCTTATGATATAAAATATATAAGTAATTCCGATTTAAGTTACAACCCTGCATTAGGAACTGGACAACTTCAAATCAGAGACATTCATTATGTAAATCTTGAAAAAAGAACCACTTGGGATTTTTGCAAACTACTAGACTCCAAGTATCTTTCATCAACAAAAAGAACTTTTGAGGATTGGCTTGCCCTTGCTCAACAATACGGATGGATAAAATGACAAATATTATTTTAGGAGATTGTTTGAAAGAGCTAAAGAATATTGATAGCAATAGCGTTGACTTGATAGTTGCTGACCCACCATATAATGTCGGCAAAGACTATGGTAACAAAAGTGACCAACAAAATTTCGACAATTATCTATCATTTTCCAAAGAATGGCTCACAGAGTGCCATCGCATCCTCAAGGAGAATGGCACCATTTATGTGTTCATAGGCTTTAGGTTTATCTCCCATCTATACAAAATACTCGAACAAGATTTAAAAATGAATTTTGTGAATTGGATTAGTTGGCATTACACTCAGGGAATTGGCAAAACCAAAGGTTTTTCGCCAAGACATGATGATATTTTAATGTTCTCCAAATCTGCTAGTTATAAATTCAATCTAGACAGCATTAGAATTCCTCAAAAATATTACAGAAAAATCAACAATATGAGAGGGGCTAACCCAGGAGACGTTTGGGAGGTTTCTCATATACATTATTGCCAAAAAGGGCGTCAACCACATCCTACACAAAAACCAGAAGCAATTATCGAGAGAATGGTTTTAGCCTCTAGCGATGAAGGAGACCTAGTTGTTGATCCATTCAGTGGTAGCGGAACAACACTTAGAGTATGCCAACAATTAAACAGAGAAGCTATCGGTATAGAACTTAACGAAGAATACGTCGAACAGACAAAAGAAAGATTAAAACGCCCTTTTAATGGATTTGATAGCATTGATGAAAGGATGTTGCGCATACCAAATGACTTGAATGATATTAAAATTAGGAATGAGTATATTAAGAACCATATAAAATGGTTTTTAAAAAACCACCCTGATAGAGTAAATGCTTTCTTGGATGACGTAAAGGCGAAATATGCAAAGAAAGCACATGGAACTCAATTGGAACTTGCATTTGGAGATTAGTTGTTTCCTTTTTTGCGCATTATCAAATATAATCTACAAACTTTTTGATAGGAAATTTGTATTTTCCTATCAAAAAGTTTGGGAATTTCATTTTTTACGCATACCTTTGCAGAACAATAACAACATTTATAACCCTCAGAATGATATGAGACAGCTGATACTATACGTCGCCTTCATCTTATCCATGGTTCTTGGTAACTATGGAAAGATGTCAGCTGCCATAACTTCTACACAAGATTGCAGAACTGAGGATAGAGTTCAGAAAGTAGAGCAAAAGGAAAACCACCATGAAGCCCAACTGGATGATGCCTCTCAGCTAGCCTACCGTATATGTAGCAGTCGCCCACAACGACTATTGCCTAACGGCAATATCCAAAGCTGTCACGGCAACCACAAAACGGCAAGTAGATTGGTTTTTAATAGAACCCGATTTTTATCATCTCTTTTAGCTACTTTGTCGGGGGGAATGGAGACTTTCCGCAAGAAAACAGTCCCCATCCGCTTTGATGTCGCCAGCAAATATTATGTCATTTGCCTGCGGCATCTCCGTTGTTAGCACTTATTCTTCACTTTTATTTTTCAAGTATTCTATCGTATGAAAGTTTTTCACACGATACGTCTGTCGTTTGCCCGTTACCATTTAACGTACACGACAGGAGTCTTTACACCCCTATACTAAAAAACAGCTCAATATAAACAATAGATAAAGAATAAGTAATCAAGATTATAGCAATATGGCTAAGATCAATCATTTAGAAATGGGTGACTATGTCATGTCACTCGAAGATATTCAAGTAAAGAAGAGTTTCATGGGATTGAGTACTAAACTCATCTACAAGCCAACCAACAGTGTAATCAAGATAAAAGAGAAAGAATATTCCGTTGAGGATGGCAGGAAATTGGAGGAACTCCTCTCTACTTCCCCAGAGAGCATGGAAGCTACCATAAACAACCTGTCCGTTTCCTCCATCGGAATGGGCAATGCCAAGTTGCAAGCTTGCCTCTCAGACGATCATCAATTTGCCGCCGTCCAACTCCTTACCTTCAAGGACTTCGACTATCAGCCAATCAGCGATGTCAAGGTATATACAGGCAAGACTGCCGAGGCTTTCACGAAATTGTTATAAAGTTTTCCCAAGAGGATGCCCCAAAAAACAGAGGCAACCAAAGAGAGTTGCTCTCATATCATACAAAAGCGGTAGTTGCCAGATTTTGCAACTACCGCTTTTTCTTCTATTTATCTTTTGGGAAGGGATATTTACCCCAAAGTTTCAATATAAAATATCCTACTAAGTCGCCGATACCGACACCCAAGAAATATTGGTACGTCGTCACTTCGGCACTCTTGGCAAATATTGCAGGAAAGACCAGCATAAAACCAAGGACAGCCGTTTCACGTTTCATCGTACTCAGATTCTTGCCGATGTCCCTACTCCAAAAATATGCGCCTGGATAAAAGCCGTATGCCAGCAACATCATGTGAATCACACCTGTCTTCACGAAAAAGAAAGCTGTCGCTACCGAAGCCATCCAGGTAACCGTAATAAACATAAAATACCAAAACCTTTGATCGTCATTCATTGCCTTATATGATTATAGTTTTGAACAGCCTCAGCTAATTGTTCCAATGCTTGTTTTAAGACACTGCGAGGACACGCTACATTCAGTCGCATAAACCCTTCTCCGCCAAGACCAAACATCTCGCCATCATTCAGTGCCAAATGAGCCTTGTCTATGAAAAGGTCAAGCAACTGCTCATGGTTGAGTTCCAAATCACGGCAATTGAGCCATACCAAGAAAGAAGCCTGTGGTCGCAAAGGACGAACACCCACTATATGCTCACGGCAAAAATCTTCCACAAATCGTACATTTCCTTCTATATAAGCAAGCATCTGCTTACGCCACTCCTCACCATGACGGAAAGCAGCAATAGTTGCAATCGGCGCAAAGAGCGTTGGCTCATCCAGTTCGTTGGCCACCAACCAACCATAGAATTTCTTACGAATCTCCCCGTTAGGAACGATGGCATAGCTACTTATCAACCCAGCGATGTTGAAGGTCTTTGTAGGAGCCTGGAAAGTAATGCTGATGTCACGAGCCTTATCCGAAACAGAGGCAAAAGGAATATGCTTGTGCCCGAAAATAGCCATATCAGCATGAATCTCATCGGAAATCACAATCAGATGATGATCATAGCAGAAATCTGCCAATCGCAGCAACGTCTTTTTATCCCATGTGATTCCCCCTGGATTGTGAGGATTGCAAAGTATCAAGACCTTACATTTATCATCATACACTTCCGCCAAGTTGTCGAAGTCCATCTCGTAGTAACCATCCTCACGCATCTTGAGCGGATTGAAGACCACCTCCCTGCCATTGCCTTCTGGGGTAAGTCGGAAAGGATGATAGACAGGCGGTTGGATAATCACCTTCTCATCTTCCTTAGTAAACACGTTGACCACCAATCCGATACCTTTGACGATGCCTGGAATAAACTTGATCCACTCTCGCCTCACATCCCACTGATGGTGGTCATGAATCCAATCAATGATAGATGGCATAAAATCCTCAGGCTCCACGGTATATCCGAATAGAGAATGTTCCAAGCGAGCTTTCAAAGCATCAGTGATAAAAGAAGGTGTCTCGAAATCCATATCAGCGACCCAAAGAGGGAGAAGGTCACTTCTCCCCCACCGTGGCAGCAACGCCTCGTGCTTAAGATCACCACTACCAGAGCGGTCTATCACCTTATCAAAATTGTATTTCATCTAAATTCTAAAATTATAAAATATAGGCGGAAGAATTCTTCATTTCATTAGAATTCTTCACCCTTCGGTTCTTCACTCTTCACTTAACCCAATGCCTGCTTGATATCCTCGAACAAGTCTTCGACATCCTCCAAGCCAATACTAAAACGTATGGTAGTATCCAATACATCCATACTCTTTCGCATTTTCTCAGGGAATCCACCAAAGATGGTGCTGGCAGGATGAATCGCCAAGGAACGATTGTCGAACAAGTTGGTGGCACGATGAATCAGTTTCAAACTATTGATGAAATCAAAACATGCCTCCTTACTTTCTAAATCGATGCAAATCATTGCTCCTGCCGTCTTTCCAAACTGCTTAACAGCCAACTCATGGTAAGGATTATCCTCCAAACCGACATAGTTGACACGCTTAATCTTTGGAAGGGATTGCATTTTTTTTGCCAATTCCAAAGCATTGGAAGACTGTACGCGATAACGAGCATCCAACGTCTCCAAACCTATAGTCTGCATATAAGCCACCTGCGGAGTCATATAAGCACCAAAGTTGAATAACATCTCGCCATAAAGACGCTTGGCAAAGTCCTTGTTGTATTCTGTGCCATAGTCTATGACTAGACCACCCAGTGAAGTTGCGCCTCCACTGACATACTTGGAACTAGAAACCACCTCAATATCCACACCAAGTTCCTTGGCTGAGAACTGAGTAAAAGGAATGATAGTCGTGTCTGCCACCAAAGGCACATTCTTGGCATGAGCCAAATCCGAAAGAGCCTTTAAATCTGCCACTTCCAATTGTGGGTTGGTGATAATCTCCAAAAATATGCAACAGGTGTCATCATCTATTGCTTCGTTCACTTTATCAAGGTCGGTGAGATCAACAAGATGCGTTTTCACCCCAAATCGACGCAATGTACTGAAAAGCAGAGCGAAAGTATTGCCGAAGAGATGTTTGGAAGTAACTATATTCTTACCTTGGGAAGCCAGTGCCAACATCGTGTTGCTGATGGCAGCCATACCAGAATTAAAAGCAGTGGCATGAGATGCACCAGTAAGGGCAGCCACACGACGTTCCAAATTAGTAACTGTAGGATTCTCCACACGAGAATAATCAGGAGCCTTGATTTTGTCCGTAAAGGCATCTGACATAATTTGAGCATTATCAAATTCATACGCCAATGTATTATATACCGGCATGCTCAATGAATCGTAAGCGTCTCGACGCTCGTAAGGCACGTGAATAGCCTGTGTCTGTTTTTTCATAATTTTATCTATCAATTTTAATTTGACTGCAAAAGTACTAAAAAAATGCGATATACAAATACCAAACATTGGGTATTTTTATAATAAATCGTCAGAATGTACGTTTTTATGGTTATGAGACAAAGATTATTCATCATCACCATATGCCTATTAGCCACCTGCAAAATGATGGCACAAGGCTTTACGCTTCAAGGTAAAGTAACAGATCAAGACAACAACCCTGTCGAGCTTGCCACCGTATCCGTACTTAAGCAAGGAAAAGTTGCGTTTACTTCCTTAAAGGGAGAGTTCAGTATGCATCTACAATCAGCTGACAGTGTAGTAGTTAAGTTCACCATGATAGGCTATAAGCCAAAAGTAAGAATACTTAGAAAGCCAAAGGGAAAACAAACCCTTCAAGTGGTGCTATACACAGATGAAAACACATTGGCTGAAGTGAAGGTCACAGGACAAAAAATACAAACAGGTCAAACCGAGGAGCTGAAAGTTGAGGACGCGAAACTATCTCCTTCCGCTTCAGGAAACGGAGTTGAAAGTTTGATACAACAACAAGCTGGTGTCAGCACACACAACGAACTTTCCTCACAATACAATGTTCGAGGAGGTGCCTTCGATGAGAATTCCGTATATATAAACAATGTGGAAGTCTATCGCCCATTCCTCGTCCGCAGCGGCCAACAAGAAGGTTTGTCCATCATCAATCCCTACATGGTAGATAAGATAGGATTCTCCACAGGCGGATATGCCGCAAAATACGGAGACAAGATGAGTTCTGCGCTCGATATCACTTACAAGAGCCTCCAACCAAAGGGAAGCAAGAAACTACAAACCGAAGGGACAATTTCCGCCAGCCTGTTAGGAGCAGATGCCTACTTTGGCTTCGGAACAAAGAAGCTTTCATGGCTTAACAGTTTGAGATACAAGACTAACAGCTATCTGCTAGGAACCACCGACACCAAGGGAGAATACAAACCAAACTTCCTGGATTATCAGACATATCTAAGCTTCCATCCTAACAAACGATGGAAAGTAGATTTCATCGGAAACATCTCAGACAACCATTATAACTTCACACCGAAGGATCGAGAAACAACGTTCGGCACCCAACAAGATGTAAAGAGCTTCAAAGTATATTTCGACGGTCAGGAGAAAGATAGGTTCCTCACTTACTTTGGGACATTGGGCATCACTCGCAACATCACAGCCAAGACCAGTATCTCGCTCCTTGGAAGCGCATTCTACACAAAAGAACAAGAAAAATACGACATACAGGGACAATATTGGCTCGACCAAACAGAAACTTCCGAGAACTTAGGAGTTGGCACTTACTTCGAGCACACACGCAATTACTTGTCAGCAAGGGTGTTGAGCACCAAGTTAGTACTCAAGCACAAGACCAAGAAGCACGATTTGGAAGCGGCTTATACCTTCAAAAAGGAGCACATTACGGAAAAGACGGTGGAATATGAGATGCGAGATAGTGCAGGATATAGCGTGCCCCACAATGGCAAGGAGCTCTACATGATATACTCCATGAAGGCAGACAACACACTCGATGGCAACAGAATGGAAGCATACCTCCAAGATACATATCGATTCACCAGCAAGGGCGGTCATACCCATTTCACCCTGAACTACGGTGTTCGAATGAGCCACTGGAACTTCAACCGAGAGACCATCTTCAGCCCTCGAGTATCGCTAGGCATCATCCCTGCCTACAGCGAGAACACAACCTTGCGACTAGCTGCAGGACTCTACTACCAAGCTCCTTTCTTCAAAGAGCTACGAGATACATCTACAGTCAACGGCATCACCTACGCTACGCTCAACGAGAAAATCAAGAGTCCTCGAAGCATACACTTCATTGCAGGATACGACTATCGGTTCCGCATCAACGGTCAACGTTACCGTTTCACCACAGAAGCATATTATAAGGCTTTAGGAAACTTGATACCATACTCTGTCAACAATGTGAAAGTGGTGTATTATGGAGAAAACAGAGCTACAGGACATGCCACCGGCATCGACTTCAAACTCTATGGCGAGTTTGTACCAGGTACAGACTCATGGGTAAGTCTCTCGCTGATGAGTACCAAGATGAATCTCAACGGAAGAAGCGTACCAATGCCTACCGACCAACGATTTGCCGTCAACCTATTTTTCACCGACTATTTCCCAGGGACAGAAAGATGGAGAATGTCACTGAAACTAGCCTTGGCGGATGGCTTACCATTTTCCACACCGCACAGAGAGTTGGAAACCAACACCTTCAGGGCACCAGCCTACAAACGAGCAGACATCGGCATGAGCTACCGATTGGTTGACAACAGCAAGGGTACCAAGAAGAGTGTGTTCAAGAATATCTGGCTAGGAGTAGATTGCCTCAATCTGTTCGGAATTGACAACGTGAACAGTTATTACTGGGTGACTGATGTAACCAACCAACAATATGCCGTGCCAAACTACTTGACAGGCAGACAACTAAATAGTAGGATTCTCATTGAATTTTAGCAAATTCTTGTACGAACAAGGAAAAAGCTGATGGAAATGAAGAACTTTCTCGAAGCAAAAATGGACATATTTTAATATAATTCGTAATATTTAACCGCAGATAGTTCGCTATCTGCGGTTTTTTTCTTATCTTTGCACTCGAATTGTGCAATGGCAGATTTCACGTCTGCCATTTATAGGGCTCTCCTTTCCCAAAAAGAAGAGATTCCTACTCATTTAAAGTTGAACAAAGAAAACAATACATAATAATAATTATGAGCAAACAAATAGAAAAGATTAAGGAGCTGATCGCTAAGCGCGAACAGGCTCGTCTTGGCGGTGGCGAGAAAGCCATCGAGAAGCAGCATGCACGTGGCAAATATACCGCTCGTGAGCGTATCGAAATGTTGGTTGACGCCGGCAGCTTCGAGGAGTACGACATGTTCAAGTTGCATCGTTGCACCAACTTCGGCATGGAGAAGAAGCAATTCCTCGGCGATGGCGTCGTAGCAGGTAGTGCTACTATCGCTGGCCGCTTGGTATATGTATATGCTCAGGACTTCACCGTGAACGGTGGTTCACTCTCTGAGACTATGGCACAGAAGATTTGTAAGGTAATGGATATGGCTATGACCATGGGCGCACCTGTCATCTGCATGAACGATTCTGGTGGTGCTCGTATCCAGGAAGGTATCTGCGCACTCGCTGGTTACGGTGAGATTTTCGAGCGCAACATCCTCGCTTCTGGTGTCATCCCACAGATTTCTGCCATCATGGGTCCTTGCGCCGGTGGTGCCGTTTACTCTCCTGCCTTGACCGACTTCATCATTATGAAGGAGCAGACTTCTTATATGTTCTTGACTGGTCCTAAGGTTGTAAAGACCGTAACTGGTGAGGATATCGACGCTGAGCACCTCGGTGGTGCATCTGTTCATGCTACCAAGAGTGGCGTAACCCACTTCGCAGCCAAGACAGAGGAAGAGGCTATCGAGATGATCAAGTCTTTGCTTTCTTACATCCCTAGCAATAATACAGAGGAAGCTCCTCGCGTAGAGTGCACAGACCCTATCGACCGCATGGACGACTCTCTGAATGAGATTATTCCTGAGGATCCTAACCAGGCTTACGATATGTACAAGGTGATTGGGGCCGTGACCGATAACGGTGAGTTCTTCGAGGTACAGCCTAAGTTCGCCAAGAACATCATCACAGGTTTCGCTCGCTTCAATGGTCAGAGTGTAGGTGTCGTAGCTAACCAGCCAGCAGCTTATGCCGGTGTGCTCGACGTAAATGCTAGCCGCAAGGCAGCTCGCTTCGTACGTTTCTGTGATGCGTTCAACATTCCTATCGTATCTCTCGTTGACGTACCAGGATTCTTGCCAGGTACAGGTCAGGAGTACAACGCTGTTATCCAGCACGGTGCTCAGTTGCTATACGCTTATGGTGAGGCCACCGTTCCAAAGATTACCATCACATTGCGCAAGAGCTATGGTGGTAGCCACATCGTGATGGGTTGCAAGCAATTGCGTGCCGACCTCAACTTCGCATGGCCATCCTCTGAGATTGCCGTAATGGGTGCCAGCGGTGCCGTTGCCATCCTCTGCGGTAAGGAAGCTAAGGCTAAGAAGGAAGCTGGCGAGGACGTGAAGGCGTTCTTGGCAGAGAAGGAAGAGGAATATACCGAGAAGTTTGCTAATCCATACCAGGCTGCTCAGTATGGCTACATCGACGATGTTATCGAGCCACGCAACACTCGTTTCCGCATCTGCCGTGGTTTGGCTCAGCTCGCTACCAAGCGCCAGAGCTTGCCAGCTAAGAAGCATGGCTGTATGCCGATGTAAATTATAAATTATAAATTATAAATTATAATGGACAAGAATATTTATGCTGCGATTGCCATGGCACTCTATGAGTACCAGGGCAATAACG
>ERZ808245.870-NODE-870-length-13477-cov-3.348458_pt1 | contig 13477 bp, 8 predicted proteins | sample MGYA00521243_ERZ808245 | MGnify/ENA primary metagenome ERZ808245 (study PRJEB31516, sample SAMN03275576) | gut metagenome | biome: mammalia-associated habitat; material: feces | host: Papio cynocephalus | place: Kenya | collected 2012-07-07 ... | reverse complement strand
GGCATATGACTTGGCAGTTCTTAAAGTGGAAGGTGACGCCTTTGCAAAACTCTCTGCCTCGCCTCTTCGTGAAGTGAAATTTGCAAACACAAACAACATTCAACCCGGCTCAAATGCTATAGCAATCGGCAACCCAATGGGTGAGGGAATTTCAGTAACCAGCGGCATTGTCAGTGTGGACAGCGAGTATGTTATGGTAAGTTACGCTGGATACACACGAAGAATAAGAACAATAAGAATTGACACTTCAATAAACTCAGGCAACAGTGGCGGCGGGGTATTTAATATTAAAGGCGAACTTATTGGCATTGCAAATTCAAAATATTCCTCTTCAAGTTACGAAAATGTTGCAAACGCAATTCCAGCAAGCAATGTTAAGGCAGTTTGTGAAAATATAATCTACTTCCACGAGCAGAAACTAAACACAGAGGAACTTGACAAAACAGTTGGTGTGCATAAATTTATTGTTGGCTTTATGTCCATGGCGGGAAAACTTGGAAACACATATGACGAAGCCTCCCATACAAACACAAAAACAGAAGAGATTGTGGTCGTTGGTGTGAATGAAAACTCAAAAGCAAGCGAAATTGGCATTAAAATTGACGATATTGTAGTCGGCATGAAAATTACTCGCTCGGACGGCACTGTGGAAGAAGTTTCATTTAACAGAAGTTTTGAAATGACAGATATTATGCTCACAGTTCGTGCGGGGGACAGCGTTCAAATAATTGTGTCAAGAAAGTCTGAAAGTGACTCAAATGCTCTTGAAACTGTTACCCTAAACCCAATAACAATTACTCTTGACGGCTACACCGAATATAAAAACAATGACGACATGGCGTAACCCTCGTGGCATAAAAAAATAAAAAAACAAGGCTAAAATATGGTCTTGTTTTTTTGTTTTGTAATTTTGAATTACAGTTAAATTTATAATTTAGTTAAATTTATAGTTGATTTCTATGGTAGCGTGTTATCAATTTTTTTAAATACTAAAAATCATTTATAAAGATAATAAAGTTACAGTCTAAGTTTTTGCGATAGTACTTGGCCGTCTTTTTCTGACAAGGTGGAAAGGGCTTGTCGCAAAAGGGCTTTGTCGTCTGGGGTCAAAAGCATACTCTCTAAGGTTGAATTTTTTATTATGCAGACCCCGCCGCCTCTGCCACGCTTACATTCCGTGGGAATTCCCGCACTTTCAAATTCGCTTAAATATCTGTAAACCGTTCTTGTTGAAATCTCAAATTTGTTCGCAAGTTTGCTTGCTGTCACGCACCCTTTGTCTGCAAGTTCCATTAAAATTCCTATTGATAAATACTGTTTCATATTTTTCTCCTAATTTCAGAGAGAGTATATCACGATAATTCTTATATGTCAAACATATGTTTTGTATTTTTTAAAATTTTTTTGACAATTTATTTTTGTATGCGAGTAATTTATTTGAAGAAAATATAGCAAGAAATGGCAATTCAAAAGGGATATTTGGATATATTAACAACAATTTCATAAAATACTAATAATGTTTGGGGGTGAATGTGAAAAAGCGTGGAAAAAGTATTTTGAAATTTGTTACACCAAGTGTTTGCAAGGAAGAAGCACTGCCAGCGGGCAACGGGAATACGGGTGTTCTTATATTTGGCGGGGCAAAAAGAGATACGGTGAGATTTTGCGTGGCGGGACTGAGCGAAACAAAAGTCGTTCCAAATGCGTCCAAAATATCCAACTTTGATTGTGACAAAAATTGCTCACAGTGCAGGTGTTCCATGTCTTGTCCATATTCAAACAACACACAAGAAAACACTTATCAAGAAAAAGAAAAGATATTGCAAGAGATGGTAAACTGTGGGCAAAATGATGGTGTTTGTGGACATAAGAACACCTTACTGGCGGAAAACAATCAAATTGCTCAAGAAATTAGTGAAATTAAAGACAGTGAGGAAATTTCAGATAATAATATTGTAAATACTATTGAAAACAATGTAAGTGATATTGAGAAAGAAACAAGCATAGGTGCTAATGATGAATATGAAAAAAACACAGACTTTTTCCCAGACGTGACGGCGGAATATCTTAAAACAAAACAACTGGTGGGCGAAGGGAAGTTTGTTGAAGCACAAAATGTAATGGTGGACAAAATTTTGTCCTCTGGCACAAAAAGTGTCGAAAAATCACCTATTGCGGTATGTAATTTGGAATTTGACTTTGAAGTCGCATGCCGTGTGACTGATTACTATCGGGCGCTTGATATGCAGACGGGTGAAGTTAAAGTGTATTTTGAAGACGAGAAGGGTGCGATTTTGCGAAATTCGTTTGTTGCGTGCAAAAATGACTTTTTCGTGAGCAGAATATCCTCAACGGGCAGCAAAAAAGCAAATTTTTCATATTGGGTGGCAAATGCTAAAGAATATGACGAAAATGACGAAGTTGATATGCAAGACAATGTTATGACTTACATTTCCAACACAAAAGACAATAAAAAAGTGGGAATTGTGCTAAAATTTTCTTTAAGTGGTGGAAGTTTTGAAAAACATGGCAAAAAGATTGTAATAAATGGGGCGGAAGAAGTCTTAATTCTTGCAAAAGCGTTTGTTTGTGAAAATTCTGACGACAAAAACTTAATTGATACGCAAAAAGTTGTTTCAAAAATGAAAGATAGTTATGAAAACTTATTTTTGGAGCAAAAAGAGGTGTTTGCCACAAAAATATCCTTTCCGCAACTCGACCTTGGCGGAGTAGAGTGCGATTGCGTGGAAAAAATGATTTTAATGGCAAAAAGTGGGGAAGTTACGCCAGATTTTGTGGAAAAACTTTGCAAATTTGGCAATTACTTGTTTGCAATATCGTGTGAAAGTCTGTTCCATTTCCCATGCGGGGTGTTTGACTTGTGTTTGGGGCAAACGAACCACTATTTGCAACTGGAAAACCTTATGTTTCCGTCATATTTTGGGGGAAACGTCAGCCCCGAGGCGTTTTTTGATAAATATTTTGAAAAAATAGATAATTACAAAACTTTATGCAAAAAAATGTTTGGATTTGAAGGACTTTTTGTGCCAAGTTTGCAACGAGAAGACGGCATGCCAAGTTTCATTGAAGGGCAGAACCTTTTTAACAACAATGTGGCGGGTCTTTTGTGCATTTTTGTTTACAAACACTATCTTAGAACTCTTGACCTCAATTTTCTTAAAAAATCTTACGAATTTTTGCTAAAAACGGGGGAATTTTACTCAAATTTTTTGGTGGAAAACAAGCAAACAAAAACTCTTGAGTCCCCCTATGGAATTTCGCCTTATTCAAGACCAAAAGGCAAAGTTTTTTATCTTTCACCAAACCCTATGGTTGATTTTGCAACGGCCAAAAGTGTTTTTAAAATTTTAACCAATGTGTGTCAAATTTTAGGCGAAGAAGAAAATGCTAGTAAGTTTGATGGGCTTCTGTCGCTTGTGCCTGACGTGCAAGTGGATAATTTTGGACTTATTAAGGAATACAACTTAAACGGGCTTGAAACTGATGAAACTTCGCCTTTTATATCCCACCTTGTGCCATATTGTGTGGGTGCAAAGCGTTTTGACGCCAAGAAAGACTATGAAACACTAGTAGCAAACTCAATTAAAAGTAGGTTTTTAAATTCAACTGGGAAATATCGCTCAAATGACCTCTGCCGCATGGCTTTGGCACTTTTTGCGTGCGGCGAAGGAAGTGACGGCTATGAAATTTTAAAAACGCTTATCAAAAACTTTATTTCAAGTAATTTAATGTTTTCGCTTTATGATAGACTAGGGCAAGGCGTTGGACTTGTCGGAAACAAAAATGAATTGCCATTTGACACAAATATCATGCTCTTTTCGTGCGTTAAGAATATGTTTGTCAAATCATGCGGAAGTGACATATTTTTGTTCGATTGTTTTCCAAAGGAATTCAAAAAATGCAACATAAGAGGAGTGCCGCTTGACGGGGGTGTTGTGTGTGAAATGTGGGTTTCAACTCGTGGGGTGCTGCGGCTGAGGCTTAAGGCAAGCAGCGATACAACGGTGAATGTTTATATGCCACGTGGCACAAAAAGAGTAAAAGTGAGGGGTGTTTTGTTTGATTATCAACAAAATGCAATCTTGGGGCTTAGTCTTAAAAAGAACAAAAAGAAGAAAATTAAAGTCTATTTTGAGTGCTAAAAAAATAATTTTCAAAAAAACTTATTTATGCTTGTAGTTCGTGCAAAAAAGTGGTAAAATATCTATAATAAAACACTGGGCAGCGTTACAAGTTTGCCTAAAAGGTGGGTTAATATGGAAAAAGTTTTTGAAGAATATAACAACTGGAGTGAACTCGATGTGAACGCTCGTGTTGAGGCTTTGAAGGACTGCGTAAAATTTTATGAAACAAAGACTGTGCAGTTTATTATGACAAAAGTTGTGCCACAAAGGCGAATGACTTACAAAAAGGTGCCAGTTAAACTTGAAATCACCACCGAGCAAGTGGGCGGGAGAGATGTGTCGTTTACGGACAACGAAGTTTTTGTTGTGCAAACAGCGCTTCTTAGTGACAAAAAGCAACTTTTCTATGACGTTGCAAAAAATACAATCTGTGCCGTGTTTTTGAATATGTTTTCCAACACTTCCACAGACCCAAATTCAAAAACTGGCTTTGGCTCGCTTGCCTCAAGTTTTCTTGCGGCAATAACAAGCGAATTTGGACAAGGCTCTGCCTTTGAGCAAGATATGATGCAAGGCTTTGAAATGGCAATGTCCATGGCAACAGAAATGTCAACGGGAGAGTAAAAAAAACTAAAAGACAGCATTTGCTGTCTTTTTTCATGTATTATTGCGAAGAAATGATTGGATATTTTGTGTGAATTTTGTTCAAGAATTGACTATTTCTTTTCATATTTTGGGGCGGTGACTTTTAATATTTCCGCCACGATGTTTTGTGTGCCGTGGGTTAGGGTGGTGGCGGTGGAACTTTCCATGGCGGTGACAATGGTTTTTCTGTTTTGAAGTGTTTTTTCAATTTCTGAACACAAAACATTTGGCGTTAGGTCACATTGATTTATCACCGTTGCAAAGTTCTGGGATTTAAAATATTCCGCATTTTCCACTTGGTCGCCACGAGAGTTGCCCTTTGGAAGTGGCACCAAAATCATTGGCCTTTTAAGTGCCAATAGTTCGCAAATTGCACCCGAGCCACTGCGAGATACAACAACATCTGCCAGGGCAAAAAGATGTTCTATTTCATAGCAAAATTCCGCTTGATAATAGTTTTTGTGTGATATTTGAGTGTTAAGTTTGTTTTTTCCCACAAGGTGAATTATGTTGTATTTTTTGCACAAAGCGGGGATAGACGCAAACGCCACATCATTTAAGTCCTTTGCACCCGTTGAACCGCCAGTTATCAAGATATATGGCTTTGAAGTGTCAGAAAGTGAGCAAATCTCGACCCCTTTTTGCTTGTCGCCGTGGAAAAGTTGCTCCCTTATTGGAGAACCAGTGAAAACTCCGTTTTTAAGCGTTTTTGCCGCTTGCGGGAAGGTTGTGCAGAATGTTTTTGACAACTTTGCAATCCACTTATTCGCCATGCCAAGAGTTAGGTCAGACTCATGCCCAACGACTGGAATTTTGACAAATTTTGCCCCAAGACAAACGGGAAATGACACATATCCGCCCTTTGAAAACACAACATCGGGTGATATGTTTTTTAAAATCTTTTTGCACTTAAAACTTGTGGATAAAACCTTAAACGGAAGAAAAATGTTCTTTAAAATGTTTTTTCTAACAAACTTGTGTGTGGGAATTTCAAAATACTCCACATTTTTTTCGTGCGAGATAAGGTCTTTTTCAATTCCACTTCCGCCGATGTAGCAAATTCGGTCAAAATGCTTTCTTAATAGGGGAATAAGGCTGATATTCGGGATAACATGCCCGCCAGTTCCGCCGCCAGTGAGGACAATCGTTTTCATAAATGTAGTTTATGATATTTTCTCAAAAAAATTTAATAAAAAATATTTTACTTAAAATTGGTGAATAAATATGCGAAAATATGTATAAATATTTGAAAAATTGTGTGTAGGCAAGTTTTTGGCATGGTTATAACAAAAATTTTGCATAAAAATTTGAGAAACTTCGATTATTGGTTGGACAAAATGAATTTGTGTGCTAAAATTTTATTGTAAAATTTGGTCGTTTGCTTGTGGCAAGCGGACTTTGGAGGATATTGTGGCAAAAAGTTATGATTCAAAAGACTTGGTTGTTCTTGAGGGCTTGGACGCTGTTCGTTTAAGACCTGGTATGTATATTGGCTCAACGGGAAGCAAGGGCGTGCATCACATTTTGTGGGAAATTGTTGACAACGCCATTGACGAAATTACAAATGGGTTTGGCTCTAAAATTGAAGTGACGCTTCACAAAGACGGCTCGGCGACTGTTGAAGATGACGGACGTGGAATTCCTGTTGACATTCACCCAACTTACAAAATTTCTGGGGCGGAACTCGTCTTTACAAAACTTCACGCTGGCGGCAAATTTGACTCCAGCAACTACAACTATTCTGGCGGGCTTCACGGCGTTGGTGCGTCTGTTACAAATGCTCTATCAACCTATCTTGATGCGGAAATTTGCAGAAACGGCAAAAAGTATGAAATTCGCTTTGAAAGTTTGGAAGATAAAAAGGGCAAGGTACATGGCGGGGTTGTTACAAAGCCGCTGACTGAAATTGGTAAAACGGACAAAACGGGAAGTAAAATCACGTTTATGCCTGATAAGAGAATTTTCCTTGACAATGTGCTTGACGGCAGCGTTATAAGACGCAGACTTAAGGAACTTGCTTTTTTAAATAAGGGGCTTGAAATAACCTTTATTGACGAGAAAGACGACATAACCCAAAACTATAAATATGACGGCGGATTGGTGGACTTTATTGAATATCTTAACGAAGCAAAAACTCCACTCTTTAGACCAGCACTTTATATCGAAAGCGAAAACGATAGACTTAAAATGTCGGCTTCCATTGAATATACAGATAGTTACACAGAAAGTTTCTTTTCTTATGTAAACAACATTCCAACCACCGAAGGCGGAACTCATGAACTTGGCTTTAAGTCGGGGTTAACAAAGGTTATGAATGATGTGGCAAGAAAATTGGGACTTTTGAAAGACAAGGAAGATAATCTTTTGGGCGAGGACTATAGAGAAGGCATTTCCGCTGTGCTTTCTGTTAAAATGCGTGATATTGAGTTTGAAGGACAGACCAAAACAAAACTCGGCAATCCAGAAGTTAAGGGAATTGTTGAAGGCATGGTGATTAAGGAATTATCTCGCTTCTTCGACAAAAAAGAAAACGCAAAAATTGCCGGCATAATTATGGAAAAGGCAAAAGGTGCCTCAAGAGTTAGATTGGCGGCGAAGAAAGCAAAGGAACTCACCCGTCAAAAAAATAGCATTGAAAACTCTAGCCTTGTTGGAAAACTTTCAAACTGCACAGGAAGAAAAGCAGAACTAAATGAATTGTTTATAGTTGAAGGGGACAGTGCTGGTGGCAGCGCAAAGCAAGCAAGGGATAGGGGCTTCCAAGCGATTTTGCCACTGAGAGGCAAACCTCTTAATGCAGAAAAGAAAAGACTTGACCAAGTTTTGGCAAATGAAGAAATAAGGTCAATTATTGGCTCGCTTGGCACAAGTATTGGCGAAGATTTTGACATTTCAAACTTGAAATTCCACAAAGTTATTATTCTTTCAGATGCTGACCAAGACGGTGCTCACATCAGAGCAATTTTGCTGACATTCTTCTTCAGATATATGAAAGAACTTATAACAAACGGCAATGTGTATATCGGGCTTCCACCACTGTATAAGGTGGAGAAAAAAGGGCAAATTGAATATGTTTATTCGGATAAGGAATTGCCAGATGCAATAAAGAGATTTGGCAAGGGATATACAATTCAACGTTACAAAGGACTTGGCGAAATGAACGCTGAGCAACTTTGGGAAACAACTATGAACCCACAAACAAGAACACTTGTTAAAGTGGGGGTTGACGATGTGGCAAATGCCGAACTTTTGATAACAACTCTTATGGGCAACGATATTGAAGCAAGAAAGAAATATCTTTCGGAGTATGTTGACTTTAACAAAGTTGACAACTTTATGAAACTGGAAAAATAACTGTAATTTGAAGTCGAAAAACGGGGATAATTATGGACGATTATGAAGATGATGTAATCCTCCCGCCAAGAGCGATTGATGGGCAGATTGACATAGGGGAACTGTTTGTTCACGAGGAAGAAAAACCAAAAGATGAGGACGAACGGGAACAAATCGAAGTGGCTGACGGGCAGATGTCAATGCTTGACGGGTTATCCCTAGGGCAAGACAAAAATCAAAATCTAACACAAAAGGACGAGGAAAACTTGAAAGCGAAAGACGGCAAAGACAAAACATTGAAATCTCTTTTGACAAAAATTGGTGGTGAACCTTCAAAGGTGGTCAAAAAGCAAGTAAGTGAGAAAAAAGACGACAAAAAGGCTGAAAAAATCATGAAATCTGCCAAAAAAGACGAAAAAGTGACAAAAAAGGCTGAAAAAGTTACAAAAAAGACCGAAAAGGTGGCGGAAAAAGTTAAAAAAGAAGAAAAAGTTGCAAAAACTGTCGCAAAAACGCCAAAAAAGACGGAAAATAACGAGATTTCAAGCAAGAAAGTGGTTTCTTCAAAGACTCTCAAGACTGAAAACAAAAAGGTTGAAGAAAAAAAGACTTCAAGAAGAAAGACGGAAGAAGTTGATACAGATATATTCTTTGACAGTGACGAAAACTTGAAAGTTCGTCATGACGTTGAAGACCTAAACAAAGGCTTTGAGGAAGTGGATAGAAACGTTGGGCGAAATGTTTTTGCTGACCTTGGCGACCGTGATGACTATAAAAACTTGAACAGAGTTGACATTGAAGAAAAAGTTTATATGGAAAACTCGGGCGAAAATATTGGTGACGGGCTACTTTATAAAAACCTTGACACAGTGCTTCACGAAAGCATGATTCCATATTCTGAACACGTTATTTTGGATAGAGCCTTGCCACGTGTTGAAGACGGATTGAAGCCTGTTCAAAGAAGAATTCTTTTTGCTATGCACGAACTGGGCAACACCCCAGACAAACCTTTCAAAAAGTCCGCTCGTATTGTTGGTGAAACGCTTGGTAAATATCACCCACATGGCGATGCGTCCGTTTATGATGCAATGGTTAGACTTGCTCAAAACTTTAACATGAGGAACATTCTTGTTGAAGGGAACGGCAACTTCGGAAGCGTTGACGGTGACCCTCCAGCAGCGGCTCGTTACACAGAAGTTAGACTTGCTCCAATAGCACTTGAACTTTTGCGTGACCTTGACAAAAACACTGTTAAGTGGGGGCTTAACTTTGACGACACTCAAAAAGAACCTCAAATGTTGCCAGGCAGATTTCCAAACATTTTGGTCAATGGCTCATCGGGTATTGCTGTTGGGCTTGCAACAAATATCCCAACACACAACTTGGGTGAAACCATTGATGGCGTTGTGGCATACATCGACAACCCAAACATCACCCTAAAGCAAATGATGAAGATAATAAAGGGCCCAGACTTTCCAACGGGCGGATATATTCTTGAAAGTTCGGAACTCTATAAAGCCTATGAAACAGGGCGTGGAAAAATTTATCTTCGAGCAAAAATGCACATTGAAGGCGTGGGAACGGATAAAAAGAGCATTGTTATTACAGAACTTCCTTATCAAGTTAATAAGGCAAGTTTGCTGCAAAAAATTGCAGGTTTTAAGGACGAAGGCAAGTTCGGCTTTGAAAATATTGCGGAAATTAGGGACGAATCAGATAGACACGGGCAGCGTGCTGTCATTCGACTTAAAAAAGACGCCAGCGTAAATAAAATATATGAGTCGCTGCTCAAGAACACAGAACTTCAAGGAACATTTGGCGTGAATATGGTCGCCATTGCGGGCGGCAAGCCAAAGCAAATGGGACTTCTTGATATCATTTCATACTACAGCGAATATCAACGGGAGGTTGTCTTAAGACGAAGCAAATATGACCTTGAGCAAGCGGAAGAACGGGCGCATATTTTGGAAGGTCTTATTATTGCAATCAAAAATATTGACGCTGTGGTGAAAATTATTAAAACTTCACCAAACACCACAGAAGCCAAGAGAAGACTGAAAGAGAAGTTTATTCTTGACGACAGACAAGCACAAGCAATTCTTGATATGCGACTTGCAAGGCTTACAAGTCTTGAAGTCAATAAACTGCAAGAAGAACTTAAAGGGCTTAAAATTCTTATCAAAGAACTTAAATCTATTGTCGAAAGTCCAAGAAAACAATATGAAGTGGTCAAGAGCGAGCTTTTGCAAATTAAAAAGCAATATAAGAGCGAAAGGTTGACTAAATTCCTAAAAGATGACGAAAAACCAGCAACTGCAGAAGAAATTGCAGAGCAAGAAAATGAAGTTAAGGAACTTGTCGTTTTGAAAACGGCTGACGAAATGTTTAAGGCTGTCCCAGTTAAGCAGTTTAACCTAAGCAGCAAGGAACTTGGCGAAAATTCGACACTTTCTCAAATTCACACACTAAAACTTAATGTTACATCAGACACCAATATAATTGCGTTCAGTAACTTCGGAAATTGTCTTAAGGTGCCAGTTGCGGCGTTTGGCGAGAGCAGATATAGAGATAAAGGCATTGCCGATTATTCCATTTTCAAAGACCTAGCAAAAGACGAACACATAATTGCTCTTTATGACGAAAAAGAAATGAAAGGCGAAGATAATCTTATATTCCTAACAAAATTCGGCATGATAAAGAAGACCGCAAGAGAAGAATATACACTTCTCAAAAAGACCTATCAAGCCATAAAACTTAAAGATGGTGATGAAGTTTTGGACGTTGTGCCAGAGCCAAAGGAAGACTGGACGATTGTTTTTGTAACAAAAGAAGGCATGGTGCTTAATGCAAAGACGGACGATATTCCACTTCAAGGGCGTGTGGCTGGCGGTGTTAAAGGCGTGGCACTTGGAGGGAAAGATACTTGTGCGTGCGTTGCTATTTCCATAAAAAATGCTGGAGAAATTTTGATTGTTGGAGATAAGGGCGTTGCCAAGAGAACGGCAGTTAAGTCCATTGAACAAAGTGTAAGATACAGAAAAGGACAAAAGATAACTGCAACTGGCGGCAAAGTTGCGTTTGCAGCGGTTATAGACAAACCAACTACAATGGCTATTGTGACAGACGATGACCTATTGTTTAAGCCAACAGACCTTGTGACCATTGACAGCAGAACGGGCAGAGGAAAACCTATTGAAAAACAACTGAAAAACCTAACACCTAAGAGAGTTTATCTGCCTGTGGTGTAGGGAGATATACACAAATTTGACTTAAATTGAAAAACAAAAGATGAAGAAGTGTTTTAATATGATTTATGGAAAGGAGTGTATTAAATGCACTCTTTTCTTTTTAGGAAAGAACATTTTAAAATGAATAATTGAGCAACATACATAATAACTATAATTAGACGACAATGTTTCTACAAAACTAGACACATAAGGACAAAAAAGGCTTAGTGTGAAAAGGAGAAATGAGTTATTATGAAGAAGCATACAAGAGTATGGTTTGTTGTTTTGAAAAGCAGGACAATGAAAGTTGCGCTTTTTGTGTTGTGTTGTGCAATGTTACTCAGTTTTAATTTTGGCGGCGAGAGCCTTGCAAGTGTATTCGTGCAGAAGGCAAGGAAGTTGCCAATTTACTGCGTGCAGAACGACCAAAAGGAAATTGCCATAAGTTTTGATGCGGCGTGGGGAAGTGACAAAACGGAAAGTATTTTGAAAATTCTTGACGAGCAGCAAATTAAAGCAAATTTCTTTCTTGTTGGAATGTGGGTGGACAAAAATGAGGAACTTGTGAAAAAGATTGACGAACAAGGGCTTGAAATTGGAACTCACAGCAACACTCACCCAGACTTTGTGAAATTAAGTACAGAGCAAATGGAACTGGAACTTTCGACATCAAAAAAGAAGATAACAAACGTCACTGGCAAGGAAGTTACACTTTTTAGGGCTCCTTTTGGGTCTTATAATAATCAAGTCTTATCCGCTGCTGAAAAACAAAATCTAAAAACAATTCAGTGGGATGTGGACAGTTTGGACTGGAAAGGAATTTCTGCAGAAAAAATTGCTGCAAATGTGCTTAAAAAAGTGCAAAGTGGCTCGATAATTTTGTGCCACAACAACGCCGACCACATCGTTGACGCCTTGCCAACTATTATCACCACGCTGAAATCTAGGGGATATAAATTTGTGACAATTAGCGAACTTTTGCTTGACGGAAACACAAGAATTGACCACACAGGGCGACAAATTGCATGCTGATGCAAAAAAACAAAGGGAGATATAAAAATGAATTACGAAATGATGGAAAACAACAAAGTATTCTTGAAAGGAGTTGTAACAACAGAGCCAAAATACACTCATGAAGTGTTTGGCGAGGCGTTTTATGAACTTAACCTCAAAGTCCCAAGACTTTCGGATAACTTTGACTACATTCCAGTGACTGTGTCAGAAAAACTTTTAACAGGTGACGACTTTAAACTTGGAAAGGAAGTGGCAATTAAGGGACAGTATAGAAGTTACAACAAAATTGTAAACGGCAAGAGTAAACTCTTTCTTACTGTTTTTGTGCGTGACATTATCGAAATGGACGACAGTATGAACCCAAATGTCGTGGAAGTTGCGGGCTATGTGTGCAAAGAACCTGTGTTTAGGGTGACACCTTTCGGCAGAGAAATTTGTGACGTGCTTTTGGCTGTAAATAGGTCCTACAATAAATCTGACTATATTCCATGCATCGCATGGGGCAGAAATGCAAGATATGTCAGAAACATAAAAGTTGGGCAAAAACTTGAAGTCATTGGCAGAGTTCAAAGCAGAGAATATCAAAAGAAAATCTCTGAAACAGAAAGCGAAACACGTGTTGCCTATGAAGTTTCTATGGGCAAAATTCACCTAGTTGACGAAGAGGCAGAGAAAAATGAAGAAAAAACTGAGGAAATTCAACCAGCGTAAGACTTTTTACTCTCAAAATTGACTAAAAATATAAAAAATTACCCAAATTTCATTAAAATATGAATAGAAAATGTATAAAAAAGTCAAAATACATTGAAATATAACAAAAAATATAAAAAAACGAGCATAAAGTGTTAAAAATGACATTTTATGCTTTTTTTATGTCCTTTTTATATAAGAATGAACTATTTACTATTGATTTTTTGATTGTAAGAAAATATCAAAATTATGTAGGGAAGGTCGCCCCTTGTAAGGGGAGATGTCGGCTTTGCCGACAGAGGGGTAGTTCAATATAAATAACTACTCTATTAGTAATATTACGATAGAGTAGTAAGTCAAACTGGACTACCCCTCCGTCAACTTCGTTGCCACCTCCCCTTACAATGGGAGGCCTTCATTTGT
>ERZ808245.869-NODE-869-length-13485-cov-3.162621_pt1 | contig 13485 bp, 10 predicted proteins | sample MGYA00521243_ERZ808245 | MGnify/ENA primary metagenome ERZ808245 (study PRJEB31516, sample SAMN03275576) | gut metagenome | biome: mammalia-associated habitat; material: feces | host: Papio cynocephalus | place: Kenya | collected 2012-07-07 ... | reverse complement strand
TCCATAGCCTTATAAACTTTGTTACATTCAAAAATCCCCCAAAGGTACAAAAAAAAATCACCTTGCAATGTCCGCAAGTCCCGGCCAGTCGCCGATGCTGTAGCTGTCCTTGACCCCCTCGGGCGCCAGAGGGAAGAAGCTGAACTCGCCGCCGATTTTCTCCTCAATTTCGGAGACGGAATAAATATAGTCCGCGAGCGGCGGGAGGGTCGAGAGCGTCGTCTGGTCGAAGCGCTGCGGAAACCAGAAGCCTATGGCCATAAGTTTGTCGGAGGAGCATTCATATATAGGCTTGCGAGTGTTCCCGGACTTGGTGCGCAGAGCGACAAGATAGCGGGCGGTCGGCATGATACAAGGTTTGGAACCGTCAAACTTTTTCTTTCCGCTCACGTTGTCATCGACCTTCCAGTTCTCATGCTCGTAGGCGCAGCCTATCACGACATAAAGGGTGTCCGAGCAGACCCAATAGTCCTGCCGATGGCGCTCGACAAGCCCCCAGTGCGTTGCATCGTAATTATCGCCGCCCGTGTCGTTCAGATAGAGCTCCGGAGCGATGTTGGTAGGATAGAAAGTCTGCACGTTCAGGTCAAGCAGCACCTTTGAGTTTCCCGCTCCTCGGTCGGCTGAACCGAGAAGATGGCCTCTCTTCGTGAAAGTGCCGTCAGACACGCCGCCCCAATAGCGGTAAGTGTTATTCGGCCAGCTGTCCCAGTCATCTGCATAGATTATGGACTGCTCCCCGTCCTTGAATGCAGGATCCGGTCTCCACGGGTCGGCTCCGGCCGGCCTCACTTTGTTTCCCTCATCGTAAATTTCGTGGCAAGGGAAAGCCACCCACATCGGGTTGTGGCGGCGGATGTCGTAGCAGGCCTCGTAGTTGCGGACCTCCTGTTTTGTCCGGTAGGTCGTCCCGCGATGGTCGACATATTTGTAGTCGGCGCTTGCCTTGACTGTCTGCGGGCGCTCGATATAGTCCTTCGCTTCAGGGACAGGGTCTTCGCGATGGATGAAGCCGAAGCCGTGCTCAGGCGTTTCCGTCGTGGTCACCAGCCTGAGGTCGTCGGAGCGTCCCTTCGCCACAAGGCTCTTTATCTGAATTGATATGTGCTCCGTCTCGGCCGAGGTAATCTCGAACACGGCGGTCGCATAGCTCCACTTCGCATACCGCGTCACCTCGAACGGCAGTTCCCTGTATTCTGCGGACACGGACTCCTCATCAGCGATGCCGATGCTGAATGTCTGTCCGGAAATGACCGTGTTGCCCACATCCGGATTGTGAAGGCCGACGCTGAGCTTGTATGTACGGACATCCGACGGGAGGGAGATGTTCTTCACCTGAATGTAGGCCTGACCGCCGTCCTTGCTGTAATAGACCCCGTTCATGCCGGACGCACCGGGATAGTTCCTTGATTCGAAGTCGCTGCGGACGGAGGTGTAGAATCCGTCGTACGCCACATCGGATATTCCCGTACCCTTCATGTCGCGGCAGGCAGTCCATGTGTTGAAATAATTGCCGTTTGAGGCGGATTTCTCCTTGTCGAGGTTGTCGTAATATATCACCGTTTCCTCAGGTTCAGACCCCGGTCCCGGCGGAGTCGGAGGGTCAATCACGGGATCGGGATCTTCAGGGGCAGTACGGGGCTGCGTCTGAGGCTCGCAGGACGGAAATCCGGCAAGCAGCGCTGCGGCTGACATCAGAAACAGAGCCCTTGAGGCAAAGTCTTTCACTGTTTTCATCTGCAATTGAATGTTTGCGTTAACACATACATTCTGCAAATATAGAAATTTTCCGCAAAAAAGCAGCTATAGGTTGAAGGCGACCTTCAGTTCGTCCATCTGGGCGTCTGTCATGCCCTCGGGCTCGAAGCCCATGTTGCGGGAGGCCTCGTAGATGAGGGCGGCCTTGTTCAGGACATCCACCTGGTCGAAGGCCTCACCGATTTCCGGCCCGACGGCACATACGCCGTGCTTTTCCCACATCACGACATCGTATCCGTCAAGCTGAGCGACCGTGGCGTCGGCAAGGGCGGCGGAAGACGGCATCTCGTAGGGGATGATGCCCAGACCCTTAGGACAGAATGCGCGTGTCTCCGGAATCATGGACCAGAGGAGCCTGGTGAGCACGTCCTTCGCGAGGAACGGGCGGTGATGGGTCATGGCGACGAGCTCTATCGGATGGGTGTGCAGGGAGGCCTTGTAGCCGTTCCCGCGCTCTATCATGAGCGAGTGCATGGCAAGGTGGGAGGCCAGTTCGGAGGTTGGCTTCACCGGGTTGTCGGCGACGATTTCGTAGCTTTCGCAGTCGTCGCAGATGCGGATTATGGAGCCGTTCTCCATCGGGAAGCGGGCGAGGTCGCGCATCCTGCGGTTGGTGCCCTTGCAGAAGAACCAGCAGCCCCCGAGGTTCGGGAGTTTCTGAACCATCGGCATCTTAGGGGCTATGGCCGGCAGCGCCCTCATCCGGTCATCGACATATTCGGTGACGTTCACGACTATGTTTCCGCCGTTTCGCTCGGCCCATCCCTTTTCCCAGAGATAGCCGGCGACTTCGGCGACCTTTTCAATCTCGCGCCTCAGTTCGGGGCGGTTTTCAAGTACGGAGTTTTTCATTTCTAAAACAAATTAGGGAATATAAGGGAGAAGACAAGGAGCAGGAGGCCGCAGACGAGCACGGAGGCCGTCTTTTTGCCGGAGCCCTTCCATTCCTTGAGGACTATGCCCCAGACATTCGAGAATATCACGTTCAGTGCCATGAGTATGCACCATGAGAACTTCATCACCACGGAGCCTTCCTCAAAGAATGACTTGCCTACGCCGAGGCCGAAGAACTGGCTGTACCAGAGCAGGCCGGCGAGGGCACAGAAGAGGAGGTTGTTCCCGAGCGCCTTCGTGTCGGCGTAGTCGGAAAATGTGCGGTTGCGGAAATTCTTCCAGAGGCAATACGCCGCATTCGTGACGAATCCGCCGAGGGTGACCATCAGCGTGGCGGGGAGAGTGGCGAAGAGCGGCTTCATTCCGCTGACCTGCAGAGTCTTTCCGGCTTCAAGTCCGAGGCTGAAGCAGGCCGACATCACTCCGGCGAGCACGGCGATGAGAAGCCCCTTGGTGAGGGCGAAGTCCTTGATGGCCTTCCTGCGGTCCTCCTCGCTCATCTGACGGGAGCGCAGGGCCCCGGCATATCCGATGACGGCGATGCCGGCTATGGTCAGGCACACCCCGAGCAGCAGGATGAGCCCGCCGCCATGGAAGAGGTCCTCATGCGAGACGAGCGCAGGCAGCAGGGTCCCCACGGCGGCACAAAGACCCAGAGAAAGCGACTGTCCGAGAGCCACGCCGAGATAGCGCATGCTCAGGCCGAAAGTGAGCCCGCCCACGCCCCAGAGAGCGCCGAAGCCCATCGCCTTGAGTGCCGCCGAGGAGTCCGCGCCGAGGATTTCTGAGAGGGAACTGCCCTGAGGGACGGCGAGAAGGGCGCCGAGCAGCGGAAAAACTATCCACGCGAACATGCCCTGCACGAGCCAGAAGCTCTCCCAGCTCCACTCCCGCACCTTCTTTATCGGCACGTATGAGCTTGACTGGCAGAAGCTTCCGAACGCGATTATTATCAGTCCTATTACTATATTCATCTTTTTATCAGGATTTTTACAGCTTCAGGTCGGATTGCGGAAGCCTTTTATTATTTGGTTATGTTGGTAAAATTGCAGAAAAAGATGGATTGCAAGGCTTGCGACGAAGATGAAACCGCAGCAACCTGATGGTTGTGAGGATTTCATCGAGGAACGTAACGCAGCAAGCCGCTTTTTCTGAGGTTTTACCTTTTAGATGTTACCTCGGCTTCATATTTCTGAACCTCGGCGATGAAATCGCTGCCGGCAGGGACGTCGTTGCGGAGACAGAACTCGTCATAGACGGCGTTCCATGGAAGGGACTTGCATTCCTCCTCAAGGGCGAGGACCTCGAAATGGCGGTCTTCAAGTTCGTATTTGGAAATCAGTTCCTTAGGTTCGAGGAGGGCGCGGAGCATTGACTTCTGTGCCGCGCGGGAGCCGATGACATAAGCACCTACACGGTTCATCGCGCCGTCGAAGTAGTCGAGCCCGTAGTGGACGCGGTCAAGGGCTCCGGCGCGGACAATCTCGGAGAAGAGCTCCACGGTGCCGTCGTCCATGATGGTGACATGGTCGGAGTCCCAGCGGATAGGGCGGCTGACATGGAGCATGAGCTCCGGCACGAAGCACAGGAGCGCGGAGACCTTGTCGGCCGGGCTCTCGGTCGGGTGGTAGTGGCCGGTGTCGATGGTCGGAATCTTGCCGTTCTGCGCGGCATAGGCGGTGTAGAAATCATGGGAGCCTACGGTGAAGCTTTCGAGACCGATGCCGAAGACCTTGCCCTCGATGCAGTCCTTCATGTTGTCCTTCTTCTCGGCGAAAATCCTGTCAAGGGAGTCCTTGAGGAGACTGCGGTAGAGATAATGATTGACGGAAACATCCTTGCAGCCGTCATGAACCCAGAGGTTCATGATGCACGGGTCGCCCTGAGCCTTGCCCATGGCGTCCGCGATGTCGCGGCAGCGCTTCGTGTGCTCAATCCAGAAGTCGCGGATTCCCTTGTCCGGGTTGGAGAGAGAGAGGTTGCCGCTCTTAGGGTGCGAAAACGACGTGGAGTTGAAGTCGAGCTTAGTGTCGTGCTCCCTGCCCCACTCAATCCAGCTCCGGAAGTACTCCGGAGTGACCTCGTCACGATCGACGACCTTGCCCTGAAAGTCTCCGTAAATCTCATGGAGGTTGAGGCGGTGCGTTCCCGGGATGAGGCTCTTGGCCTTGAGGATGTCGGCGCGGAGCTCGTCGATGTTGCGCGCCGCTCCCGGATAGTTGCCTGTGGCCTGAATACCTCCCGAGAGAGCGCCGGCCTGCACCTCGAAGCCCTTGACGTCGTCGGCCTGCCAGCAGTGCATACTGAGATGGAAGTCCTGAAGCTGCGCGAGCACCTTTTCAGTGTCGATTCCGAATTCGGCATAGCGTTCCTTGGCGATTTCGTATGCCTTGTTTATGAGTTCCTGTTTCATTGTTTATATTTTTATGTTTGTTTTCATTTTTGTTTTTCAGATTTCTCGACTCCACTTCGCTCCGCTCGAAATGACAGCCGGAAGGCTCAGTTACGCTCGGTGACAGAGAATTTTCTCAAAGCGGGCGTAGGCCTCGTCCCAGACCTCGGTATTCTCCGGTTCGAAGCGGCGGAGGGAGGAGTCGGAGGCAAGCGCCCCGCGCATCCCGGCCATGGAGCCGGCAAGCCCGAGCCCGACGAACTGTGCCATGAGGTTGCCTGCGGTGGTGGCCTCGGCCGGTCCTGCAATCACCGGAATCCCGAGCGAGGCGGCAATCATCCCGTTCAGCTCCGCATTCAGGGAACCGCCGCCGATTACGTGCAGGCGCTCTATATCCTTGCCGGAGAGCTCCTTCAGCCTGCCGAGCACAAGGCGATACTTCAGGGCGAGAGACTCGAAGATGCAGCGGATGAACTCCGCGTCCGACGAAGGCTCCGGCTCCCCATGGGAAAGGCAGTATTCCCGAATGGCAGAAGGCATATCCTCCGGATTGGCAAAGGACGTGTCATCGGGGTCAATCATGCTGCGGAACGGGGAGGCGTCCCCCATCATCGCGACAATCTGCGGATAGCCGTATTCCCTCCCGGCCTTTTTCCACGATGCGCGGCATCTCTCCAGCAGCCACATTCCGGTTATGTTCTTGAGGAAGCGGATGTTGCCCTCGGCTCCGCCCTCGTTCGTGAAGTTCATTTCAAAGGACTTGTCGGTGACAATCGGCGATGGGGTCTCGACCCCCATCAGAGACCATGTTCCCGAACTGAGGTAGGCGAAGTTCCCGTCCGTTGCAGGCACGGCGGCGACGGCCGAACCCGTGTCATGCCCGGCGACGGCAATCACGGGGATTTTCCCGAGTCCCGTTTCCAAGGCGACCTCATCCGTGAGCGTGCCTATCACCTCCCCGGGCATCACGAGCCTGCCGAAAAGGCTGCGGTCCACTCCGGCGGCGGCGAGGATGCCCTCGTCAAAGCCGTGCGTTTCCGGAGCCATCAGCGCGGAGGTGGAAAGTACGGTGTATTCGCAGACACGCTCGCCGGAAAGCATATAGGAAATCGCATCCGGCATGAAAAGCAGTCCCTCGGCGGCCTCAAGGGCGGAATTTCCCTCCTGCCGCATGGCGAAGAGCTGAAAGACCGTGTTGAAGTTCATAATCTGGATGCCGGTCCTGCGGTAGAGTTCCTTGCGCGGGACGAGTCCGAAGAATTTCTCCGGCATTCCCGAGGTGTAGTCGTCACGGTAGGAACGCGGCTGTGCGAGAATATGTCCGTCCGCGCCGAGAAGCACGAAATCCACGCCCCAGGTATCGACTCCGACCGACTCAATCCGCTCGCCGGAAGAGGCGGCCTTGCGAAGCCCCGCGACAATCTCGTTCCACAGCCCCCACAAGTCCCAGTAGCTGCGTCCGCAGACTTTGATTATATTGTTAGGAAACCGGTGTATCTCAGTCATCTGAATACCGTTCCCGGTATATTTTCCGAGCACGATGCGGCCGCTTGTCGCGCCGAGGTCTATCGCCAACGATGCCATATAGTGTCTATTATTATGTCCAAACCCATAACCCCGATTAGGGATTATCTTCGCAAAATAAGGTATTCCCCGGCATTTTCATATCATTATTATGGCATTAAAATGTTGATTTTTGATTTTATTCATTATATTCGCCGATGTATTCATATCTCCGAAAGATGAAAAATGTTCAGAGCATAAAATATCTCCTCAGCGGAAAGAAGGACGAGCAGTGGGGAATCACGGTGAACACGGTGGGTACGCAGGTGGTCGAAAAGGGCTATGCGAGCTACCCGCCGGCGGAAAAGCATCCGGAGGGGTTCTATTTCGACGTGAACAAGGGACGGGTGCTCGGCAGTTGGCAGCTTCTCTACATCCATTCGGGGAGGGGGCTGATGTACGACGCGGACGGGGGATGCACCGCGATAAACTGCGGCGATATGATTCTGCTGCGTCCCGGCGTCTGGCACAGCTACCTTCCGGACAGGGAAACGGGATGGGAGGAATACTGGATAGGGTTTCAGGGAGCGGTCATCGAGGAAAGGCTCAGGCACGGGTTTCTCGACAAGACGGTCTATCGCGTCGGCGTGCGCGAGGACATTGTCTCGCTCTACAGCGACGCGATTCAGATTGCCGTCCAGGAGAAGGCGACCTACCAGCAGTATCTCGCGGGAACGGTGAATATGCTTCTCGGCCTCGCGATCTATCACGACACGAACAAGGCCTCGTCATCGGACTACGCCTCGGGCCGTATTGACACCGCGAAGTCGCTGATGAGGGAAAGGTTCACCGAAGAGCTTGACCTTGAGGACATAGCGAAGGAGGCCGGGATGAGTTATTCGTGGTTCCGCAAGAAGTTCCGGGAATGTATGGGAATCTCCCCCGCCCGCTACCTGATGGCTCTGCGCATTCAGGAGGCCTGCCGGTTGCTCGCCGAGTCGTCGATGAGCATCAAGGAAGTGGCCTGGAACCTCAACTTCGGCGACAGTTCCTATTTCTCCGCCATGTTCCTCCGCGAGGTCGGGATGTCCCCCAAGGACTACCGCCGCCGCTTCCGCGTGAATTTTGTGTGAGGGATTCGCTTCCTTTGGGCGCGGTTCCCTTTGCCTTGCCGGCGAGGCCCTTGCAAAGGCGGCGGCAAGGCAAAGGGAGTCTCACACCCTTTGAGGGGTGTGGTTTTGTGAAAAAGGAGGCCGCCTTATGAGAGCAAAGCTCTCAACGGCGACCTCCTTTTTCACAAAACGCCCTCGCTTTCGCGAGGGCGACTCCCTGATTTTCAGGTCTTTGCGGAGAGTGAGGGATTCGAACCCCCGGAGGCTTTCACCTCAACAGTTTTCAAGACTGCCGCCTTAAACCACTCGGCCAACTCTCCTGAATCTTTTTCAGACTTTACTTCCTTTCAGAGCGGCCTTAAAGAAACTCTCAGAGAGAAACTTTCGAACCTTGCTTTCAGAAAGGACTGCAAAGGTAGGAAAAAAGAAACACTCTGCAAATATTTTTTCGCTTTTTTTGCTACTTTTTGCGTCTGCCCTCCGCCGGAGCGTCCTGCGATGATGAGGAGACGCCGTCTGCCGGAACGGTGTTGCCGTCCTGTGCAAAGAACTTGTACTGGAAGAAAATCAGGTAGAATGTGCCGACCGTCACGCAGCTGTCCGCGAAATTGAACACCGGCTCGAAAAACTTGAACGGGCGGCCGCCTATCCACGGCATCCAGTCGGGCCAGGTCGTGTCGATGAGCGGGAAATAAAACATATCCACCACTTTCCCGAAAAGGAAAGGGGCGTAATGTCCTCCGAATGAAGCGACCTCGTAAGGCGTTGACTCCGAAAAGACAAGGCCGTAGAAGAAGCAGTCGAAGATGTTTCCGAGAGCCCCAGCCGTGATGAGAGTGAGCCCCACGAGCACTCCTGTAGGAGTCGAAGGACGTCTGCACAATTTGTTAATCCACCAGACGAGGACGCTGAAAAGCACTATCCTGAACAACGAGAGAAGAAGCTTGCCGAACCAACCTCCGAACTTCATTCCGAACGCCATCCCCTCATTCTCGATGAAATAAATCTTAAACCAGTCGCCGATGACGTCAAAATGCTCGCCAAGGGTCATGTTCGTCTTGACGAGTATCTTGATAACCTGATCTATGACAACGAGGGCAACGCCCAAAACTATGAGCCACCTGCCCTTGGACATTCTGAACTTCATAGAGAACGCCTACTGTTTCTTGTTCAGCATCTCCTTGGCCTCTACCGTCAGCGTCGCGTGCGGCACGAGGCGAAGCCTCTCCTTGGGGATGAGCTTGCCGGTGACGCGGCAGATGCCGTAGGTCTTGTTCTCGATGCGCACGAGAGCCGCCTCAAGGTTCTGGATGAACTTGTACTGGCGCTGTGCGAGCTGGCCGGCCTCCTCCTTCGAGAGAGCCGAGGCTCCCTCCTCAAGCCCCTTGAACGTAGGGGACGTGTCGCCGATGTCGTTGCTCGACGAATGCGTGACAACTGCACGCAGGGTGTTGTACTCTTCCTTCGCCTTGGCGAGCATCTCAAGAATTATCTGTTTGAACTCCTGCAGTTCCTCGTCGCTGTAACGGACCTGTACTTCAGGCTCATTGGTTTTCTTTTCCTCTGACATAATCTATAAGTTAATGCTGGTTTATATCTTTTCGACGTCGATGTTAACGGTACCCTCGCCCCATTCGACATCCGAACCCTCCGGGGCATCAGCCATGGTGACGCTGACAGCGAGGGTCTGCGACGCCACATAGTCGGCGTAAGCAGACAAGGCATCGGCAATTTCCGCCCTGTACTCCGGAACATCCGTGAATATGCCCACGCGGACCCTGTCCGTGACCTCGAACCCGCTGTCCTTGCGGAGATTCTGAATCCTGTTTATGAGTTCGCGCGCAGTGCCCTCGCGGCGGAGTTCATCGGTGACTGTGATATCGAGAGCGAGAGTGAGCGGGCCGTCGCTCGCCACGAGCCAGCCCGGCATATCCTCGGAAGTGATCTCGTAGTCCCCCTTCTTCAGGACGACGTCGCCCGAAGGAAGGCTCAGCGTGTATTCATCCGAAACCTCGATCGCCGCGATGGTCTCCTGCGAAAGCTGAGGGAACGCCGCCGCAATCTCCTTCATCTGCCGGCCGTAAATCTTGCCGAGAGTCTTGAAATTCGGCTTTATCTTCTTCGTTATGATGCCTGCGGTGTCGTGGATGAACTCGGCGTCCTTCACGTTCACCTCTCCGAGAAGCAGAGACTTCACCTTCTCGAGCTGTTCCTTCACCTTGTCGTTCAGCACAGGGATGACGAGCTTGGAGAGCGGCTGGCGGACCTTGATGTTCACCTTGCGACGGAGCGCGAGCACCATCGACGAGGCCCTCTGCGCAAGTTCCATCCTCTCCTCAAGGTCCTTATCCACAACGGCCTCATTGTACTGAGGCATAGGAACATAGTGAACCGAGCGGAACTCTCCGTCCTCCCCTCCAGTGAGGTCGAGGTAGAGCCTGTCCATAAAGAACGGCGCAATAGGGGCGGCGAGCTCTGAAACGGAAAGAAGAACCTCATGCAGGGTCTGGTAGGCCGAAAGCTTGTCCGCGTCCATCGTGCCTCCCCAGAAACGCTTTCTGCCCAGGCGCACGTACCAGTTGCTCAAGTGGTCGCAGACAAAGGTCTGAATGAGACGGCCGGCCTGAGTCACGTCATAGTCCTCGTAGGCGGCGACGACATCCTTCACGAGCGTGTTGAGCAGGGAAATTATCCACCTGTCAAGCTCCGGACGGGCGGCATACGGCACAGGCTCGGAAGAAGGGTCGAACCCGTCAACGTTCGCATAAAGGGCGAAGAAGGAATAGGTGTTGTAGAGGGTCCCGAAGAACTTCCTGCGGACCTCGTCAACGCCCGCCTCGTCGAAGCGGAGATTGTCCCAAGGCTGCGAGTTCGTGAGCATATTCCGCCGGAGGGCGTCAGCGCCGTATTTGTCAAGCTGTCCGAACGGATCCACGGCGTTTCCGAGCCTCTTGCTCATCTTGTTGCCGTCCTTGTCGAGCACCAGTCCGTTGGAAATCACGCGACGGAAAGCGCACGAGTCGCTCACCATGGTGTGAATGGCGTGGAGGGTGTAGAACCAGCCGCGTGTCTGATCCACTCCCTCGGCGATGAAGTCGGCCGTGCATCCGAAGTCCTTGCTTCCAAGATTGCGGAGACCCTCCTGAGCATAAGGCATGGCTCCGGAGTCAAACCACACGTCGATGAGGTCAGTCTCACGAGTCATCTTCTTTCCCGACGGAGAAACAAGGAATATGTTATCGACATAAGGTCTGTGAAGGTCAATCCTGTCATAGTTTTCCTTGGACATATCCTCCGGAGAGAATCCCTTGTCCTTCAGAGGGTTGGAGCTCATGATTCCTGCGGCGACGGCCTTTTCGATTTCGGCATAGAGTTCCTTCACGGAACCTATGCACATCTCCTCCTTCCCGTCCTCGCTGCGCCATATCGGCAGCGGAGTTCCCCAGTAGCGGCTGCGGCTGAGGTTCCAGTCCTGGATGTTCTCAAGCCACTTGCCGAAGCGTCCGGTTCCGGTGGATTCAGGCTTCCAGACAATAGTGTCGTTCAGTTCCATCATCCGCTCCCTCACCGCCGTGGTCCTGATGAACCAGGAGTTCAGCGGGTAGTAGAGCACCGGCTTGTCGGTTCTCCAGCAGTGCGGGTAGGTGTGGACATGCTTCTCTATCTTAAACGCCTTGCCCTGAGACTTGAGCATCATGCAGATGTCGATGTCAAGGGTAGGCGCGTCAGGCGCAAGGGATGAATCATAGGCGTTCTTGACATATCGTCCGGCCCATTCGGCATAGTCCTCAGAGACATACTTAGCCGCATACTCCGCATCCATGTCCTCCATGCGGAAAAACCGTCCCTGTCTATCGACCTGCGCGTAGCGGTCGCCGTTCCTGTCAAGAACCATGATCGGCGGCACTCCGGCCTGCTTGGCGACCCTGTTGTCGTCCGCTCCGAAGGTCGGGGCGATGTGGACGATGCCCGTAGTGCCCTCCTCTACAGTGACGTAGTCTCCGCCGATTACGCGGAAAGCCCCGTCGGTCTCAGGTCGAAACCACGGGATGAGCTGATGATACTTTATCCCGAGCAGTTCGCTGCCCTTGAACTCGCCCTCAAGAACCTTGAACGGGACGAGTTTGTCGCCCGGCTTGTAATCCTCCAGTGAGAGTTCGGCGGCCTTAGGGCTGAACCAGTTGCCGACCAGAGCCTTCGCCACCACATAGATTGCCTGTTTCCCCGAATATGGGTTGAAGGACTTCACGCGGACATAGTCGATGTTCGGCCCCACGCAGAGAGCCGTGTTTGAAGGCAGAGTCCACGGAGTCGTCGTCCATGCGAGGAAATAGACAGGAACGGTCTCGCAGCCGAAGAGAATCTGTGACTTCTCGTCCTTGATGACCTCGAACTGCACCGTGGCCGTCGTGTCCTTCACGTCGCGGTAGCATCCCGGCTGGTTGAGCTCGTGGGAGCTAAGTCCCGTGCCGGCCGCCGGAGAGTAAGGCTGGATGGAGTAGCCCTTGTAGAGCAGCCCCTTGTTGTATATGTCCTTGAGGAGATACCACAGAGTCTCGATGTAGCGGTTGTCGTAGGTGATGTAGGGGTCTTTCATATCCACCCAATAGCCGATTCTCTCGGTCAGCGACATCCACTCCTTCGTATATTTCATCACTTCCTTGCGGCAGGTGTCGTTGTACTCCTCGACTGAAATTTTCGTCCCGATGTCCTCCTTCGTGATTCCGAGCTTCTTTTCCACGCCGAGTTCGACCGGAAGCCCGTGGGTGTCCCAGCCGGCGCGGCGCCTCACCCTGAACCCGCTCTGGGTCTTGTAGCGGCAGATCGAGTCCTTGATGGAGCGCGCCATGACATGATGTATGCCCGGCATTCCGTTGGCTGAAGGCGGACCCTCGAAGAACACGAATTCCGGAGCGCCCTCGCGCAGCTCCAGTGACTTCTCAAACGCACGGTTGCCCTTCCATCTTTCGAGAACCTCGTTCCCGACGGCAACCAGATCCAGTCCCCTATATTCCTTGAACTTCATATATTGTGTTTCTTTTGTCTTATGTTTCCCCAACCCGCACCCGAAGGCTCCCGTCTTTTCCGTCGGACGCCCTCAAACTTTTTGAACTGACAAAGATAATGAATTGTGGAGTTTTTACAAAATGATTATTTTTGCAATGTTTTCCCGGAGGAACGGATGACATAATGATTGTTTTTCCGAAGGAAGGGATGACGCCGCGTCTGTTTTCCTCCGGACAATCTTTTACGGATATGAGCGTATTCGACATTATTGTCATAGTCTGCCTATTGGTCGCACTTTGCATAGGGCTGAAAAAGGGATTCATCGGGCAGGTGGTCTCCCTGGTGGCGCTGTGCCTCGGGGTATGGCTGTCCGTGACCTGCTCCTCTCCGGTGAGCCTGTGGCTGAAAGACTGGATTTCGCTTGACGACACCGTGCTGAAAGTCATAGCCTTCGTGCTGATTTTCTGCGCCGTGACACTGGCTCTGACAGTGGTAGGAAAGATTCTGGAAAAGGTAGTCAGTGTGGTGCTGCTCGGCTGGCTGAACCGCCTGCTGGGGGCGACGCTCGCCGTCGTCGAATGCCTGCTGATCCTGTGCATCCTGCTCATGATTTTCGACGCGCTCAACGGTGCCTTCTCTTTCGTCAGCGCGGAATATTTGGCCAAAACGACATTCTACACGCCTCTGAAAACAATGTCCTATGCGATATTTCCATACCTGAAGGAACTTTTCTTCTGGAAATGAACCCTTTCGATAAGTGAGAGCAGAGCCAGGCTCGCTTGGGCTATGCCGAACGCAGAAAAGGGCGATGAAATCGAG
>ERZ808245.868-NODE-868-length-13487-cov-3.303380_pt1 | contig 13487 bp, 7 predicted proteins | sample MGYA00521243_ERZ808245 | MGnify/ENA primary metagenome ERZ808245 (study PRJEB31516, sample SAMN03275576) | gut metagenome | biome: mammalia-associated habitat; material: feces | host: Papio cynocephalus | place: Kenya | collected 2012-07-07 ... | reverse complement strand
GGTGGGCAGTGGCCCTGCGGGCCTTGCCTGTGCGTCCGACCTTGCGAAGCTCGGTTATGACGTGACCGTCTTCGAGGCCCTGCACAAGGCCGGGGGAGTGCTTGAATACGGCATCCCGGAGTTCCGCCTTCCTAAGGACACCGTCCTTGCCGCAGAAATCGCCGCAGTCCGCGCCCTCGGGGTTCACATAGAGACGGATGTCGTCGTGGGACGCACCGTTACGATTGACTCCCTGCTCGGAAAGGAGGGCTTCGACGCCGTCTTCATCGGTTCAGGCGCGGGACTTCCTAAGTTCATGGGCATCCCCGGAGAAAGCCTGAACGGGGTCTATTCCGCAAACGAGTTCCTCACGCGCAACAATCTCATGAAGGCTTACCGCGATGACTATGCGACTCCTGTCAATGTCGGACATCGTGTCGTGGTCGTGGGCGGAGGCAATGTCGCCATGGACGCGGCACGCACGGCACTGAGGCTTCAGGGGCTTCGGGCGGCGCGGAGGTCTCTCACTCCGTTCGAGATGACAGAAGAGGGTCCGTTCGAGATGACGGATGCCGTCCCGGCAGAATCGACGGACTGTGTTGATGTCGTCTCCGTCGTCTATCGCCGTACCGAGGCGGAACTTCCCGCCCGCCGCGAGGAGGTGCACCACGCGAAGGAAGAGGGCATATGTTTCGAGTTCCTGACCAATCCGGTTGAGATTCTTTCCGATGACAAGGGAAATGTACGTGCAGTTAAGTGCATCCGCATGGAACTCGGCGAGCCGGATGAGAGCGGCCGTCGCAGTCCGGTTGCGGTTACCGGCTCCGAGTTCGAGATTCCGGCCGACACCGTGATAATGTCCCTCGGCACCTCTCCGAACCCGCTCATTGCCGGCACGACCCCGGGACTGAAAACCACCCGGCGCGGAGGTCTCGAAACCACCGACGACGTGGTCACCACTCGTCCGGGAGTCTTCGCCGGAGGTGATGCCGTCACCGGCGCAGCCACCGTTATCCTCGCCATGGGAGCCGGCCGCAAGGCCGCCGCTGCCATAGACAGCTATATCAAAAGCCGATAGAGACCCGTCTTGAAATCCCCGGGTCTGCGGCTTGAAATAAAAAAAAGTCTGCGGTTCAGGCATTTTTGAACCGCAGACTCTCAAATGTCTCCCGAAAGTCCCTACTTCACCAATATCTCGTCAACAAACAGGAATCCCGTATGCCCTTTCCCGCCGTGCCATGACGGGATGACCCTCGTGTCCTCGGCCACGACGCGCAGTTCCCCGACCTCGGTCTCCGGGAAAGTCACGCTGTAGTTCTCGACGGAATCCGGCGCCGACGCTCCGACCTCGGGAATGGAAAGCCAGCCGAGCAGCACGCCGTCGCCATAAACCTTCAGAGACAGCGGCCCGAAAATCCAGTTCGGCGTGTTGATGATGAAGCCGACGCTGACCTCCGAGCACTTTTCTCCGTTCATGTCGATGCTCACGTCCATCGGCGCCCCGTTCCATGCGACCCAGCGCCCGTCGCTGTAGTTCCAGTTCCCGCGAATGCCGTCGTTCAGGGCGCTTTCGCTGAGGTAGTCGTAGCCGTTCGCCTTCGGGCTGTTGAGCCACAGCTTCTTGCCGAACGCCTTGTTGGCAATCAGCTCCTGAGTCCAGACCTTGGAGCGTTCACCGTGCCTGAAAGTGGCTGCCTTCACCGTGCAGGGAGTCGCTGTCAGGGTGAACGGACCGGTGTAGAGAGGGGAGTCGTCGGTTGGGTCGCTGCCGTCGGTGGTGTAGCGTATCGGTGTGTCTCCCGCCGTCTTGAGCTCAATCAAATAGCTGCCGTCCTTCACGCTCACCTTGCCGAGAACTTCGTAGATGTGCTTCGCGTAGTTATAGCCCATCGCCTCATAAATCCCGCACATCCTGTCGAGGTCGCGGAAGAACCTGTCCGCGTCGCGTCTGCCCGGGTCGCACCACTGCACCTCAGCAAGCGCGCTCATTCTCGGAAGGAGCATATATTCAAGATGTTCAGGCGTGGCGATGTACTCCGTCCATAGATTGGCCTGGATTCCGAGTATGTGTTTCTTTTCCGTGTCGGTCATCTCCGGTGTAAACGGCTCGTATTCATACACCTTTGACACCGGAAGATAGCCCCCGATTCCATCTGGCTCGGAGGCGCGGTCGAGGCTCTGGCAGTAGTCGAAATAGAAATGGGTCGTCGGGGTCATAATCGCGTCATGTCCGAGCGCGGCCGCCTTCTGTCCTCCTGCGCTGCCTCTCCACGACATCACCGTGGCGTTCGGCGACAGCTCCCCTTCGAGAATCTCGTCCCATCCGATGATGCTGCGTCCGTGTTCGTTGAGGAACTTCTCCACCCTTGCGGTCACATAGCCGCTCTGGAGATAGTGCTCCGCAGAAAACTGCCCGTCGCCCTTGAGCCCGAGCTCGGCAATCTTCGCCTGACAGCGCGGGCAGGTCGCCCAGTGGTCCTTCGGGCATTCGTCGCCTCCGATGTGGATGTATTTTGAAGGGAATATCTCCAGCACCTCGTCCAGCACCCCTTCGAGAAACTCATAGGTCTTCTCGTTCCCGGCGCAGAGCACGTCGGGCGAAACCCCGGCGAAATTCCACACTTCGTACGGGCCGTAGCCCTCGCATCCGAGTTCCGGATAGGCCGCGAGCGCCGCCTGCATATGTCCCGGAAGGTCAATTTCCGGGATCACGTCAATTCCCCTTTCTGCGGCGTATGCGACGACCTCGCGCAGCTGCTCCTGCGTGTAGTGGCCTCCGTAGAGAGCTCCCGTAGGGTCTCCGCCGGAACCGTCAGGCCGGAAAAGCTTCTCGCCCTTGCGCCACGCCCCGATTTTCGTGAGGAGCGGATATTTCCTTATCTCGATTCTCCAACCCTGGTCATCCGTCAGGTGCCAGTGGAACTTGTTCATCTTGTGCACCGCCATCATGTCGATGTACCTCTTCAACTCATCGACGCTGAAGAAATGCCTCGCGCAGTCAAGGTGCATGCCCCTGTAGGCGAACCTCGGCCTGTCCCTGATAATCACGTCAGGCCATTCCCCGTCCGCGTCCCGGAGCTGGTCGAGCGTCTGCTGCGCGTAGAGGAATCCTCTGAGTGCGCTTGCCTTGACGGTAACCCTGCCCTTCCGGATCTCAATCACATATTCCTCCTCCCCGAGCTTCGGGTCATTGATTTTCTCGACGATTCCCTCATTCGCCTCGGTGCTTCCCCCGAGAAGCTTCACGTAGTTCGGCTCAGGAATCACGTTCACGATGTCCTCTCCCCCGTTTCCGCAGGAAGAGAGCGACAGAACCGCCGCGATGGCCGTCAGTTTCAGTGCAGTAAGTCTCATATGTTTCTAAAATTTTTCGTTAACGAAGACAAAGATATTAAATAAATCGTTAATTTTGTCCTTGCGGATATATAACAGCGGATATATAATATCAGGATATACGAACATACGGATTTTGAATTATCGAGAATATGAAAAAGACACTTGTACTTGCGGTCGCCGCTCTCTGCGGCTTCTGTGCCTGCACCTCGCGGCATGAGGTGGGAATCATCGCCCACCGGGGCTACTGGAAATGCGAGGAGGGCGGGATGTCCCACAACTCCATCGCCGCCCTCAAGGCCGCCTGCGAGCACGGCTTCTGGGGCACCGAGTTTGACGTGAACATGACTTCCGACGGACAGCTGCTTGTCTATCATGACGGCGAAATCGAAGGGAAGCGCATAAATTTCACTCCAAAGGCCGAGTTCAATCATGTGCGTCTTCCTAACGGCGAGCCCATCCCGACCCTCGACGAGTATCTCTCCGCCGCTCTGGCCTATCCCAAGACCAAGCTTGTCCTCGAACTCAAGTGGCACGACGCGGCGCTTGAACGGCAGGCGGTGGATGCGGTGGTGGCTTCACTCAAGGCTCACGGTCTCTTCACTCCGGAGCGCGTGATGTTCATCTCCTTCTCTCTCAGCGAGTGCGCCCTTTTCGCGAAGACGGCTCCCGGCTTCACCGTGCAGTATCTGGGCAGCGACAGCGACTTTGACGCGCTCAACGAAAGCGGCGTGAACGGCATCGACATGTACTTCCCGACCTTCCTCTCCGACCCGAAGTGGAAAGAAGGCGCCCGTGCGAACGGCTACGGCATCAATGTCTGGACGGTCGATGGCGAGGACGACATCCGAAGGTGCATCGGGGCGGGGATTGACTTTCTCACGACTAACGAACCGGAGCTGGCGCGTGACATTCTCAGGGACATGGACGGTGTCAAAGAACTGATTTGAGCGTCTTTTTGAGCCATATCCGCTTTCGCATCGGTCACATACGCCCGGTATGCTCCCTCTTTGAAAGCGAATCTGTCATCAAAAATACATCTCAAATCCGATAGGTCTTATCTCCGGTCTCCAAAATAATCACATTTTTGAGTAAAAACTTAAAAATAGGGTGATAAATATTAAAATTTTTTATAAAATATGTTTACTTCTCTAAAAGTTTACTATATTTGCGGAATCCAAGTAAGCATTAAAAATAAGTTGAACTAAACTTGTGTCAGATTTATGAGGATAGATTTCTTTTGGAAGAAGGAGTGTACTGGATGTACACGACTGATGAGAAAATAAATATAGACCATAAAGATATACAAATTGTTCAAGTTATTTTTTACGATTACTTAAAGTCCATTATGAGATGAGAAGATTTCGCATAACTTTTATTACGCTTGCAGCTGCGGTTCTCTCCCTCGTTTCCTGTGTAGGGGGGGGCAGGTCGCTAAATGACAACTATATGTGGTTCGACTGCGAAGCGAACTACGCCACACTTTCCCATCCGGATTCAATCCGTTTCTATCTTGAAAAATGCCGTGCCCTCGGCTTCGACAATGTCGTCGTCGATGTCAAGTCGATAATGGGCGAGGTGCTCTATGACAGCGATATAGCCCCTTACATGGGCGACTGGGAAGGCGTCACGCGCCGGAGGGACTACGATATGATGGGACATTTCATCCGCTTCGGACACGAACTCGGAATGCGGGTGTTCGCCTCCCTCAATGTCTTCGCCGGCGGCCACAACTGGTTCGACCGGGGCATAATCTACGGCGACAAGGCGGCCTGGCAGTCAATCTGTTACGACAAGGGCAAACTCGTCCCCATTTCGAGCATAAAGACCAACTACAACGGAATGCTGAACCCGTCCAACCCGGAGGTTCAGCAGTATCAGCTCGACATTCTCAGAGAGTTCATCACCAAATATCCGGAGACCGACGGGCTCATCTTCGACCGCGTCCGCTACGACGGCGTCACGGCCGACTTCAGCGACCTTTCACGCGCACAGTTCGAGGAGTATGCCGGCATCCGCGTGCAGAACTGGCCGGAGGACGTGCTCAGCTGGTACGACGCGGACGGAAATCTCCGTGAGAACTGGGTTCTCGGCATCCGCGGCAAGAAATGGGTCGAGTGGCGCGCCGGGGTCATACATGACTTCGTGGCGAAGGCCCACACCATGCTGAAGGAACTCAGGCCCGACCTCATCATAGGGGACTACACCGGCGCGTGGTATCCGACGTACTGGCAGCTCGGAGTGAACTGGGCGAGCCGGGAGTACGACCCGTGCAGGGTTCCGCAGTACCGCGAATGGGCTACCGAAAAGTACCATGAGACCGGCTATGCCGAACTTCTCGACGTCTATATGACGGGGCTCTACTATTCGTTCATAACCAAGGCCGACGTTGACCGCGCCACCGGAGTGGTCGGGCAGCGCTCCGAGGCGGGGATGGACAACAGCCTCAGCTACTGCTACAGCGTCGAGGGCGGCGCCGAGCTCGCGGAGGAGGTCACTATGGGCGTGGTCCCGGTCGTGGGCTCTATCTATGTCGAGCAGTATCTCGGAGACTTCGGAAAGTTCCGTCCTGCCGTGGAGCAGGCTCTCGGGAGCACCGGCGGCGTGATGATTTTCGACATCGTGCATCTGAACAAACACCGCCTCTGGGACGAACTGGAGGCAGCTATGACAAAATAATAACACAATTCAAATGAAATCACACTTGACAAATCTGATCTCGAACCTCCGGTTCAGGACCATGCTTGTGACGACCGTGCTCCTCTTTGCGGGAGTCCTGTCCGCTCATGCGCAGTCGCCCGTCAACGGGCGCGTCACCGACGTGAACGGGCAGCCCGTCGCGGGAGTGACCGTGATGGTTGCAGGAACGACCAACGGAACGATGACCGACATGGACGGCAGGTGGACGCTGACTGCAAAGGCCGGCGACACCATTGAGTTCTCATGCCTCGGAATGGCCACGCAGACACGCCGGTGCAGCGGCAAGGCCGAGACTATCAACATCACCATGGAGGAGGACTCCCAGTTCATCGAGGAGACCATAGTCGTGGGCTACGGCACACAGAAGAAGTCCTCCATGACCTCGGCCGTCTCCGCGATGAAGGGAGATGAACTCCTCAAGGCGCCCGCCACCAATGTATCGCAGGTTCTCGCCGGCAAGCTTCCCGGCATCTCTTCCGTGCAGGAGTCCGGCCAGCCGGGAGAAGACCAGGCAAGCCTCAGGATTCGCGGGTCGATTTACGGCGTCGCATATGTCGTTGACGGCTTCCCTGTCTCCGACATCAATGACATAGACCCTGCCGACATCGAGAGCGTCTCTGTACTCAAGGACGGAGCGGCTGCGGCCGTCTATGGACTCAGCGGCGCCGGCGGCGTAATCATCGTGACGACCAAGCGCGGACAGCAGGGCCAGACCAAGATTACCTATAACGCCTCTCTCGGAGCATCGATGAACGCGAACTTCCCTGAGTTCATGAACGGTCCGCAGTTCGCCTACTACTACAATGTGGCGGAGATGATGGACCAGATGGCGAGGGGCGTGATAACTTCCGACACTGAATACAAGCCGTACTTCACGAAGCATCAGGTGGAGCTTATGCTCAACGGGGATCCTACGGATGGCTGGGACAATGTGAACTACATCGATGAGGTCTTCGGAACCGGATTCAACCAGAAGCACAGTGTCACCGTGCAGGGCGGCAATGAAAAGACCCGCTATTTCGCCTCGTTCGGCTATCTCGGGCAGAAGGGAAACATCGACAACTTCGGCTACAGGCGCTACAATGTCCGTGCGAACCTTGAGTCGCGGATAGCCAAGAACTTCAACTTCACCCTCGGAGTTTCCGGAGTGCTGGGACGCAAGTCCGCTCCGTACTATATGGCTGGCTCCGGCGACAGTTCTGTCTATGGCGGAGACGAATCCACCAACTGGCTTTCAATAGCGAACCAGACAATTCAGATGCACCCGTATCTCCCCAAGACCTACAACGGGCTCTACACCGCATCGACAAAGAAGAACACCGGGCTTCCTCAGTCTCCTCTTGCCGCCATCTATGATTCCGGCTACAGGAAGAACAACACTGCCGACGTCTCGGTGAACACCTCCCTCTCCTACGACGTGCCTTTCCTTGAGGGACTTCAGCTCAAGGTTTCCGGCTCGTATATGGGATATACCGCGAGTGCAAAGACTCTTTACACTCCCTATGACCTGATGTCGAACACCTACGATTCGGCTCTCGGCGAAATGAGCTGGAAGCAGGTGGTGTCGCCGAACGGCAACGGTTCCGGCAACACCGTCCAGGAAAGCGCCAACTGGTCGCGCCACCTTATCGGGCAGGCAAGCGTCGGCTATGTCCATTCCTTCGGCAAGCACAACCTTGACATACTCGCTCTTGCAGAGGTGCGGGACTGGAAGGCCAACGGCCTCGGAGCTGCCTCCAAGAACATTCCGTTCGCCTCTCTGCCGGAGCTCAGTTACGGAGTCCAGACGGAGGGTTCTGTCTATGGAAACAGCAACGCGACCCGCTCGGCCGGCTATGTGGCCAGGGTGCGCTACAACTATGACGAGAAATATCTCGCCGAATTTTCCGGCCGCTATGACGGCTCCTACAAGTTCGCCGGAATGGCAAAGACCCGCTGGGGATTCTTCCCGTCGGCGTCACTCGGCTGGAACATGGCCAAGGAGCGCTGGCTGGAGAACGCGGCCTGCCTTGACGAACTCAAGCTCCGCGCCTCCGTCGGCCTTCTCGGAAATGACTCCGTCTCTCCGTACGCCTTTCTCAGCACATACGCGCAGGGCGGCAATGTTATTCTCGGCAGCACCGTGAATCCTTCCTATTATACGAACGTCATCGCCAACCCGGATCTTTCATGGGAGAAGACGCTTTCCTACAATGCCGGCGTTGACCTCAGCCTGTGGAACGAAAAGCTCGGCGCGGAAATCGACGCGTTCTACAACTACACCTACGACATCCTCACTGCCCAGGGCTCTAATTTCCCGCCTTCAATGGGAGGATACTATCCGACCTATGTCAACGGAAACGCCATTGACACGGGCGGTATCGACATAATGCTCTCGCACAAGAACACCGTCATGCTTGCCGGGCAGCCGTTCACCTACGGAATCTCCGGGAACGTGACATACGCCAAGTCGCGCTGGATTATATATCCGGACCAGCCGAACATTCCGGAGTATCAGAAAGTTACCGGCACGGAAGTCGGAGCCATCATGACATGGGTGGCGGACGGTCTCTACAAATCCGAAGAGGAAATTGACAATTCCGCATGGTATGGAACCCGTCCGTGCATCGGAGACATAAAGTATGTTGATATAAACGGAGACGGCAAGATTGATTCCGATGACCGCTGCCGCGTCGGAAGCAACAACCGCCCTAAGCTGACTTATGGCCTCAATCTCAACTTCTCGTGGTATGGTTTCGACCTCTCCGCGCAGTTCACGGGCGGCGCCCTGTTCGACGTCTCCCTCACGGGCACGTATTTCAACGGATATGACGACAACACCGTATGGACTCAGACATTCAAGGAGAACGCGAACTCTCCGCTGTTCCTCGTCGAGAATGCCTACAGCATCTATAACCCTGACGGCACATTCCCTCGCCTGACCCTCGGAAACCCGGGACACGGCGGCGACAACGGGCTTGGCTCGACGTTCTGGCTCCGCGACGGCAAATATGTCCGTCTCAAGACTGCGCAGTTGGGCTACACCTTCCCGCGCAAATGGATGGAAAGGCTCAAGATTGACACGCTCCGTCTCTTCGTCGAGGGGCAGAACCTCTTCACGATAGACGGGCTTCCGGACGGAATCGACCCTGAGTCCCCGGGAACCAACAACGGCTACTATCCTCAGCAGCGGCTTCTGATGGGCGGACTGACATTAACATTCTAAAAAAGGGACGATGATTATGAAGAATATATTTAAGGGATGCGTGCTCGCTGCGGCGTTGATTGGCGGCGCATCCTGCACAAAGATGCTTGACATGACCCCGACCAATCTTGTCTCTGGCAAGGCAATCTGGGAAAAGACGGAGTCGGCCGAATGGGCTGTAAATTCCATTTACACCTACATCTACGGCGTTGTGGCGAATCAGAGTCTGGTCGGATTGACGGAGTCTCTGACGGACATGATGAAATACGGTTCATATAATTACAATTCCCGGGCGTTCATTCCGAGCGAGTTCGCCTATGGGGATGCGACCACCCTTACCGCGTCGTATGTTGATGTCTATATGGGATATTGGGGTACCCAGTATTCCCGTATTCTCAACACTAATGAGGCCCTGAGCAACCTGAAATCCTATGGACAGATGTCGGATGAAGACAAAATTCGTCTCGAGGCCGAGCTGCGCTTCATGAGAGCCTATCTCTATTTCGACCTCGTGAAACGCTACAGGGAAGTCATCATCTATGATGAGGATTTGTCAGCAATCGTCAAGGACAGGAAACTGGACACGGAGGAGCAGGGCTGGGACTTTATCCAGAAGGACCTTGATTTCGCGGCCGCAAAGCTTCCCGCGAAAGAGGATGCGAAAGGCCGTCTCGACAAGGGAATGGCATACGCCTTCCTCACGCGCACGATGCTGTATGCCAAGAGGTACGATGCGGTGATTGCCGCCGCCGACGAGGTGAAGAAGCTCGGCTACGACCTTGAGAAGAAATATGCCGACTCCTACTCCAAGTCCACCGTCGATGGAAATGTGGAGGCCATTCTCCAGTACCATTTCAGCCGCGCCGAGAACGTGACGCACGGCTTTGACTTCTACTACACTCCAGGCGGGGACTATGCTCTGAACGGCACGACCGGCGGCGGATACGGCACTCCTACTCAGGAACTTGTGGAGTCTTATGAAAAGGCGACGGGCGGCAAGCCGGACTGGGCTCCTTGGCACGGGACGGGCATTACGGACACACCGCCTTATGCCGAACTGGAGCCGCGCTTCCATGCAACCGTCCTTTACAACGGTTCCGACTGGAAAGGACGCAAGATTGAACCATATCTCGGGGGAGCCGACGGATTCTGCGAGTGGAATGCCGAGCCGGAGCCGGACGGGCGCTCTACCACCGGCTACTACCTGCGCAAGATGGTTGATGAAACCCATGACGTGAAACAGTATCCGTCCGACGGCGTCCAGCCGATAACCGTCATCCGCTATGCCGAGGTGCTTCTCAACAAGGCGGAGGCTCTGCATGCGACGGGTGAAGAGGGACAGGCAAACGGAATCGTTAACGACATCCGCAGCCGCGTAGGCCTTCCCGCAATCACTGCCGACGGCGCTGACCTTATGGCGGCAATCCGTCAGGAGCGCAAGGTTGAGTTTGCCTTCGAGGGGCTCTGGTACTGGGACCTGCGCCGCTGGGGAATAGCCCACAAGGCCTACCCGGAGGGACTTACCGGCTATCAGGTGCACGGGTTCAAGATTACCAAGGACGAGGAAGGCAACTTCACCTACGACTACATAAGCGTCGATGACAAGGACCGCAACTTCCCGGAAAGGCTCTATCGCTTCCCTCTGCCTGCCGATGAACTTAATAACAACGGTGCGCTGGAAGGACAGTTCCCTGAATGGAGATAATGCTTAAACGAAAATGAAAATGAAAAGAATACTCTGTAATATAATTGCTGCGGCCGCTCTGCTGGCGTCGTTCGCCTCCTGCCAGAAACCGCACTATGTCGAGCCGACGGCTGAGCGCGACGGGTTCACGAGCCTCAGCGCCTATTTTACCTCCGGCGAGTATGTCAACAGTGAACTCGCGAAGCTTGAGGTCACCGACGAGATGATAAAAAGCGGAGTGCTTGTCGTGAAGGTCCCGTACTATTATCCGGAGCCGTCGGAGAACAGTACGGCCGTCGCGATGTCCCGCGTCAGGATGAAGGCCGAGCTTGGCAAGAACTGCTATCTCACTCCTTCGCTCACGATACTCGACCTCAACGAGGAGAATGAGTTCACCTACACCGATGCCAAGGGAAACACCTATCCTATAATAATTACCGGACGAAGGACCAAGTTTCACACCGCGTCGTTCGTCTCGTTTGAACTCGTCGATATGTTCGAGGGTTTCATCGACAATGACGAGAGGAAGATATATCTCTACACCAATGACGACCTGGCTTCATGTACTGCAAAGGCGGTTCCCTATGCTCATTCGGAGGTCATCACCGACCTCTCCGTGGCGCGGAACTACAACGAGCCGCAGACAATAGTGATTCGTGCGCAGGATGGAACTGACTATGAGTATGTTACGGAAAAGGCTAAGCCAACGAAGATACGTAACGGGTTCAATGCGAATTCGGTCAAGCAGCTCTTCAGCATAGACCCGAAGTCCCGGCTCGGCACTCCTGAGTACCAGTCAACCGGAATCTATGCCTCCCTTGCTTCCATTGAGGGCTATCTGGTAGTCTGCCTTGGCGACGGCTCGACTCCGTTCTACATCCACGGGACCACTGCGGAGAAGCTTGGCGAGATTAACCTCGGCTCCGCTGAAGCCGCCTCGATTACAAGCGACGAGGCCGGTCACATGCTGATAGTCAATGCCGTCGATAAGGCGGATTCGAAACTCAGGATTTACAGGACTTCTTCCGTGACGGCGGCTCCGGAACTCTTCTATGAATATGACAATCAGACGCCTCTGCCTGTCGGCCGGAAAATGAAGGTCAGCGGCGACATAGACGGAAATGCCGTGATTACCCTGCCTTACGGAGGAGTGTCCGGAGTCACCGAGTCTTCCCAGTTCCTCTCTCTGACTGTTACCGGAGGTTCCGTGACGGAGGCAAAGGTAATAGACCTTGCTCCTGCCGGCTTGTCATGGTCCGTGTTCCCGGCTTCGGCGACGGGCGTGGCTCCGGCGTCATCGTCCCCTTCCGCAGGCTACTTCGCCGCGTCATACATGAAATACAATGAAATTTACAATAGGTTGGACTACATCAATGCCGACGGAGGAATCGTGAGGACAATAGGATATTCAGATGCCGGAGCATCAAACTACAATGCTACGGTGGTTGAATCCAAGTCCTACAACAATGTCCAGTATCTTGCCCTTTTCGTCCTCGGGTATTTCCCGGGATGGGGCGGCCATCCGTTCCTTTATGTGTATAATGTCTCGAACAAGGGAAAGCTCAACGGTTATATACCGGAGTCGGACGCTCTGGTCGTAGCCGATAAGGCCATAAAGTCCAACAACGGCGCGGGAACGGATTCCTCGATGTCAACCGGGGATGTTATAATCGCTCCGTCCGCCGACGGCTTCAAGATATTCATCTACTACTACGACCAGTTCTCCGGAGTCATCGGAGGCTACACCGCCGACTGCATAAAGAGAAACTGACGTTCACCGGAAGAAGCAAACAACAAGACTGACGGTCGTCTGCAACCTTGTCAATTAAGGCCGTCTCAATTAAACGGGATTTTATAATGAAGATCAGAATCAATCATTTATTTGTGGCGCTTGCGCTTGTCTGCGGGGCCGCAGGCTGCGAAAAGCCTGAAACGGGATTCCTGTGGCGGGATGAATGGAAAGAACCGGAAGTTCCGGACCAGCCGGATCAGCCGGAGACACCGGAACTGCCTGAAATCAAGGGCAAGCCGAGGCTCGTGTGGATTGACGCTGCGGCCAATTTCAATGAATATGCCAACAGCGGGTCCAAGATTGCCTCGGACGTGAAGAAAATAGCTGAGATGGGCTTCACCCACATCGTCGTCGATGTCCGTCCGACCACTACCGGCGTGCTTTTCAAGTCTTCCGTCGAGCACGGGCTTGACAAGGTGGATGCATGGGTGAACGGGAGTTATGTCTGGCTGAAGAGAACCGAATCTTTCGACTATCTCCAGAAATTCATAGATGCGGGACATGAGAACGGCCTCAGGGTCTTCGCGAGCATGAACACCTTTGTCGGCGGCTATCTGTGCCCTTACGGTCTCGGAAGCGACGGCATATTCTACCGGGGCACCGCTCCCAAGTCATGGGCGAGCGTCATAAATGCCCCCGACGGGCTTGTGAACACGATGGACCTGCAGGATGACGAAAACGATTACGGCGCGAAGTTCCTGAGCCCGGCGAACGACGAGGTGCAGGACTATCTCCTGAGGCTCATCGGTGAACTCGCCGCGTACGATGTCGACGGGATAATCCTCGACCGCTGCCGTTTCGACGACTACAGCCTC
>ERZ808245.867-NODE-867-length-13513-cov-3.000446_pt1 | contig 13513 bp, 9 predicted proteins | sample MGYA00521243_ERZ808245 | MGnify/ENA primary metagenome ERZ808245 (study PRJEB31516, sample SAMN03275576) | gut metagenome | biome: mammalia-associated habitat; material: feces | host: Papio cynocephalus | place: Kenya | collected 2012-07-07 ... | reverse complement strand
ATGGGTCTCACGGGCAAAAGTCAGCTCGCGCTGAACGGCAGGGTAAACGGGATCAGCCCCGGAACGCTCGCGCTTCTTGACGCGGCTGAGCGAATGAAGCTGACGCCCCTCTCGACCACGGTGGTCTACGGCTGCTCATTCTTCCCGAGCCTTCTCATGGAAAACAGCGGCGCCGCCGACACGTCGATCATGAGTCTCCGCTCTGACAGACTGCTCGCACCCTTCTTCGCCGCTTTTGATCCCGAGCGCCGCGACGTTCGGAATCGGCGAAGAATGAGTGCGATGATAAACCAAAAGAACTGACACCGGATCGGATAATATCCGAAAACCGGTGTCAGTTTTTTCTGTTACAGTATACATTCCGACATTTCAGACTATATCTCCCCTGCGCCTTGCCTGTGAGGGAGAGCACCCGACTGCCGCGCGGTATATACGCGAAAAGTACTGTATGCTTGAAAATCCGCAGACATTCGCGATATATCCGATAGGGTAATTGCTGTTCATCAGCATATTGTTCGCGACCTCAACCCGGACGCGTCCGAGCTCCGCCATCGGGGAATCGCCAAAATATTTCCGGTACAGCCGCAGAAAGTGGCTCTTCGAATAGCCTGACATCTCCGAGAGACGCTCGTTACTCCATTCCTCACCGTACTTCGCGAACATTTCGGTCCGAAGCCGCGACATATTGAAATAAACCGGGTCACCCGGTCCCTCGTCCGGATGACAGATATTCCGCGCGATATCGACAAGCAGACCGGCGACTCCGAGCGCGGCACCAATTTGTCCGAGTCTGTCACTCTTTTCCACCGAAAGCGCGACACGTATACCCGATTCTATGAGCGACGGTTCAGAGACATGAAACGCTGCGTTCACCGGAAGTGACAGCTCATCCACCAGTTCTTCCGCGTCTTTACCGGAAAAGTATATCCAATCGTTGATAAATCCGTTATTTATCGATTCGGCGGGTCCGTGGGTAATCCGCATGCCCGGCGGGTGCAGCAGACAGTCGCCGACCTCTCCCGTTCCTCCGGATATAAGATTTCCTTCGTCGTCAAGGATTCCGAAACAGAACGGAGTATGAAAATACATGAACAGCCATTCACGAAGCGGGCGCTCCGAATCGAACCATCTGCGCGGTGAATGCCGTGTGTTCACTTCCCCCTGTATAGGAATAACATCAAGTACCATTTCCGCCTCCGTATAATTTAATGTGATTTCACAAATAAATAAGTCAAAATTACAACACCGAGCAATTATCGTATGATATAATTATAACATAAACTACGTCAGAATGCAATACCATCACCCAAAAACTGCACACGGAGGAACATACCAATGAAAAAAAGAAAAGACTCATATCTGGGAATACATTTTGATTTCCACTCGCGCGGTGTCAAACCGATCGCTCCGGAGCTCAGATATGACGTCGTGGCAAAGATGCTCGACGAAGTAAAACCAGACTATGTCCAAATCGACACAAAGGGTCATCCAGGATTCTCATCATATCCGACAAAAGTCGGAAATCCCGCTCCGGTTATCATCGGAGACCAGGTAAAGATGTGGCGTGAGCTGACCGCGGAGCGTGGAATCGCACTCTACGCCCACCACTCCGGTATTTACGACTGCCTCGCGGCAACTTCTCACCCAGAATGGGCAGTCGTCGACGCGGACGGAAATGTCAGTAAGGAGCGTTTGTCCGTGTTCGGCGACTACGACGACAAGCTGCTCATCCCGCAGTTGATCGAGCTCGCTCTTGACGAAAAGTTCGATGGCGCGTGGGTTGACGGGGAATGCTGGGCTACCAGCCCGGACTACTCGCCAATGGCGAGAGCAAAGTGGAAGCTGTTCTCAGACTCCGAGCCCCCAAAACCCGGTGAGGACGGATATCTTGAGTACCTTGATTTCATACGCAAAGGCTTTTCGGACCATGTACGCCATTACATCTCGGAAGTGAAAAAGAAAGCCCCGGATTTCGATATAACGAGCAACTGGATCTACTCAGCACAGATGCCGGAACGCCCCACTGTCAATGTGGATTTCCTATCAGGTGACTACACGCCGAAGTCATCAGTGAACAGTGCGAGACTTGAAGGTCGCTATATAGCTTGCCAGGGAATCCCATGGGATCTTATGGCATGGGGGCACGACAGCGAATGTATATGGACCACAGAAAATCGCAGCACAAAGGAATTCGCGCAGTACGCGCAGGAGGCGGCGTATGTCCTGTCACTCGGTGGCGGTTTCCAGTTCTACAATATTCAGTACGGCGAGGGCGGAACCATCCAGGAGTGGGCAATCCCGATCTGGAAGAAAACCGCAGAATTCGTACGTGAACGTGAACCCTTCCTGAAAAAGTCGAAGCTTGTCCACGAGACTGCGGTATTCATGCCGACCGAGGCGCATTACGCCGGGGCAAATTATCCGTTCACATCGAACAGCCCGTCGATGGCGTCCTCAAACGGTCTGATTCGTATGTCCCAGGACTGTGGAATGTCAACCGAAGTGATCGAGACTCATCACCTTGACCGAATTAATGAATATAAGCTTATCATGCTCGGAAGAACCGACGCGCTGTCTGAAGCGAGCCTCGCTTCAATTGACGCGTATGTCAGAAACGGCGGAAGCCTCATTACCGCGTCTCCGGAAACCTCAGCAAGATTCGGGTTTGACGTCGGGAATATACGCGATGAACTTATCCATATAGAATCGGATGGAGCTCTCGCCCCAGTATACACAAGGTACGCGCCGATACATCCCGCGGAAAACGACGAGGTCGTCGGGGAGATCTATCTCGACAATTACATGAAGGACGGCTCATATCCGGCGGCGGTCTCAAGAAATATCGGCAAAGGACGAATCACAGCGCTCGCATTCGATATCGGCTCGGTCTATCCGTACAACCGCACAAGCTGCATAAAGCGTTTCTGGAAGAAGGTCGCGTTCTCACTCTACAACCCGCTCGTCAGGATAAGCGGTTCGTCCTACGCCGAACTGACCCTGACGGAGAAAGATGGGCGGCTGTTCATAAACCTGCTGAACTACGCCGGCGAACACGCAGTGCCCACCACGCGCGGATATGATGAAATACCGTCAATCGGACCAATAGATATCGAGATAAACACCGAAGCAGAACCGAAGGATATCTTCATCGAGCCCGGACACACCGAGTGGACCGGTGACAGACGGCACGTGACGATTGACCGCCTTGATATCCACAAGATCGTTTCTGTCAGATTATGAATTAAATCAAAAAGGAGATAACATAGAATGAAAACAAACAATCTTGCCTTAGCACTTGCCATGATCTCCGTATTGTCAGCCGTATCCTGCGGAGAAAAAGCCCCTTCCGAAGTCACCGACACATCAGTTGGTACTGACGCATCCGATACTACTGATACGTCAACCAATGTCAACGCCATTCCGATTGAAGAGTGCGACTATAAGGGCGCGGAGTTCCGGATACTCTACCCGAACTGGTTCCTTTACAACGACTATTTCTTTGCGGACGAACAGACCGGCGACAGCATGAACGACGCCATCTATGAACGCACCATTAGGACTGAGGAACATCTCGGCGTCGAGATCAAAACCATCTGCCACGGATATATCGAGACAATATTCCCACTTGTCCAGAAGTCCGTCAGTGCGGGCGACGACGAATATGATCTCGTACTGACGCACTGTATCGACGGTGTGCAAAAGCTCGCAACGGAGGGTTATGTGATCGATATGCAGACTCTTCCCGGAGTCAGCTTCAACGAGAAATACTGGAACGAGAAGATAAACAGTGCACTGGAGATCGGCGGAAAGAGACTGTTCACGGCAAGCGACTTCACGCTCCCGGACCCGAACGCGATACTGTTCAACAAGCGTCTTATCGACGCCTATAATCTCGAAGACCCGTACGGACTGGTCACAAGCGGGTCGTGGACATGGGATAAACTCACCGAAATGTCCCGGAATGTAAGCTCCGACCTCGACGGCAACGGCGTCTATGACGAGAACGACCTGTACGGCTTCGTAGCTCAGGCGGAGTGGAAGATGACAAGCATACCCGCTTCCTGCAATCAATATATCGTTGAAAAGAAGGACGGAAAGTACCGGCTCGCGCTGAACAGTGAAAAAATGTACGGAATAGTTGAAAAGATGGACAACCTCTTCAACAAATCCGACAGCTCTTACATCTGGACGTCAACCACGAATTGGAACGAAATGCGGACCGGCATCATATATGACCGCACACTTTTTGAGCTCGCGACCCTGAATGATTCCGCCATTTATAGAAAGAGCGAAGTCGACTTCGGTATACTTCCCTTCCCGAAGTATGACGAGACACAGAAGGATTACATCTCGCTCGACTGGCGCGGACTCATGTGCGTTCCGATCACCGTCGGAAGGGCTGAGATGGTCGGAAAAACGCTCGAGGTGCTCTCATATTTCAGCCAGGATACAACCCAGCCGGCGTACCGAGACACTCTTCTCGGCGACAAGATGGCGAGGGACAACGAATCTGTTGATATGCTTGATATTATCTTTGATGGTTGTGTCTGCGATTTCGGACTGAACTACCTCGGGTTCAATAAGCTGACCTACACGATATCTGACCTTTGCGGAAAAGACAAGAGCACTGACTTCGCGTCCTACTATCAGAAAAACGCCCCTGAGGTAGAAAAGACGCTGAACGAACTCATAGAGAAGCTCGGATAAGTCGTGTCGATGCCCTCAACTCGATGGCTGTCGTCGGCTCGGCTGACCTCAACGGTAACGCGAAGATGGACGATGAGGATCAGTGGGGAATGATGCTCCCCGCGTCGGTCGGCGGACTGTTCTTCTACTACGGCTTCGACGAGAGGATAACGTCTAAGGACAGCGACGATATGCCGATTATCGAGGTCGGCTCCGAGACCTCGATACGCGCGTATGACCGGATAGCTCAGCTTCTGTCGGATAAGAACACATATAACCAGATGCAGGATCAGGCGCAGATGATGAAGGATTTCGCGGACGGAAAGGCTCTTTTCTACTATGAGGTGCTCGACGTCGCGAACCGCGTTCGCCCGTACGAGATAGATTTCGGTATTCTCCCCGCCCCGAAATACGACGAGACGCAGGAAAACTACCTCTGCAACGCGAACGGCTGGTGCGTCAGCCCGATCGTCGTTCCGAAGATAGTCGAGAATCCGGACCGTACCGGCTTCATAATCGAGGCAATCGCCGAGACCTCGAAACAGTACATAGTTCCGGTCTTCTATGACAAGGTCCTGACCGGCAAGGCTCTGCGCGACAACGACTCCGCCGATATGCTCGACCTTATCGTATACAGCTTCGTGCTCGACAACGCCGATATCTACCAGTGGGGCAATCTCGACACCCAGATGCGCGACGGCATGACCAAAGGCGCCGATCTGTCCTCGATAATCGCGAAGAACCGCTCCGCGTTTGAGAAAGCGATTGAGAAGACGGTTGAGGGAATGGCAGGGTAAGTCCGTAATCGGTGTTATATTTATGAAAATCCGGGGCCATGTGCCGATAAACACATAGCCCCGGGCTTTTTTTCGCCGGTCGGCGCGATTATTTCAGATGGTCACAAACGCCGATTCAACCCCGTCCACATACAGTTTCCCGCCAACCGTTCCGACAGCTCCCTGACTGTCGCGGTATGTCAGAACCCCGGTACAGACGCCGCTGAACCTTCTGCCGTCGGATACGAAATCGAAGGTCATCTCCTCGCCGTCAGATATTCCGCCGGTCGTCACCATCGAGAAGCTCCCGTCGCGAAGGACACATCCGTCCGGTATTCCCGACCTTCCGCATCCGAGTCTGTCCACAAGGCTTATGTCAAAACTATCCTTGCGCGGAATACCCAAAGTCATCTTTCCGCCGTCGAAGTATCTGTCCGCCTTTCCGACCGCCTCTATGGCGACGCCGTCCGTACGGGCACGCTCAAGAAACTCACATACGCCGCGGTCAGCGTATTCAGGGTACAGATACAGGACTTGCCCGAACCGGTATCCGCCAAAGCACAGCCTGCCGTTTTCAAGTGTCATCCTTCCATCGCTTATTGTATAGTCCGGAATCAGCGCGCATCTGTACCCGGCCGACCAGATCTCATCGCAGATCTGCCGGATCCCGGGTCCGCCGTTAATGTCCCAGTAGTTTCTCGCGTCCTCATCCGGGTACCAGTTCATCTGCGCGGATGAGCCGAAGATCACCGCGAGATCAAGCCGCGGATAATCATCAACAAAATCCCGGACAACCGATACCGCGCGGTCAAAGCGGCGTATCTTCGCGAGAAAATCAGACCCGGTGAAGTCCTGTCCCCAGAGATGGTCATTCAGCGCGTGATGAAGCTCGAAGCATCCGAACGGCGCGCCCTCCGCGATATGCCTGTAATGCGCCGACGCGTCCTTTGAGTAGAACATATCGAGCAGGAAAGGTTTTCCGCGCGAGAGCATAACGCCCATTCTGACCGGCATACTGATATTCTCGTCGGTATGACCGCAGGTCGTCGGGATATCCCACCAGCAGCAGCCGGTATGCCAGATCTCGTCGTTATCGAGTTCGTTATGAAAGGTCGCGTGGGTTCCGAAATAGATATCATCTCCGAACAGCTTCTTCGCGTGCTCGTAAACAAGCCGCTCGTTCTCCGCGGGCGGTTTCCTGAGCTCGCGGAAGTATATATTGATCGCGCGTATCCTTACAGAGTCGTCGTCCGACGGAGCATAGCGCATATCAAACAAAAGCCTGTCAATATCCGTATCAAGCCGCTCCGCGAAATGCTTTTTCATTCCCCGGGAATAAAGCCTCCCGCGAAACGGCGGCTGATCGCCGCGGCAGTCAAGATACAGATATCCGAACTCATCAAGCGCGATTCCGTCAAGCGGTATGTCGGCATAGCCGTCCATCACGCGACAGAATATCTCAGCCTGTGAGTCGCCGAACACCTGGGTATAGTTATAATACTGAGCGACCATTATGAACAGCGTCATCCCGGCACATTCCGTGCCGCAGTCCGCCTCGGCGGCAAGACTTTTCGTCCGGTTGTCGACAACTTTCACACGGGAAGTGACGTCGATGAGAGACCCGGGGCGGTAAAAGCCGTCGCTGTCTTTCATGAACGCGTACGCGCGCAGAATACGGCAGTATAAAGGCGAGAGCTTCGGTCTTGCCCACTTCGCGCTGTGAGTGATGAACGCTTTCCCGTCCCTGTCGAGAATAGTCTCGTAGTCGGAGACTATTGCTGACGCCGCGGCAGGATCGGGTATATGGAAGATCTCCGATTGATCGACCTCCGGCACCGGACCGCCGAATGTGTTCGCGTTGAAGAACCCGGGACTCGGGTTCAGATGCAGCGCTGTCCCGATGCCGAGCGAATGGGCGTATGTGACAATCTCCGAGAGCAGCCCGTGATACACATCCGGATACTCGAACTGCACCCCGTCATGTCCGCTGACAATAAGCAGGTCGACTTCACTGTCACGCTTCAGATCTCTGATATCACCGCGCCAGCGGTCACTCTGCACACAGTCCTTGTCAAAGAACCAGAACAGCGGGGTTGGTTTTTCTTTCATAAATTTGGATCCTTTCCGAAAACAGTGAATATATTCTGACGGCGCCCGAGCGCAGTCTATTTTGCCCGCCGGATCAATTCATCCTGCTCTTTCTCCGACAGATCGACAAAATACACGTTCCACCCGCAGAGTCTCACCTGAAGCGTCGAATATTTTTCCGGTTCGCGCTTTGCCGCCTCGAGCGTATCCGCAGAAATGACGTTGCCGTGTAGAGCGAAGCCGCCGAGTCCGAAATAGCTTTTGACGAGCGACAGCAGTATTTCGCTTCCGCCCTCTCCGGAAACAGCCGACGGATGAAGCATTATGTCGAGCACGGTCCCGTTCGGGAATCTGTCCTGACAAAGCGCCGACGCCGACCTCATCAGCGCCGTCACGCCGTTTCTGTCCTTGCCGGAGACGGCGCAGGTGTTCCTTGACAGCGGGTCTCCGGCGTGACGTCCGTCCGGGGTCGCGCCGGTCGCCTCGCCGAACGGAATGCAGTGGTCTATCGAAAACAGCCCCGGTTTGAATATCCCGCCGCGACCGTTCGGACGTCCGAGCTGCATACGCGACAGCTCCGCCGTCAGTCTGTGCGCGATATCGTCCGCTGCCGGATCGCCGTTGCCGTAGCGCGGGAGCCGGTCAAGCTCCGCGCGGAGCTTTTCATATCCGTTCCAATCCGCCCTCAGCGCGGCTCTGAGCTCCGACAAATCAAACGCGCCGTCATACGCGGCACTGACAGCGATGAGCGAGTCGACCGCGCTTCCGACGCAGGCATAGGTCAGCGAGCTGTTGTTGTACTCCGCCCCGCCGCATAGCGCGTCGGTCCCGCTCTCAAGGCAGGACTGATATGTCGCGGAAAACAGAGGTATCGGATATATCTCCGCGTAGTGCCTCTCCCACTCGGAAACCACCTGTGCCGCGAGAGAAGTCACGCATTCAAGCTGCGCGACCGTCTTGTCGAAGAACTCATCGAAACCACCGAAGCTGTCGGGGTCACCCGTGTGCGGTCCCACCTGTTTTCCGGTCGTCGGGTCGAAGCCGTCATTCAGCGTCAGCTCGACCGCCTTCGCGACATTGATGTCCCCGTTTCCTGTGCATCCGACTTCCTTTCCGAACGCGACCGGCTCGTAGCAGCCTATCGGAACGTAATCCCGCGCGTCCTCCTCTGTCTCTCCGCAGAGGAGCAGGCTCTTTATTACCGTGTCATCATTGATGAAAAGAAAGCTGTTGTTTCCTTTCCTTATGCTGTCGCACACCCGCAGGAGGATGCTCTCCGGGGTCGTCGGCGCGACGCGCACGTGTATCTTCGGGCTGTATATGTCGAGCGACATATAGACGTCTATGATCCTTCCGGTCAGCTCGTTCGATGCGTCGCTGCCGTCCGCGTTCTGTCCGGCGAGGTACATCGGGAGGTCATACGGAACCTTCATGCTCCAGCACTGCCACAGAAAGACCGCGAGATAACAGCCGAGCTCTTCCTGTGACACGCCGCGCGCGATATCCGCCCTGTAAAGCCCGATGAGCTGACGGTCGAGCCCGCCGAGCGAGCGCGTGCGCTCCCCGTCGATATACTCGAACACCCGGAAGGTCAGGATCAACAGCGCGAGCCCTTCCCTGAACGTTCTCGGCTCACGGCGGGAAAGATTCAGCATATCCTCTCTGACGTCCTCGCGTCCGACCTTTTCCGCCGCCATCGAGAGGCGGCGAGCGAGCTCCGCGACGGCTCTCCAGCATTTTTCGGCGGCTGTGTAGAAGTCACGCTTCGACGGGTCGGCGTTCTTCCCGGCATATTCCCTCACGCGGTCTGCCATACCGGTGAAACCAAGCCCGATAATCGCGCGCCAGTCCGGACAGAGATGCCCGAAGTCGTACTCCGCCGCGACGAACCTGTCCTCCCGCATGGGTGAAATCTCGCGGTTGAGCTCTTCGAGCCGCGGCGTCATGAATCCGCTCACGCGCTTCCATCTGAGCTCCGTGAGAATGCCCTCACAATCGCAGGCGTCCGCGAAGCCTTCTTCCGGAACGCCGACCCTTCCGTTTCGCAGAAGATATTCAAATATATCGGCGCGGACCGAGATCATGCTCTTCCCGGTCGCGAGCGCTTCGTCCGCCATCCGCATGGCATCCTCGCGCAGCTCACCGCGGGTCTTGCCGTACGGGCTCCCGTAGAGTTCATCTCTCGAACCGTACGCGCGCGATATCGTCTCACGTGTCTTTTCTGTCAGCATTTGTTTCCCTTCCCAGAAATTATTCGAGTCCCTCGAAGGTCTCGGTGAGCTTCTCGATACCGGCTTCAAACCTCTTCTTTGACTTTTCAAAAGTCGACGCGGGATCACTTCTGTTGTTTACTATTTCCATATATATCGTGTTAGAGTTCACGCCCATAGTCGAAGCGAACGCGAAGTTCACGTCCATCATCATCGACGAGTTGATGATATCGATGACTTCCTTGTTCTTTTCGTCGCGCATGAATTTTTCCTTCAGCGCGTACTCGTAGTAGGCGGGTACTACATCTTCCATCGAGATGCAGTTTATAGCGTTCATGACGTCGACCGTCATTTCCGGATTCTTTACGATCTTCGGGATGAAATACATACCGGAGCCGGTACCGATCTGGACATGGTAGTTCTTCTGGCTCTCGTCGTATTTCGGCTGGGGCACCATTCCGAAGTCGCTCGCCATATCACGAAAATCCTCAACTTCAAGTATTGTTTCACCGGCGAACAATGCCTGATCCGCCTTGAACATTCTTATACGGATATCGCGCTCGTCGCCGTCGCCGCCGGTGCACCAGACCATCTTCTTGTCGCCTGAGAGCGAGACCCACGTATCCACGGCGTTCGCGAAGCGTTCGGTAAATCCGATATACTCAAGCTCACCGCTCGCGTCCTTCGATATAACCGGAAGCTCAAGCGAAGAGTGGAACCCGCGCATATTTACATTGTCGAGCGCGAGACCGTATCTGTCATTTTCGGTGTATTTGCCGTCCGAGTCGAGATCCGCCGTTATGTCCTTCGTCATCGACAGCATCTTTTCAAGCGTCCACTTGCCGTCAAGAACAAGCTCAATCGGGTTCTCGAGACCGAAGTCGTCTATCAGCTTCTGATTGTAATACATTATATAGGAAGATTTGTACATCGACAGAAGTCCGGCGCCGCAGATGCCGTAAAGCTTCCCGGCGACCGAGAGATTCTTGTCCATGTCCTTCGCCCACCACGGATCGGAAAAATCGAGCCCGTCCCGCTCCATCAGGTTCAGGAAAACGCCGTCCGGGACGATCATGTTCGTGACCGCGATCATTCCGTCGACAAGGTCATATTCGCCGTCCCCCGCCATGACGCTCTGTTTGATTTTTCCGTTGAAGGTGTCCTTACCCGACCAGTCGCCGGGTTCGGTGATGTAGTTCAGCTTCACGCCGAGAAGCTCCTCGACTTTGCGGTCACGCGCGTACTCTGCGTCGTCGACCCGCTCGCCGGTCTGCTCCTCCGAGAATTCGTAGTCGTGCTGTGACGGCATATAGATGTTGAAATCCGCCCCGGAATAGTTATTCTTTCCGAGCGTGTCGGAGAGCTTCGTCTCCTCCGGCGCCTCTGTCACCGTGTCGTTTCCCGCGGATGTGTCGGTCTGAGCCGTGCCGGTGTCCCCGCAGGATACCGTTCCGAGAAGGATCGCGGCTAAAATAAGGACTGATATGAAGGATCTGTTTTTCATGCGCTGGTTCTCCTTTGATTGAATTTGAACACATTATAGCATGAATTCCGCGATACATCAATAGAGAAAATGAAATAGATTGCACAAATCGAAACAACATTTTTCACGTCGGGCTTGACACGCGCGCGAATCGCTGGTATACTGTTTATATGACAACCTCATGCTCAGGAGGAAGATGCTGCGTGAAAAATGACCTGTTCTCAAAAATACCGATTGTGACCGGCATTGACTGCGCGATAATCATGCCGCCCGAATTCGAACCGGCGTTCAGTCACCCGAACCGACCGGACCACGGTCTCGCCTACGCGATATCCGGCACGGTTGAGTACATATTCGACGACGGCGAGCGCTTTGTATGCACCCCTCACAATCTGATATATCTCCCGCGGCGCCGCGGCTATCACATAAAGAAACACGAGCGCGGGTATACCGCCTGCGTGAATTTCAACATTTCCGACGACACGGAGGTATACTCCCCGTTCATGCTTGAGATACGCGACCGCAACCGCGTCGAGCAGCTGTATTCGGAGGCGAGGACCGCGCACTCACGCGGGATACCCGAGTCGGAGCTCGCGTGTTATTCGGCGCTTTACGGTATAATGTCGATAGTTGAGAGCGAACGAAGTCCGGAGTATATCTCGCCCGTTCAGTCGGAAAAGCTTGATCTAGTGATGAATTATATAGAAAACGGTATCGCCGACACGTCGCTTACGGTAGAAAACCTCGCCGTGCTCGCCGGAATAACCCCTGTCTGGCTGCGAAGGCTGTTCCTGGCGAAGTACGGCATGCAACCCTCGAAATACATAAAGGCGCGGAGAATCGGCGCCGCGAAGGAGCTGCTTGTATCGACCGACCTTCCGAACAGCGATATAGCGCTTCACACCGGCTTTTCTGACCCCGCGTATTTCTGCCGTGAGTTCAGACGGATCGTCGGTATGACGCCGGGGAGGTATCGGGGGGAGTACAGAATGTGAAGGAGGAGCGTTTTTACCTCGATACAATATGCAGAAAATTTACAAATCGCAAAGGCAAGATTGCTGTAAATACCTTGCCAAAATGTCCGCCTTGATGTATAATAGTCGTAACAATTAATCCGGAGGATAATATCATGATAGCGAAATTACTGTCAATATTGTTGTTCATGAGTGTCATGTTGGTTTCATGCGCGGTGGCAAACTCGAACAGCGATGGAACTGATGCCAATGATAATATATTGTCGACAACTGATGTTCACCGGATTATTGAAGACAGCGAGTATCATTCACCGGATGACTCAACTGATACGGAACAAGTGGCAGCCGAAAACGGGGACACCGATACAAACGCAACTGACAATATTAGTTGCGATGAGATACATTCAATGGACTTTCACACGTTTACCTCGGAAATGATAGAATACGTGGGCAAGGAACGTTTTAACGAATGGATCGAGCGCTGCGCCGGAAAGGACTCCGGAATCGAAGGGTGTACTTATTACACCAATATTTACCGATTCATTGAATACTTTGATTTTCCGGAAGACGCGTTTGAGAATTTGTATTATGGAACTGGGTCATTCTATTTTTTCGACTACGACGTTGATCTGCTGTATGAGACAGACGAATCAACGGTAAGCAAATATTACATATTGTCCGTCGATCGCGAAGATCACGAAAAAGAACGCGAAAAATACGCTTCTCTTGGCGAGATAAAGCTCTGGATAGCTGAAGACGCGATGATGTCAGAAAACGGAAAAATGAAGGATTTCTTTGACACATATTGCAAGAATAAAACAATTGCAGAATGGAGTATCGCGGATTTTGTAAGGGCAACGGGCATAAGCAAGGAAGAGCTGAAAGCTATTATCGGAGATATCACCGTACGTGAATACCCGGGTATGACAGTTGTTCTGGATTGCTTTGATTTTGACTATGACGCTTTATACAATAATCTGGAATCACCAAATAATGCCATGGAAGGAGCTTCTTATATTGATAAACACAATGAAGATATGATGTTTTGCCGCCAACCGCAGATTTCGCTCCATAGTTTCCGTAATTGAACTCCCACCAGACGGTATCAAATGAAATCTACGGGAAATCTGATTACGGTTCATGGGCGGTAGATATGTTATATGCGCCTTAAATATGAACCAAATGTAAAATATATCCGCGAATGCAAAAAACAAGAACAAAACATATTGACTTTTTCACCAAACGCGTGTATAATAGATTCCGGAAGCGATATGTCGAAAACCCACGAATCGGGGC
>ERZ808245.866-NODE-866-length-13517-cov-2.958624_pt1 | contig 13517 bp, 18 predicted proteins | sample MGYA00521243_ERZ808245 | MGnify/ENA primary metagenome ERZ808245 (study PRJEB31516, sample SAMN03275576) | gut metagenome | biome: mammalia-associated habitat; material: feces | host: Papio cynocephalus | place: Kenya | collected 2012-07-07 ... | reverse complement strand
GGTACCCGCCGAAGTGGGAACAGCGACAAAATACGCTTTTTCTCCCATTTTCGGGAAGGTATACACGCGCTTGCGGATGTCCATGAACCGCATTGCCATTTCCATGAAATCCGCTTCCGGATGTTCGTACAGCACCCACATAATCTTTGCCGCATCCATTGCGGAGCCGCCGCCCAGTGCAATAATGCAATCCGGCGCAAACGCCTTCATCTGTGCCGCACCTTCCTTGGCACAGCCGAGCGTCGGATCGGGCGCTACATCAAAGAAGCAGGTATAGGCAATGCCCATTTCTTCCAATTTATCGGTGATCGGCTTGGTATAGCCGTGCTGATACAAAAAGCTGTCGGTTACCACAAACGCCCGTTTTTTGTTCATCCGGTGTCCGAGCTCATCCAATGCCACGGGCAGGCAGCCCTTTTTGATATAGACCTTCTCCGGCGTTCTGAACCACAGCATATTTTCTCTCCTCTCGGCGACCGTTTTGATATTCAGCAAATGCTTGACACCGACATTCTCTGACACGCTGTTTCCTCCCCAGGAACCGCAGCCGAGCGTCAACGAGGGGGCGAGCTTGAAGTTGTACAGGTCGCCGATGCCGCCCTGCGACGATGGGGTATTGACCAGAATACGGCAGGTTTTCATGCGCGCGGAAAATTCGGCGAGCTTTTCCTGTCCCGTTACGAGATCCAGATAAATCGAAGAGGTATGTCCGTAGCCGCCGTCGGCAATCAGATGTTCCGCCTTTTCAAACGCGTCCTGCAAATCCTTTGCTTTATACATTGCCAGCACCGGAGAGAGCTTTTCATGGGCAAATTCTTCCGAAAGCTCCACACTTTCCACTTCCCCGATCAGAATTTTTGTTCCGACCGGCACGGCGACGCCCGCCAGCTGTGCAATCGTTGCGGCACGTTGTCCGACGATACGGGAATTGAGCGCCCCGTTGATGAGAATGGTTTTTCGCACCTTCTGTGTTTCCTCGGGATTCAGGAAATAGCATCCGCGTGCGGCAAACTCGGTTTTCACCGCTTCGTACACCTTTTCGTGTACGATCACCGACTGTTCCGATGCACAAATCATACCGTTATCAAACGTTTTGGAATGAATGATCGAATTGACCGCAAGCAGTATATCGGCAGTTTCATCGATGATTGCCGGAGTATTTCCCGCACCGACGCCCAACGCAGGTTTTCCCGACGAATAGGCAGCCTTCACCATCCCCGGTCCACCGGTTGCCAGAATGATATCCGCTTCCTTCATCACGGTATTGGTCAATTCCAGGCTCGGAACATCAATCCAATCGATGATTCCCTCCGGTGCACCCGCGGCAACCGCCGCGTCAAGCACCAGTTTCGCCGCGGCAATCGTGGATTTTTTGGCGCGCGGGTGCGGGCTGATGATGATGCCGTTTCGCGTTTTCAGTGCCAGCAGGCATTTGAAAATCGCCGTCGAAGTCGGGTTGGTCGTCGGAATAACCGCCGCGATGATTCCCAGCGGTTCCGCAATCTTTTTGATGCCGTACACCTTGTCTTCTTCAATCACACCGCAGGTTTTGGTGTCGCGATAGGCATTGTAAATATATTCGGCAGCGTAGTTGTTTTTGATGACCTTATCCTCCACCACACCCATGCCGGTTTCTTCCACCGCCATTTTTGCCAACGGAATCCGCGCCTGATTGGCGGCACAGGCGGCGGCAAAAAAGATTTTGTCCACCTGCTCCTGTGTATACGAAGCATAGATTTGCTGCGCCGCCTTCAAACGCAGCAATGTCGTTTCCAGTGCCTCCACATTGTCAACCAAGATTCTTTCCATGTCTTCTGTCCCCCGTTCTAAGGTTTTTTCTATGATAAGAAAATCTCGCTGTACCTTTTTTACAATAGTTTTCCGACCATGTTTCCGATTACCGTTGCCATTCGCGAAAAACCGAGGTCATTCGGGTGTACACCGTCCACGGTGCAGGAATCGCGCCACTCACCTTCAAACAGCGTCTCTCCGTCGATGAAATACACATGACGGTCTCCTTCCGCCAAAGCCTTCTCATACGTAGTGCGAATCACATTCCGCCGTTTTTCATCCTCGGTTCCCGCACGGAAATTCGGTTTTGATACAAACACAATCGGTGTTTCCGGCTGCGATTTCCGAAATAGGCGATAAAGCGGGCTCATGGGTCTCTGCAAGGCTCTCTGCGGACGGCGCGTTATAGTCGTAATCGCACACGAATACAGCGCACGGGATGCCGGCAAGATACTCTGCCATTGCCGTTTCCCCCAATGCCGATCCCGAGAAACCGAGGTTTATGAAATCTGCATCCAATTTCCGTGCGATCATCGCCTGATACCCATTGCCCGGACGCGACGCACAGCCGTCCTGGGTGATCGAAGATCCGTAATAAAGAATCAGCATGGGATGAGCATACGGTTCGCACGCCCGAACCTCGCTTCCCTTTGCAAGACCGACATACATTTCATTGACGCCGTCATAGAGCGGCATATGAATGGTATAGTTGCGCATCCGGCGCGTTTTGCAGTCTACCACGGCACTGTATCCGGGAACCGCCGCAGATGGCGGGATCAACGATCCGACATAGTGATAGTCTCCTTTTTCGGAAACATAAACATCAAATCCCGACTGACCGAGTTTTGTGATATGCGGCATAGTTTCCCCGACAGGTTGATCCGTTTGAATCGCAACATACGGAGAATCGGTAGCAAAACGAAACCGTCCGCCTGCGGTATGTCGGTTCAGGCTCTCCACCCCCCGCGCTCACCTTCTTTGCCACTGCGGGATCCATTCGGTGAAAAGGACCGGGTTCGGTCGGATGATACAGCCCGTGAATGGCAAACGGTGCTTCACGGATATTCAGCCAGACCAAATCGTCTCTCTGAATATCCGTCTCCACCTTCAGATTTTTGTCAATTTCCTCGATCTTCATTGTTTTCCCTCATTTGCCGTTTTTGTCGAACGCTTTGACACAAATACACGCTGCTTTTCGGATATTTCCGTGCTGTTTTGAATCTGTACTATTCTCTTTCTATTGTATCAGAAACTTTCACTTTTGAAAAGTCCCTATTTGCTTTTTCGCGCCGGCTTTTTATAAAAAAGCCGGCGCGAACGGAAGTTTTTTAAAACTAACGATTGACAAGTCGGAAGTTTGGGTATATACTGAAAATGGTTAGACAAAGCTAACTTATCAGCAATAATCAATCGGAGGCGATTGGATGTTTGAAACAGTAATCGGCATTGACGGCATGATGTGCGGAATGTGCGAATCGCACATCAATGACGCCATTCGCAACGCTTTTCCCGTAAAAAAGGTCACTTCTTCGCACACCAAGGGCAGAACCGTGATTCTCAGCGAACAAAAGCCCGACGAAGAACGGCTGAAAGAGGTCATCAAAGCCACCGGCTATGATGTGGTGAGTATTGAAACGCATCCGCACGTCGGAGCTTTTCAGAAGCTCTTTCACAAGGCATAAAGCAAAAATCCGCGCCGATTGAAAATCGGCGCGGATTTTATTACATTTGCTTTTTCACTACGCGGTACTCGTCCCCGTCGCGGAAAAACGGACAGGCAGTTGCCGAACGGGACAGGAAGCGCTGCATATCATCCTCATCCAGATTCTGATCGCAGACATAGCAATCATAATCCTCATCGTAGACATAAAACGCGCAATACTCACAGTTCGATTTCATAAAAACGCTCCTTTCCGACGGAAGCCTCCGCCCGACGGATGTTATTTATACGAATTCGTCCCGCGTTTCGGATATCCTCCGCGTTGCTTAGAGTCCATGGAACGCTTCAGATCCGACATTTTTTCGTCGCTTGCCTTTTTGAAGTTGTTCATCATATCTTCAAAAGACATCGGCTCATTACTGACTTTTTTCCGGAAATCGAAGCGGTTGTTATTGTTGCCGTTGGAACGGGGCGGACGCGATGACGGTTCACGTTTCGGCTCCTCTGCCCGTTTGATGGAAAGACTGATTTTTCCGTCCTCTCCGACAGAAAGCACCTTGACCTTTACGGTCTGCCCTTCCTTCAGATGTTCGTGAATGTCTTTCACAAACGTGGACGCCACTTCGGAAATATGCACCATTCCCGTTTTTCCGTCCTCTAATTCCACAAAAGCACCGAAATTTGTGATTCCCGTGACTTTCCCTTCCACAACATTACCCACCGCAAGCTGCATAAACCGAAATGTCCCTTCCTGTTAACCGTTGACATTATAAAAAAACCGATCGTCATAGCGCGCATAAGACAGTTTTTCGCGGGCGTACCGCTCCACGAACTTTTCCTCATCCTGTTCGGACAACAGGCGTTTGCTTTCGAGGTTTTCCTGTTTTTGCTCGCTGATGCTTCGATTGAGGCTGTCAAGCTGGTCATTTTTTTCTTTGATCTGTGCGCGCAGGCTGATAAGAGACACGACGATATAAACAACAAAAGCAATCACCGCCAACTGCAACAGCAGATTGCGGCTTTTTTTCTTCTGCATCGGTCTCGACCTCCTTGCACAGATATTTCCTCATGATTATTATACTACACCTGTTTTGTCCGTTGCAAGTGGTTTTTGAAAAAAAGAGTGATTTTTTTTGGATTTTTTTTGCTTTTCCCCGCTTTCTTTTTTGACGCGCGGCGATCAAGCGCTTTTTTCAGCGGAGAAAACAAAAAAGACAGTATTTTTCTGACGGTGCCGATAATCAGCGAAGACAAACGGAAAATCAGCGCACCGAGGGTGAAATAATACACCATGAAGCCGCAAAGCTCGCCGATCAGCAGAAAAAAGCGCAGTTGCCCCTCATTGACCGCCACCACGAAAACAAACGTGGAAATCAGCGCTGTCAGCGAAAACAGCACGTCCTGCACGAAAACCACCGTCTTTTGCGAAGAAAACGCCAGCCGCAAGAGGCGAAACACCTCATAAACCAGCCCAAGTCCCACACCGAGCAGCACGGCAAGTCCGAACACCTGCAGCTGCCCCGAAACCGACACGCCGTCATATCCCATACGATCACCGGAAAATTCTGGCAAGCAGTCCGCCGCGTACCGGCGTATTCTCACTGTATGCCAGGGCAATAATCGTACCTTCGATCTCCATATCGCCGCTTTCGACGCTCAACTTATTGATATGCAGATTTTCTCCTCTGACCGTCAGTTGTCCCTGATCGGTATACATCACAATGGTCTGTTCATCAAAGCTGTCCACATCGGTGACGGCGGAGACCGTCAGCTTTTTTCGGTTTTCCATCACCAGGTTATGAATCCGTTTGGGTGCTGTTTTTTCTTCTGTCATGATAAAACCTCCGAATACTCTGTTTACCACAAAATATTCGGAGGTTCTCGGTTTTATTCAATCACGGTATAATTCTGTGCCGCCGTATCCTTGGTGGCATACTCGCTGACGCTGAGCACACGCACCTTCAACGGTTTTGCGCCGAGGTTCATTTCAATGACGTCGCCTTCCCTGACCTCATAGGACGCACGAGCCACCTTTCCGTTGACGGAAATTCTTCCTGCGTCGCAGGCTTCATTGGCAATGGTGCGCCGTTTGATCAGGCGGGTCACCTTCAGATATTTATCCAATCGCATATGATTTCTCCTGTTTTAATTTTTCAATCTGTGTAAATGTCAGCAAATACGTATCGGTTTCATTGCAGGCAATGCCGAACGCCTCAGTCAAATCTTTCTCCTCCGACAACGGGGTGAACTGACGGTCATAGGTTGTCAGTGTGTCATTGCCGAGCAGATAGACTTCCGTTTTTTTATGCTGTTCCGTTTTGAAATTTTCGGGCAGTGTGACGGAAGGGCTGACATTTTTGGCATCATACACCAAATGCGCCGTGACTTCCTCGCCGTTTTTTTCCGCCAGAAAAGCCCCGTATTCGTTGAGATTGTAATAGTATAGCTCATGCGCATACGGATAGCGCAAAAGCACTTCTCCTACGGCATCCGTCACCACGGTTTCGCGGTCGAACACCAAACAGAGATTTCCGTTGTCCAGATAGGTCATGGCAATCAGAGAACTGTCTGGGAACTCCCGATCCGCCACTACCGGATTTTCTTCGTTTTTCAGATCCAGAATCCGCACGGTGGTTTTCGGCAGACCGTTGTCGGAATACAGTGCCGACGCCGCCAGGTACTGTCCGTCCGGCGAAAATGCCGCGGCGTGAATGTAATTTCCGGTACTTTTCCAGGTGGCGACGGTTTCGCCTTTCCGATTGACTGCTTTCAATTCCGTCAGAAATTTTGTGGACGCCGTAATCAGTGCATAGTTTCCGTTTTTCCCGACCGCCGCTCCGATAATCTGATTTTCGCAGTCACCGCTTTTGATCAGCGTGTCACCGCCGATCACGGTATACGCGTAATACCCCACATCGTACACCACGGCACAGTCTCCCTGTGTTTTCATCCGCGGGTTGGTGCAGTTATGCACCTGACGGAGCGACAATGTGCCGTATTCATCATACACCATCACTTCCGTGTCCGTCAGAAGAGACATACGGGTTCCCATGGTGTGAATCACCTTCGGCGTTCCGCCGGTGATCTCCACGGGATATCCCTTCGGGGGTTCCACCAAACCGATGCTTTCCGCAAGGCTGACGCCGAAAATCGGCTCGTACAGCAGCAAAAACGCCCCAATCAGCACTGCTGCCGCCGCACAGATGCCCAAACGGAGAAAGAACACCTTACGTTCTTTTTTCTTCTGTTTTTCCCGAAATTCCCGAATATCGTTAATCTCCGCCAAGCCATCACATCCTTTCGTAGGTGATGCGGTTCAGATACAGTCCGCAGGCGGGCGCGGTGATGCCCGCTCTCGTCCGATCGCGGCTCTCAAGAATCGCAGGAATCCCGTCCGGGTCGATTTTTCCCTGTGCCACCCGCAGCAAGGTCCCGGTCATGATCCGCACCATATTGTACAGAAAGCCGTTGCCGCTGACGGTATAGGTCACAAGATCCCCCTCGCGCCGCACTTCGCTTTTATAAATTGTCCGCACAGCGGGGCGGACTTTGAAATCCTTGGTGCAAAACGCTTTGAAGTCGTGTTCTCCGAGAAAATACCCCGCAGCACGGTTGAGCTTTTCCACATCCAGCGGATAGGGATACTGAAACAAAAGATCATGGGAAAACGGGTCTTTGATCGGAGAATTGAGGATTTTATAGACATATTCTTTTTCTTTGGTATGATACCGCGCGTGAAACTCCGGTGACACCTGACGACAGGAAAGCGCGGCAATATCGTGGGGAAAATGGTAGTTCAGCGCCGCGAGAAAGCGTTCGCAGGCAATGGGGTTGTCCGTGTGAAGATTAAAAAAATACTGATTGGCATGAACGCCCGTATCGGTGCGCGAACAGCCGATGATATCTTCTCTTTTCCCGAGGATGCGTTCTATGGCGTCCTGCACCGTTTCCTGCACGGTCACAGCATTTTCCTGCACCTGAAAGCCATGATAGCGGCTGCCGTTATAGGCAATTTCCACCAACAAATTCCGTTCTTCCATATCTGCACCTCACACAAACGAGGGAACAAAGCAATTGATCAGAATGACACCCGCAATGCACACGCAGCAAATAAACAGTGCGACAAAATCGTTTGCCGTCCACCGAAGCTGACGCATACGGGTGCGCCCCTCGCCGCCGTGATAGCAGCGGCACTCCATCGCCAGCGCCAATTCATCCGCGCGGCGGAACGCCGACACGAAAAGCGGGATCAGAATGGGAATGAACGAGCGGATTTTGTCCAGAAATTTTCCGGAACCGAGATCGGCTCCGCGCGCTTTCTGCGCGTTCATGATTTTGTCCGTTTCTTCGATCAGCGTCGGGATAAAGCGCAGGGCAATCGTCATCATCATGGCGATTTCATGCGCCGGGAATTTGATTTTCTCCAACGGCTTCATCAGCCGCTCAATACCGTCAGTCAGGGTGATCGGCGACGTGGTATAGGTGAGCAGTGCCGTGCCCGAAATCAGGCACACAATCCGCACCGACAAAACGCCCGCCATGATCAGTCCTTTATCCGTGACCGAAAAAATCCACCACGAAAAAAGCGGTGTCCCGTCTTTGAGAAAAAACACATTCAGCACGGCAGTGAACAAAATGATCGGCAGCACAGGCTTGATCGTTTTAAACAGCATTTTGATCGGGATTCTCGCCAACGCATAGGAGAAAAACACGAACGCAATGCCCACCAGAAGTCCTACGGGGTTTGCGGCGGCAAAAAGCATGACGATATACAGCACCGTCAAAATGATTTTCATGCGCGGATCCAGCCGATGCACCGGAGAGGTTCCGGGATAGTACTGTCCGATGGTGATATCCTTGAGCAATTCTTTTTCCTCCGCTCAGATAAACTTCTTTAATTCTTCTTTTGCCTGCTCCACGGTATAGATGTCCGTATTGACCGGATACCCCCGCCGTTTCAGTTCCAGAAATACGCGGGTGATCTGCGGAATGTCCAATCCGATTTCGGTCAGGCGCTGCGCCTGCGAAAAAATCGATTTTACCGTATCGTACATCACCGCTTCTCCGTGATCCATCACCAGCACCTTGGACGCAAATTTTGCGACGTCCTCCATACTGTGCGACACTAAAAGTACGGTGTTTTTCTTTTCCTCATGATACTCCCGGATTTCACCGAGCACCTTGTCCCGTCCGTGAGGATCCAATCCCGCCGTCGGCTCATCCAGAATCAGCACCTGCGGATCCATGGCAATCACGCCCGCAATGGCGGCACGGCGCTTCTGTCCGCCCGAAAGCTCGAACGGAGATTTTTTCAGATGCTCCTCCCGCAATCCGACAAAACGCGCCGCTTCCTTCACCCGCGCGCGGATTTCGTCCTCCGAAAGTCCCATATTTTTCGGTCCGAACGCGATATCCTTTTCCACGGTTTCCTCAAACAGCTGATACTCCGGATACTGGAACACCAGTCCGACCTTAAACCGAATACGGCGCATTTCCTTTTCGTTCGCCCACAAATCTTCGCCGTCGATATACACGCGCCCCGACGTCGGCTTAAGAAGTCCGTTGAAATGCTGAATCAGCGTGGATTTTCCGGAACCGGTATGACCGATCACCCCGACGAATTCTCCGCGGTCGATCTCAATATTCACCTGTTTTACGGCGGCTTTTTCATACGCCGTTCCCTGCCCGTATACAAACGTCAGGTCTTCTGTCTTGATTACCGACACGCTGTTTCTTTCTCCTTTTTCTCCAACAATCGCACAAGCTGCTCCACGCACTCGTCAGTGGTCAGCACATAGTCGTCCACGCGCGCGCCGCCCTCTTTCAGATCGTAAATCAGTTCGGTCGCCTGCGGCACGTCCAGTCCGATTTTTTTCATCAGTCCGACATTCCAAAACACTTTATGCGGCACATCGTCCAGCAGGACATTGCCGTCGTTCATCACGATCACACGGTCGGCTTGCGCCGCTTCGTCCATATAATGAGTAATCAGCAGCACGGTAATCCCATACTTTTGATTCAGTTCCCGCACGGTTTTCAGCACTTCACGTCTGCCCTTCGGGTCCAGCATCGCGGTCGGCTCGTCCAGCACAATGCATGCCGGGCGCATGGCAATTGTTCCCGCAATCGCCACCCGCTGTTTCTGTCCGCCGGAAAGGCGGTATGCCGCGTGTTCGCGGTATTCGTACATTCCCACGGCTTTCAGCGCTTCGTCCACCCGTTGGCGGATTTCCTGCGGCTCGACTCCCAGATTTTCCAGGGCGAACGCCACATCTTCCTCCACCACGGTCGCCACAATCTGATTATCCGGGTTCTGAAACACCATGCCGACGCGGCTGCGGATATCCAAAAGGCGCGACTCGTCCGCGGTATCGATGCCGTCCACCAGCACCTTTCCCGAGGTCGGCACCAAAATGGCATTGCAGAGCTTTGCCAGGGTGGATTTTCCGCACCCGTTATGTCCTAAAATCGCGGCGAACTGTCCGCGCCCGATTTCCAGCGACAAGTGCTCCAGCACGGGAGCGCCCGGTTTTTCCTCGCTGTCATACGCAAACGACACATCGCGCAGGGAAATGATCGTATCCTGCAATTCGATTCCTCCGAACTTATTTGAAAGTGGCAATCGCCGTGGACCCGCACGGCAAAGGGAAGCACGCGTTTTCCACCGGCAGTCCGATTTCATCCGCCGTGATCTGCGCTTTGAATTTCTGCCCAACCGTACTTGACAGCAAATACGCCATCACCGACGGAGACAAGCCCGTCGTATAGGAATTGAGCAGAAAGAACAGCGGTCGGTCGCCGAGAACCTGCGTGCAAAGAGAAACAAAATCGTAGATATTGTCCTCTAACCGCCACATTTCTCCCGACGGTCCTCTGCCGTAAGACGGAGGATCCATGATAATTCCGTCATAGGTTTTCCCGCGGCGGATTTCCCGCTCGACAAATTTTTTGCAATCGTCCACAATCCAACGGATCGGGCGATCTTCCAGTCCCGAAAGGCGCGCATTGTCTCTCGCCCACTGCACCATTCCCTTGGACGCGTCCACATGGCACACCTCGGCTCCCGCCGCCGCACAGGCGACGGTTGCTCCTCCGGTATAGGCAAACAGGTTCAGCACGCGGACGGGACGGTCGGCTTCTTTGATCAGCGAACGCATATAGTCCCAATTTACTGCCTGCTCCGGGAAAAGTCCCGTATGCTTGAACCCGGTCGGGCGGATGGAAAATGTGAGGTCTCCGTAGGAGACCGTCCATTCTTTTTTCGTAATCTGTTCGTTGTCCCAGTGTCCGCCGCCGGACGAAGAGCGCAGGTAATGTGCCGCAGGGTGCTTCCAGTTCGGATCGGTTTTCGGCGTTTTCCAGATCACCTGCGGATCAGGGCGCACCAAGGTTACCCCGTTCCAGCTTTCCAGTTTTTCGCCGTCGGAGGTGTCCAGAATCCGATAGTCCTGCCATTTGTCTGCTATTCTCATACTCTTTCCTTAATCATGGCGGCAATCTCCTCCGCCATCTCACGAATTTCTTCGATATTCTGTCCTTCCAGCATCACGCGGATCAGGGGTTCGGTTCCCGAAGCACGCACCATGACGCGTCCGGAATCGCCGAGCGTTTCCCCGCACTGTTCAATTTTCTTCCGAATGTCTGCATCGGAATCGATCACGGATTTTTTCTCGTTTTCCACCCGCACATTGACCATCACCTGCGGGAACACTTCCATTACCGAGGCGGCTTCTTTTGCCGTCATGCCCGTTTTCGCCAGAATATTCAGCAGCCACAGTGCCGTCAGTTCGCCGTCGCCCGTGGACGCATAATCCAGGAAAATGACATGACCGGACTGTTCGCCGCCGATATTGTAACCTTCCTTGAGCATTTCTTCCAGCACGTACCGGTCGCCAACCTTTGTGGAAGCGACATGGACGCCGTTTTCCGCCGCAAATTTCTTAAAGCCGATGTTGCTCATTACCGTAACCACGGCAGTATCCTTTTTCAGTTTTCCGACCGATTTCAGATATTTCGCAAAAATCGCAATGATTTTGTCGCCGTCAATCAATTCACCCTCGGCATCCACCGCCAGGCAGCGATCGGCATCGCCGTCAAACGCAAAACCGATGTCAAAGCCGCCGCAGCGCACCATATTGGCGAGATTTTTGATATGCGTCGATCCGCAGTCGCGGTTGATATTCACGCCGTCCGGCGTGTCGCAGATAAACTCGCACTGTGCGCCGAAACGCGAAAACAGCGTTCTTGCCGTCGCGGACGCACTGCCGTTGGCACAGTCAAACAATACCTTTTTCCCGCGAAGATCCAGATCTCCCACGGTTTTTGCCACATGATCCGCATAGTCCTTTACTGCCGTTTGGCAAGTCTCTACCCGTCCCAGGTCGCCGCCGATTTTCACCGGAATCGCGCTTGAATCGTCGAGAATCAGCGACTCGATTTCCGCCTCCAAGGCATCCGGCAGCTTGTAGCCGTGTCCGTCAAACAACTTGATCCCGTTATATTCCGCCGGATTGTGCGATGCGGAAATCATGATGCCCGCATCGGCACCGTACGCACCGACCAGATACGCCACGGCAGGTGTCGGCACCGTGCCGAGAATCAGCACATCGGCACCCACGGACAAAAGCCCCGCCGTCAGCGCATTGCACAGCATATCCGACGAGATACGCGTATCCTGTCCGATAACCACCTTCGGGCGATGCTTTGCCTCTTTTGCCAGTACGCACGCGGACGCACGTCCGATGCTCATTGCCAGTTCACAGGTCAGTTCCGAATTGGCAACTCCGCGAGCGCCGTCCGTTCCGAAAATTCTTCCCATACGTAAAACTCTCCTCAAATTCATTTACAGTTGAAGCTGGGTGTTCCCGCCGTTTGCAGGCGTAATCCCCAGATGCTCATATGCCAACGACGTCACGCACCTGCCGCGCGGCGTGCGGTTGAGAAAGCCGATCTGCATCAAATACGGTTCACAGACATCCTCCAATGTGACCGCTTCTTCGCCGATTGCCGCCGCCAGCGTTTCCAGTCCGACCGGACCGCCGCCGTAATTTCTGATGATTGTCATTAGCATCCGCCGATCCACCGAATCCAGCCCCAATTCGTCAATTTCCAACCGATCCAGCGCCGTCGCGGCAATTTCCTTTGTAATGGTTCCGTCGCCAATCACCTGCGCAAAATCGCGGGCGCGTTTCAGCAGACGGTTGGCAATACGCGGTGTTCCCCGCGAGCGCTTTGCCAGTTCTCTCGCGCCACCCGCATCGCAGGCAATGCCCAGAAGCGACGCACTGCGCACAATGATGAAGCAAAGCTGTTCCTGCGTATACAGTTCCAACCGCGAAATCACGCCGAATCGATCCCGAAGCGGTGCCGAAAGCTGTCCCGCCCTCGTGGTGGCACCGACCAGGGTAAACCGTTGAAGATCAATACGAATCGAGCGTGCCGACGGTCCTTTCCCGATGATGATATCCAGGGCGTAGTCTTCCATCGCCGGATACAGCACTTCCTCCACGCTGCGGGGCAAGCGGTGAATCTCGTCGATAAACAGCACATCGTTCGGGCTGAGATTGGTCAGCAGCGCCGCCAGATCTCCGGGCTTTTCGATGGCAGGTCCGGAGGTGATGCGGATATTGACATTCAATTCATTGGCAATAATGCACGCAAGCGTGGTTTTTCCGAGTCCGGGAGGTCCGTACAGAAGCACGTGATCCAACGCCTCTCCGCGCTGTTTTGCCGCTTCGATATACACCTTCAGGTTTTCTTTTGCCTTCTCCTGTCCGATATATTCGTCCATTGTTTTCGGGCGCAGAGACACTTCGGCATCTGAGTCCTCCGGCGTATACTCCGCGGCAACGATACGGTTTTCAAAGTCCATTTCCTGCCTGTCGCTCATGCCGTTCCTCCTACTTTATGCGTGCCAGATTTTTCAGTCCGATTTTGATCAGCTCTTCCACCGATGCGTCGGGATCACTGCCTGACAGTGCGCCGACCGCTTCGCCGTGCGAATATCCCAGCACCACCAGAGCACTGACCGCTTCGCCCACATTGCCGCCGACTGCCACGGCGGTCG
>ERZ808245.863-NODE-863-length-13541-cov-2.845544_pt1 | contig 13541 bp, 10 predicted proteins | sample MGYA00521243_ERZ808245 | MGnify/ENA primary metagenome ERZ808245 (study PRJEB31516, sample SAMN03275576) | gut metagenome | biome: mammalia-associated habitat; material: feces | host: Papio cynocephalus | place: Kenya | collected 2012-07-07 ... | reverse complement strand
ATTGCCTGCATCGCGCTGGGCATACTTAACGGCTCTGCGATAAGGCGAAGGAAAAAACAATACATCGGCATCACCGCCAATCTGTACAAGATCGTGATAAAAATAGCCGGCCTCCTCTTCATCGTTCATGATGACAAGCATGGGACGTCTACGTTCCTCTTCGCTTCCATGCGACAACGATGCCACAACGAGCGAAGCTGCCGAACCTTGCAGGCCTTCGGCATAGATGGTCTTGCAATTCGCTTCGTCAAGCTGTTTCGCCAAAGCCCTGCAACGCGGATGTCTGGAATATGCTTCTACAAGTTTTTCAAGTTGCATGCTGCCTGTCGTTTTTTAGTTCAACACGCCATCGCGCTGCCGGCCTTCCATGTCGAGATCATAGGGATGCGGACGACTGATGCTGCCCACATATGTGCGTCCGAAGCCATCTGTCACTTTCACCGTAACAGGAAGTATAGCCGTCCGGGTTTTGGCACGGAAAAGATGCCCGGTGCGCCCCGTAGCACTTCCTTCGCCATATTTTCCCTTGGCTGTAAACTGGGCATAGTCGTAGGCCAGCGTATGATAAGGGTCTTCGCCCGTCACACGCTCCGCTTCAAGAGGCTTGCCCCCTTCGGTGATTTGTATTTTCCAGTCAGTGTCATACGAATACACATTGACCAGCACCACATTGTCGTCGTATGTGGCATAATCCGTGCGCTTGGTATAACGCTGCAACATCCGGCGCAACGATGCATCCGTTTCGTAACGGCGTTTCACGGTATTCATGTCGTATATACGCATCTGCCGGTCCACATTGCTGCCCGTCATGGCGCGGTAGGTCCATTTGAGTTTCTTTCCCTTTCCCTGCCACACCGAATAGCCGCCCGGCGCACCGTCCTTGCAGATGTGCTTTCCGGTCAGAAAACCCGTATTCCACCACGTTGCACATACAGCGGCTATATTGTGCTCAGTCACGTTGGGAAAAGCCTCGGGATGTGCCGTATAGTTAATGTGAGTGTGCCCGCTCACTATGTGAACTTCTTTAAAATCCTTGAACATGGCACACAGGCGTTCCGACGTGCCGTTTTTCAGATTGGCCTTGGCAGCATAGGTCCGGAGATCGAGTTTCCATACAGGGATATGCAGTGCAATGACAAGCGGGCAACTCTTGTCGGCAACCAGCGACAAGTCCTTTTCAAGCCAGCGCAATTGCTCGTCTGTGACAAGACCGTCGTAGTTGCGGCTGCCGGCAACGCCTGTCTTGTATTTCGCGCCTTCTTCACGCTCATTCTTATAATAGATGTCATCGAGAACCACATAATGCACTTTGCCGAGGTTGAACGAATAGTAATTGGGAGCCATCAGGCGTCTCCAAGGAGCGGAACACAGGAAATCCGTGGCCTCACCGTCCGACACAGAAGGGTCGTTGTCGTGATTGCCCATGACGGGCCACATGGTCATGCTGTAACGCTGCTCGCGGCAAGTATTCAGAAAGTCTGGAAGTGCATATCGGTTGGCAAACCAATAATTGTCCCACGACAGGTCTCCCAACAACAGGGAATGGATCATACTTTTGCCGGCATTCTCACGCTCACGGTCAAGAGCCGACGTGAAACCGCGGAACTGTTCCACATCACGCGCCCTGTCGGCCAGATGCGTGTCGGCACCGATAATCATCACATAGTTGTCGCTCCCCTTGCGACGCACCAGCCTGAAATCGCGGATCTCTGTCACCGACTTGTCGGAACTTCCGAGCGCTGCCCAAAAACGCGGACGGAAGCCATCGGCCACTTCGGGTTCATAGCCCCGCGGCAATGTATAGAAAACGTATCCGTTGCGTTTGTCCGACTGTAGGGAATAATAGCCATTCCGATCGGTCAGGACTGTAGAATCACCGTCACTCACGGCAACATGAGCCACCCCTTTTCCGTTGCACACGATACGGCCTTTGACATTCTGCCCCATCGCAGCAACACTTTCCGTCATCAGGAGTACGGACAACAGCAGGAATGTGCACCAATTGTTTTTCGTCATGATTTTCATATGAGCCTTTATCTTTTTCAGCAGGCAAAAGTAGGCAATCCGCCCGTAACGGGCAAATTTTTCACCGACATTCGGCAAAGACGTGGGCTGACAATCCAAAAGGCAACGCAGTCTTTTCGGACGGGAAGGCTGAAAATCGAAACGGCAAAGCGAAACTGCCGATGTGCCGTAAACGGAAAAACAAAAAGAGTACGTTCAAATGATACGAATATTCGCAATATTCGCTACCTTTGCAAAGAGTGTTACCACATAAACATTTTAAGCCATGACTGAAGCTGAAAGTATCATCATCATTCCCACTTACAACGAAAAGGAAAACATCGCACAGATTATCCGTGCCATCTTCGATCTGCATGGACGGTTCGACATTCTGGTTATTGATGACGGAAGCCCGGACGGAACGGCGGCAATCGTGAAAGGACTGATGGAGCAAGAGCCCTACAAAGGACATTTGTTCATCATGGAGCGTAGCGGCAAGCTGGGTCTCGGAACCGCCTATATCGAAGGCTTCAAATGGGCACTTGCAAGGCCGCAATATGAATATATCTTCGAGATGGATGCCGATTTCAGCCACGACCCCAAGGACGTTCCGCGGCTGCTCGCGGCCTGCAAGGAGCACGGAGCCGACCTGGCCATCGGTTCGCGCTATATCAGCGGAGTCAATGTGGTCAACTGGCCCATGAGCCGCGTCCTGATGAGCTACTTCGCCTCAAAATACGTGAAGTTTGTGACGGGAATACCCGTACACGACACAACAGCCGGCTTCAAATGCTATCGCAGACGTGTGCTTCAGGCTATTCCGCTGAACGAAATCCGCTTCAAAGGGTATGCTTTTCAAATTGAAATGAAGTTTACGACCTATCTGCTGGGATTCAAAATAGAAGAAGTGCCTGTCATTTTCGTCAACCGCAAGTACGGCACGAGCAAGATGAGCGGCAGCATTTTTAGCGAAGCCATGTGGGGAGTCATCCGTCTGAAGTGGGATGCCATCACAGGGAAGATAAAAGCAAGGCAGGTATGACAACCTCCTTTATCAACGCATTTATAGTCAATGAAGGACAGACAGAAAAAGGCGATGTCCTGATTGACGGCGACAGAATAGCTGCCATCGGACCGGCAGGAAGCCTTGCCGGAAAAGCCGACAAGGAGACCGATGCCACCGGCCGCTATCTGATGCCGGGCGTAATCGACGAACATGTGCACTTCCGCGAACCGGGACTAACCAACAAGGCCGACATATCGACCGAAAGTGCTGCAGCGGCAGCCGGCGGAGTAACCACCTACTTTGACATGCCCAACACCTTGCCGCCCACAACAACGCCGGAAGCATGGGAAACCAAGATGGAAACGGCACATGCAAAGAGCATCGTCAACTATGCGTTTTTTTATGGAGCCGACAACACGAATGCCGACACTTTTGCCGACCTCGACATGAGCCACACGCCGGGCATCAAACTCTTCATGGGGGCATCGACGGGGGGCATGCTCGTCGACAACGAAGAAGCTCTTAAAGATATATTCAGAAAATCGCCCCTGCCCATCATGACGCACTGCGAGGACACGGGTATCATCCGCGCTAACACTGCAAGGATACAAGCCGAATGGGGCAAGGACGCACCCATAGAACTGCACCCGAAAGTGCGTTCGGAAGCCTGTTGCGTGGAATCGACCCGCAAGGCCATCCGGCTGGCAACCGAGACAGGTGCACGGCTGCACATTGCCCATGTATCGACAGCCGCCGAACTCGAACTCATAGCCCATGCCGGCACACGCATAACGGGCGAAGCCTGCCTGAGCCACCTGCTGTTTTGCGACAGCGACTACCAACGTTTGGGCGCGCGCATCAAATGCAATCCGGCAGTCAAGACACGTCGGGATCGCGATGCTCTGCGCCGCGCGCTGACCGATGGAAGCATCCTGACGGTGGCAACCGATCACGCACCTCATCTGCTACGTGAAAAACAAGGCGGATGCCTTATGGCCGCCTCGGGCATGCCGATGATACAATTCTCGTTGCCGGCCATGCTCACGCTGAGCGACGAGGGCATATTGCCCATAGAACGCGTAGTGGAACTGATGTGTCATGCACCGGCCAGGCTTTTCGGACTGATCGGAAGAGGGTTCATTCGCACGGGCTACAAGGCCGACCTTGTATTGCTCCGACGAAAACGGCACATAGTGACCGACAACGATGTGGTGAGCAAATGCAAATGGACACCGTTGGAAGGCTTTGCGCTCGGATGGGCTGTGGAAACCACCCTGTGCAACGGAAAAACCGCTTATAGCCATGACAAGGTATTCACCGACACACGCGGTGAATCCGTAACCTTTTCACACCATGGTTGAAACCGTCAGATACAGTATAGAAGAGGTAAAGCCGTTTATCAACTGGCTTTACTTCTTCCATGCATGGCAACTGCCTACAAAATACGGCTCACTGGCTTATGTTCACAACTGTAGCAGTTGCAAAGCACAATGGCTCGGACAGTTTGATGACGAAGAAAAACCACGGGCACTCGAAGCACAAAAGCTCTATGACGATGCCTGCCTGCAATTGCAGGATTTCGATAAAAGCCACAGCACATGGGCACGCATAGCCCTGCTTGAAGCGCAAAGCGACAACGATGACATCATCGTATATAAGGATTCAGGTGAAAGCGTACGCCTGCCCATGTTGCGCCAACAGCACGAAACAGCTCAAGGAAAGCCCAACCTTTCACTGGCCGACTTCATCGTTCCCCGACAGTTGGGCAGAAAAGACCGCATAGGAATCTTTGCCACCACCGTAGAACGGGAAATGGAAAATCCTTGTACCGAAGACCCTTATCGCAAGATGTTGGCACAAACGCTTTGTGACCGTCTGGCCGAAGCCACAGCCGAAAAGCTGCACGCCGATGTCAGGAAAAAAATATGGGGATATGCTCCCGATGAAAACCTCTCACCGCAGGAAATGTTCCAATGCCGCTACACCGGCATACGCCCCGCAGTGGGCTACCCCTCACTCCCCGACCAGAGCATCAATTTCCTGCTTGACCAATTGGCCGGCTTTGAAAAAATCGGCATAAGACTGACAGAAAGCGGTGCCATGCAGCCCCACGGCAGCGTAAGCGGACTCATGATGGCTCACCCCAAAGCCTCTTATTTCTCCATCGGAAAAATAGACAACGAACAACTGGCAGATTATGCCGGCCGACGGGGAATTGACATTGAAAAAGCCCGGAAATTCTTAACAGCCAATTTGTAAACGACATGATGCTTAGAATCTTCATACTGCTGCTCATCCTCATTATTGTGCCACCCATTTATTTGGATCGCACCTTTATGCGCCGGCGCAAAAGAAGGCTTTTGCGGTTGCTCCTATTCCTGCCAAACGCACTGATGCTCGTGGCCGCCGTCATACTGGCCTTGTTTGAGACATATACACCCGACAACGCCAACGCCACCAACCTGTTTCTCACTCTGTTTACAGGCTATATTGTCAGCGAAGCCCTGCTGACCGTCTTTCTGGCCATAGGACACCGGTTCAAGCAGCATTCGGCATGGCGAAAGACGCTGTATACATTGGGCATCATTGCGTGCGTGGGAAATATCTACATCTTGATTGTAGGCACCACCTACGGAAAATATCACATTGAAACAAAAAAACAGACCATAACCTTTCCCGACCTTCCACAAGCCTTTGACGGCTACCGCATCGTGCAGTTGGCCGATTTGCACATAGGCTCCTATCGCGATAATCCGCAATTCATACGCCATATTGTGGAACTCGTGAAAGCACAGAAGCCCGACCTTATCGTGTTTACCGGTGACCTTGTCAACTATAACGCCGATGAACTTGATCCTCTGCTTACGGAACTGAAACAGCTGGAAGCCCCCGATGGAGTTATCAGTATCATGGGCAATCACGACTATATGCCATACATCAAGTGGGCTACAAAAAAAGAACAGTGGGACAACATCCGCAAGCTGCAACGAAACGAACGCAACATGGGATGGAACCTGTTGCTAAACGAACATGTCTTCTTGAAACGTGCCAACGACAGCATAGCGGTCATAGGCGTCGAGAACGACGGAAATCCCCCGTTTCCGCAACGCGCAGACCTCAAAAAAGCACAAAAAGGCATACCGGTTGGCACTAATGGGAAGCCCTTCTTTAAAATACTGCTCACACACGATCCGAGCCACTGGCGACGCAACGTGCTGCCTGAAACAAATATACAGCTGACCCTGTCGGGACACACACATGGAGGACAGCTCAAACTGTTTGGCTTTATCACACCAATCGCACTCATCACAAGCGAATGGGGAGGCCTCTACAGTGAAGGACAACGCAAACTGTACGTTTCGACAGGCCTCGGCGAAGCCTTGTTTACGTTCCGGTATGGCATGTGGCCGCAGATAGACGTAATCACTTTACAAAAAGGAGCATCATGATACAAATACTTTATCGCATCTACCAGCTTTGCATCGCAGCGCCGCTTATCATAATCGCCACTATAGCCACATCTGTTGTCACCTGTATCGGATGCCTGATAGGAAATGCCCACACATGGGGCTACTATCCGGGCAAATACTGGAGCATCTTCGTGTGTCGCATCTTACTGCTGCCCGTAAGAGTGGAAGGTCGCGAACTTCTCGACAAACATACCTCTTATATATTCGTTGCCAACCACCAAAGCGCCATGGATATTTTTCTAATCTATGGCTATCTTTGCCGAAACTTCAAGTGGATGATGAAAAAACAATTGCGTAAGACCCCCTTCATCGGCATAGCCTGCGAAAAAGCACATCACATATTTGTGGATCGCTCTACACCGAGCAAAATCAAAGAAACAATCGATGAAGCACGCACCACTCTGCAGCATGGAACATCGCTTGTTGTGTTTCCGGAAGGTTCGCGCACCTATACAGGACGTTTGGGGCGTTTTAAAAAAGGTGCTTACCTGCTGGCCGACGAACTTCAGCTGCCAATCGTTCCGATAACCATCATCGGACCTTTTGAAGTGCTGCCCCGCACAAAAGGTCTCAATTTTGTAAAACGGCATACTATGCTGATGAAAATACATGCCCCCATACAGCCTCACGGAATAGGACGCACGGACATTCAAGAGCTGATGGAAAAATCACGCAGCATCATCGAACAAGGACTGCCAAAAAAATATCAAACCGGCACTTTCACATAAAACTTTGAATATCGGTAGGAAACAACGCCAAAAGAAAAATGGAGGAACAAGAATTGCAATCTTTCTCGAAAAATATTTGGCAAAAAGCTTGGAAGAACCGGCAAAATGTCGTACTTTTGCACCGTTTTTAAGACACGGTGGCTGTAGTTCAGTTGGTTAGAGCGTCAGATTGTGGTTCTGAATGTCGTGGGTTCGAGTCCCATCTGCCACCCAAGAATAATAGAGTTAGGACGTACCGATTAAGGTGCGTCCATTTTTTATAAGGTTGTGACAGTTCTGTAAGATACGCGAGATTTTCGTATTTTTGCAGAGCAAAAGTAGCAATAATGATTTATCCACATAATTTTGAACAGAAAATCGGATTCAACGATATACGCAAACAACTGAAAGGACGCTGCCTGTCTTCTTTGGGGACGGAAGAGGTCGACCGTCTGGCTTTTCAGTCAAATTGCGAAACTATAAGCAAACAACTGTCGCAGATTCACGAATTCAGAGTCATCTTGAACAGTGATGACGATTTCCCTACAGAAAATTTCCTGGATATGCGTCCTGCTCTCGTTAGAACGCAGGCCAGAGGATCATACATGGACGAAACAGATTTGTTTGCCCTTAAATCCTCATTGGTAACCATATCGTCAATCGTCGTGTACCTCCAACAGACACAGGAAACAGGAAACGAAGAAACCGGAAAAGCAAAGTTCCCCACCTTAAAGGAACTAACTGCCGATGTTGCAAGCTTTCCGCAAATTGTAGAAAGCATCGATGAAATTCTAAATAAATACGGTCACGTCAAAGATACGGCTTCGCCCGATTTAAAAAGAATCCGTAGCGAAATTGCCACTACAAAGAAAAGCATTTCAATCAATCTGTATAGTATCCTGCGCAAGGCGCAACAAGAAGGATTTGTTGAGAAAGATGTTACACCAACGTTCCGTGACGGACGTTTGGTGATTCCCATCGCACCGGGAATGAAGCGCAAAATACGGGGTATAGTACACGATGAATCGGCATCTGGAAAGACTGTCTTCATTGAACCGGCCGAAGTGGTAGAAGCCAATAATAGAATTCGCGAACTTGAGATTGAAGAAAAACGCGCTATCATCGCTATTCTCATAAAAGCCACAGATAGCATACGGCCACACACAGAAGAATTGCTGCAATCGTACAAGTTTTTAGGACATATAGACCTCATTCGCGCAAAAGCCGTCCTTGCCGAAAGTATGGAAGCCATTGAGCCGACGATTGAGAACCGCCCCATGATGGATTGGAAAGGAGCAATTCACCCTATCCTGCAGACTTCCTTGAAGCATCACGGTAAAAAGATGATTCCATTGGACATTCGGTTGACAGACAGCGACCGAATCATATTGATTTCAGGCCCCAATGCAGGCGGCAAATCCGTCTGTCTGAAAACGGCAGGCTTACTGCAATACATGCTTCAGTGCGGACTTTCTGTTCCTATAAAGGAAAGTTCCACAATGGGCTTGTTTAAGAACCTGTTTATCGACATCGGTGACGAACAAAGCCTTGAAGACGATCTGAGCACCTATTCAAGCCACTTGTTGAACATGAAAAACATGATGAAACAAGCCGATGAACAAAGCTTGATACTAATTGACGAATTCGGCGGAGGCACAGAACCGCAAATAGGAGCCGCCATAGCCCAGGCCGTATTGGGACGTTTTGTCGGCAAGCACATATATGGAATCATTACAACCCATTACCAAAATCTGAAGTACTTTGCCGACAATCATACAGGCATTGTAAACGGAGCTATGCTCTATGATCGTCAACTGATGCAGCCTCTGTTCCAACTTCAAATAGGCCACGCCGGAAGTTCGTTTGCCATAGAAATCGCCAGAAAAATCGGATTCCCCGAAGAAGTCATAAAAGAAGCTGCTGAAACCGTGGGCTCCGACTATATTCAAAGCGACAAATACGTGCAAGACATCATGCGCGACAAGCGTTACTGGGAGAACAAGCGTTCAAGCATTCACGAACGCGAAAAACACCTGGATGAAATCATAAAACGCTACGAAAACGGCATCAGAGAATTGGAACAAAATCGCAAAAAAGTACTGTATGATGCGAAAGAACAAGCCGAGTCTTTGTTGAAAGAAAGTAATGCGCAAATAGAAAACACCATCCGCTCCATCAAAGAAGCGCAGGCAGAAAAAGAACAGACCAAGCAATTACGACAATCTCTGGATGAGTTTAAAAAGACTGTTGTACAAGCATACGATGGAACAAAAGAAGATAAAATAGCTCGCAAAATACAACAACTAAAAGAACGACGTCTAAGACAAGATAAGCGCAAGAGAGACAAATCAACGCCGACAAATACGACAAACGAGGTTCAGGACAAGAAACAATCTCCGCTGAAAGAAGGCATGTTCGTAAAGATTCAAGGCCAGAGCGGCATAGGGCAAATTATCAAGTTAAACGAAAAAACAGCCATATTGGCAACAGGTACCATTCAAATGAGCATCGCAACATCGCGACTGATTCCCACAGAAACGCCCAAGCAGAATAATTCAGCACAAGCTTTCTCTTTTATAAGCAAAGAGACCCGCGATGAAATCTATGAAAAAAAACTAAAATTCCGCCCCGAGATCGACGTTAGAGGCATGAGTGGCGAAGAGGCACTCCACGCTGTCACCTATTTTGTGGACGATGCCATTTTGCTCGGCGTGGCTCGCTTGCGCATTCTTCATGGTACAGGTAGCGGCTACCTCCGCCAAGTCATACGGCAATATCTGCACTCGGTTCCAAATGTGTCGGACTGCCGCGACGAACACGTGCAATTCGGCGGCGCGGGCATCACAATCGTAGATTTGAAATAGTCTGTCAATACATTTTCGATCCGATATTTCCAACAAATATTGGTAGTCGATTGGCTTTGTGTTCGTTTTTGCGTAACTTTGCACATAAACGTGATCAATAGATATGCAACAGAAAATTATTATATTGGATTTCGGAAGCCAGACCACCCAATTGATTGGTCGCCGCGTTCGCGAACTCGACACTTTCTGCGAGATTTTACCTTATAACAAGTTTCCCAAAAATGATGAGTCGGTCATAGGCGTAATCCTAAGCGGTTCGCCTTATTCCGTTCATGACCCTGAGGCTTTCAAGGCTGATTTAGGCGATTTCGTAGGGCGTTTGCCTGTCTTGGGCATTTGCTACGGTGCCCAGTTCATCGCCCAGCAAGGCGGCGGAAAGGTCGAGAGAACCAATACGCGCGAATATGGCCGCGCCAACCTGCAGTGGCTTGACTCCGCAAATGCCCTTTTTAATGGAATTGACGCTGGCAGTCAGGTATGGATGAGCCACGGTGACACAATTACGGCTCTTCCTGACGATTGCAAGGTGATTGCAAGTACTGCCGACGTGAAGTATGCGGCCTATGCCAGCACAAAAGTTCCACTGTGGGCGGTCCAGTTTCATCCTGAAGTCTTCCACACAATACAGGGCAAGCAACTGCTCGAAAACTTCGTTGTCAATATCTGTGGCAGCCGCAAAGAATGGAGTGCCGCATCGTTTGTAGAGTCAACTGTTGCCGAATTGAAGCAACAGTTAGGCAACGACCGTGTGATACTCGGCCTTTCGGGTGGTGTCGATTCGTCAGTTTGCGCCACTTTGCTCAACAAAGCCATCGGAAAGAACCTCACCTGTATATTCGTTGACCATGGCATGCTGAGAAAGAACGAATTTACAAAAGTAATGGATGCCTACCAAGGATTGGGACTAAACGTCATAGGCGTAGATGCCAGCGAAAAATTTTTCAAAGACCTTGCAGGAATCACCGACCCGGAGCAGAAACGCAAAATTATCGGCCGTGATTTTGTAGAAGTGTTCAATGCCGAAGCCAAAAAGATTACCGATGCCAAATGGCTGGCCCAAGGAACCATCTATCCCGACCGCATCGAGAGCCTCAGCATTACCGGCATGACAATAAAGAGCCACCACAATGTCGGTGGGCTTCCCAAAGAAATGAAATTGCAATTGTGCGAGCCGCTGAAATGGCTGTTCAAAGACGAAGTGCGCCGCGTTGGCTACGAGCTGAAGATGCCCGAACGCCTCATCAAGCGCCATCCGTTTCCCGGACCGGGTCTTGCAGTGCGCATTCTCGGCGATATCACACGCGAAAAGGTACGCATTCTGCAAGATGCCGACGACATCTATATCGAAAACATGCATAATTATATATGCGAAGACGGTGAGCCGCTCTACGACAAGGTGTGGCAGGCCGGAACGGTACTTCTGTCGACCATTCGCAGTGTTGGCGTAATGGGCGACGAGCGCACCTATGAGCACCCTGTCGCCTTGCGGGCCGTAACCAGTATGGACGCCATGACTGCCGATTGGGCGCATCTGCCATACGACTTCATGGCGAAAGTATCCAATGAGATAATCAACAAAGTCAAAGGGGTCAACCGCGTTTGTTACGACATTTCGTCCAAGCCGCCTTCGACAATCGAATGGGAATAATAGGCTTCTGACATCCTGACATACCCGCAACTTTTTGCGGATATGTCAGGAGATTGTGATTGCCGCCCCTTTGTTCCGATCCAGACAATAACAGACAAAATGTACTACGTAGAAAAGAGAATGGAAGTGGCCATGGCCCACCATTTAAAACTGAGCTATGAAAGCAAGTGCACCAATTTGCACGGCCATAATGCTGTAATCACCGTGTTTTGCAAGTCGGAAAATCTGAATGCCGATGGCATGGTTGTCGATTTCACCCGTGTAAAGGAAATCGTCAGGGATTTGCTCGATCATAAATGCGTAAACGATATTGTCGACTTCAATCCCACAGCTGAGAACCTGGCTCGCTGGTTGTGCGAAAAGATTCCGAATTGCTATAAAGTCAGTTTCCAAGAGTCCGAAAACAACATTGCGACTTATGAGAAAGACACGCCCCGTCAATGAAATCTTCTACAGCCTGCAGGGCGAAGGCCACAATGTGGGGCGTGCAGCTGTGTTTGTCCGTTTTTCGGGCTGCAACCTAAAATGTCCTTTTTGCGACACCGACCATTCTGCCTGCCGGCAGATGAGCGACGAAGAGATATTGGCCGAAGTGCGCCGCTACCCATCCGATTTTATTGTATTGACCGGAGGCGAACCCTCCTTATTTATCGATGAAGCTTTTGTTGACCTGCTACACAGGAACGGGAAGCAAGTGGCCATTGAGACAAACGGAACCATTCCCCTGCCTCACAATCTTGATTGGGTCACGGTTTCTCCCAAAGACGCATGCTGCCCAAACGCTCCACTCCGGCTCGATAGTGCAGACGAGGTAAAAGTCATTTACCAAGGAACCGATGTCGAAAGATACCGCAACCTGATAAAGGCCGGCTTTTACTATCTGCAACCATGCGACATGCGCGACCTGCAAAAGAACAAAGAAAATCTAACCTCATGCATTGCCTATTGCGAGGCGCACCCCCACTGGAGATTATCCTTGCAGATTCATAAATTGATAGACATAAAATAAACACACCACATTCCAAATATCATGACAAAAGTATTGTTTTCAAGAATCTTATTGATTGCCTTATTGTTGCTGCCCGGCTACGCACAAGGGATGCGACTGAAATCATATCACGACATGGTGCTGCTCTATGGCGGCGGTGCCCACAGAAATTATGTTTGGGACATACAGCATGTCAATCCTTATGTGACATATACCGACCGCTCGGGAAACGAAAAGTGGATGTTCGACGCTTTTCTGATGCTTGAAATCCACGACGGCCGTGGCCTTACCTTCGCCACAGGCTACACAAAAGAACCTGCCACACAGGCCGATTGGCAGAAACTGGCCGACTATTTTCTTCAAAAAGACCAGTGCTTGGGAGCCTTGAACCTTGCAATCGAAGCTGCCAAAGGTCGCATAGGCAATCCGCCGACGAAACGCAAAATAGTGATAGGGCTGCCCGAACCTATAAAAGGGCAAAAAAACTGGGGCAATGCCGCCGGAAAACAACTTGACCTTGCCAACGACAACGATCGCATAGCTGCCTGCAAATGGTATATCGACTACGTCTGCAAAAAGTTCAAATCCATGAAATACAAGAACCTCGAACTTGCAGGATTCTACTGGATAGCCGAAGAGGCAACCAATACACGCTCTATCATTAACTGTGTGGGCAGCTATCTCAACAAGCACAAACTGTCGTTCAACTGGATTCCATGGTTCCGCTCCGATGGCTTTGACGAATGGAAAGCTCTGGGATTCAACTATGCCTATCTGCAACCCAATTATTTTTTTGACGACAAGATACCCTATTCGCGCCTGAACGAAGCTTGCAGTCTGGCCAAAGAATTTGA
>ERZ808245.861-NODE-861-length-13545-cov-3.118755_pt1 | contig 13545 bp, 13 predicted proteins | sample MGYA00521243_ERZ808245 | MGnify/ENA primary metagenome ERZ808245 (study PRJEB31516, sample SAMN03275576) | gut metagenome | biome: mammalia-associated habitat; material: feces | host: Papio cynocephalus | place: Kenya | collected 2012-07-07 ... | reverse complement strand
TTTACGAGTTTACCGGGGACGGAATTTCCCGTGTGAATTACCGTGAAACCGAACACTACCGCGTCACCCGTATGTTTCTGGAAAATCCGGAGCGAATGTTGCGGCAATTATGGGAATAAAATTTGTCGATTATTTCTATTTGACTTCCCCTCCGTTTTGTTGTATAATCAATTCAGAAACAAGTGGAAGGAGGGATTCTGTGATGGCTATTTCCAAAAAGCAGCAGGAACTGGATAAAATGAAATGGATCAAAAGCGAGGAAATCGGCGCCGACGCCTGCGGAACATTTGATTTCTGCGTAAAGTGCGACAAGGAACTGGAAAATCCCTGCGAAAAAGCCTATAAAAAATTTCACGCCAAAGCTCCCGCAAAAAGAGCAGCAGCAAAACCGAAAACCACTGCCAAAAAAGAAGCAAAAGTCTGAATATTGACAACAGCCCGCATCCGTCGGATGCGGGCTGTTTTTATGCTTCGGGCTGTTTTCGGTACTGACGCGGAGTCACTCCGTATTTCTGCATGAACAAACGGTAGAAAAAGCTGATGTTATGATATCCGACCGAATGGGCGATATCGTCCACCTTCAGTGAGGTCGTCCGAATACGGTATGCCGCCTGAGAAATCCGTTTTTCCTGCATCAGATCCAGATAGGTCTTTCCCGTTTTCTCCTTGATTTCACGGGAAAGCCAATACATATCATAATGCAATTTTTCCGCCATATCCTGCAGGCTCCCGCCTGTATAGTTTTCCTCGATATACCGCAGCACTTCAATCATGACACCGGGTTCTCCGTTGTCGCAATACAAACGGTCGGTGTGATTGAGTAGGTTCAGGAACAAAAGTCCCATGGTCGTCTGATTCAATGACCGATTCCCGTTTTTATACACCAGATGATACACAAGATTTTCCACGAGGTTCTGCACGGGAAGAATATTGGCAACACGAAACAGAAGATATCCCGACGTATTTGCGCCGCTGCAAAGCGCATCGATAATAAACCGATGAAGCGGCGTTTCCCGCTCTCCGAGCATCGGAAGGACATTTTCAAAAAACGCGGGAAGCACTATGAAATTGACGGCAATATCTCCTTCCCCCGCAGGAAGAACCTCCTGCCGGGCATTCTGGCTCATGAACAGCAAATCTCCCTCTTGCAGCGTAATGGTATTGCCGTTCACGATATGCGTTGTCGTCCCTTTGCACATATATACCACTTCGATATAATCGTGCTTATGTTCAGGCACATGGACAAAACGCGTATGCGGCCGCACGGTAATCAGTTTGCCGGCTTCCAGCAATTTCCGGCTGTTGATGACGCTTTCATCGTGCATCATATACAGGCTTTTGTCAAACTCCCGTCCGTCGCGCAGGCATCGTTCTTCATCGGTGATTTCCGACAGCACACGGATCAGATCTTCCCGCACCGTTTTTCACTCCTTATTCCCATATTCCCAAATGTTTCAACCATACCAGCACATACGAGGCAAACCCGTGATTCAGGCTGGCATAGGAAAATTTTTCCCAAAGCGTTCCCGTTTCCTCCGCCATACGCAGAAAATACCCCGGAATGTTTTCGCGCAGAACATCCGAAAAACCGTACCGATCCAACAATTCCAAGCGCAGATACACGCCGATGAACGCGTTGGAAGGATGAATGTCCGGATATTTTCCGGACTTTTCCCGTCCGCTTCCGAAATCGTGAAGCAATATCTTCCACAGGCGGGCATCGGTCTGCAAAGTGGCGATGCCGCAGAAAAACGCATAATACTGACAGCTTTCCGTGCATATTCCCGTCGGCACAAGTACTCCGTTTTTCCGCACGGCATTGTCGCAGTAAAACCCGTCGTCGCCTTTGGACATCTGGCGGATCGTTTCCCGCAGCGCGTCGGCTTCTTTCGCCAGGTTGTCATCCCCATACAGGGACGCCAACGCCGATTTCATCGCCGCATACATCATATTGGACGGGAAGGACACATCCTGCACCAGGTTGTTTGCCTCCGACCAATCCACGAACACCCATCCGTCCAGATTTTCCAGAAGTCCGAATTCATTTTCTTTCTTTTTGAAATAATCCACCAGCGCGTACATTTTGTCACGCGCATCGGCAACCAACGCCGCATCCCCTGTGCGTTCAAGGTATTCCTTCAGTTCCAGCACATACCACATGCTCCAGTTGGGGATGAATTCGCCGTTATAGAAATCCGCAGGATAACACATCGGCAGCATTCCCTTCGGCAGGCAGCGGAAGCTCTCGGGCATCAGGAAATTCTGCAAAAACGCCCGTTCCACCTCCGATTTTCCCGTCAGAAGGCGTTCCACCCGTGCGGTGAAAAAGCTGTCACAAAGCCATCCTGCTCGCTCACGGGAAGGACAGTCCATGTAAATATCCACTGTATTGGCGCGAAATGTTTCGATTGCCGCCGAAAAGATCTTTCGCATAGCAAGGTCGTCGGTTTTGAGTCGGGCGCGGATTTTCTCCTGCGGGAACGCAATTTCCACCGTGCGAAAATTTTCCACGGTGAACGCCCCATGCAGGGCAATCAGTCGGACATAACGGAACACGTATGGTTCTGCCGTAAGGCAGGAATATGTTCCTTTTTTCATTTCATAATACAAAATCGACGAAGTACCCAGGCGGAACGGATACACCTCTCCGTCGGTCAGCATTTCGTCAAACAGCACCAGCAGCACGCCGTCTTCCTTTGCCGTAATGTCCATTTGCATAAGTCCCGTGCGATCGATGTCTGTTTTCAGGTCTGCAAAATGTCCCTCCGAAATCGACACGCAGTCTGCCGCTTCTTCACAGGCATGAGTTTCCGGATAAACCAGCTGTGCAGCAATCTGATGAGACAAAACTTCCAGTTCCTCCTCTTTGTACCCATGCAGCAGCTCCCCGACATCCGTAATCTCACGGCTTCGGTACGGCTCGCGGCTTTTGTCCGCCGTCACCGTGCCGCGCTGTACCACGCCGATCGGGGCGATTTTTGCATAGGTTCCGTAAGAAACATCGCGCACAAGAAATTTCTTTTCGCCGACCTGCTCAGTACAAAGGCGTTCGGGCGAGGAAAAACCAAGGCGATAGCTTTCCACAAACGCCCGCTGAAAAGAATACCGCTGTACTTTCTGTACACGTTCGTGCAGATCATAGGCTTCAAAACGATGATCCCCCGTCCACGCGGCGGGAACACCGCCCACCTCAATCTGTGCGCACAAAAAAGACGGCTGTTCAATATAACAAAACGAATTGCAGTGATATCCGGAAACGCAAAAACGAATTTCATTTTCATCGTCTGTCAGGCAATCGGTGATTTCAATCCGATCGACCCGATAATATCCGTGTCCCGCACGTGCAGGTCCGTGTGCCAAAAACTTGCCGTTGACAAACAGACGGTAGGACGCGGACGCCGCACAGAAAATCACGGTTTCGGCTTCCCGGCGCGGCAAGCGGCAAAAAAAATCCACCGTGCGGTTCATTTCGTTTTCAGTGCCCTTTTCCCAGATGGGAACGGCTTTGGAAAATTGAAAATCGTGCAAATCCATGGTTCTCCCTCCTACTCTTCTTTCCCATCATAAAGTTTTTTTGGCACAATGTCAACCGCTTCGGAAATTCAGACAAAAAAAGACACAAAAATTGACCGTTTTTGCAGTCATTCTTCCAGCCGATGACGGTATTCGCTCGGCGTGATTCCCGTCACCTTTTTGAAGGCACGGTTGAAATTTGCCGTATTGTTAAAGCCGCATTCACACGCCACGGACAGCATCGTTTTGTCTTCGCCGTCACGCAGAATTTTCATCGCCGATTCCACCCGCCGCGCAGTGATATATTCCCACACGGTAATCCCGTTGAGTTTTTTGAACACCGTGCAGAAATATGACCGACTCATGCTGGCAGTGGCGGCGATGTTTTCCAGAGAAACATCCTCCGTCAGATTGGCATCGATGTACGCAAGCGCCTGCTCCATCTGCTTACGGCTGTGCTTGTCCAGACGGTAGGCGGCATCCTTCTGCACATAACCGTAATCCCGCATCAGCAGCACCAGAATATGCAAAAGCAGCACCTTTGTCATCAGTTCATATTCGCTCTTTTTCTCCGACATTTCGTTTTCCATCTGAAGCATCAGATTGCAAATCGTCGCCGTCGCAGGATTTTGCCGATCCAGACGGTTCTCGAAGGAATCGTTGCGGTTGAAGAAAATTCCCAGAAACCGCGAATCGAACCACTCGTTATTTGCCGACCAGATGAAACGCGGTTCAAACTGAATATTCATCAAAAGCATCGGTTCTCCGCCGCGAATCTCGGTAATGCAATGCTGCTCGTGCGTGGAAAACAAAAAAACATCACCCTTTTGAAATTCATAGGTCCGATTCCCTACTGTATACCGACCGCCGCCGGATTTGAACAGCGAAATTTCAAACTGAATATGATGATGCTCCCGATTTTCCCGTTTTCCGCTTTCAACCGTGGAATGAAACAACCGCAGCAGCACGCCGCTTTCATCCTCCACGTGGTATTCGTTCACAATCATTTCGGCACCTCGTCTAAATATATTTTGCAAGGTAAAAAACATTATTGTTGACCTTTTCCGCAACTTATATTACTATTATAGACGTAAGAGCCTCATAAGTCAATCAGGAGGGAACTATGGAAAAAAATATTTTTGAATCCGTTCAGGAAAATGTAAACACCTGCTCGTCACCGTCTGATCTCAAAATCACCGACATTCGTTTTTGTGATATTGACGGTGCGCCAAAGCGCTGCACGCTGTTGAAAATTTACACCAACCAAGGCATCGTCGGTTACGGCGAGGTCCGCGACGCTTCCAGCAAAACCTATGCGCTGATGCTGAAAAGCCGTTTGATCGGTGAAAATCCCTGTAATGTTGACCGTCTTTTCCGCAAGATCAAGCAATTCGGCGGTCCGTCCCGTCAGGGCGGCGGTGTCAGCGGCATTGAAATTGCCCTGTGGGACATCGTCGGAAAAGCCTATGGCGTTCCGCTTTACCAACTGCTCGGCGGAAAATTCCGTGACGAAGTCCGTGTCTACTGCGACACCGACGTGGATGGAAAGCACACCGGAACCGACATGGGACACGCACTGAAAAAGCGCATGGACATGGGATTCACATTTCTTAAAATGGATCTCGGAATCGGACTTCTTCTCGACGAACCCGGCACAATCAACGCTCCTCTCGGCTTTATCGATCAGATGAAAACCTATGCGCCGCACATTCTCAACGTGCAGGGCGGGTCGGTGACCGCCGACATGGTTAAGCAGCAGAAAAGCTATGACATTGTGACCACCGCCCACCCGTTCACAGGTATTCATCTGACGGAAAAAGGCTTGGATTATCTGGAAAATTACGTCCGCGAAGTGCGCAGCGTGATCGGCTATGAAGTGCCTCTTGCCATCGATCATTTCGGTCACATCTGCGTGGAGGACTGCATTCGTTTTGCACGCCGCATGGAAAAATACAATCTCGCATGGATGGAAGATATGGTGCCTTGGATGTACACCGATCAGTACGTGCGGTTGAAGAATTCCACTACTATTCCGGTCTGCACCGGCGAGGACATTTATCTCAAGGAAGGCTTTGAAACACTGATTAAAGCCGGCGGCGTTTCGATCATTCATCCGGACATTCTCACCTGCGGCGGCGCGCTGGAGTTGAAGAAAATTGCGGATATCGCTGACGAACACGGCGTGGCTGTGGCGGTTCACATGGCGGAAAGTCCGATTGCCTGCATGGCTGCCGTACACACTGCCGCCGCGATGCACAACGTACTTGCCGTGGAGTTCCATTCGATCGACGTACCGTGGTGGACAGACATGGTCAAGGGGCTTCCCCAGCCGCTCATTCAGCACGGATTTATCCAAGTTCCCGAAAAGCCGGGACTCGGTATTGAAGAATTGAACGAGGAATTGCTGGCACAGCACGTCAATCCCGGTATCCCCGGAATGTGGGAACCCACCGACGAATACAACTGCGAATTTTCCAATGACCGCATCTGGAGCTGAAGGGAGAGCATCATATGGAATTTTCAGCCGTAGACCGCAATGCCGTACTCTCGCGCATGAACGACCAGCGCGAAATGATGGAGGACAAAATTCGGCTGGGTATCGAAGCCAACCGCAAAGGATTTGCAAAACTGAAATTCATGGATCGTGACGGAAAGCCGCTGTCGAACGTAAAAGTATCGATCAAACAAAAAAATCATGCGTTCAAATTCGGATGCAATTTCTTCAAATACCAATGCTTTGCCACCGAGGAAGAAAATACGCTGTACGAGGAGCGTTTCAAAAAACTCTTTAATTTGGCGGTCATTCCGTTTTATTGGAAAGACTTTGAACCCGCAAACGGACAAATGCGGTTTGAAAAAGACAGTGTGTTCATCGACCGCCGTCCACCGTCGGAGCTTTGTCTGGAATTTTGCCGCGAAAACGGCATAGAGCCCAAAGGACATCCTCTTTTCTGGGGCACGCATATGCCGGAATGGCTTCCGAAGGACTGGGAACAGGTGAAGCACTATCTGATCCGACGGCTCAAAGCCATCGGCGAACGCTATGACGGCGTGATTAAGAGTTTTGACTGCGTCAACGAAGTCACCTCCCTGCCCGTACTGACGTCGGAAGTGGATATGCACTCTTCCCACTACCGCAATCTTGTACCGATGCCCGGGAGCTACACCGAAGAGGTTTTCAAATTAGCAGAGCGCTATTTTGCGGAAAGTCATCTGATCCTCAACGAAACCGGAGGCGCATGGGCCTGCCCGACACCGAGCGGAAAAGCCGCCTTTCATCTATTGATCGACAGTCTGCTTCGCAAAGGCTGCCGCATTGACGAAATCGGGCTGCAATACCATATCTTCACCGATGCCGACGGCATGAAAGCTATGGCAAACACGCTGTTCAACCCGCATCAGCTGTACAGCGTCATGGACGCCTACGGCGAATTCGGAAAACCGCTGTCCGTATCGGAGCTGACCATCAACGGCTACGATGAAGCGGTTCAGGAAGAATTAGTCTACAACCTCTATCGCATCTGGTTCAGTCATCCCGCCGTTTCTTCCATTGTTTACTGGAACCTCGGCGAAAACTGCGCCATCGAAAGCGGCAACGGATGGAGCGAAAAGAAATACAAGGGCGGATTGATCCGCGATGATTTTTCCGAACGTCCTTCCTACCGCGTACTTGACCGCCTGATCAACAAAGAATGGCACACGGAAATTGAAAGGGAAGCAGTGGAAGGCTCTTTGTGGTTCAAGGGCTTCTACGGCGATTATGAAATCAAGGCTTCCTGCAACGGACACGAAATCGTCCGCGACATTCGCCTGGTCAAAGGCGGATTCGACGAATTTTCCGTGATTATCTGAGGAGGAAGCATCATGTTTGATTTAACCGGAAAAACCGCGTTGGTCACCGGTTCATCGCAGGGCATCGGCGCGGGAATCGCCAAGTGCCTTGCCGAACACGGCGCACACGTTTTTGTCCACGGTTCCCGCAACCTGCAAAAGGTGCAAGCGGCAGCGAAAAGCATCGGGAAAAATGTTTCCTGTGTCGTCGGCGATCTGACGCAGGACGGCTGCGCGGAAAAGCTCTATGCACAGACGGGAGACATTGACATTTTGGTTCTCAATGCCAGTATGCAATTCCGCCACGCATGGAATCAGATCACCTCCGAAGAATTTGACACTCAGGTTCGCATCAACCTCAAAAGCGCTATGGAGCTGATTCAGATTTATGAGCCGTCCATGGAGAAAAAGCACTGGGGGCGGATTGTCACGGTCGGCAGTGTGCAGCAGTACAAGCCACACAAAGACATGATGATCTACGCCGCCACCAAAGCCGCGCAGATGAACATGGTGCAAAACCTTGCCAAACAGCTGGCGCCTCTCGGCATCACCGTCAACAACATGGCGCCCGGTGTGATCGACACCCCGCGCAACGCCGACGCACTTGCCGATCCGGTATATCATCAGAAGGTCATGGAAGGCATTCCCGTGGGATTTGCGGGTACTCCCGCCGACTGTGCCGCCCCCGTACTGCTGCTTTGTTCCGAAGAAGGACGCTACATCAACGGAATCGATCTGGTGGTTGACGGCGGAATGCATCTTTAATCTTGACTTTTTGAGGAAAGCGAGTATAATAGAATTGTTTCAGGGCGAGGTGCAATTCCTCACCGGCAGTGACAGTCTGCGAATCCCCTTTTCGGGGACTGATTCGGTGAAATTCCGAAACCGACGGTACAGTCCGGATGAAAGAAACAACGGGTTTTGTGCGTTTGTCCCCCTGAATTTCAGGGGGACTTTTGTTTTTTGAAAGGAGCTTTTCTTATGGACAACACCAAAAAAATCCGACGGATGGCAAAGCTTTCCATGTTGTGTGCGCTTTCTGTCATTCTGGTCTATTTTGTTCACTTTCCTCTCTTCCCTGCGGTGGCGTTTCTGGAATATGACCCTGCCGACATCTCCGTTTTGATCGGAACCTTTGCTTTCGGTCCCTGGGCGGGGATCGCGCTCACGCTTGCGGTTTCCCTGGTGCAGGGGCTGACCGTCAGCGCACAAAGCGGCTGGTACGGCATCATCATGCACGTGATTTCCACCGGGGTGCTTGCCCTTTGCAGCGGGCTGATCTACAAGCGTTTTCATCACAGAAAAGGTGCCGTGCTGGCTTTGTCGGCGGGAACGCTCGCCATGACTTTTGCGATGTTTTTTGCCAACCTGGTCATTACACCGCTGTTTATGAGCGTTGACCGCGCGGTGGTTCTTCAACTGATGCCGTTTATCCTGCTTTTCAATCTCTGCAAGGCGGGCATCAACTCGGTACTGACTTTTGTTTTATACAAACGGGTGGCGGACTTTATAAGAAAATAATTTTTTCTATCGACACACTGCGATCGAATTTTCAGAAAGAATCCTGTATCATGACAGATACAGGATTCTTTTTTGTTTGGAGGAATGATTTTGCCGGTGATTCTTGAAATCAGTGAAAAAAAAGTAACCGCCTATATTCAAGGCGAAATTGATCACCACAGCGCCCACGGGATGCGGGAGGAAATCGACAACGCAATCGAACGCGTACATCCGCAGACACTTGTTCTGGATTTTGCGGGGGTCACCTTTATGGACAGTTCGGGCATCGGACTGGTGATGGGACGTTTCAAGACCATGCAGTCGTTCGGCGGCATCGTGGAAGTCGTTCATGTGTCCGATCACATCCGAAAAGTAATGAAAGTTTCCGGGCTGGACAAGCTTGCCCGCATTATGTAAAGGAGTATCTGATGAAAAAGGAAGTTTTAAATCGTGTGAAAATCCAAGCGGTCAGCCGTTCTGCCAACGAAGCCTTTTTGCGAAGCACCGCCGCGGCTTTTGTGGCGCAAATTGACCCCACGGTGGACGAACTGTCGGACATCAAAACCGCCGTCTCGGAAGCAGTGACCAACTGCATCGTCCACGCTTACCGCAACACATTGGGGATCATTACCATGGTCTGTGAGATTCTGGAAGGAAACTGCGTGCGTATTCGCATCAAAGACAACGGGTGCGGCATTGCGGACATCAAAAAAGCCATGGAACCGCTTTACACCACAGCACCGGGAGAAGAACGCGCAGGACTCGGATTTGCCGTGATGGAATCTTTTATGGATCACGTGCGGGTTTCTTCCCATGTGGGAAAAGGAACGACGGTGGTATTGGAGAAAAAAATCAGTTCCCGTTGATTACATATTCTGAAAGAAAGGCAGATGTGTATGGAAACTGTTTTACCAAACCGCAGCGAAGTGATCGAAAAAAATCTCGGACTGGTACACGCCTGTGCCAACCGTTTCCGCGGGCGCGGCGTGGAATACGAAGACCTTTTTCAGGCGGGATGTATCGGGCTGATCAAAGCTACCGACGGTTTTGATTCTTCCCGCGGCGTGCGTTTTTCCACCTACGCCGTGCCGGTGATTCTCGGCGAAATCAAACGTATTTTCCGCGACGGAGGCACGGTGAAGGTCAGCCGCAATCTGAAAGAGCTTTCTCTGAAAGCCGGGCGCATCCGGGAAACCGTATTGCAGGAGCAAGGGAGAGAACCGTTGGTTTCCGAAATCGCCGACGCCCTGAACATCGACGAAGAAACCGCCGCACAGGCAATTAGCGCTTCCATGCCGACGGTTTCACTGACGGAAAGCGACGACGAAGGAAGCGGACAGATGGACATCGCCGTCAGCTCTCACGAGGATCGGATCGTGGATTTGCTGGCAGTGAAAGAGGCGCTCGCCGTTTTGCCCGCCAATGACCGAAAGCTGATCATCCTGCGCTATTTTCAGAACAAAACGCAGATGCAGGTGGCACAGGAGCTCGGCATGACGCAGGTTCAGGTTTCTCGTCGGGAAAAAAAGCTGCTTGCTTCCATGCGGCAATTTTTACTGGACCCGTAAAAAACGACCCCCCCCGCAATATTGCGGGGGGTCGTTTTTATCATATCACATACGTATTTTCAATCGGCGTATTGCAAAGATCCGCCAGTGTGATGCCGCAAAAGTAGTCTTTTGTCAGCGCATAATACTTCTCCCACACCGGAAGTGTCTTACACTCTGCCGCGCGCGGACAAACCGCCGCGCCTTTCTGGAGACAGGCAACCGGTGCCATATCGCCTTCGGCAAGACACAGAATCTCCCACAGGGTGATCGCGGAAGGATCTTTGGCAAGGCGATATCCCCCGCCTTTGCCGTGTGTACTGTCAATCAGTCCTGCGGTTTTGAAGTCCGGCAAAATTCGTTCGATATATTTCAAAGAGATTTCCTGCCGCTTTGCCACATCTTTCATCGGAATATATCCCTCGCCGCGATGTTCGGCAAGATCCGTCAGAATTCGTATTGCATAACGCCCACGTGTTGAAATCACGGTTCTTCCCCCTTTTGACCTTCTTATTATACACCAACCAAGTAGGAAAGTCAATATTCATTGAAACCGAAACAACAGCTTCTGCACGTCCTCGTCAAACATATTTTCTTTGTTCACAACAAGAACCTCAGTGTAAATCTCCGGTGAATCCAGTGTTTCGCCGCCGATCAGGCGAGCGGCGTTCATGACGCCGAGATAGCCGATCGCAAACGGATTCTGCACCACCAAAGCATCCATTTCGCCCGTTTCCAGCATTGAAACCGACAAAACATTGGTATCAAAACCAATCCCGCGCACGCGCTGTGCCGCGTCGGATTCGCGAATTGCTTCTCCGATCCCGAGCGTCAGCCACTCATTGAATCCGACCAGCACATTGATCTGCGAATACTCGCGCAGCAGCTTCAAGGCGCCTTCTTTGGCGCTTTCGGTGTTGCTGTCCGTGACCGCGATCGCGGTAATCTCCGCATTGGGGACAGCGGCAATGGCTTCGCGAAAGCCTTCCTCCCGCTGTTTTCCGTTGTCGGTTTCCTCAGTACAATTGACAATCCCGATAAAAATTTGCGCTTCGGAAGCAAACCCGCTCACGGCGGCAAGTCCTGCCGTTTTCCCCGCCGCGCGGTTGTCCGTACCGATGAACTGACTGACCAGCTCGCTGGAAATTCCGCTGTCCACCGTGATAACCTTCACGCCGTTTTTCACCGCTTCGCTCACTGCGTCGTTGGTTTTATGATAATCAATGGACGACAAAAGAATCGCGTCAGCACCGTTTTTCACCGCATTGGCAATCAGGGCGTTTTGCGAAAGATAGTCCTCTTCGTTTTCCGGTCCTTCAAAAGTGACCCGCACATTATACTCGGTGGCGGCGGATTCCACACCGTTTTTCATATTACGGAAAAAATCAGAATTCACCGATTTGGCAATCACTGCCACATATTTTTGTCCCTGTGTCGTCGTAGACGAACATCCGGCAAGCGCCATTCCGACGGCAAGGAGCGCGGCAAATATTCTTTTTTTCATGCCTCCGCCTCCTTTTCAATCTTCGGGATGCGAACCACGACTTTCGTTCCGACATCGGGTTCACTGTGTATCTCTATGCCGTAGGCTTCTCCGAAATAGATTTTCAGGCGGTCGTTGACATTCTTCACGCCGATTCCGCCGGAATCGCTGCGTCCCTTTTCCAAAATTTTCCGGCACTGTTCCTGCGTCATTCCCACTCCGTTATCCTCCACGGTGATGAGAATATCCTGCGGACAGTCCTCCGCCGTTTTGACACAGACCGTAATCTCTCCTTCATCCACCATTCGGTTGATGCCGTGATAGATGGCATTTTCAATCAGCGGTTGAATCGTGATTTTGTTGCAAAGGAAATCTTCCAGTCCTTCCTCTACCTCAAAGTGATAAGAAAACTGGTTGCGGTAGCGATAGCTTTGAATAATCAGATAGCTCTTCGCGTGCTGAACCTCGTCCTTGATCGGTATCAGTTCATGACCGCGGCTGATGCTGATGCGGAACAGTTTGGCAAGGGCGCTGACCATGGCAGCCGCCTGTTCGGTCTTTCCGCGTTCGCACATCCACTGAATGGAATCAAGCGTATTATACAAAAAATGCGGATTGATCTGTGCCTGAAGGGCTTTCAATTCAGTTTTGCGCAGTTGAGTTTCTTCCGCTCTCACCTGTTCCACAAGTTCCTGAATCCGATGAACCATATGGGCAAACGAATCGTTGAGCTCGCCGAGTTCTGTGACCATCTGCGGCTGCGGCGTATACACGAAAGAATCCGCACGGTCTTCAAAAATTTTCATTGCCTTCACAAGCTGTCTGACAGGCGTATTGAACACCCGTTGATACACCTGAAGCACCAGCACTGCCACTACCGCACAGCAGCAAACGGTGGCAAGAATACTGAAAAAAATCTGTGTGCTTCTTTCACGTTCCAGTTCGTCGGTATAGCTGATGCCCACAATTTTCCAGCGTTCATCCGAAGTGGGACATACGGCGGTAATCTTCCCGTTTTCCCGTTCTGTCCCCTGTTTGATGCCCGCCACAAGCGTCTCATTTTCGGATTTGATTCCCGAAAAAATCACCTGCTGCTGCGGATGATAAATCACATGACCGTATTCATCGGCAATATAACAATATCCGTGTTGTCCGACGCCTACACGATCGATATATTCGGCAAGAGGGTTGAAACTGAAATCAACCGTCACATACCGTCCGTTTCCGACCACGGCTTCTTCGGTTCTTTTGGCAACTGTAACCACCCACGGGTAATTTCCCTCAAATATGCTCTGCACGTGCGGCGCGGAGACGGAAAACTCCGGAGAAGCATCGAAAAGCGCCTTGTCGAACGAAAGATCTTTGTAGATTTTTTCTTTTAGGGGATACTCTCCGCCCGCGCAAAAAACAATCTCACCGTTTTCCCCGTATACCGTTACTGCCAGAATGTCCTTGCGCACGCTAACCAAGGTATCTATCAACGATTTCAGCGTTGTTTCCTCTCCGTTTTCGCCGATCAGCCGCGAAATTTCCTCCAGCTGAGAGCGCATGGAATCCAGCGCATTATCCACTGCCACTGCCGCCTGCTTCACTGTCTGATCCGCATTCACGACCGCATTGTCGGAAAGCGCATTACTGTACACCGAAGCAAAGATCACGATGGAAAACGTG
>ERZ808245.860-NODE-860-length-13553-cov-3.019336_pt1 | contig 13553 bp, 7 predicted proteins | sample MGYA00521243_ERZ808245 | MGnify/ENA primary metagenome ERZ808245 (study PRJEB31516, sample SAMN03275576) | gut metagenome | biome: mammalia-associated habitat; material: feces | host: Papio cynocephalus | place: Kenya | collected 2012-07-07 ... | reverse complement strand
GAATGTCGGGCGGGGCGTATAAGTTTTATTTGTCAGCCGGAAAACATAAAATCACTTTTTCGGTTTATCAGAACTCACTTGCCGTGAGTAATGTGAAAATAACCGCTCCGCAAAATTTAAGGGCTTACGGGCAGCTTGAAAGTACATATTCGGAATCAGGCTATAAAAACGCGGTTAAAGCGTATAAGTCGGAAGCAGAGAATATAAGTTTAAAATCCGATCGCAGTATAGTGGTTGTTAATGACAGAACTTCACCGTCTGTCACACCTCAGAGTGCCGATAAAATATGTTATAACACAATCGGAGGCAGCAGCTGGAAAACCGTAGGCGAATGGGTGCAATGGGATATAGAAGTGGCGGAAAGCGGGCTTTATAATGTGATTTTCCGTTATAAGCAGGATATAAAAAACGGAGATGTATCTTATCGCAGAATGTATATCGACGGGAGTGTTCCGTTTGCCGAGGCTGAAAATATATCTTTTGATTATACCGCGAGCTGGAAAAACCGCGCCTTTTCGGATGAGAACGGCGAATATTTGATTTACCTCGAAAAGGGAAAACACACCTTGCGGCTTGAGGCGGTTTTGGGCGACTGCGCCGCAGAAATTTCAGAGGCAAACGATGCCCTTTCGGCTCTTAATAAAATATATACCGAAATTGTTATGGTGACCGGTACCGATCCCGATACCGAGCGAGATTATCAGTTTGAAAAAACTATGCCGGAGCTTATAGAGCAACTCAGCACCCTCGAAAAAAAGCTTAAAGATATAGAGAAATCTCTTACCGCCGACGGTAAAGACAGAAACACTTCGGCAATAAAGCGAATGTATGTTTCAATCGGTAAAATGGTTAAAGCACCGGAAACAATTGCAAAGCGACTCAGCAATTTTAACGCCGACATTACTTCATTTGCTTCTTGGATAAATGACAGTCGCGAACAGCCGTTACAGCTCGACAGTATAGTTTTAGGTGTACCCGGAGAAAAAGGAAATATTAAAAAAACCGGATTTTTCAGCTTTCTCGGCTTTCATATAAAGCAATTTGTTTGTTCATTTACGACCGATTATGCAAATATAGGAAATAAATCATCCGAAAATAAGGCGGAAATACGCGTTTGGGTCGGAACAGGCAGAGATCAGGCGGATATTATTCGCGGTCTTATAAATGAGAGCTTTACTCCCGAGTACAATGTAGGCGCAAATGTTCAGCTTGTGAATATCGGCGCGCTTATGCCTGCGACTCTTGCGGGCGTCGGTCCGGATGTATATCTCAGCATAACCGAGGAGCAGCCTGTTGATTATGCCTTGCGGCATGCAGTTGTCGATCTTTCAAAATTTGATGATTGCGGGGAAATAACCAAACGCTTTTACAGCGGTGCGCTTGAATCCTTTGAATTGGACGGCGGACTTTATGCTCTGCCGGAAACCATGAGTTATCCTATGCTGTTTTACCGAAAGGATATTTTAAGTACGCTCGGAATAAAGGCCGAGGATCTTGAAACATGGGATAGACTTTTGCAAAAGGTATTGCCCGAGCTTGATATGAATTATTTTGATTTCGGCGTTCCGGCAACTATGAAAACCTTTGCAAGCCTGTTGTATCAGCAGGGAGGGCGTTTCTATAATGACGAGGGAACGGCATCCGCACTTGATTCTGCCGACGGAGTAACATCGTTTAGGCGAATGACATCGTTGTTTACCGATTACGGCCTGCCGAAGGCATATGACTTTGCTAACCGTTTTCGTTCGGGACAAATGCCGCTTGCAATAGCTGAATATTCTTCTTATAATCAGCTTTCAATATTTGCGCCTGAAATTGAGGGACTTTGGGGAATGTTACCTTTGCCCGGTACGGAAAAAAGCGACGGCTCAATAGATAATACGGCGGTAGCAACCGTTACGGGAGCTGTAATTTTATCGGAATCAAAGTTCATTGATGAAAGCTGGAGTTTTTTGAAATGGTGGACATCCGCCGAAACCCAAACCCGTTATGCCGCAGAGCTTGAAATGGTTATGGGAACCGGTGCGAGATATGCGGCAGCTAATATTGAGGCGGCACAGTCGGTTGAATGGAGTAAGGATATTAAGGCGGCGCTTGACAAACAGCTTGAAAGCGTTGTAGGTATGCCTTATATAGCAGGCGGATATTATACCTCCCGCAGCTTTGATTTTGCATTTCGTGATGTTGTTTACAACGGGAAAAATCTTCGTGAGTGCATTGCTGAAGCGGACGAAAATATAACTGCGGAAATTACCAATAAACGCAAAGAATTTTATAACACAAAGGGGGATGAATAGCATATGAAGTCGGTCGAAAAAAAGCACGGCTTAAAAGCGGTCTTAAAATATAAGGACGATTACCTTTTTATGCTGCCGTTCTTTATAGTATTCATCCTTTTTTCGGTTTTGCCGGTAGTAATTTCAATGGCGTTTTCGTTTACATACTTTAATGTTCTTGAACCGGCAAGATTTATAGGACTTGAAAATTATTTTAAGCTTTTTCTTGATGACAGCCTTTTTGTCAAAGCACTGTCTACTACACTTGTTCTGGCTTTGGTAACAGGTCCTATAGGCTATGCGCTTTGCTTTATTGTGGCTTGGATGGTAAATGAGTTCGGACCTAAAACAAGGGCTGTTCTTACATTGCTTTTCTATACTCCCACTTTAACGGGCGGTCTTTCGGCAATATGGCTTGTGGTATTCAGCGGAGATCAGTACGGAATATTAAACGGAGTGCTGATGTCGCTCAATGTCATATATGAGCCGCGCCAATGGCTTACGGATACAAATTATATGCTGCCGACAGCAATAGTGATTATAATTTGGATGAGCCTCGGAACGGCGTTCCTTTCCTTTACCGCAGGTTTCAGATCTATTGACGGAAAAATGTATGAAGCAGCTGCGATTGACGGTATCAGGAACAGATTTCAGGAGCTTTGGTATATAACCTTACCCGCAATGCAGCCTCAATTGCTTTTCGGTGCGGTTATGTGTATTACCACATCCTTCGGAGTGGGAACGGTCATAAGTCAGGTTTTCGGTTTTCCGAGCACGGCGTATAAGCTATACACATTGGTACATATGATGGAAGATTACGGCGGTCAGCGCTTTGAAATGGGCTATGCCTCGGCTGTGGCGGTAATACTTTTCCTAATTATGATAATTATTAACAAGCTCGCGCAGAGCCTGATTTCAAAGGTGGGCAGATAATGGCAGAAAAATCCTTTAGAGTTAATCGCTCTGCTTTCGGGACGGCGTTGCTGCTGATAGTAATGCTTATATTTGCAATATTTATGGTTTTACCGCTTGTTTTGGCAGTCAGTAATTCTCTGAAACCCCTTAATGAGTTATGGGAATTTCCGCCGAAACTTTATGCGAAAGAACCAACCTTTAAAAATTATTCGGATATGTTCAGCATAATGTCAGCATCCTTGGTGCCGTTCACAAGATATATTTTCAATACCGTGTTTATAACGGCGGTAGGCACCGGCGGAAACCTGCTTTTTTGCTCAATGTGTGCATATCCGTTGGCAAAAAAGAAATTTCCCGGACGCGTTAAGTTTTTTAAGCTGGTAGAGCTGACGCTCATATTCAATACCACTGTAACCGCCATACCGAGCTATATTGTAATGAATTATCTCGGATGGATAGACACATATTATGCGCTTATAGTTCCTGCGCTTTCAAGCCCTCTCGGACTTTACCTGATTAAGCAGTTTATGGAAACCTCAATACCCGACTCACTCATAGAGGCTGCCTCAATAGACGGTGCAGGGCAATGGCGGACATTCAGCAGCATAGTTGTACCATGTATAAAACCGGCAATGCTCACACAGCTTCTTTTGTCGGTACAGGCGCTTTGGAATATAGGTAACACAACATATATTTTCAGCGATGAGAAAAAGACCTTATCCTATGCATTAAGTCAGATAGTTTCCGGAGGAATAGCGAGAGCCGGAGTCGGCGCTGCTGTTACGGTATTTATGCTGATAGTTCCGGTTACGATTTTTGTGCTTTGTCAGGGTAATATTATTGATACAATGTCATCGTCGGGTATGAAGGATTAGGAGGCGGCAATATGAAAAAAACAGCAACAGCCGTCGTATTCATAATGCTTTTTGCGATGCTGTCGGTTTTCCCGGCAGCGGCGGAGAGTACAAATTACAATGTGGATATGCCGTATTACTCATACACCTATGACGATAATGACAGAGTTGTTCAGACTCCCGCGCCGTATTACACGGAAAAAACCGTTAGCGGCAGTGATATAGGCGTCGGCGGATTTAAAACCCTTTCGGATATATTTTACGATAAGGAAAGCGGACTTATTTATCTTACCGACAGCGGTAACAACAGAGTAATTGTTGTTGACGGTAATTATAAGCCTATTAAGGAAATAAAGGCTGAGGAAAACGGAGGACTTAATTCTCCCGGAAGTGTTTGTGTCCGTGACGGAAAAATATACATAGCGGATACCGGAAATTCCCGAATACTCGTTTTAGAGGATAAGAATTTTAAGGTGATTAAGGAGCTCAAAAAGCCCGAAGTCAAACTTTTTGATGCAAATTATAAATACTCGCCCTCCCGTATAGCGGTTGACCTTGCAGGTCGTATCTATGTTATAGCAACGGATATTAACGACGGAATTTTGCTCCTTAATGAAAACGGAGAATTTATACGCTTCGCGGCAGCACCAAAGGTCACAACATCGCTTTGGAACAAGTTTTTAAAACTTTTTATGACCAAGGCACAAAAGGCTGAGCTTGAAAAAAGCGTTCCTACGGAATACAGCTCATTTTTAATGGATGAAAACGGTTTTCTTTACCTTACATCATCAGATTCAACCGTTCACCCTATAACCAAGCTTAATTCTCAGGGAACAGATATATTGGAATATTCCGATGACGAATATCCGGACGGCGACGCGTCACATAAGCTTAACAAAACGGCTCCTGTTGTTTCGAGATTCGTTGATATAACGGTGAGAAACGACGGAATATATGCCTCTATTGATACGGAAAAGGGCAGAGTGTTTGTGTATGATTCCGAGGGGAATATGATTTATTGCTTCGGCGGTATCGGTACACAGAACGGTACTTTTTATTCTCCGTCCGCAATAGAGTTTGTCGGAGATAAGCTGCTTGTTACAGATAGCTTTTACGGAACCGTAACGGTTTTTGCTAAGACCGATTTCGGAGCTGCGGCAGATTCGGCAACGGTTTATATGCAAAACGGAGATTATACGAATGCGGCAAAAATGTGGAAAGAAGTGTTGCGCCTTTGCCCGGATTATAGCTTTGCAAAGCTCAATCTTGCAAGGGTAGATATTCAAAATAAGGATTATAAGGCTGCTCTTTCCAAGCTTCACGGAACAAAAAGTTTTTCATATTACTCAAAGGCGTTTAAAGGTTGCCGTAAGGAGTTTATCCGTGAGCATTTCACAATACTGATAATCGGTTTATGCGTATTGGCAGCGGCAATAATTCTATTGCGATATGCTTTAAGGAAATATTCCGTTAAGGAACGGCTCTTGAAAAATCGGCTTTTTAGTGAGCTTAATTATTCAAACCACACTATGTTTCACCCGTTTGATGGCTTTTGGGACTTGAAAAGGGAAAAGCGAGGCAGCTTTAGGGCGGCAAATATTCTTATGGTCTTATTTGCTCTGCTTTATGGTTTGAGAGCGCAGTTCAGCGGCTATATTTTCACCGGAGCGTTACCGAGTCAGATAAATGCGGTTTTTGAAACGGGAAAGGTTCTTATTCCTCTTTTCCTTTGGATAGTTTCCAACTGGTGCTTTACAACGCTTATGGACGGTGAGGGAAGTATGAAGGATATTTATACGGCTACTGCCTATTCGTTAAAGCCGTATATAATAACCGCTGTTCCGCTTTGGCTTTTATCGCTTTGCCTTACCGAGGAGGAAGCGTTTATATACACCTCGCTCAGCACAATAGTAACTGTATGGACGCTGGCACTCATATTTTTCAGTATGATGGTGACTCACGATTACACTCTTTCAAAGGGAATTATTACGGCGGTTTTAACCTTGGTCGGTATTTGTCTGATCTTGTTCATAGCACTTACATTTACAAATATAATTCAAAAAATATACGACTTTGGGTTCGATATATACAGCGAAATGAATTATCGTATTACTTGATGGGAGGACTGATGATTTATGAAAAAGAAAATATTGCTTACAGTCCTTCCGGCGGTCGCTGTTATACTGGCTCTTGCGTTGATTTTAAGTCAGGGTCAGATGCCGAAAATAAAGGCGGCGGATATTTCAAAGCTTGCTACCGCACCGAATGAGGACAGTAAGAAGTGGAATACCGTAACCGAGGGAGAGGTAAGGCTTGCATCGGGACATACCGAGCTGCATCTGAGCGCCGAAACAGGACACTTCACCATTTTGAATAAGGAAAACGGACTCAGCTGGTCGTCGGTTTCAAATGTAACCGATGATGAGGGTGACAGCAGCAGCGAGCTTATTCTTACATATTATGACTCTGACAGCACGCAATTCACAATGAACAGCTTTAAAAACAGTGTTGAAAACGGTAGCTTCAAGGTCTATTCAAGCGGCAATAGAGTCAGAGTTGAATATTCAATTCAGCGCTCAAAGGTGAAAAATTTTGTTCCGGCGGTAATTTCAAAGACAAGCTTTGAAGAAAAGATATTGCCGAAATTGGAATCTGGCAAGCGCAGGCGACTTAAGCTTTTCTACACATTGTATGAACCGAGCGGAAAAGACGCCGACACAAAGAAAATGCAGTCGGAATATCCCGCGCTTAAATCTCAGGCGCTTTATATTTTAAACGATAGCGCAACCGCTACCGTTTATCCCGAAATTACCGGATATATGAGCAGCGCCGGATATACAAGTACGGAATACGCCGATGAGCTTGAAAAGCTGAAAATAGAAAATGCAGACGGCGCGGATATGCCGGCGGGCTTTACGGTAACGGTTGAATATTCGCTTAACGAGGATGGATTTTCGGCGGCGGTTTTAACAGATATGATCGAATCAGATTCCGAAAAATATAAGCTGACGGGAATATCCCTGCTGCCGTATTTCGGCGCAGCGGAAAAATCCGACGGATGGATGCTTGTCCCCGACGGCAGCGGTGCAATAATAAAGCTTGCCGAAAAGGGCGGTGCTTCATATACCCAAAGCATTTACGGTGCAGACCCGGCAGTTGAGCGTAACAGGCAGTCCGCCGTTATTCAAAACGCCGGTATGCCGATATTCGGTATGAATGACGGTGCCAAGTCGCTCTTTGCGGTAATAGAAGACGGCGCCGCAGTAGCGGATGTTAAGGCTGAGGTTTACGGCAACGAGTATCTTAACAACAGAATATATGCGGAGTTTCGGTGCAGAGCCATTGAAGGCTCCGACGCAGGACTTTTAAGACAGCAGGGAGATATAAAAATATTCTCAAAAGACTGTGTGAGCGAAAACCTCAAAATCAGATACATTCTGTCGGGAGCGGATACGACTTATTCCGATATGTCACGCATTTACAGAGAATATCTTATCAAAAACGGAACTCTTAAAGAAAAAGCGCAATCAAATGCGGGACTGTTTCTTGATTTCAGCGGCTATGAACTTTCAGACTCAACATTTATGGGTGTTTCCGTTAAGAAAAAAACCGTTTATTCGGATATTGCGGGAATAAGCTCTGCAATAAGCTACCTTGAAAATAACGGTATAAGCACGGTAAATGTACGGCTAAAGGCTTATGGGAGCGGCGGACTTTATCCGTCGGTTCAAAACGGCTTTAAGCTTGATAAATCGGTCGGCAGCGAAAAAGAGCTGGCGGCACTTGCCGAAAGCGTTAAAAATTCGGGCGGTTTGCTGTATCTTGAAAACTCATATTCAACGGTTTTTAATACAGGCAACGGATTTAACAAAATGAAACACGCTTCAAGGGGCTTAAGAAAAACAGTTGTTAAGGGTATAGATTATGACCTTGTCGCAAGAGTATCGGCAGAGGCGGAGTTTGAATATATGATGACATCTCCGATATATTTTTCGGGATTGACCGATAATTTCATAGCCTCGGTGAGCAAGAAATTTAATGACTGCAAAAATTTCGGTTATTCACGCTCCGATTACGGCAGCAAGCTTTGGTCGGACTTTAACGAGAGCAATCAGATTGACCGATCTGCTGCTCAAAAGGCGTCGGAAAAAGCCTTTGAAACGGCTGCAAAGAAATTTGCCGGTACAATGACGGACGGCTCTGACAGCTTTGTGCTGAAATGTACGGACAACATTTTAAATCTGCCGCTTGAATCATCGGGATTCAGCTGCGAAAGCTATTCCGTGCCGTTTTATCAAATGACCGTTCACGGATATAAGACCTTTGCCGGAGCGGCTGTAAATATCAGCCGTGATACCGAAAGCAGTCTTTTAAAATCTGCCGAGAGCGGCGCTGCGCTTTATTTCAGCTTTTATACGAACGCCGACATCAATTTTAAGGAAACCAATGCCGGAACGCTTATTTATCCTACATATTTCGGCGATTGGGCTGAAAAGACCGCAGAGTATCAGAAAAGGTTTGAAAAGATATTCGGCAGCCTTAATGATAAGGTTATAACGAAGCATACCGTGCTTGAAAACGGGTTGCGCGTAACCGAATATGAAAACGGCTGTGAAATTGCGGTGAATTACAGCGACAGCGATGTTGAATACAACGGCGTTAAGGTTTCTGCGCGCGACTTTGCGGTGATTTCGGGAGGAGAGAAATAATAATGAAAAATATCCGAAAAACACCGCTTTCCTTTGAAAAAAAGCAGGAAATAGCGGGATATATATTTATTCTCCCGATAATATTGGGTGCGGCAATTCTGTTTATCCCAAATATCATCAGGACGGTAGTGTTTTCACTTAATGAAATAAATTTAACCGGCGACGGCTATTCGCTTTCATTAAGCGGTTTAAAGAACTACTATGAGGCATTGTTTGTAAATGCTGATTTCATTCAGTATGTTCTTAAATCCTTCGGTGAAATGGCGGTTTATGTTCCTACAATAATCGTATTCAGCCTTTTTATGGCGTCGGTTTTAAATCAGCGATTTCACGGTCGGGTTGCCGCGAGAGCAATATTCTTCCTCCCCGTGGTGCTTGCAACCGGAATTGTAACCAAAACGGATATGGCGTATGACTTGGTGGCAACTCTTACCAACCGTGACCTTATGGATGAGAGCTCAACACAGCTTTTCGCAACGGCACAGCTGCTCTATTCGCTTAATTTCAGCGAGGCGCTTACCAAAATAGTGGTAAACGCGGCAAACGGAATTGAGAATATAGTTAATTCTTCGGGAATGCAGATTTTTATTTTGCTTGCAGCGTTTCAGGAAATACCCGTTTCGTCGTATGAGGCGGCTGCGGTTGAGGGCTGTTCAAAATGGGAAACATTTTGGAAAATAACCATTCCGTCGGTTAAAAGTCAGATAATTGTCACCGTGGTTTATACCGTGATTGATATTTTCACAAAAACCGACAATTCACTGTTTAACTTTATTCACAGCACGGCATTTGAGGGAAACCGATATTCATTCGCTATGGCAATGTATATAATCTATCTGCTCTCCCTCGGAGTAATGCTTGCGATAATTATGCTTGTTATAAGGCGTGCATCACGCAAAAACGGTGAGGAGGGATATTAAAATGAACAAACAAAAGGTAAAGGCTAAAATTCCCGCCGTTATATGGTCGGTGTTCAGATTTGTGCTGATATTCGGGCTTTGCTTCGTAATTCTTTACCCGTTTATTATTAAAATCCTTGCAGCCTTTATGAGCCCCGATGATTTACTTGATTCAACAGTCAAGTTAATACCTAAGCACATAAGCATTTATTACTGGAAATTTGCATGGGAACGGCTTGATATTCTGAAATCGGGGTTTCTGAGCCTCAGACTTTCGGTGCTGTCGGCAGTCTTGCAGGTGGCGGTCAGCACAATGGCAGGCTACGGACTTGCGCGTTTTAAATTCAAAGGGCGCACAGCCGCTTTCGTTATTGCAATGGTAATGCTGCTTGTTCCGCAGCAGGTTTACAGTATTTCGCAGTATTTGGGTTTCAGATATTTCGGAATAGGCGCGCTCAAGGTAAACCTGCTTGATACGGAAATACCGTTCTATATGCTCGCCTTCGGCGGACTGAGCATAAAAGAGGGGTTATATGTGTATCTTATGCGGGAATTCTTTAAGGGGCTGCCCCGTGACCTTGAAAACGCGGCGTATGTTGACGGCTCATCAATAGGCAGAACCTTTTTCAGCATAGTTTTGCCGAATGCCCGCGGAATGATGATAACCGTGTTTATGTTTGCGTTTTGCTGGCAATGGATGGATACCGACATTTCATCCCTTTACTTCACAAGCAAAACAACCCTTGCAATGCGTCCGGTTGTGGGGTCTTACATTATGATAAAGGGTCAGGTTTCATCAACAGACCCGTTCGGAACGGCAATAGCCCGCGCGGCTGCCGTTATGTTTATAATAATTCCGGTTGTTTTGTTGGCTGTTTTCTGCCAGAAATTTTTGGTAAGAAGCATTTCGCGGTCGGGAATGGCTAACTGATTATTAAACACAAATTAAAAACGGAGGTAAAAAAATGAACAAAAAAGGTTTTTGGAAAGGGCTTACCGCAGGGCTCACCGCATTCTGTATGTTGGCAGGACTTGTCGGCTGCGGCGGCGGTGATTCGTCGGATGACGGAGGAAAAATCAAAAAGGGAACAGACGACAGTGTTGTGGATATGAACGGCTATGAATTTACAATTGCAAGTCCGTTCTTGCTTGATAATCCCGATTTGAGCGAGTATACCGACGCGGAAAAAATATTCGAGGAGGTTCGCCGCAAGGTAGAAAAGGAATATAACTGCACTATTAAAATTCTTCCTGTTGAAAACTCGGTAGAAGAAGTCCGCACTAAAATTATGGCGGGCGAAAAGATAGCGGACATTATTGATGTTGAATGTTTCAGGCTTATTCAAATGGCGCGCGGCGGATATATAAAGCCGCTTGAATCGATAAGCGGAATAAACATTTCGGACAGCCGCTGGATACCCGGATATACTGCACTTACCGAGTTTAACGGTAATCATTACGGCGTTAACTTTATGCGCCCTGTTGAGGCGCGCGTGGGTATTATATATAACCGCGACCTGCTTAAAAAATACGGTATAACCGAGGACCCGCAGCAGCTTGTTAAGGATAAAAAATGGACATTTGATAAATTCCGTGAGATGTGCAAAACCTGCACCCGCGATACCAACGGCGACGGAAAAGCCGATACATACGGCCTTAACTTATCGCTTGGCGGACTGTTCGGCACATCTATGGTGGCGGCAAACGGCACAACGCTTGTTAAAATGGAAAACGGCGTTGCAAAAGAAAACCTCAGCGACGCTAAAATACTTACTGCCCTTAACTTTATAAACGACCTTGTAAATACCGATAAGAGCGTTGCATGGTCGGGTGACGGAATTCATAATTCTGATGAAAAGGGAATGATGGCTGAATTTGCTGCCGGCAACTATGCTTTCTACTTCTGCGAAACATGGAATATCAATCAGAATCTTAAACCGATAGCCGGCGACCTTGATTACGGTGTTATTCCCGTTCCTATGGGACCTGACGCTACCGATTATGTATCCCCGAGCGAGAACGCGCGTAATTTCTGCATCACCTCAACAAACAAGGATGTTGATAAGACCGTAAAAATCTTCAATGCGCTTGCCCGCGGTGTAGAAAAATACGATGACGACCCCGACTGGTGGCACTATGACGCTAAGATGGATTATTTCAGAGAGGATGACGACGCAAGCCTTGAAACCTATTTAATGTTAATAGACAAGGCGACTTACGACCTCGGCGTAGGCGTTACCGACCTTTGGGATGACTTTAAAGAAAAGATAGTGGTTGATACCTGCTTCTATAAAAAGGGTACACCGGCATCTAAAATTCAGGCGGTTGCAGGCACCTATCAATCGGCGATAGACGCTATTTATAACTGATAACGCGCATTTTTTCCACGGCAGGAAATTTTATAAAAAAATTTTAAAAAGGTGGTCTATTATGAAAATCGCGAATTCCCTGAAAAAGACTGCGGCTGCGGCTGTTGCTGCCGCAGTCGTAACGGCGGCACTTCCGCTTTCGGGTCTTTCCGCGGCTGCGGAAAACGAATTTGACCCGAATAATGTTGTGCTGCGCTTCGGCGTTATGTCTGATATTCACCAGTCATATGCCGAATACAGCGTTGACACTATAAAAAACGCAACGCTGAAGTACACAAATTCGGTTGCAGAGCTTAATGCCCTCGCCGGAAATCAGCTTGACGCACTGCTGCTGTGCGGCGACTACACTTGCACCGGTCAGGAGGTTCAGGCGGAAACCTTTGCCTCTTCAAGCAAAGCGGCTGTTGACGCCATAAATGCCGGCAAGGCGGACGGCGAGAAAACAAAATTCATTATGACCTACGGCAATCACGATACCGAATGGCCCGGTCAGATGAACTATACCGAATGGGAAACCGTTCTTGATAAGTACGGCTTGCTCAAGGATAATGTTGAGAAAGGTCCTGACCTTTCCGGCTGCTACAAAACCACGATAGAGAAAAACGGAAAAACCTATCATTTTATAAGTCTTGAAACCGAGACCTATAATAACCCGTCGAATACCTTCCGTACCGATGTTCTGGAATGGCTTGACAGCGAGCTTGCAGCCGCTGTTAAGGAAAACCCGAACTCATATGTTTATATAATTTCTCACGGTCCTATTAAGGAAACAGGAGTTTACGGCTCTGATATTGAGTTTGAAAAGGACGCGGATTGGGGAACTGCCGAAGCAGGATATACCGGAACGGTAGAGCGCGACGGCAATACATATGCTACATCGAGCGAAATTGACGCGGTTCTTTCAAAATATCCGCAGGTTGTATATTTCTCCGGTCACACTCATTATACCAATGAGCTTGAGTCCTCGATAATGTCTAACGGAAAATATACCGCCGTTACCGTTTCTGCCTTGGGCGCGGGCGAGAGATACAGCAGCTTATCAAAGTATCTTGATGGCAGCAATTATAATATAAGTCCGCGACCCGGCTATGCGCTTTATGTTGAGGTGGACGCAAACGGTAATCAGCGTATTCGCAGAATTGAAGCGCCCTATGACTGGGCAGAAACCGAGCTTACCGATGTTACGGATGTAACCGGCGTTCAAAGCAATACCGAGGGACAGGGACTGATTAACGGCATTGTTGTAAACAAGGTTGATATTAAGAGCACTAAGGCTGAGCTTAACGATACTGTTGAGCCATGGGTAATGTCTGCTCCCAAGGCTGATAAATCTCACCTTGTGAAATACACGGCGGATGCTCGCCGCAAAACTCCTGTTTTCGGTGACGATGCGGCTGTAAGCCTTTCGGAGCTTTATGCAACTGCCGATACCCTGCGCGTGGATGTTCAGTTCAGCGCGGCAAAATGTGATACCAACATAATCCGCTATGAAATTGCTCTTATTGATCCGGCGGGAAATGTTTCCGGCAGC
>ERZ808245.859-NODE-859-length-13565-cov-3.188083_pt1 | contig 13565 bp, 9 predicted proteins | sample MGYA00521243_ERZ808245 | MGnify/ENA primary metagenome ERZ808245 (study PRJEB31516, sample SAMN03275576) | gut metagenome | biome: mammalia-associated habitat; material: feces | host: Papio cynocephalus | place: Kenya | collected 2012-07-07 ... | reverse complement strand
CTTTCAGGTTGTTGTTTCTGTCAGCAGGAACAGGCACTGCCAGAGTGTCATAACTTGTCTTTTTTAGTGAACCATCTTTACCACTAGTCTGATAGAGGTTACCCTCACCTAGAGTTAACCATCTTATACCATCCTCATCAGTACGGATGTAACCAGTTTTAGCTACATTAAATACAGTTTCTTTGTTTCTAATCATCACTGTATCAAGGTTCTTAATCACAACCACCTGATCTAGTGACTTATCCTTTTTCTCACCACCGTTTACAGTCTGAATGTAGATAGTGTAGTCACCAAAGTCTGAAAACTTACCGCTTTCAATTGGCATATAGCTTGGGTTATTCTGCGTATTGTTACTTAAAACCTTCTGCTCATAGGTAGCTTTTGGCATTAAGTAAAGACAGTTTACAGCGGTAAAAACAGCTGTGATTAAGGCCAGTAATAAGCCTATCTTCATGAAAGTAACACCAGAAATACCAATTGATTTCATCACTACCATTTCTGAATCTGATGACATTCTTGATAAAGAAACAATAATGCCTACATACAAAGTCATTGGAAGCAGAATGAAACCTACTGAAGGCATTGAATAGAGAACTAACTCTGAAACAATGTTTACAGGAACAGAGCCTGAGGATGCCTGACCTAAAAGCTTAATTACAGTTTGACATAAAAAAACTGTAAACAGTACGGCAAAGCATACTACCTGAACTTTGAGAATGTCTTTGAAGATATATCTGGTTAAAATCAAAACTATCTACCTTTGTTTACTGATCTTAAACACTTAAGTCTTAAGATTTTAGTTATCTTTACGCTTTAATGCCTGTATCCAAGCTTTGATTAGAGCAATTGGAGCTCTGCTAGGGATCAAATTACCATCTGCTCGTATAAACTTGAGATCATTAAAGGCTTCAAATAAATGTGCTGCAGGCAAGCGACACAATGCTGATAAATCTATACCTGTTAACAGAACTAATTCTGCAGGCTTACATCTGGCCTTATATTTTAGCAGTTCTGTAACTATCTTTTGCAAAATATGAGCACTCTCTGAAGGTGTAAGTGAATTTAGTAGTTCAACAAGCTCATTTTCTTTGATATTGGCTAACTTCAGATCATTGCATGAAATTACTGTTTCTAGCTTCTGTACAACGTCTCTTGCAACCTTATCTTTTTGAGCATAATAAATCTGCAACGCACCTGTTGGAGAACCGTCAGCTAATGACAGTGCTACCTTTGCTCTTTGCTCTTCAAAATCGTTTGCCAGTCTTTGCTTTAAATACTCTAAAGAATCCTCAAGCTTTACTGATGGGATCTGAATCTTAACAGCACGGGACAATAAAGTTGGAGGTAAGTCCTCAAATGCTTTTGTAAGCAAAATGATCATAGTATCAGCAGGAGGCTCTTCAAAAGTCTTTAAAAGAGCATTTGATGCTGAATCTAACATAGTATGGGCATTAGAAATGACAGCTACTTTTCCATGAGAGAAGACAGAACCTTCACTTACCCATTCATTTAGCTTACGAATGCCATCTACTCTGACACTTCTTGAAGCATTAGATACTTTATTTTCACTTTCAGCTAAGTACTCTTCAGGAGAGAAGGCGCCTTCCATATTTACTATAAGATCACGAAAGTTATGAGTTAAATCCTCATCTTTATCGCTTTCATCTGTAGTTGAGCTTAATAATGCTATAAAGTCAGGATGAGAACCTGTTTGCAGTTCATTGAACTGCAAACATGATTTACAACTGTTGCAGTAATGATCTTCATGGCGATTGAGGCATAAATACAGTTTTGCACACTCAATAGCAAGTCTTGCACTGCCTAAGTTAGGATTGCCTGCTATGATAAGAGAATGAGGAGCTCTTCCCTGTATAAGAGACTTTGAAAATATGTTAAATGATGATCTTAACCAGTTCTCAAGCATTTATTTTTTCCAAACAAGATATTACATCTTTACTTACAGCTGAGATTTCCTTTTGACCATCTACAACTTTTACAAAATCAGGATGATGCTTTGCATGCTCAAGATAGGTATTGCGTACGCGCTCAAAGAAATCAATTTTAGATAATTCAAATCTGTCCAACTCGCCACGATTTCTTGCTCTTTGCATACCAATCTTAGGATCAACATCAATTACGATTGTAAGATCTGGTCTGAAATCACCTAAAACAACTTTTCTAATTGCGTTGATGTCATCCATATTCATGCCTCTACCACCGCCCTGATAGGCTACAGTAGACAAATCATGACGATCACAGATGACATCTGTACCTTGAGCTAATAAAGGCTTAATCACAGTTTCAACTAATTGAGCACGAGCTGCATACATTAAAAGGAGCTCTGTCTTATCGCACATATTGTCATCTTTACGAGGAGTCTTTAAAAGAGTCCTGATTTCCTCGGCAATAGGAGTTCCACCAGGTTCTCTTAAACATACAACCTTATGACCTTTTGCTTCCATATATGCTTTGATAACAGCTATCTGGGTTGATTTTCCAGAACCTTCAGTTCCTTCTAATGTGATAAATAAGCCTTTTTTCATCGTTCTTTTCTAAAATAAATGTTTGTACTACTCTATGTACGAAAAAACTGTAAGTTACTAGAGTAGCTTACAGTAAATAAAAATTTAAGAAGCCTAATCGACCTTGATGACTAGCTCATCTTTTTTAGTCTCTACCTGGACTGGCGTTTCCTTTTTAAAAGCATCCTTTTGGATCTGTCGGATCTTGGCAAGACGGTCTTCTTTGCGCTCATCTTCCTTAGTTTGTGTCTTTGTATTATTGCTAGAAGATTTTGTTTCAGCCTTGACTGCTTTTTCTGATGATTGTTCAGTCTCTGTCTGCGTTTTCTTTACTGCCGAACTAGTTTTTTTCTGCTGACTTTCCTTTTTGTTGTCAGCATTAGTCTTACTTTTAGCTATTTTATCCTTTTGTGAATTCTCATCACTTACAGAAGTCTTTTTACTGTTGGTATTATCTGCTTTTTCAGCACTCTTAGTTGTAGTTTTAGTTTCTTTAGCTTTTGTTTCTACTGTTTTACTTTCTACAGCTTTACTCTCTTTTTTTGCTTTGTTATCAGTGCTCTTTACCTTTTGAGACTGTTTTTCTTGAGAGTCTGATTTGTTTTCTGTTGTCTTTTTTAAAGACTCTTTTGTAGTGCTTTCCTTATCTTTATTTACTGCACTAGCCTTATTTACAGCACTGTCTTTACTGCCTGAACTCTTGCTCTTGTCGGAGGTAGTAGCTGATTTGTCATTATTGCTGTTAACTCCAGAATTATTGTTCTGTGCTTCATTTTCAGCTTCAATTAACTCATCTTGGCCTGAATCAGCAATCTGCTGTTGCTTTAAGTAATCTGATACCTTCTTTCTGTAGGACTGTACAGCTTTATTGTGCTCATCTAAAGTGCTACTAAAAGAATGCCCCTCTTTTGGAGATACACCTTTAGCTACAAAGTACAAAGCTTTTGAGTCTTCAGGATGCAAGGCTGCATGAATGGATTTTTCCTGAGGCATACAAATAGGTGTAGGAGGCAGACCTGCTCTTGTATAGGTATTATATGGGGTGTCAGCCTTTAAATGCTTTTTGGTAAGCTTACCTGTAAAGTTTGAGCTTACTCCATACATAACAGCAGGATCAGTTTGCAGACGCATCTGATTTTGCAATCTGTTTTTAAATACAGATGAAACCTTACTGCGCTCTTCATCTAAGAAAGTTTCTCTTTCAATTAAGGAAGCAAGAATTAAAGCTTCATAAGGTGTCTTGATAAAGTCATTAGGATCACGATTTTCCCATTCCTTTTTTAAGATCTTAACCTGATTTATCATGCCTCGTTTAAAGAGGTTGTATAGAGGAGACTTCTCATACATAGGATAAGTAGCAGGAGCTACTAGACCTTCAAAATTATCTTTAGGACCACCAATAAACTCTAAAAGCTCTGGTTGATCTGAGAACACATCTTCCATGAACTTTTTATGATCTTTTATAAGTGAATAGAATTTCTTGTCATCAACCTTACGCTTGCTGATGTTGTTTAGGATCCTAGATAAATTAGCGCCTTCTACCACAGTAAAGGTAGGATAGATCTTCTCGACTACATTGCCTGCGACCATGTCTTTTAAGATATCTAAAAGACTCTTTTTACCATCCACCAAGTACTGACCTTTTTGTACGGCTGAGTACTCCTTGTGGAAGCGTAAATATATATGATCGATTTGCTTTTCGATAGGATTAGTTACGAACGCATTAACCACGGTTGATGCGTTATCTCCTGTTTTTAATGAATAAAGCTGCTCTTTGTAGATTGCAGGAGACTTCTGAAATGAGCTTATTGATAAGTAAACGACAACACAAAATCCACCTATTGTCACTACTATTAAAGCTAGACAAATCAACAATAGACGGCGATACCGTTTGAGAACACTACTGTTCTTATTATTTGAATTTAACTGACTCATAGATAAGATTATAGATGATAATTTTGAGTTTAGTTATCAACAAATCAAAAATATCACCTACACTGAATTGTCGTTTACGAAGATAATTGCATAGATTGCGTATGCTACACGTTTTATCAGGCTAGCCTTTTTTTCAAGCTAGCTATCTTAGAGATTATCTATTTATTCTCATCGTCTTCGTTTTTATAGAACTTGTCATGATTGGTATCTAAAACTTCATTGGCTCTGTGAAGTAAGTTTTTAAGCTCACGACCATCTTCAATAGAATTTGAGTAACCTAAAAGTACCGACTGTTTTACAGCATAGTTATTTGCATAGACAGTGGTACTCATTTCTGATTTGATATCAGAGCAGATCTTCTCAACATCCACAGCACTCTTAATGTTGTCTAAGAAGATAAAGAACTCTGCACCTAAACGGCAGATCTTGTCGTTATAACCGATTACAGAATGCAGTCTCTTGGTAATCTCAATTAAGAGTTCATCACCTGTTTTATAACCAAAGATGTTGTTAACCTGTTTAAAGTGAACCAACTCAACAATGATTATTCCAAATTCTTTATCTTTCTCAGCTAAATGATCGTTTACAACATTAGTAAAGGTGTCATGGTTAATGGTACCTGTGAGCACATCGTATGTTCTGACAGATGTCAGAGAGAAAGCTGTCTTTACAAAGAACATCACAACTACTAATGTGATGATATATAAAGAGAACATTACAGCATAGAATAGCTGGAAGTATCTGCTTGCAAGGTTACCTTCTTTTACCTTTAAAGCTAGATCCCAACGCTGTTTACCAAAGAATAGAGATTTTTGTCTGGTATTAACACTCTTGCGTTTAAAGAGTTTGTTATCCCCCCATATAAAGTCACTGGTACCTTTAAATACTGATGATCTGATACCGTAGACAAATAACTCATCTTCAACGTTCAGACGTACACATTCTAGGAATTTGTAGAAATCAGCACATAAACCTACATAGCCCCAGTACTTACCATTTACATATACAGCCTGACGGTTATATACCAGAACCTGATGGTTACGTGGAGAAATCAATGGGCCCTGTACCACCACATCGCCAGGATTGTTCTTAGCAAGCTTTAAGTAGTACTCTGAATTAGGATCATTGAAAAATGCAATGTCAGGAGAATTTGTCTTACTTACAGGGTAAGTAACAGAGATCATATCTTCAGGAGCAATGACATATGCATAAACGAAATCGGTATTTTTTCGATTAAAGAAAGAGGTCAAATCACGAGGCATTAAAACAGTCTTTACGAAATCTTCCATCTGTTTTAATGAATCATTCGGATGAGCTTCAATGTAAGCTGCTAATTTATTGGTGTGCTGGAAGATAATGTCATAGTCCTTTACCATCTCGTTTGAAAGGTTAATCATTCTTTCAACGCCAATGGCATGGTTCTTTTCATCTACAACTTTTACGAAGGTTCCGCTCAGGTATAAAGTTGCAAGTAAAAAGCAGGCACTTGTGAGCAAGAATGCTCCCAAGAAAACGAGTTTTTTATAGTATTTGGCTAAGATTATTTCCATCGATTACTTATTATTCACACACTAAAATTCAACTACATTGTAACCTAACTACTAGTTTTATCGATAAAACCATACTAGTTTTGTAGGTCATAGCTCAAAAATTTCTTATTTGTATAATCTAATTAACATTTCAGAGTTCAGGCTAAGCTAAAAAAAAACTAAAAGTTCCTTTCATTATGTAATTACATTGTTAAGAAATAACTTTTACTCATTTGACAAGATGAGAGAAAGCGCAAAAAGTGTTAAAATAATCAAAATTTTTTGCACTTATAAAAAAAGATTTCAAGGCATTTTTACTATGGATATGGAAAAGACCTATACCCCTGAGAATTTTGAAAGCTCTATTTACCAGAAATGGGAAAAAGAAGGCTTCTTTAGACCAAATTATGATGAATCCAAAGCATCATACTCAATTGCATTACCTCCACCTAATGTAACCGGTTCATTACACATGGGTCATGCTTTCCAGCAGACCATCATGGATACCTTAATCAGATACCACAGAATGAAAGGTGACAACACCTTATGGCAGTGCGGTACTGACCATGCTGGTATCGCAACTCAGATGGTTGTTGAGAGAAAGCTGGCTAAAGAAGAGAACTTAACCAGACACGATTTAGGTCGTGAAAAGTTCATCGAAAGAATTTGGAAATGGAAAGAGCAGTCAGGTGGCACCATCACCCGTCAGATGAGACGTTTAGGAGCTTCTGTTGATTGGACTCGCGAAAGATTCACCATGGACGAAGGTCTTTCAAAGGCAGTATTGGAAGTTTTCGTAAGACTGTATGACGAGGACTTAATTTATCGTGGTAAAAGACTGGTTAACTGGGATCCTAAACTGCGTACTGCTATTTCAGATCTTGAAGTTGAGAACAAAGATGTTAAGGGCTACATGTGGTACATCAAGTACAAGTTAGCTGACGGTGTTAAGACTTCAGACGGTAAAGATTACGTTTTAATTGCAACTACCAGACCTGAAACCTTATTAGGTGATAGTGCTGTTGCTGTAAACCCTTCTGATGAAAGATTCAAGTCAATCGTAGGTAAATACTTAGAGTTGCCTTTAGTTGGCAGAAAGATCCCTGTTGTAGCAGATATCCACGCAGACATGACCACAGGTACCGGTTGCGTTAAGATCACCCCTGCTCATGACTTCAACGACTATGCTGTAGGTAAGAGACAGAAGCTTCCTATGCTAAACATCCTGACTGAGGATGCTCACATTAGAGATGCTGCCGAAGTTTTCGATACTAACGGTAATCCAACAGATGAGGTTTCAAGCTACATTCCTGAAGCTTACAGAGGCTTAGACAGATTTGAAGCTCGTGACAAGATTGTAGAGGACTTAAAAGCTTTAGGTCTTTTAGATCATATTGAAGATCACAACTTATCACAGCCTTTTGGTGACCGTGGTGGCGTACCTATCGAGCCTATGTTAACCGATCAGTGGTATGTTCGTGCTAGCGTATTAGGCAAGCCTGCTATCGAAGCTGTTAAAGATGGCAGAATCAAGTTTGTTCCAGCTCAGTACACCAATATGTACTACTCATGGATGAATGACCTTCAGGACTGGTGTATTTCTCGTCAGTTATGGTGGGGTCACAGAATTCCTGCCTGGTATGATGAGAACGGTAAAGTTTACGTAGCTCATAATGAAGAAGAAGTTCGTACTAAGTACAACCTTTCAGCTGATGTAAAACTAACAAGAGATCCTGATGTTCTAGATACCTGGTTCTCATCTGCTCTATGGACCTTCTCAACCTTAGGCTGGCCTGAGAACACCAAAGAGTTAAAGATGTTCCACCCAACCTCTGCTCTTGTAACCGGTTTTGATATTATCTTCTTCTGGGTTGCTCGTATGATCATGATGACCATGCACTTCATGAAAGATGAGAACGGCAATCCACAGGTACCTTTCAAGACAGTTTATGTAACCGGTCTTATCAGAGATGAGGAAGGTAACAAGATGTCTAAGTCTAAAGGTAACGTATTAGATCCTTTAGACATGATTGACGGTATTGATAAGGATACCTTAATCTCTAAGCGTACAGCTAACATGATGCAGCCACAGATGGCTGAGAAGATTGCTAAACGTACTGCAAAACAGTTCCCTGACGGTATTGCTCCACATGGTACTGATGCTCTGCGTTTCACTCTGTGTGCTCTAGCTTCAAACGGCCGTGACATTAACTGGGATATGAAGCGTCTTGATGGTTACAGAAACTTCTGTAACAAGATCTGGAATGCTTCACGTTTCGTACTGATGAACGTAGGTGAAATGAAGTTAACTAAGCCTAATGCTTCTGACTTATCCCTAGCAGATAAGTTCATCCGTTCAAAGATGAGAAAAGCAATTGAGGATGTAACCGCATCAATCAATGCTTACAGATTTGATCAGGTTGCAACTAATATCTATGAGTTCATCTGGAACGAATACTGCGACTGGTACTTAGAGTTCACTAAAGCTATCTTAAAGTCAGATACAGCTACCGATGCTCAAAAGAATGCTACAGCTTACACTTTAGTTGAAGTTCTAGAAGCTGTAATGAGATTAGCTCACCCTGTAATGCCATTCTTAACTGAGACTATCTGGCAGCAGACCGCTCCTATGGTTGGCAAGTTAAATCAGGATAAGACCATCATCAACGCACCTTATCCTGTCGTTTCAGACTTTGATGCAGATGAAGATGCTGAAAAAGACATCACCTTCATCAAGGACTTTGCTACAACAGTTCGTAACTTACGTGCTGAAATGAAGGTTGCTCCTTCTGTCACCTTAGCTCCAATGATGCGTGGCGCATCAGATGCTGAGAAGGCATGCGCAGAAGCTAACTTCATCTTCATGAAAGACTTAGCTAATATTGCTCCAGTAAAATTCGTAGGTCAGAACGACGAATTACCTCCTTGTGTTGCAAAACCTATGGGCAATGCAGAAATTCTGTTTGCTATGACTGATGTGGTTAACAAGGATGAAGAGATCAAACGTCTAAAGGGCATGATCGCTAAACTTGAAGGCAACATCAAGTCTGGTGAGAGCAAGTTATCTAACGAGGCTTTCGTATCTAAGGCTCCAGCTAAGATCATTGAAGGTGCTAAGGCTCAGTTAGAGCTTAACAAGACTCAGTTAGCTAAAGTACAAGCTCAGCTAAAAGAAATGGAAAATCTCTAATTTTTTGATTAGAATTTAGGTAGAGCCTCAGTGACCTCTAAGGTTTCTGAGGCTTTTGTTTATATATAAACAAAACCATAAAGCCGAGATTTTGATGAAAAAACTGCTCTCTACCCTGCTTTTATCTTTTCTCTTAATGTTTTCAGTATCCTCTGTTGCTGAAACTGATAACTATCTGTGCTCACGCTATAACAAGCTTAAGATTAAGAATGTCGAGAAGGTCCTAGCTGTAGGTATCAGACGAGTTTATACCTCATCCGTATCTGTCTATGTCTTAGGTTATGGCACTCCTATCAAAGTAAGTCTAAACCGTATTAAGTTAGGCTCAGATGAAGTATCAAAAAGACGTGTTTTAAAATGCGGAAACGAGATTGTCGGACAAATTAGAGTTTATGATCTGTCGAATCTTGGGGTGAAAGTGGGTGAGTTTGTAATTGAAAGTGGAGACAAGAAAATCTCCACCTATATTGAAATTAACTAGACTTTTATTAAAACTTGGTTAATAAAACTAGAGAGTCTTCTAAACCTTAGCTAATGCAGCATCAAGATCTGCGATGATATCCTCAAGATCTTCAAGACCTACAGACAGACGTACTAAGCCTGGAGTAATACCACACTCAATTAACTGAGCATCAGATAACTGTCTGTGGGTTGAGGTAGCTGGATGTAACAGACAGGTTCTAATATCTGCTACGTGCACTTCAGGAGAAGACATTACCACGCTGTCAATAAACTTCGCACCAGCTTCTCTACCACCTTTAATTACAAGTGATAAAACGCCTGAGCATAAGCCATCCTTTAAGTACTTCTGACCTAACTTGTAATCTGGATTTGACTCAAGTCCTGGGTAAATTACCTTTTCAATCTTAGGATGAGACTCTAAGTGCTTAGCAACTGCTAAAGCATTTTGAGAGTGCTTTACAATTCTCAAAGGTAAAGTTTCAATACCTAAGTTCAGGTAGAATGCTCCCTGAGCTGTCTGACAGCAACCTAAATCACGCATGATCTGCACTCTTGCTTTGACAATGAATGCAGCCTTGCCAAAGGTCTTGGTATAAATTAGGCCGTGGTATGAATCATCAGGAGTTGTAAACTCAGGGAATTTACCAGATGCTGCCCAATCAAAATTACCACTGTCAACAACACAACCGCCTACCTGTACAGCGTGACCGTCTAAGTATTTAGTAGTAGAGTGAACTACGATATCAGCGCCGAACTCAAATGGCTTGCATAAGCATGGTGTTGCAAAAGTGTTATCGACGATAAGAGGTAGATGATGCTTGTGAGCAAGCTTTGCAAATCTTTCAATATCAAAGATGGTTAAAGCAGGATTTGCAATGGTCTCACCAAAAACAGCTTTGGTGTTTTCCTGAATCTTAGCTTCGATTTCTTCATCTGACTCTGACTGTTCAAAGAAGGTTACGTCAATACCCATTCTCTTGAAGGTAACAGCCATCAGATTGAAGGTACCACCATACACGGTTGAACTGCACAGGATGTGATCACCAGCTTTGGCGATAGTAAGCACAGCAGTTAAGGTTGCAGCCTGACCTGATGAGGTTAGCATTGCACCTACGCCGCCTTCTAGAGCTGCTATCTTTTCTTCAACATGACCGCAAGTTGGGTTGCCAAGTCTTGTATAGAAATAGTCAGCAGTCTTTAAATCAAAAAGATCTGCAATAGCTTTGGTGCTATCAAAACGGAAGGTTGTGCTTTGCACAATTGGCATCACACGAGGACCTGCATTTTTAGGGGTATAGCCTGCGTGCAAGCATTTAGAAGAGTCTTTCACTTGTGTCTCCTTAAAGTACTCAAATGGCTTAAAAGCCAGGTATTATCTTACCTTTAAGGTTTAAATACTTACTTCCTTTGGTAATGGGAAGCTTTTTTCTTTTAAATCGCAGCCAAATTCTTCAACATTGACTGCTCCATGGGCACATAAAAACTCAACAATTTCAGACACTACATATTCAGGAGCTGAGGCGCCAGCACTGATACCTACAGATGAGACATTCTCAAACCATTTAAGATCGATCATAGAACTGTCATCAATCAGGTAAGCATTAGTACCTTCACTAATAGCTACTTCCTTTAGTCTGTTTGAATTTGATGAATTAGAACTGCCTGCAATTAACACGAGATCACAGACTTTTGCTAAGTCACGCACCGCGTTCTGTCGAACCTGAGTTGCTCTACAGGTATCGTCAGCCTTTGGGCCGATTATTTTTGGATACTTTTTCTTTAAAGCCTCAACTACATGACGAGTCTCATCTACGCTTAATGTAGTCTGAGTTGCAAAGAATGCATTGTCTCCGTCAATATTTAAAGCTTCAATATCTTGAATTGAATTTACTACATGAACCTTATCAGGTGAACCTGTATATTGTCCTATAGTACCTACAACTTCCTGATGTCCCTTGTGACCGATAACTACCACATCCTGATTGTTGTTGCCTGCTCTGTTCATTTTTTTATGAATAGCAGTCACAACAGGACAGGTAGCATCGATTACTTTAACACCTAAAGCTTTAGCTTCATTTTCAGTCTTAATGCCAACTCCGTGTGCCGAGAAAATTAACACACATCCTTGAGGTACTTCTGAAAGTGTTTCAACAAAGTGGGCGCCTGCCTTTCTTAAATCATCCACAACATGCTTGTTGTGAACTACTTCATGCAATACCCAAACTTTGTTTTGACCATACAGCTCTATAGCTTTTTGCACGACACTGATGGCGCGCTCAACACCTGCACACATGCCTCTTGATTTGGCAATTTTTAACTGAAATGACATTCCTATTTACTCTCTTTATTATCTTTACTATCTTTACCAAAGAAACCGATGATAATGAGTAAACCGGCTCCGCAGCATACAGCAATATCAGCCACATTAAATGCTGGGTAGTAATAGGAGAATGAGTCAGTCTTAATGTAGAACAAAAGAAAATCTACTACATATGACAAACAAACTCTGTCGATAAGGTTGCCCAAAGCGCCACCAATAACCAGAGAAATCGCAAGACAAGTCCACTTTTTCTCTTTACTAGTACGCAATAGAGCAATGAATAGTGCAATGCTGATGGCAACAGCTATCAGCATAAAGAAATACCTTTGCCAACCGCCGCTTGAAGCTAGAAAACTAAAAGCAGCTCCTTCATTATGAACATGAATAATGTCAAAGAATGGCGCTACCCTGTAGCCTATAGAGTTTACAGGGATAGTGCTAACAATCAGGTATTTTGTAAGTTGATCTAAGACAACTACAAGCAAGCTCCATAACAGGAACTTGCTTCCATTGTTTTTTATTGCAAATGACATGATGTATCTTTATGCAAAATGTCTGATTTCACCAGTTGACTTAACATTCTGAACGCAACGCTTGCATAAGCCAGGGAACTCTGGATCTGCATCAACGCTTTCTTCATAATGCCAGCAACGCTCGCACTTCTTAGCCTTTGATTTCTCAACAGAGAAAGCACAATCTAAAACTTCTGACTTGAAGGCATCAGCAGGTGCTTCTTCATCAGTTACAATTGCCTTAGAAGTGATCAGAACGAAGCATAACTCAGATTCAATCTTCTTTAAGTCTTCTAATAACTGACCCTTTGCATAAATCTTAAGCTCAGCTTCTAGTGAACCACCAATTACGCCGTTGTTACGTGCAGTTTCGATTGCCTTGTTAGCTTCATTTCTGAAGTTTAACATTCTAGCCCAGTACTCTGAATTGAACTCTGAAGACTCATCAATCTCATGTAAATCGTCATACCAGGTTGAGGTGAATACGAATTCATCTCTCTTACCAGGCATTGCTTCCCAAGCTTCCTGAGCAGTAAATGACAGGATAGGAGCGATCCAGCGGATTAGAGATTCAGCAATTACGTATAAAGCGCTCTGACATGAACGACGAGCAGCACTGTCAGCCTTAGCTGTGTACTGACGATCCTTGATAATATCTAAGTAGAATGAACCTAACTCAATTGAACAGAAGTTCATTAGGATCTGAACTACCTTGTGGAAGTCATACTCTTCGTAGCACTTTAATAATTCTTTCTGAGTCTTAGAGGTAAGTGATACTGCCCACTTATCTAACTCAACCATATCATTAAATGCAACCTTATCAGTCTCAGGGTTGAAGCCGTTTAAGTTTGCAAGTAAGAATCTTACAGTGTTACGTACACGACGATAAGCATCTGAAGAACGCTTAAAGATTTCGTGTGATACAGCCATATCACCGGTGTAGTCATTTGATGCAATCCATAGACGTAGAACATCAGCACCTAACTTGTCGATGATCTCCTGTGGAGCAATAACGTTACCTAATGACTTAGACATCTTGCGACCCTGACCATCAACGGTAAAGCCGTGGGTTAGAACCTGCTTGTATGGAGCCTT
>ERZ808245.857-NODE-857-length-13602-cov-2.857681_pt1 | contig 13602 bp, 15 predicted proteins | sample MGYA00521243_ERZ808245 | MGnify/ENA primary metagenome ERZ808245 (study PRJEB31516, sample SAMN03275576) | gut metagenome | biome: mammalia-associated habitat; material: feces | host: Papio cynocephalus | place: Kenya | collected 2012-07-07 ... | reverse complement strand
ACACGGCGGGTTTCGATATGTTCAGTTCGGCGGCGAGCGCGCGCACCGTGTGCGGTTCCGGCGTCAGATAGACGCACAGCAAAATCGCCGTCTGGCGCACTGTCAGATCCGTTTCGATGTCGGATTCTTCGCCGGCGCGGCGCACGATTTCCGCCGTCGTTTCCCGCAACAGTTCCAATCCCGTAAAGCAGTCCAGATTCATCTTCATTTCCCCGCGACGGTCATGCCGAACAGGCGCACGGTCGGCGCGTCAAAGGCGCGGCGTCCGTCCAAATCGTTCGCCGCCGCCATGTTTTTAAACATGGTTTTCAGATTTCCCGCGATCGTGATTTCGGCGACGGGGACGGTGATTTCGCCGTTTTCAATCAGGAAACCCGCCGCCCCGCGGCTGTATTCGCCCGTGATCATGTCAATGCCCTGACCGAACAGTTGCGTCAGGTACAGTCCGCGTTTGATGTCGGCGCACAGTTCGCGCGGCGTCGCCTTTCCCCCCGCCAAAGTCAAATTCGACGCCGACGGGCGCGGATTGGATCCCAGCCCGCGCGCGGCGTGTCCGTTCGATTTCAGCCCCAGCTTTCGCGCCGAACGCAAATCCAGCAGCCACGACGTCAGAACGCCTTTGTCCACCAGAGCCAGCGGCGCGCAAGGCAATCCTTCGGCGTCGCAGGGGCGCGACGCCGCGCCGCGCTTTTTCAGCGGATTTTCCAACACGCTTAAATCCGGCGGGAAAATTTCCGCGCCGAGGGAATCTTTTAAAAACGACGTGCCGCGCGCGATTCCCGCTCCGTTGACCGCGCCCGCCAGCGTGCCGAGCAATCCGCGCGCCAGACGGGGTTCCAGCACGACGTCCATCGTTCGGGATTCGATCTTTCGCGGATTTAAACGTCTGACCGCGCGTTCGCCCGCGTTTTTGCCGATTTTCGCGCCGTCTTCCAAATCGGAAAAATAAACGGCGGAAGAATAATCGTAATCGGCTTCCTTGTCTCCGTTTTCGTTTTCGGCGATGACGGAAACGGACGCCGACGCGGCGGAACGGTCGAATTCGCGGTGAAATCCCGTCGTCGACGCCATTAAAACATGCGATTTTTCAATTCCAGCGCCCGCGCCGTCCGATTGTTTGACGCCGGGGACGGACAGGGCGGCGTCTTCGGCGGTCAGAGCCAGTTCCAGCAGATCCGCCGTGGAACGGTCAATCGCGTCGTACAAATCCAAATCAACCGAAGTTCCGGTTTGCTCTTCCGCCTCCGCCAGTCCGCAATACGGATCTTCGGGAACGGCTTTCGCCATTTCGACGGCGCGTTCCGCCAATTCGGTCAAAGCGGCTTTGTCCAAAACGCCGGACGACACGACGGCTGGGCGTTTTCCGCAAAAAACGCGCAGGTCGACGGCGGCGGTGCGCGCGTATTCCAGATTTTCGGTTTTCCCCGCGCGGCATTCGGCGGAAACGGACAAGCTGTCCGCGCCGAACGATTCGGCGGCGTCCGCGCCCGATTTGCGGGCGTGTTCGATTAGAAATCCGACGGCATCGGACAATCGGAGCGTTTCAGTCATGGATCAGAACCTTTTTTCGTTGACGGGCAGAAAGACGGTTTGTTCGAACACGGCGCTTTGTTTCGGCAAAATCAAAATCCGCCCGTTCGCTTTGGCGGATCGAATGTCGAAGCCCGCCAGAACGTAATCGTTTTGACGGGAAACGACCAGCGCGAAAGTTTCGCCGCCGATTTGCGCGACGTGCCTGCCGGCGATCTTCGCCGCCGCGATGCCGCCGTAAAACGCGGTGACGATCATGGTCAGGATAAACGCCGCCGTCGTGAACATGTGCGCCAGCGAACTTTTTCCCGCTTTGAAATGAACGGACAGGACGCCCGCGTACAAAAACAGGATATACAGGCTTTCAATCAAAAAATCGCCCGTTTTCAGCGTGTTCACCGCGACGGCGCAAAAATACGCGGTGACGCCCAGCGTCGCCATCAGCGAAAAGAAATAGCTGATTTTCTGCGAACGGCTGAGGACGGCTTTGACGCCGTCGTCGGAATCGGCGTTCACGGTTTTTTGCAAAACCAGACCGGACAGCAGGGCGAAAAACAGCAGACAGCAGACGACGGAAAACAGCGTTTTCGGAAATTCCATCAAAAACAGCGGCACGCGGCATTCGATGAACCGTCCCGCCGTTCCCGCGACCGCCAGCAGGCACGACAGGCAGACGCCGAACGCGAAAATCAGCAAACAGCGCGCCGCGAACGAAATTTGCGGCGTTTCCTTTTCCTTGTCGTCCGAAAGGGTGTTTTTTCTGTCGTTGAACAAAGCCATGGGAATATCCTGCGAAACGGGGTGAAAACAAAGCTTTCCGCTTTGTTCAGATTACAACAAAAAAGGTTTCGCGTCCGTTAAATTTAAGTTACAGCCGCCTCTAACCGTTTGTTTTGTTGAAAAAAAGACAAACGGATAGCTTTTGACTCGGTGCGCGAAAAATGGGATAATCAAAGAAACGGACGGGAGGGCGCACAATGGTTGACACGATCGGAACGGACGACGCCGTGTCCTTGTCGGCGGAGGAGCTGAACAGACTGTTCAACATCGGCATCGCTTTGTCGGGCGAACAGGATATGGACGTGCTGCTGGAAAACATTCTGACGGCGGCGAAAGAGTTTTGCAACGCTGAAGGCGGCACGCTGTACCTGACCGACAACGAAAAAAATCTGCTGGTCTTTTCCATTTTGCAAAACGACAAACTGGGAACGAAAATGGGCGGCACGTCGGAAAAAAAAGAAATTCCGTTCCCGCCCCTGTATCTGTACGACCCCGAAACGGGCGAACCGAACTATTCCAACATTTCGACCTACGCCGCTTTGACCGAAGAGGTCGTCAACGTCCCCGACGCCTATGATTCGACGCAATTCGACTTTTCGGGAACGCACAAGTTCGATAAAAAGTCGGGCTACCGGTCGAAATCGTTTCTGACCGTGCCGCTGAAAACCAGAACGGGGCAGGTCGTCGCCGTGCTGCAGCTGATCAACGCGCGCGCGCCGTCGGGGGAAACGATCCCGTTTTCGAAATCCGTTCAAAAACTGGTCGAGGCGCTGGCGTCGAACGCCGCCGTCGCGATTGACAACCAGCTGTTGATGACGTCGCAGAAAAACGTGCTGGAAGCGTTTTTGGAGGTCATCGCCCGCGCGATCGACGACAAATCGCCCTATACGGGGGCGCATTGCCAGCGCGTTCCCGTCATCGCGCGCATGATGGCGATGGCGGCGGTGATGGCTCAGGACGGAATTTTCAAGGATTTCGAACTGTCGGAAAACGAATGGTACGCTTTTCATCTGGCGTCGTGGCTGCACGACTGCGGCAAGGTCACGACGCCCGAATACGTTTTGGACAAGGCGACGAAGCTGGAAACCGTGAACAACCGCATTCACGAAATCCGCGCTCGTTTCGAAATTCTGCGCCGCGACGCGCACATCGAATATTTGAAAAAACGTCTGGCGGGAACGCAGCCGCAGGACGTCCTGGTCGCCGAATTCAACGCCCGCGTCAAACGGTTGGAGGACGACTTCGCTTTTCTGGCGAAATCGAACGTCGGCGCTCAGCCGCTGACGGACGACGACGTCGCGCGCGTCAAGGAAATCGCCAAACGGACGTATCACCGCTATTTCGATAAAACGCTGGGGCTGTCCTGGGACGAACGCGAGCGCATGAAAGACAATCCGCCGCCCGCGACAAATCCCGCCGAACCGTTGCTGGAAGACCGCCCCGACCACATTTTCGGCGGATACAACCGCGGAGAGATCCACAACCTGACCATCGCGCGCGGAACGCTGACGCCCGAGGAAGCCAAAAGAATCAACAGCCACATCGATATGACGATCGAAATGCTGAAAGCCATTCCGTTCCCGCCGCACATCAAAAACGTCGTCGAATACGCGGGCGGGCATCACGAACACATGGACGGAACGGGATTCCCGAATCATTTGAAACGGTCGCAAATGTCTTTGCCCGCGCGCATTCTGGGAATCGCCGACGTGTTTGAAGCGCTGTCGTCCAGCGACCGCCCGTACAAAAAGCCGAAAAAACTGTCCGAGATCGTCGGCATCATGGCGGATATGGCAAAGGGCGGACACATCGACCCCGATCTGTTCAATTTGTTCTTGACTTCGGGCGTTTATCGGGAATATGCCGAACAGTACATGAAAAAAAGCCAGCTTGACGACGTCGATGTTCAAAACTTTTTGGTGCCGGCGGAAGCGCTGAAAGGGGAATGAATGCAGATTCGATTGTTTGTCGACGCGCCGCTGAACATCGGCGCCACCGTTTTTTTGAATGAAAATCAAATCCACTATCTGCGCAACGTCCTGCGCGCCAAAACGGGGGCGGAGCTGTTCGTTTTCAACGGCAGGGACGGCGAATTTTCAGCCGTTCTGTCCGCTTTGGACAAGAAAGCGGCGCAAATTCAAATCTGCCGCCGGTTGCGCGGACAGCCCGAAAAGCGCGACGTGCGGCTGTATTTTTCGCCGTTGAAGCGGGATTGCACTGAACTGGTCGTCGAAAAGGCGACCGAACTGGGCGCGACGCAAATCGTTCCCGTCATTACGCAATACACGGCGATGCCGCGCGTGAACGCCGACCGTTTGCGCGCCGTAGCGCTGGAAGCGTGCGAACAGTGCCGCAGACTGGACGTGCCGGAAATCCTCGCCCCCGTTTCTTTGGCTGAATTGCTGGCGGCGCAGGACGAAACGAAGCCCGCGCTGTTTCATTTGGACGAAACGGGACGGGGAAAGCGCGCCGCCGATTTGTTCGCGGGACTGGAATCCGCCGCGTTCCTGACGGGACCGGAGGGCGGATTTTCCGATGCGGAACGGGCGATGATCGCCAAAACGCCCAATACGGCGGGGCTGGATTTGGGGGAACGGATTTTACGCGCCGAAACGGCTTCGATCGCCGCTTTGGCTTTGTTTATGTGCCGGTAAAGGAATGAAATCATGAAACACGAATGCCATTGTCACGATTCCCGCGAGCACGGGGAATGCGAATGCGGACATCATCACGACCATTGCGGTTGCGGTCATGACCGCTGCGGCGAAAACGACTACGCCGCCGTGAACGCGATGTTCGGTCTGGACGATTCCGTCCCCGAAGACGCGCTGACCCTGTTGCAGACGGAAATGAACGAATGCGACGATTTGGCGGAACTGCTGGGCGTCGGCAGAAATCCGGACGTCGACGGTTTGCTGGAGGACGCGATCGCCGACTTGTCGCCCAAAAAGAAAAAGACGCTGATGAATCTGGCGATTATCCTGCACGACTATCTGCCGGACGAATAACCGTCAAACGAGGCGGACGTCCGCTTTTTCGATTTTCAGCAGGGCGGTTTTCAGGTGAAGACCGCCCGCGTAGCCCGTCAACCGACCGTTCGCGCCTAAAACGCGGTGGCACGGAATGACGATCGAAACCGGATTGTGTCCGACCGCGCCGCCGACCGCCTGCGCCGACATGCGTCCGCCCGTTTCGGATTCGATGCGCCGCGCGATCGCGCCGTAGGTCGTCGTTTCGCCGTAGGGGATTTCGCGCAGAATCGCCCACACCCATTGCCGGAAAGCGTTGCCCGCCGGTTTTAACGGCAGTTCGTCCGGCGTCGTTCTTTGTCCCGCGAAGTAACGGTCGAGCCAGTCCTTTGTTTTTAAAAACACGGGCAGGGCGTCGTTTTCAACGGCGGCGTCCGCGGTTTTGTCGGGCGTTTGCCCCGTTATCCACAATCCGGTCAGGTTTTCGCCGTCGCTGGTCAGCAGAAGATCCCCGACGGGCGATGACAGAACGGTTTTAAAGTATGTTGTCACAGACTGCTCCACAGGTTGAACGTCGCGTAGCTGCCGAACGGGCGGCATTTTTCTTTTAACGCTTTGATTTCTTTGGCGGATAAAGGATCCAGCGCTTTTTTTACGCCGTAATCCGAATCCAAAAAGGCGTCGGGGGCGCGCATCGTCCGAATCGCCAGATAGTTTGCCGTCCACGGTCCGACCCCCGGCAGGGCGAGCAGTTTCGGGATTTCCGTTTCGGCGTCGGCTGTCGGGGAAAGGTTGATCGCGCGTTCCAGCACCCCTTTCGCCATCGCGGCGATCGCTTTTGCGCGCGTCGGCGCGACGCCCAGACCGATCAGGCTCTGTTCCGGCAGAGCGGCGGTTTTTTCGGAGGAGGGGAACGCGAAGCCCGATTCGACCGGTTCGCCGAACGCGCCGATAAAACGCGCCGTCAGCGTTTGCGCGGCTTTGACCGTGATTTGCTGTCCCAAAACGGTTCTGACGGCGGTTTCAAAGGCGTCGAAACAGCCGACGGAACGCGTTCCGGCGACGCAGGCGCCGTCCCTGACGCCGTTTAAAAAGCTCAATTTGTCGAAAACGGCGTCGGGATCGTTGTCCAAATCGAACATCAGGCGCAAACGGTTCAAAACGTCGGGCAAAACGGGGGACAGGCTTTCGGTCGCCGAAACCCGCAAAGCGTTTCGCGCCGAATCGTTTTCAACCCGAATCCGCCCCCGCGCGCCGCCGATCGTGACGGTGCGGGCGTAGACGCCGTTTTCGACCGTTTCGATGTTCGGCAAAGCGCGCGACGCCAGAAAACGCAAAACGCGATCCCATTGATACGGCGGGCGGTAGGGCAGTTCGGTCGATGACATGAAAAATCTCCTTTCCGAAAAAATAGCCCGTTTGCCCGCCGTTTTCAAGCAAAGCCGGATTACTTGTCGATCTGGCTTTCGGTGAACGGGTCGGCGCGGTGACCGACCAGACGGATTCGCGCGTAATCCCGTTCAAATTCCGCGTTTTGCTCCGCCGTCAGGCGGACGTCCGTGTTCCGCGTCAGTTCGATCAGGTGTTTCGGATTTGTCGTCCCCGGAATCGGAACGATGTTTTCCGCCCGGGACAATAACCAGATCAGAGCGAACTGCGCGGGCGTCACGTCCAGCCTGTCCGCCCATTTCCTTGTCAAATCGAAGATTTGCATATTGTGCGGCAAAGCTTCGGGCGCGAACATCGGCAGCGTCGCGCGTCGTTCGTTGTAAAACAGGCTATTCGCCGTAACCGCCCCCGTCAGCAAAGCGCGCCCCAGCGGGCAGTACGGGACGAAACCGACGCCCAGTTCGCGCAACGTCGGAAATATTTTCGTTTCCGGTTCGCGCCAGATCAGCGAATATTCGCTTTGAACGGCTGAAACGGGGCAAACCGCGTGCGCCGCGCGGATCGATTTCGCGCCGGCTTCGGACAGTCCCCAACGCAGGACTTTTCCTTCCGCCATTAAATCTTTGACCGTTCCGGCGACGTCCTCCATCGGGACGTTCGGGTCGACGCGGTGCTGATACAGCAAATCGATATGGTCGGTGCGCAGACGTTTCAGCGATCCTTCGACCGCGCGGCGGATATGGTCGGGGCGGCTGTTCAGCGCGGTCGGTCGCCCCTCTTCGACGCCGAAACCGAATTTCGTCGCGATTTCGACTTGGTAGCGGAACGGTTCCAACGCTTCGCCGACCCATGTTTCGCTGGTGTGCGGACCGTAGACCTCCGCCGTGTCGAAAAACGTCACGCCGCGGTCGAAAGCCAGACGAATCAGGGAAATCATCTCGTCCTTGTCGTATTTTCCGCCGTAGTATCGACCATCGGCAGACAGCCCAGTCCGATTGCCGACACGTTCAATCCGCCCAAATTCCGCTTTTCAATTCCCCGGTTTTTCTTCAAGACCGCATGCCTTGCGGCGGTCCCGACGCCGGTCAGAACAACCGCCGCCAGCGCGCCCGTTTTCAAAAAATCCCGTCTGTTCATAGTTGATTCTCCCTTATTTCAAAAGATCGATTTTTGCCGTGAAACCGCCGCGCTTTTCCGCCAGCAGATTCAGTCCGCTTTCGACGTCGCCCAAATGGATCAGGTCGGCGTCGACCGAACGCCCGTGATCGCGGTAAAAGATTCCCAGATTTCCCCACGGGGCGTAGACGAACATCTTTCCCGCCGCGGCGATCATGCCGCGCGGCGCGTCGGTCAAAGACACGGGGCGCGGAAATTCGGCGATCTTTTCCTGTCCGGCGAAGTCCGTAAATTCGAACGTCGCGGGCAGCATCGCCAAAAACTGACGCGCCGCCGGATTGTCCGTCATTGAAACGACGGCGGCTTGTCCGTCGAATACCAGTTTGATTTTCATGGCGTTTTCCTTTTGTTGCGCCGCGCAGGGGGCGGCAAAGCATAAAAACAAAATCAAAGTCGAAAAACGTTTCATTTTTTTATCCGTAAATCGTCCCTCATTGATTGAATTTTGGTTGACGGGCGGGGCAAAGTCCAATACCGTTTTTTTATGGGGCTATAAATAAAATTTATGGCGGAGGGGCGATGGAACTGACGCAGTTAAGGTATTTCAAGGCGGTCGCGGAAAACGGTTCGATGTCGCGCGCGGCGGAAAACTTGCGCGTTTCGCAACCGGCGTTGAGCGCGTCCGTGAAAAAACTGGAAAACGAACTAGGCGTCTGTCTGTTTGAACGCGCCAAAAACAAAATCGTTTTGAATGAAAACGGACGCAAAGCGCTGGCGTTCGCCGTGAAAATACTGGCGACCGCGGACGAGATGCGCGGGGATTTTTTGAAAAACGCGGTGTTGAAACTGGGGTTTTGCGATCCCGGACCGATGCGGTACGCCGTCCCCCTGTTTCAAAAGGCGAATCCCGACGCCGCCGTGACGTCCGAAATTTTTTTTAACGAACGGGAAATTGAAAACATGTTGTCGTCGCGCCGGTACGACGCCGTCGTTTCCCTGCGCCGTCCCGACGGCGCGGCGTTCGAAACCGTGCCGTTTGCAAACGAGGAACTGATGCTGTCCGTCGACGAACGCCACCCGCTGGCGGGCGCGCAAAGCGTTCGCTTGTCGGACGCGCCGCGCGTAAAGCTGGCGGTTTATTGCGGACAAGGGGCTTTCGTCGACCGGACGAAAGCTTTTCTGGATACGTTAAAGGACAGGCACGACATTCGAATTTTTGACGATTATTTTGTTTTCCGCCAGCTGTTGGACGGCGGGGATTCGGCGACGCTGACGACGAAACTGGTGCGTCTGTACCGTGACGACGGCGAAAACCGCAAAATAATTCCGTTGACGGACGACGGCGTGCGCGCGACCTATTGGCTGTCGTATTTGGCTGAAAACGGTCGGAAAGCGAAGCTTCTGGCGGATTGGGCGCAGACTGTTCGATAAAAAAGAGGGGAGGCGTCAAACCTCCCCAAGGTTGTTTTGGGAAAATGAAATGAAAAAGTTTCAGCGGTCGCGGTTGGATTTCAGCAAAGCGGTCGCTTGGAATCCGATTTCGCGTTTGGGTTTGTCGGGGACGGCGGCGGGTTCGTTTCCACGACCGAATCCAACGGCGGTTTCCTTGCCCGACGGACCGTTTTTGATCGTTTCATTTTCGCGTCCGAAGCCGATCGCGCGGCGCAACCCCATCTGTTCCAGCAAAATGTCTTCTTTGGATCGGGTGATCGTTTCGTTTTCGCGTCCGAAACCGATCGCGCGGCGACCCTCGCCCGACTGCGCCGCCGTCGCGCCGCTGGGCAGCATGTCGCATTTGTCCGATTTTTCGCAAAATTCAGCCAAAGATTTAACCATCGGAATCCCCCGTGCTTGTAACTTTTCGACAAAAATACTTGCTTTTGTCGTTTTTGTCAACTAAAAATCAGGCGGAAAGGATAAAAAAAATGCGAATTGTTGCGGGAAAGCTCAGAGGAAAGAATTTGGTCGCGCCGGACGGGAAAACGACGCGTCCGACGTCCGACCGCGCGCGCGAATCCGTGTTCAACGTGCTGGATTCCAAATTGCGCGGGGGCGGCGTTTCGTGGGATTCGCTGACGGTCGCCGACGTGTTCGCGGGGACGGGCGCGCTGGGGGCGGAGGCCTTGTCCCGCGGCGCGTCGGAACTGTTCGCGTGGGAACGGGACGCCGCCGCCGTCAAGTGTTTCAAACAAAATCTGGCGGCGTTTGAAAAAATCGGGGCGAAAGTGACGCTGTATCCGGACGCGCTGACGCTCGTTCCGGCGCGTTCGCCCGTCGGATTGCTGTTTATGGATCCCCCTTACGAACGGGGATTGGTCGCGCCCGCGCTGGCGGCTTTGCGCGCGGGGGGCTGGATAGACGGGAACACGCGTTGCGTCGTTGAAATCGCGAACGGGGAAAAGGACGTTTTGCCGCCCGAATTTGAAATCGTCGACGCGCGCGTGTACGGCAAAGCGCGGGTGTTGTTCGCGCGGCTGAACGGCTGACAAACGAAAACCGCCGCGAAACGACCGCGGCGGTTTGCCGGTGAACGCGTCACAGCGAAAAACCGTTTCCCGTTTCCGCCGCCAATCCCGTCGCGCCGGCGTCGTATTTGATCTTTTGCGTGGGCTTGTTCGTGATTTTCTGGCTTGTTTTCATGCCCTTCGACAGGGTGTCGCCGCCCAAAACCGCTCTGGAAGCCGCCGCGGCGGATCCCTTGTCCGTGTTCAGTCCCGTCGCGCCCGCGGCGTATTTCATCGTGTGCGTGGGTTTGCCCGTGACTTTCTGCCCCGCCGAATACGCTTTGCCGAGCGTGTCCGTGCCCAGCGTCGCGCCCTTGTAATTTTCGCCTTTCAGACCCGTCGACCCTTTGGCGTATTTCATCATGTGCGTGGGTTTGCCCGTGACTTTCTGTCCCGCCGAATACGCTTTGCCGATGGTGTCCGTGCCCAGCGTCGCGCCCTTGTAATTTTCGCCTTTCAGTCCCGTCGCGCCGCTTTTGTTGTATTTCATGGTGTACGTGGGCTTGCCGGTGACTTTTTGTCCCGCGGAATAGGCGTTTTTAATGGTGTCGCCGTAATCGGGCGTCTTGCTCGCCGCGAACTCGATCGCGCCGGCGGACGCGGGCAGTAAAACAACCGAAGCCATTAAAGCGGAAAAAGCGAACCTGAACATGGCGACCTCCTTTTTAAAACTTTGTCCTATTTTAAAAGAAACGCCGTGAAAAGAAAAGAGGGCAAATCGCGAAAAAGGCGGAACCCGTCGATTCCGCCTTTTTCGAAAAATCAACCGTTATTGCGAAACGCAACAGCAGCCGTCGGACGAACGGGTCGATCCCGACGGGCAGGTGGCGACCGCCACTTTGACGCATTTGCCGCCGCTGAGCGCGTAGCCCGATTTGCAGGTCGAACACGACGAGGACGACGTGCAGTACGCGCAGTTGTCGGGGCATTTAATCACGCATTTTCCGTTTTGCAGCGTGTATCCCGACGCGCAAACCGTGCAGGTCGTGGAGGACGAGCAGGACGTGCAGTTGTCGGGGCATTGCAGAACGCATTTTCCGCCGCTGAGCGTGTATCCCGCCGCGCAAGCCGTGCAGGTCGTGGACGACGAACAGGACGTGCAGTTCGCGGGGCATGTGACCTCTTCGACGCATTCGCCGCCGGACAATGTGTAACCGCTGTTGCACGCCGTGCATTTTCCGGAAACGTTGCAGGTCGTGCAGTTGTCGGGGCAGGCAAGGGAAATCATGCAAAAATAACAGGAACCCGATCCGCTGCTACAGGTGCCGTCGCATGATTTCTGACAACTCGCCAGCGTCGTGTATTTGCAGTTCAATTCGTCACTGCAATCGGGCTGCCAGCCGACGCACATGCTTTCGTCCGCGTAAGGACAGACTTCGCAGAGTTTTTTATAGGACGTCTGAATGTTCGACACCGCCGCGTACGCGTTTGACGCCGCGAACAAAACGGCAATGCACAAAGCCGTAAAAAGTTTTTTCATATTCAATCCTCCTTGGTTTGAAGAAAAATCCGATTCCATTATTGCGGTTTTTTGCCGTAACCGCAATAGGCGGGTTTTTCATACACGCGGATTTTTCGCGCGTTTTCAAAAACCAGACGCGCCCGTTTGAACGCCACCGTTCCCGACGAATCGGGCAAAACACCGTGCTTGGTCTGGTATGTGCGCACGTCCGCCAGACTCATTGTCTGACCGTTTTTAAACGTCACGTTCCACCCGTAGGGGCTGTATCCCGTTTTGATCGAAATCACGGCGGCGTCCGTCCGCCGTTCCCCGTCGGATTCGGCAAAGGAAAAAACGCCGGATTCGGGGGCGGATTCTTGCGGCAAAGCGAAAGTCACGGGCTCGTTCGATGTTTTGGAAGCCTGATTTTGTTCCGTTCCCGACCGTTTCGCGGGCGGCAGGTCGGGAATGACCAGTTTGTTCAGGCGGGTGAACAGCAACTGCGCGCCGTTCGGTCCGATCAGCATGCCGGACGCCCCTTCCAGTTCGATGGTGGAATTTTCCTGTCCCGCCAGACCGACCGCCTTGACGCCGCACAGCGCCAGCGCGGTTTGACCGTTCGGCACGGTCAGCGACAGATCGTTGACGAATGTTTCGGCCGATCCGTCGGGGTTGACGAACGCGCCCTGACAAAACACGTCGTCGGACAGCGGAATTTCCGCGCCGGTTTGATCGATCAGCGGCGTGACGGAAAATTCGCTGACCAGCAGATACCATTCCGACAAACGGTCGAACGCGTGCGCCGAATTGTTTAAAACGACCGTGTCCGCGCCGTCTTTGCCGACGAAAGACGCCGCGATCGCGCCGTCAAACGAAAACGCGCCCGTCGGGGGCAGCATGTCGTTTTCGGCGGACGGTTCGTCCGATTCCTCTTGCGTTTCCTCGGCGACGATTTCGGCGGTTTCTTCGGGCGTTTCCCGCGCCGCGACCGTTTCAGCCGCCAGCGCGTCGATCGCGGCGGTGTTTTCGGAAACGGTTTCTGTTTCGGCAGAGCCGGCGGTGGTGTTCTCTTCGACGGTTTGCGTTTGCGCCGTTTCTGAAACGGCGTCAGCCGGCGTTTCCAATTCCGCCGCCGTCACCGCTGGTTCTTCGGCTGCCGTTTCCGGCGTTTCGGGTTCGGGAGCGGGCGCGGATTCCGGCTTGGCTTCGGCGGTCGCCGGCGTTTCCTCTTCCGCCGCCGCGGTCGTTTCGGGGGCGGGGGCTTCCGCCGCGGGCTGTTCCGCCGCGGGCTGTTCCGCCGCGTCGGGGATCGCCTGCATGATTTCGGAAAAATCAATTTCTTCTTCGGCGGGTGTTTCGGATTCGGGAGCGGGCGCGGATTTTGGCTCGGCTTCGGCGGGCGCCGGCGTTTCCTCTTCCGCCGCCGCGGGCGTTTCTGGGGCAGGGGCTTCCGCCGCGGGCTGTTCCGCCGCGTCGGGGATCGCTTGCATGATTTCGGAAAAATCAATCTCTTCTTCGGCGGGCGTTTCGGGTTCGGGAGCGGGCGTGGATTCCGGCTCGGCTTCGGCGGTCGCTGACGTTTCCTCTTCCGCCGCCGGCATTTCGACATATTCGTATTGTTCGCCGTCAACGGCTTCGCCCTCCGGCACTTCGACGTATTCGTATTCGACGTTTTCTTCGCCGGCGGGAATTTCCGCGTATTCGTATTCGCCGGATTCCTCTATCGGCTGTTCGGGCGCGGGGGCGGTCGCAACGGGCGCGGCGGCTTCGCTTTCGGGAACTTCGACGTATTCGTATTCGCCGGATTCCTCGGCGACCGGCTGACCGTTTTCGTCGGCGGGAACCTCGACGTATTCGTACTGTTCGCCGTCCG
>ERZ808245.856-NODE-856-length-13619-cov-7.336258_pt1 | contig 13619 bp, 15 predicted proteins | sample MGYA00521243_ERZ808245 | MGnify/ENA primary metagenome ERZ808245 (study PRJEB31516, sample SAMN03275576) | gut metagenome | biome: mammalia-associated habitat; material: feces | host: Papio cynocephalus | place: Kenya | collected 2012-07-07 ... | reverse complement strand
CTATCGAGCGCGCTATCGTTAGATCTCTGGTAGACGAACAGGAGGCGAACTGCATGACGAAAACCGAAACGGCGAAGCTGTTCACACTGCTCGGGCAGTTCTACCCGAACAAGGTGCCGACGGCAGAGCTTCGCTTTGCGTGGGAGCTTGCGGTGGAGCCGTATGCCTACGAGGACGTGAGAGCCGCCGCAATCGCCTACGCAAGAGAAAATAAATATTTCCCCGATGTGGCCGATATTACCGGAGGGCTTGCGCCTGTCCGGAATGACGGCGAAGAACCGGAGCGCGGCGTGCGCGACTGGATGCGGAAATACATTCCGCCGGAGAACCCTGACAGCGTTTCCCGCTATGCGAGGCAGCACGGCATGACATGGCCGCAGGCTGCGGCGGCGCTCAGAGGGGCGTAGGTGGTGACATGAGCGGCTATCGCGGCGGCTGCCTCGCCTGCCCGTTCTACTCGCGGGACTACAGAGACTATCTCAACTGCGAGGGCGGGCAGCTCAAAATGCCGAAAGAGGCGCTTGACGACTACATGGCGCGGTACTGCGCCAACTCCACCGCATGGCGCAGCTGCACCATTGCCCGCGCCCTGCTGCTGAACTACGAAAGGAAAGAACGACATGACAAACAAGCAAAAGATCGCCGAGCTTGAAAAGAAGCTGCGGCGCTACGAGAAAAAGATCGCGGATATGCAGAAGATCAACGCGAAGCTCGCCGCGGAGGTGGCAGAAATCCGCCGTGCGGACAGGATGCGGGCCGAGATGATACGGGCCATTCAAATCCGGCTGGCATTAACCTTTGGGAAAGACGTGCTCGATCCGGACGACGGCGTGAAGATCGCCAAAGAGTTGACCATCCTCCCGATCAACCCGAGGGAACTTCTCGACAAGTATCGCATCGTGGGACGCATCGACAACCAGACCAGCAACTACGTCATTCGCGTCGATCAGATCGACGATCCGCTCGACAGCATGAGCGATGAAGAACGAGCGGCGCTCGCAAAGGAGGCCGACAATGGCTCTGACGGCGGCTGACGTGGCGAGAATGTCGCCTGCGGCGCAGAAGCAGATCGCCGCAAAGCTCGTCGGCGAGGCGCAGCGCAAGGAGCGGAAATACCACAACGAGCCGACGGTCTCGCACGGGATCACGTTCGACAGCAAGAAAGAGGCAAGGCGCTACGAGGAGCTTTTGCTGATGCTCAAGGCCGGAACGATCCGCAGGCTCAAATTGCAGGTCGATTTCACCTTGCAAGAGGCATACACGACGCCGGAGGGCGAGAGGGTACACGCGATACGCTATCGCGCAGACTTCGCGTATGAGCGCCCTACAAGGCCGGACGCGGCGGGCGTGGTTTACTGGATTCCGGTCGTCGAGGACGTCAAGAGCAAGGCGACGGCGACGGACAAGTACCGCATGAAGAAAAAGCTGATGCTGGAGAAATTCAACATCACGGTCAAGGAGGTCTGACATGGAAAGACCGATTGAGGTCTGCCGCCCCTGCGAGGAAGCGGAGAGGGCATTACAAGAAAGGAGGACTGACAATGCCTGAATACATTGAGCGCGAAGCGCTGCTTGCACATATCAAGGATTTGCCTACATGGTGGGCAGATGAAGGCGGATACTATGGCGGCCCTCAGAAACTGCCAGATGGTTTGTTTGAGCCGGAAGATATTATAGCAAGCATTGAAAATGCGCCCGCCGCCGATGTTGTGCCGGTGGTGCATGGGCGGTGGGGCGACAATGGCATACCGGGGTCTATACTTTGCGGATGCTCCGTGTGCGGCTTCACTTGCGGGGCAAGCAGCTTTTTCTACTGCCCCAACTGCGGGGCGAAGATGGACGGTGAACCATGTACGCCATCGAAGTGATCCGCGTTCGCCGCGACAAGCGCTATGCGATTCGCCGTGTGTGCGGCGCATACGCCGTGCCGGTCGAGGCCGTCGGCAAGAGCTACGCCACCGAGACCGAAGCGCGGAGAGCTGCGCAGGACATGGGCGTGAGCATTGAAGCCGTTGGCGACCTGTACCAGATATGCCGCCGAGGGAAGTGAAGCCCTCGGCGGCTCCTTCCTGCCCGAACGAGGGAGAGGGGGAAAGGGGGACTATAGGGGGATAAGGGGGAGAGGGTGCGTATTCCCGTGATGTGTGTATATAGCAGAGAGAGTATATCGCGTGCGCGCGCAAAAGACGGCAGGGGCTTGCGAGGAAAGAAAACGCCTGCGCCCGTGGTGAAAGCTGCGGAATGGCATGGTACGCTGTAGGATACAGAACGATGATTTGAAAGGCGGTGGCGGCATGGGATACGGCGGCAGACCCCCGAAGTATAAGACGGCGGAAGATATGCAGGCCGCCATCGATGCCTATTTCGAGAGCTGCAAGGGCGAGCCTATTATCGGCGACGACGGGCAGCCCATCATGGACAAATACGGGAACGTTATCCTGATCCGCGCCAAGCCGCCGACCATCACGGGACTTGCGCTCGCGCTGGGCTTTACGACGCGCCACGCCCTGCTCAACTATCAGGGGAAGCGGGAGTTTATGCACACGATAACGCGCGCAAAGAGCCGCATTGAGGAATACGCCGAGGGGCGGCTGTTCGACCGCGACGGCCAGAGGGGCGCGGAATTCTCCCTCCGCTGCAACTTCCGGTGGTCGGCTGAGGAGAAGAAGCAGGGCGGCGAGGACACGGGTGGGACCGGCATTGTGGAGCTGCCCGCGGCTATGCCAACGCCTCCCCCGCCGGAGGACGACGAGAGCGAGGAGGTGGTGCAATGAGCAGCAACGTGATTTGGTCGCCGCAGGAGCGGCAGGCGCTTTTCATGAGCCGTTTTGAGGACGAAGCCCTATACGGCGGTGCTGCCGGTTAGAGGGCGGCGGAAAGAGTGACGCGCTTGTGATCGAGGCGCTGCGGCAGGTCGATGTCCCGCACTATAAGGGCCTGATCCTGCGAAAGACCTTTCCCCAGCTCGCGGAGCTGATTGACAAGACGCTGAACTACTACCCGCGGCTATTTCCGCGCGCCCGCTACAACGGGAGCAATCACACATGGACGTTCCCAAGCGGCGCGAAGATCATTTTCGGCTCGATGCAGTACAGCAAGGACAAGGTCAAGTATCAGGGGCAGGCGTATGACTTCATCGCTTTTGACGAGCTGACGCATTTCACGTTCGACGAGTATACCTACCTGTTTTCCCGCAACCGACCGAACGGGCCGAATACGCGCGTCTATACGCGCTCCACGGCAAACCCGGGCGGCGTGGGGCATGGATGGGTCAAGGAGCGGTTTATCACCGCGGCCCCGCCGATGCAGACGGTATGGGAGCGCGTGACGATACGATACCCGGACGGGCACGCAGAAAAGCGGTGGAAGAGCCGCGTATTCGTGCCGTCCACGGTGTTTGACAACAAAATCCTGCTTGCAAACGACGATAACTACCTTGCCCGCCTCGCCTCCATGCCGGAGGCAGAGCGGCAAGCCCTGCTGTACGGCAACTGGGACAGCTTCTCCGGGCAGGTGTTCCGCGAGTGGGTAAATGACCGCGAGCACTACGCCGACCGCATCAAGACGCACGTCGTCTCTCCGTTCCTGATCCCGAAAGACTGGACGATCTGGTGCGGAATGGACTGGGGCTATTCCCGTCCGTTCTCCATCGGCTGGTACGCGGTCGACCATGACCGGCGGCTCTACCGCATCCGCGAGTATTACGGCTGCACCGGCACGCCGAACGAGGGCGTGAAGATGGAGCCGACCGCCGTGGCGCAGACCATGCGGCGCATCGAGGCAGAGGACCCGAACCTCAAGGGGCGCACGATACACCGCGTGGGAGACCCGGCGATCTGGGGAACACAGGGGACGGAGAGCATCGGCTCCCTGTTCGAGCGCGAGCGCGTTTACTTCGAGAAAGGCGACAACGCACGCCTCGACGGCAAGATGCAGGTGCATCACCGCCTTGCGTTCGACGAGCGCGGCGTCCCGATGCTCTATGTCTTTTCGACCTGCAAGCACTTCATCCGCACCGTACCGAGCCTTGTCTACGACGAGCGCGACGTGGAGGACGTGAACACGGAGCAGGAGGATCACATCTACGACGAGCTGCGCTATGTCTGCATGGAGAATCCCATCGCCCCGCGCATCCGAAAGCCGCAGGAGGCGAAGCCATACGACCCACTCTCGACCGGCGAAACCACATACGACCGCTACGACTGGTATCGTAAACACTAACACACAGGAGGAAAAGACCATGAAGATCACCCCCGATGCACAGCGCACGGAGTACGGCCTGCCGCCGGAGTCTCCGGCGCAGGCTGAGGCTGCCGGAATCTACGCGCTTTTGCAGAGCAAGGGCAGCTCTCCGACCGTGGGCGCGCTGCGCGACAGCACCACGGAGGCCATGACGCCGACCGCCGCCATCGGGCAGCAGGAGCTTTCCGAGGCGATGGAGGCGCTGCAAAAGTACAAGGGCGGCAAATCCAACTACGAAAGCCGCATCAAGAGCAATGAAAAGTGGTGGCGTCTGCGCCACTGGGACGAGCTGCGCAGCAAGCAGCCGCACGCAGGCGAAAGCCCGGAGCCTGCGAGCGCCTGGCTGTTCAACTCCATTCTCAACAAGCACGCCGACGCGATGGACAACTACCCGGAGCCGGTGTGCCTGCCGCGCGAGCCGAGTGACGAGGAGAGCGCAAAGACCCTCTCGGCGATCCTGCCTGTCATCATGGAGGATAACGAGTTTGAATCGACCTATAGCTACGAGTGGTGGGAAAAGCTCAAGCACGGCGCGGCGATCTACGGCGTCTTTTGGGACAGCGGCAAGGAAAACGGCCTCGGCGACATCTCCATTGACCGCATCGACCCGCTGAACATCTTTTGGGAGCCGGGCGTCGAGGATATTCAGGACAGCCGCAATCTGTTCATTCTATCGCTGGTGGACCGCGATCTGATCGAGGCGGACTATCCCGAGTACGCCGGCCAGCTCGGCGGCAAGAGTTTTGAGACCACGCGCTATGACTACGACGACACCGTAGACACGAGCGGCAAGGTCACGGTGATCGACTGGTATTATAAGCGCCGCACAAATGGGCGCACAGTGCTGCACTATGCGCGCTTCACTGACCCCGAGCACCTGTTGTACGCTTCCGAGAACGACGAGCAGTATGCGGAAAAGGGGTGGTACTGGGACGGCGAATACCCCGTTGTGGTCGATGCCCTGTTTCCTGAAAAAGGCTCGCCGATGGGCTTCGGCTACATCGACATTGCGCGCGACCCGCAGCTCTACATTGACAAGCTGTGGAGCAACATTCTGGAAACCTCGCTGATCAACACCAAGCGACGCTTCCTCGTGAGCGAAAGCGTCAACGTCAACGAGGACGAGCTGCGCGACGTCAATTCCCCGTTCATCCATGTAGGCGGGCAGGTGAGCGACGAGCGCATCCGCGAGCTGACCATGCGCCCGCTGGACAGCGTGTATGCCAACATCGTTTCGATGAAGATCGACGAGCTGAAAGAGACGAGCGCGAACCGCGATGTGTCCAACGGCGGCGTGAGCGGCGGTGTGACGGCTGCGGCGGCGGTGGCCGCCTTGCAGGAGGCGGGCAACAAGGCGAGCCGCGACATGATCGCCGCGGGCTACCGGGCAGACACGCGCATTGTCCGCTTCTGCATTTCCCGTATGCGCCAGTTCTACGACACGGAGCGCAGCTTCCGCATCACGAACGAAATGCCATACGAATACGCCTCCGTAGGACCGCAGCAGCTTGCCGATCAGGTGACCGGACAGGACAGCGAGGGGAACGACCTGTTCCGCCGCCCGATCTTCGATATCAAGATCAAGGCGCAGAAAAAGAACCCGTTTTCCCGCGCCGAGCAGAACGAGCGGGCAAAGGAACTGTACCAAATGGGCTTTTTCTCCCCGGAGCGCGCGCAGGAGAGCAGCATCGCGCTGGACATGATGGACTTTGAGGGCATTGACAAGATACGCTCTCAGGTCAACGAGGGCGGTACGCTCTACAACATCGTGCAGCAGCAGGGCGCGGAGCTGCAAAAGGCTCTGGCGATCATTCAGGCGCTCACCGGCAAGGATATGGGCGTCACAAATACGCAGGGAGGCGCGTCTATGGCGCAGGGCGGCGGAGCGTCCGCGAGCGGAGGTAGCGGCCTTGCAAGAGCCGAGGCGGACGCGCAGGCGCAGCAGACGCCGTATATGCAGCGGCTCGCGGAGAACAGCAAGCCGAATATGGCAGCGTCCTACAACGCGGCGAACCCGCAGTAACGGGAGGACGGCATGACAAGAGTTTACGCGGAGCAGGACGGATCGCGCTATATGCTGCTTGCCGAGGGCCACGCCGGGGCGACGGACGCCTGCAATTACATCACCGGTGTGATGTACGCCTTTGCCGGGTACGTTGCCAACGCCGAGCGGGATGGTCACTGCGAGGTCTATAGCCTTGAGATCGACGATAAGGAGCCGCGCTTCCTCGTGCATTGCAGCGGCGACGAGCGCGTGGAGGCGGCGTTTGAGGCGGCTTTGATCGGCTTGCAGCAGCTCGAACGGACGAGGCCGGAGAGCGTCGCGGTTGATCTCGCCGAAGAAAACTTGTAAAAAATCTTTCGTCCCGTGGTGAAACGGAGAAAACCCCGTGTTACGCTGAAAGCGCACAGGGGTATGTCTCCTCCGAATGAGTGTAGGGAGGCCGCAAGGCTTTCCGTGCAGGGGAGCGCTGATTCCGGCGCTCCCCTGTCCCTACGCCGAGGGCTTTCCTGTGCTGCTTACACGGGGAAAGGACCCGCGATACAAGGAGGACATGACCATGAAGCGCAACAAACTTTTGTACCCCATCACCCTCGGCCTGTTTGACGGCGGCGCTGCCGCTGGAGGAACGGGTGCGGGAGCTGCCGCCGGTGCGTCGGGCGGCGGTGACGCGGGCACAGCTACGGGCGATACCACAAATGCAGGCTCCGCTTCCACCCGGCGGGGCAAATCGGGCGAATACGCCAACGTCGTGTTCGGGAAAGCGCCTGCGGGCGAGGATTCCGGCACAGGCAGCGGCGGACAGCAGACGCAGCCTCACGCCGCCGGTGATGGCAACAGCAAGGGAGAGGACCTGAACAAGGAGTTCCGCGACCTCGTAAACGGGAAGTACAAGGACGCCTACGCCGCAGAAGTCCAGCGCATTATCAACCGCCGCTTCGGCGAGGATAAGGCCAAGGACACGCAGCTTGCCGCCCAGCAGCCGATCATTGACACGCTCATGCGCCGCTACGGCATCACCGACGGCGACGTTTCCAAGCTCTCTTCCGCCATTGACGGCGACGAGGCAATGAGCGACGTGCTGTTTGGCCGCGAGGCAGAGGCTCACGGCATGAGCGTGCCGCAGTACCGCGAATATGTGCGCATTCAGCAGGAAAATGAGAGCCTGCGCCGCGAGGAAGCGGCGAGGCGGCAGGAGCAGCGAGCGAATGAGCAGTTCAACGACTGGATCAGGCAAGCGACCGAGGTCGCATCCGTCTATCCTGAGTTTGACCTGCAAGCGGAATTGAAGAACAATCCGCGCTTCATTGCCATGCTGCGCTCCGGCGTTCCTGTCCGGCACGCATACGAGGTCTCGCATCTCGACGACATTCTTGCCGGGACGGCCCGAAATGCAAGCGCAGCCGCCGAAAAGCGCGTGACCGACAATATCCGCGCCAAGGGTATGCGCCCGACCGAGAACGGGACCATCTCCCAGCCCGGAAGCGTCCGCAAGGACGACCCGAGCAAATGGACCAAGGCCGACCGCGCCGAAGTCATGCGGCGCGTGGCGAGGGGAGAAAAAATCACGCTGTGACCGCCCTCTCCCTTTCGCCGACTACGAAAGGAGAATGAAAAACCATGAAGAAAATGCTTTCCAAGTTCTTTCTGCTGATGGTGCATATGTCGCTGTTCGATCAGCAGACCAACGTCACGTCCGACGCCGGTATGAGCGTCGAAATGAAGACGTTCTATTGCGACACCCTCATTGACAACGCCGAACCCGAGCTTGTTCACGACCGCTGGGCGCAGAAGCGCGACATTCCCAAGGGTAAGGGCAAGGAGATCGAGTTCCGCAAGTATGATCCGCTGCCCAAGGCGCTCGTACCGCTCACCGAAGGCGTGACGCCCAAGGGCAAGAAGCTCAACGTGACCGCGTTCAAGGCGACCGTGGAGCAGTACGGCGACTTCATCGAGTATTCCGACATCCTTGAGCTGACGACCATCGACAACAACCTTGTCGAGGCCACCAAGTTGCTCGGCTCTCAGGCGGGCCGCACGCTCGACACCATCACCCGTGAAGTGCTCAACGGCGGAACGAACGTGCAGTACGGCGAGGGCGCGGTCTCCGGCCGTCACCTGCTTGTCGGCGGCGAGACCTCCGGCAATATGTACTTCACCGTGCGTGCGGTGCGCAAGGCCGCCCGCTTCCTCAAGACCATGAACGCGCCGCGCAAGGACGGTTCCTACTGGGCGATCATTCACCCCGACTGCTCCTTTGACATTCAGGATGATCCCGACTGGAAGCGTCCGCACGAGTACAAGGACACCGCGAACATCTATGACGACGAGATCGGCAAGATCGCAGGCGTCCGCTTCGTGGAGACCACGGAAGCGAAGATTTTCCACGCCGAGAATCTGACCGCCGCGGCGCGCGACCTGACCGTGAAGAGCTATTCCGCCAAGGTCGTGACCGTCACCGAGGCGATTAGTGCCGACGAGGCCGCAGCCCTTGCGGGCCGTCTGGTCATCATCGAGGGCCAGCTCTGTGAGATCGAGAGCGCGACCTCTGCTGCCGCAGGCTCCGCGACCATCACGCTCAAGGAAGCGCCCTCCACCGCCCCCGCTGCGACCAACAAGGTCTACCCGGGCGAAGCCGGTGCCAAGGGCCGCGACGTGTATTCCACCGTCATTCTCGGCGCGGATGCCTACGGCACGACCGAGCTGACCGGCGGCGGCCTCCAGCACATTGTTAAGCCGCTCGGCTCTGCCGGCAGCGCTGACCCGCTCGACCAGCGCGGCACGGTGGGCTGGAAAGCCACCAAGGTGGCCGAGCGCCTTGTCGAGGCGTACATGATCCGCGTGGAGACCGCTTCCACGTTCAACGACGCGCCCATCAACTGAGCAGAGGAGGGGCGGTATCGCCCCTCCTAATAACGATCCGAAAAGGAGGACCAACCCATGAGCAAGGAAACCAAGACCACAGCGCCCGCGCCCGAGGCTATGACGGCGGAAGAGATCGCCGCAAAGGCGCAGGCCGAAGCGGAAGCCATCCGCGCCGCCGCGCTGACTGAGGCGAACGACATTCGCCAGCAGGCCGAGGAGGAAGCCGCGGAAATCCGCAAGGATGCCGAGGCCGCCGCTAAGGAGGCCGCTCCCGTTCCCGCCCCTGCCGTGCCGAAGCGCGACGAGGGTGAGGAATACGTCTATGTGGAGCTTTTCAAGGACAACGGGCGCTACAAGGACGATGTTCTCGTATGCGTCAACGGCGAGAGCTGCCAGATCAAGCGCGGCGTGCGCGTGCGCATCAAACGAAAATTCCTGTGGGCCATTCAGAACCAGATGCGGCAGGACGCCAACACCGCCAACATGATTCAGGAGATGCACGAGGCGTTTGACGACGCCGCGCGCGCCAATGGCGTGAAGCCGTGACCCTCCCGCTGCACGAAACTGAATAGACCGCGAAAACACAAAGCAGTTACGACACGGCGTAGCAGACGGGAAACCTCCTCTTCTGCTGCGCCGTGTTCTCACAAGGAGAACAGTATGGAACAGAGAATTATCAAGCTCTCCGTGAAGAATGAGTACATTCTCGGGGAGGGCGTCGTGATCGGCGCGGCAGGCTCGCACGACGAAGTTCTGCTTGAGCTGGACTTCCGGGCCTCTCCCGTGTGGCACGGCACGACGAAAAAGGCCGTGTTCTATGACGCGCTCGGCACTAACCCGACAACCATCCTGCTGACGACCGACAAGCTCGTATCCGGTGAAACGGAGGTTTACCGCGTGAGCGTCCCCGCCGAGGCCAAGGGACAGGCGGGCAAATGCTTCCTCACCATTGAGGGCATTATCACGAGCGGCGAGACTGAGAGAGTGCGCGTGGTGACGGAGGCTGCGCAGTTCGACGTGCTCCAGAGCCGACGCTACGAGCAGATGAGCGACCCGAAGCCGGTCACGCCGACGCAGGCCGAGCAGCTGCAAGCGGAAATCGACGACATTAAGAGCACGGTTTCCGAAGCAAAGGACAGCGCCGATGCCGCCGCAGAAAGCGAAGGAAAAGCCGCTACCTCTGAGGCCAATGCCAAAGCAAGCGAGGAGGCCGCACAGAAGAGCGCCGAGGTCGCGGTTGAGATCGAAGAAAATGCTCGTATCGCCGAGACGCAGCGGCAGAGTGATGAAGCCGCGCGCGTGGCAGCGGAGATACGGAGACAAAATAATGAGACGGCTCGCGTGGAAGCGGAGGACGCCCGCAACGTGTGGGAGGACTACGATGTGAGAAAGCTCTACGTCGTAGGCAACAAGGTCGTCTACGGCGGCAGCAGCTATCTGTGCATCAAGCCATGCGTCAGCGTCAGTCCGATGAGCTCTACTTTCTGGCGGCGCATTGCGGCAAGGGGGAACGACGGACGCGCCAATACGCTGACGGTCGGCACGGTGGAGGACGGCGACGAGGCCGCCGTCACGATCTCCGGCGACGCGCCCGCGCAGACGATCAGCTTCGTGCTGCCGAGGGGAAAAGCGGGCAAAGACGGCCCTGCGGGCAAGGACGGCGCAGACGGCAAGAGCGCGTATGCGGCGGCGCAGGAGGCCGGATATGCCGGGACGGAAGCGCAGTTCGGGAGCGATCTGTGCAAGGTGGGCAATAAGGTCGATGCGGCTGCCCTCACATGGGTTTCCCCGAAGGATTACGGCGCGGTCGGCGACGGCGTTGCCGACGATACCGCCGCGATCCAGGCGGCGATCAACGCCGGGAAAAACGTCTATATCCCGGAGGGGACCTATCTGATTGATGCGAGCTACAGCTACCCAAGCATGGCGGGCGGAGGACTGTCCCCTAAAAGCAACTCGCGCATTACGCTGGCTCCAAACGCCGTGCTGAAAGCAAAGCCCTCTGCGGAGGGATACTACTATGTGTTTGCGGTCAATGGCGTTGAAAATGTCGTCATTGAAGGCGGCGTCATTGAGGGAGAGGTGCTCTCGCAGACCGGCGTGACCGTCAGCCTTTCCGCCTGCATCAGCATCCGCAACAGCCATCATGTGACGGTGCGCGACGTGGAGATCCGTTACGGGCGCGGAGATGGCATCATCCTTGATGCGACCTACGGGCACCCGGAGTATTGTCACGACAACGCAGTGCGGAATTGCTTCATCCACCATTGCCGCAGACAGGGGATCAGTGTGCTCGGCTGCGAGCATACGTCCATTGACAGCTGTGAAATTGCCGATATCGGCGACTTCTCGGTCGGCGGGACGGCTTACACCGGCTGTATGCCGAAATCCGGCATCGACATTGAACCGGACGGAGGAAACACCTGTACGGATGTGCGCATTGCGAACTGCCACATCCACGACGCAACGACAAGCGGGATCATTGTGGGCGGCGAGGAGGATCTGACGAGCAATGTAAGCATATCGACCTCAACGGTCAGCAGTCTGAATTTCACGGCAGGCAACCAATCGCGGGTCAGCGGCTGTGACATCGGGAGCGTATACATCCGGCATACCGCGAAAAACGTTGCGCTCCAGAACTGCCGCATCAACAAGCTGACGTCGGCGTCTGGCAGCTGCACGGCGGTGGACTGCCTGTTCGATAATGCGGCATATTCCGCGTGCATCTTCGCCACGCTTGACTGCTTCACGGCGGACAGCCCGCTGACCGGTAAGCTGAGCTTTTCCGGCTGCACCTTTCTGACCAATGCCGCGGCATCGTATCTGCTTGAGCAGACGGCGGCTTACCTCGTACATACGGTAGATACCACGCCTGTGTCCAGACTGGAAATGGTCAACTGCCGCATACGGCTTGCCGGGAAAACCACGGGCGGCGTTGTGCTGTTCAACAATACGCCGAAAGAGACTGTATTGCGCGGATGCACGGTCGAGTTTGCCTATTCCGGGGCTGTCAGTCAGATTGGCGGCGGGAGTAACGCGATCGCACCGGTCAACGCATCGCTCGACATTCGGGATTGCGAATTCCGGTCGGCTGTGGACGGAGCATCGTGTAGCTATGTGGTGTCGGTCTCGGCAAGCAACACGGACATTTTGCTGCTTAATAACAAGTTTTTGCCGGCAACAAGCGCACTTGCCGTGGTGGCTACGTCGGCTGTCGGCGGGACGATACAGGCGACGGGGTGCGCGCTGGAAAAGACAAATGTGAGCGGCGGGGGAACATGGAGCGTCACAGTGTCCAACACAGTCCCGGACAGCGGGGACATCCCGCAAAGGACCTCTCAGCTCACGAACGACAGCGGGTATCTTACGCTTGAATCCCTGCCCAAATATGACGGAGGTGTGAGCTGATGGCAGACGTTGAGATCAAGTACAAGGGCGCGTCGATCGCGGCGCTGGATGCCAGCGGCACGAAAACGCTGAAAACGGCCGGGAAATACTGCGAGGGCGACATCATCGTAGAGTACACAGACCCGGAAAAGCCCACGCAGGCCAAGTCCGTCACCCCGTCCGAGACGGCGCAGGAGGTCACGCCGGACAGCGGAAAGGTGCTGAGCAAGGTCAGCGTTGGTGCGATCTCCAAGACCTATGTGGGCAGCGGCGTGGCGCGAAAGGCGGCGCAGACCTACACGCCCGGAACCGCCGACCAGACCATTGACGCGGGCCAGTACCTGAGCGGCGCGCAGACGGTCAAGGGCGACGCGGACCTGCTGGCTGGGAACATCAAGGAGGGCGTGACGATTTTCGGGATCGTCGGCACGCACAAAGGCGGTATCACGCCGAGCGGTACGAAATCCATCACCGCCAACGGCATCTACGACGTGACGCAGTTTGCCAGCGCGGAGGTGGAGGTGCCGGAGCCAACGCCAAAAAATCAGCACGCCATATCGTGGAACTTCGCGTCCCGCGAGGAACGGAAGATGTACAGCGAGGGAACATACGCCTTCAACTCGGCGTCCACCTCAAATCACCTGCTTTATCTCCCGACCGACGATACCTGCTGGATCAACGGCGGGCAGCACCCGTCCACAACGCAGGTGGTGGTATGGGACGCTACCAACAATGGGGCGCGCTCGGCGGCGGTGAGCGACGTCACGGAGACTGGCTTCAAGGTGACGACCGGCGCGTTCACGGAGCTGTTTATCCTCGTGCCGTATTACCTTGAGGCGGGGCAGACGCTGACGCTGACCTGTACACGCGGCGGAACCAACCGCGGCGGCTATGTGTGGTGCGACCGGCACGGAAAATTCGTCAGCCATGAGCTGATTGCCGATTCGGGCGCAGGCGCGAAAACGTGGACGTACACCGCGCCGACGGACGGCTGGCTGTATCTGGAGTTCGGCAAGTACAACGCGAACGATGCGCTCGTCATTTCCAATGCGAGCGTGAGCATTGCGTGAGGCGGCGGGATGGACAACACCTGTATTTTCTGCGGGGAGATCGTCCCCGAGGG
>ERZ808245.855-NODE-855-length-13626-cov-2.796036_pt1 | contig 13626 bp, 9 predicted proteins | sample MGYA00521243_ERZ808245 | MGnify/ENA primary metagenome ERZ808245 (study PRJEB31516, sample SAMN03275576) | gut metagenome | biome: mammalia-associated habitat; material: feces | host: Papio cynocephalus | place: Kenya | collected 2012-07-07 ... | reverse complement strand
TTCCCCGCCAGTGCCGGACTGTAAACAATAAGCGTTACAACGCTCCTTACCGCTCTGTTAAGCTCATTAATGAGCCACGCCACGACAAAGCTTACAATAAAACCGATAGGTCCTGTTATCAAAGCCAATATCAGGGTGTTTTTAAGCGCAATCATAAAAACGTCGTCTTCGAGAAATATGCTTATGTAATTTTCAAAACCCACAAAGTGCTTTATCTGCACAAGGTTAAAATCCGTAAAGCTTAAAAATACGGACGAAAGTATCGGCAGTACGGTAAAAATAAGAAATGAGATAGCAAACGGGGCAACAAGCACTATAAACGGAAGCTGCTCTTTAAAAGGGACATTGAACTTCCCCCTGTTCTTTTTCATTTATCTTCCTGCCTCCCCCTGTGCAAAATTAAATTCTTTTGATTTTTTGGCTATTTCGTCATTTATATTCTTAACCGAAACCGTTAACGCCTGACGTATACTGCTGCTGCCGCTTACCGCCGCGCGGAATGCGGTTGTAAGCGAACGTCCAATAAGGTAATTGCCCGGCACGGATTCCATAGCCCTTACCGAGGACATCTGCCTTATAAGAACGTCAAGTTCTTCTTCAGACCAAGCCAAACCTTTAAGTGCTTTAAGGTTTGCGGGCGTATATCTTGCCGCGACGCCCATTGTATCCTCTAATTTTTTGGCATATTCAAGCTGTGTTTCACCGCTTGCCCACCATTTAAGGAAGGTGAAGGTTTCTTTATCAATTCCCTTTTTAACGGCTGACTTCATCATAATACATCCCGAAAAAGTCGCATTTTCCGAAATATCAATGCTGCCGTCGTCCTTTTGCGTACCGGGTACTGCCGCAAAGCTCCATAAGCCCTTCAATTCGGGCGCCGCACGCATCAGCTGATTGTAAGAAGTGTAACTTTGAATAGCCATAGGCATATCACCCATACGGAAACGGCTGTAAAAATCATACTGGCGGGAAAGCCCGAAATCACGGTAAAGCTGAACCCAGCGCTTGAAAGCCTGAAACCCGATTTCAGAGTCAAAATTAACCGCCGTCAGCGAATCGTTATAATACTTCTCGCCGCCTTGCAGCATAAACCTGTAAAATGTTCCTATACCCGTTGAAACGCCCATATTGCCCGAATCGATTTCAGGAATTCCGACCATAAGCTGATTTTTCTGCAATATTTCCATAACCTTGTAAAGCTCATCCCAAGTTTTCGGAACGCTGAGCCCCAAGTCTGCCAGCACATCGGTCCTGTAAAACAAAACGTCAAAGCTTTCGGTTTCGGGAAGCGCGTAAATGCCGCCGCTGTATTTATACGGCAACCATGTCTGCTCGCAAAATTCGCCGTACAAATCGCCTATTTCATATTTTGAAAGGTCAACAACGGCATCTCTGTATGCAAGCTCCATGGGATTAGCGACAAAGAGCGCCGCATCTGGACCTTTGCCCGCCAGAGCCGCTTTTATCATAGTTGAGCTTGTATCAACCATATTAAGCGATATTTGTATGCCGTAATTGCTCGTGAATTTATCGGATATAAGATTTTTAATAATCTGCAGCTGGTCGCGTCCCGTTGCAACCCAAACGTTTACAACAGTACCCGATGTCGATTTGCTGTAAGAATAATCGTCCGAAAACGAGTGCATAAACATTTTCCACCAATGTGAAAATCTTTTTGCAACCGACGCCTTGCCCGACGGTATTTCATTGTTTTCATCCGCGAAAACAATATAATCAAGTTCCAAATGTCCCTCGCCCAGGGTATTTAGAACCGAGCCGACATCGTTTATGGCATTTTTAAAGCTTGACAGGCGCTCCGGGATGGATTCGGGATCCTTAACAAACTCATTAAGCATTGAGGACATATAATCGAGCGAGGATGCCGAGGAACCGCGAGTACCCGTAATTTCACTTACACGGTTTGCGGTATTCAAAAAGAAATCCGCAAGTTCTTTCAGTCTTTCCTCCAAATTCGCAACCTGATTGGAAAGCGAATAGTCCCTGTAAATATCGGGTTCCACCGAAGTCACGGCAATAATTTCGCGGTAAAGCGCGTTTATATCGAGCAGCCCCTGCCTTATGTTACGCAACGGCTCGCTCATAACCCCCGCAACGCAGGTGAGGGAAACAGTATCGCCGGGTTCCAGCCATACAAGATACGGGGACTCATCACCGAAGGTTTTTATGTACCACTTTTGTGCATACGGAAACGCAATGCTCTCAGCCTCGGCAAACGGAACGGTGCCGTTTACCGAAAGGGAACGGTAAGAGTTCATTCCCTGATTAACATTCTGCCGCACGCGAAAAGCTATTTTGTAAAGCCCTGCGGTTTTAATATCGGGTTTCCATGTTATTTCGTCACCCACTGTATACCAGTTGGAAGCACCGATTGTGTTTAGCCGCAAATATCCCGCATCATTCGGCAGTGTTTCAACATCATTGCGGTCATAGGTAGGATAAAGCGACGCACCGGTTTTTGTGTATGTCATTTCCGCCTGCTGAACTACCGTTTTATTCTCTTCGTTGTCTTTGCCCGAATAGCGTTTTATATATTCATCGTAGCTCGGTATGCTTTGTGAACTGCCAAGCTTAAGTGCCGAAATTGCCACCGAGTTATATACATCCGTAACACGTACGGTATGGCGGCCGGCGCTCAAATAGAGAAAATACGGTTCGCTGTAAAGACCCTCGACATTTTCAAGCGACTTTGTCTGATAACAAAGCACTTCTTCCTGTTCGGGCTGAATGTCGTTTCCCTGTTCGTCACGCTTGAAAGAACCGTCCGTTATATCACGCCACAAACGCTGTAATTGAAAATTTTCAGCCTCCGTATACGGCACGGCGCCGTCAACCGCAAGTGAGAAAAGCACATCCTTACCGTCGGCAGCCGGTGCATAGTACTCAACCGAAAGCGGATAATTACCGTCCGACTCAACATCAACCGTCCACTCGCTCCATTTATTGCTTTTATCCAATATCACGGCTTTTTTGCCCGCAACATTACTTATCGCCGCGGCAGGATTGTCACAGCCGACTGCGTTTTCAGCCGAAAGCTCGTATACCCTCTCGGGATATTCATTGCCCGAATACGCGGAATAATAATCAAAATACGACGGTACTGTTCCATCGTCCGGCAAAACCGTGCTGTCTGCCTGTTTGCTTTCTTCGGCAGCTTTAACCTCCGGTGTTAAAAAGCACAGACTGCTAAGAATAACCGCTCCGGTCAATATAAATGCCAATAAATGATTTTTCAAAAATATCACCGTTCCTGTTTTGTTCCGTTTATCGGGAATATCCGTTTTAAGCCGTCAAGAAATTAAATCATCTATAATGTTTTTATAGTAATCATCGGGGAAAAGCTTTTCCACATACCCGTGTATTCCGTTTTCGTTCTTTTCAAAACGGTTTTCCCCCGTCTTTCCGTCAACCGACGCCGTGCCTTTTATAAGCCTGTAACCGGCTTTCTCCGTGTTTCCGACAATCGCCAGCTGTACAAGCATAGGATCCCATGCGTTTCTGCCGTTTTGCGAGCCGTGGTCAACAAGCACACTATACAATCTGTCCTCACGGTCAACCCGGCTGCCCACAGTTACGGGTTCGCCGACTTCATAGCCTAAAAATACTATCGGCACGGGAGAATTAAGGCAAAGATAATGCCCAGCCTCGGCAGCACGTCTGTTTCTTGAAAAATTATTTTCCTTTCCGGGGTTTTCATCCCACTTGCCCGCCATCATCCATATTTTAGAAACTTTCTCTTTAAAAAGCTCGGGGTTTGATTTAAGGGCTTTAGCCAATACCTGCGGATAGCCTATCTCTATTATCTCGACCTTGTCGGAGGCTTCCGAAAGGATTTTCTCATAAAGCTCTGCCGCGTCGGGAACATCGCCGTTTTCCGGCTTGCAGCCGCTTTCTTCCGCAAGCCGTTTCTGATAAGGTGGCGCGCCGCCGAAATCTACCGCCTCGCGGTCAATACCTACCGGCACGTCTTTAAGTCCGCAATCTTTCAAATAGTTGATGAGCGAAGCCGCCGAATACTGCATACATGCATTTATGCCGACGCCCAACAGTTCAATTTTCTTTTCGGCAACGGCTTTGGCGATTATTTTCACAGCCATAACATCATCACAATCCGTCCACCAATCCGTACCCAGTATAAATTTACGCATATAAACTCCTTCTTCTTTTTGAATATATACAGTAAAATATTGCCATTGTTTTCTTGTTTACGCTTTTTCCGAATGTCGTAATCGGAGGGTTTTCTTTTTTGCCTGTTTTTTGTTGATATTTTAATAAAAAGGTCATTTTAAAATGTTTAAAAAGAAATATTTTACAATCCAAAATAAAATATTCAAGCTTTATTGGCTAATCTGACAACTTTATTATAACTTTTTCACTATAATTTTGGAATAGAATTTATTGCTTATAGAATATGTATTATATTGCGAATTTCCGTTTATTTTCAAATTAAAACCATTGCGATTTTTAAGAAAAAATAAAAAAACAACGGTTATCGCAAACAGGCAATTTTCATTTGCGGTAACCGTTATTTTATTTCGGCAGTGTGTTATATTTGTTTTTTTATGTCCCCGATTCCCCCATTCGGACAAATTCTTTTTCGAGATAGCACATAATATTTTCATCATTGGAGCAAATAATTTTATCCGCCAAGTTCTTGACATCACGGCAGGCGTTTGATACCGCATATTTTTTAGCGCTCGTTTTAAATGCGGATATATCGTTCAGGCTGTCGCCCACCACCGAAACGTTCTCCATATCAATTCCGATTTTTCCGCAAAGCTCCGTGAGCGCGGCCCCTTTATTGACACCCGGAGGACAAATTTCCAAATTATTTGTCATTGATGATGTGACGGATATTTGCCCAAACACAGCTTTAAGCCTTTCCCAACATTCCGTTCTTTCTTCCGTATTTTTAAAGAAAACATCAAACAATTCAGTTTTATGTGATTTATCGTCAAAAAGGGTGGCAAGCGACTCTACCGCGCGGCGGCTCTTGAATATCTCGGGTATAAAATCCTTATCAATATTATAATAATTCAATTGCCCGAGATTAAGATTTCTGCTTTCAGCCATCGGTTTTCCGTCCGAATAAACCTCAATATACGTTTCATATTCGGACAATATGTTGAATATTTCCCTTGCGGTATCAGTGGGAAAGTATTTATATTCAATAATGCCTTGTTCTCTGCTCCACACGCCCGCGCCGTCAGAAAAAATGATATATTTTACGCCGCCGATGTTGCGGAGCTTTTCGGGTACTTCGTAAAACGTTCTGCCCGTCAGCAGTATTGTGCTTATCTGCTTCTTCGAAAGCCTTTCAATTGCTTCCAGATTTTCTTCCGATATATCAGTATTGCTTGAAAGCAACGTACCGTCAAGGTCGGTAGCAATATATTTTACCGTGCTTACCTTTTTATTTATCTGTATAACATATCTTTCGAGCGGATATGTCCAAAGTGTCGGGATATTTATAATAATAAATTTAGCAACCGCTTCCGTAACAGGATTTGATACATTATTCATTTTCAAAACAGACCCGAAAACGCTCCCTATATATGAACTTACAAGTATATTGAAAATTGCAAGAATAAAATACATAACCGAGCTGTAAAGCGGGTTTACATCGGAATGAAACGTTATCTTACGGTTAATTAGATATGCTGCCACATAGCCTATTGTAGTTGATATTATGTAAGACAATAAATAGCCCTTGTATTTAATTCCTAATACAGATAACACCGCATTTTGCGGCAGCAACACATTTTTGCTGCCTGCAAACGCGAAGTAAAGAAGAAATAAGTAAGACAAAATATCAAGCGCCGAGGTTAGCAAGACCGATATGTTGAATTTTATAAACTTCCATAACTCCGTATTCTTTTGAGAATTTATATTGAATTCTGTTTTCACCGTCATCAACCTTTATCTGTCCGACTTATTATAATTTTTCTTTTTTTAATAATATCACTCTATTGTTAAATCCGAGAAAGCAATTATGTAAAATTCGGGTTAAATTATAGCCTTATCAGCTGACGCAAAAAATGTGCCGAGGCGCGACTGTTGTAAATCGTCCCGGCACATTTTCCTTGTCTGTTCAAATATCAGTACCGCTTAATATAACTTCTTCTTTATTTATATTAAGCATATACAGTTTATCATCGGGTTTGAACGCAGCGCTTTTAAGAGAACCGATATTCGGTGCCAAATCAAGTTTATTTCTGTAAAAATCGTGCGCGTTCCCGCTGATTTTTTTAAATCGGCACTTCTCAAGCTTAACATTGCAAATTCCCTTGCCCGCTATAACAGACGGATTTTCCTCCGCAAAACTGCAATTCTTAAATGTTATTCCCGAAATTCTGCCGTTTGTGTTTTCGCTGCAAACAACAAATCCCTCACCTTTGCCCCACCAATTTCCAGAGAAAATTCGGCTTTCGGCAATAATATTTTCAAGCTTAATGTTATCCACAAAGCCGTCGTTCCCCGCAAAAATACATACGGCACGGTTTGACACGGCAACCCTCAGGTCGCGGACAACCGCGTTCCGCACCTTGCTGTAAAGGTGTCCGAACCTTACCGCCGCTGACCGTGAACGCATCAGACAATCGCTTATTTCAATGTTTTCACATATGCCCTCGCGGTTTGTAATGCAGGTTGCGGCAATACAGTCATCCCCGCAAAGAAATGTGGAATTTGTAACCCTTATGTTTTTTGAAGAGGTGAAATGCAGACCGTCGTTATTCGGTATGCGCGGATGGTTATCAATAAAAATATTGTTTATCTCAATATCTTCGCAGTTTGAAAATGTCAGCGTCCAGCAGGGAGAGTTGAAAATAAATATATTATCAAACCGTATGTTCCTGCAATTATTGAAAAAAATCGGTTGGGTCGGGCGTTCGCGCCGACACACAACACATTGCTCCGCCGTTTCTTTGGTTACGGTGGATTTATCCACGGAAGCATCTATGCCGTATTCGCCGAAATTCATAAACGCATCACCGGAAAGCTGAATACTGCCGCCGCCCGTGAACCTTATATTTTCGGCGTCAAGAGCATAAATAAGCGAAACCGTTTCGTGAAATTCGTTATGATAAAATTCATTTGCCCTGTAATGCGCAATGTTTCTTGAAGCACAAATCTGCGCGTCCTTTTCAATTTTCAGCGTTATATTGCTCTTAAGCGCTATTGTACCTGTCACATAGCATCCGTCCGAAAAAACAAGTGTGTCCCCGTATTCCAGACTGTCAACCGCTTTCTGCAAAGCCTCGGTATTAAGAGTAACTCCGTCACCCGAAACGCCGAATTTTCTCACGTCAATTTCTCTGTTCATAAAATACCTCGCAATTAATTAAGTAAGTATTATTTTATTTCCGATAAAAGCCCATAATGGTCCGACGGATATTTGCCGCTGACGGTATCTCTTATAATTTCGGATTTAAGCGGAGTCACGTTGCCGCCGCAGATAAAACAGTAATCTATGTGTTCGCCGGAGTTTACTCTGCCGTAATCATGGTAAGTTGTATGCCAATCCCTCGCGGTTACGGCGTTTATATCGGTGAAATATTCGGTCAGTCTTTTGTAGGCGGGAGTTTCAGGGGACGCATTGAAGTCACCGGTTAAAACGGTAAAATCTCCCGCCATATTTTGAACGGTCTTTATCAGCAGATCCGAGCTTTTCAGCTGGCAGTCATCACCGAATCCGTAATGTGTATTAAGGAAATTAAAGGTCCTTTTGTCTTTTTTGTCATACAGCCGCGCCCAAATGCAGATTCTTTTAAAGTTCCATTCGTCCCAACCGTCGGATTGAATATGAGGCGTGTCGGAAAGCCAAAAATATCCCTTATCTATGCAGTCAAAACGCTCCTTTTTCCACATTATAGGCGGCGACTCCAAATCTACCGTATCGCGGTATCTGTTGAATATCTCATACTCACCGCTGTAATCTTTCCGAAGAATCTCAAACCATACGGGCGTTGATTCCTGAAACCCGACAATATCCGCGTTGTATTTATCTAAAATCACCTTTAGTCTTTCCGAACGCTCTTTTACCGAATTTCCGTTCGGATCGTTCGCACATCTGATATTAAAGGATATTATTTTCATTGCTGTTGCCCTCCGTATCACGAAAAAGCCGTTGTACTGCGGGTTAATAATCCGTACAGACAAGTATTTTTCGTTTGAAAAATCCGATTATTTAATGTTTTGTGCAATATACTCCGCAAGCTTTTTATAGCCCTCTTCACTGAAGTGCAGACCGTCGTTAGGCTGCATAGTGTCCTCTGTGTCGGCTGTAAAATCCGGGCATTTTGCAACGTCTATCAGCCTGAGCCCCTTTTTAAGCGCAAGCTTCCTTACAAACATTACCGCCTTGTTTACCTGCGGGGCATACCCGCAATTTGAATATTGCGGGTTTTCGGTGGCGTGCGGCGGCGTACAAAGTATAATTTCGGCATTCGGAGCATCGATTAAGCATCTATCAACAATATATTCATAATCGCTGTTTCCCTGAACATTCTGTTCGGGATCAAGTCCTCCGTTTGTTCCGAGCATTATTATAACCTTATCCGAGTTTGTAACATCAACCTCACCGTTGTCGTAATAAGCTTTATAGCTTGTAGCCGTAAAACCGCATTTCCCGAAATTACGAACGGCAGCACCTGTTATTTCGGATAAAAAGCAGGGGTAATTTTTCCTTTGCACATTGGCTATACCGGTTTTGCCCTTAACGCCGTAATCGCCCTCTGTAAGGCTGTCGCCCAAACACGAAATAATCATAATTTTTCTCCCGTCTTACAGCGCTGTTTACGCCATAATATCGTTTTCTTTTATGTACTCAACAATTTCGTTAACCTCGCAGAAAGCCAACGCAACAACAGTGTCCGCACCGCCGTAGTAAATTGCTATTCTGCCCGTTTTGCTGTCTGTTAAAGCGGCGCAGGGGAAAACAACATTCGGCACATCGCCGACGCATTCGTAAAGTGTGCGGGGATTAAGCAAATATCCGTCCGTTCTGTGAAGAACCTTCCATGGCTCATTAATATCGGTTATAGCCGCTCCCATTGAATATGTAAATCCGTTGCAGGAGGTTGTTACGCCGTGGTAGAAACACAACCATCCCTCATCTGTTTCAATCGGGGTGGGACCCGCTCCGACCTTTGTGCCGTCCCATGTGTTTGCCGGGCTCATAACATGGTGATGCTTGCCCCAGAATGTAAGATCGGGACTCTGGCTTAAAAATATATCTCCGTAAGGGGTGTGACCCTTATCGCACGGCCTTGAAAACAACATATACATATTGTTGATCTTTCTCGGGAAAAGCACGCCGTTGCGCGATACGGGCAGAGTTGCGTCCTCAAAATTTTCAAAGCTTTCAAAGTCCTTTGTTCTGGCGATTCCTATGGTTGTGCCGCCGGGACCAGGGTTCTTTTTCACCCACGAAAGATAAAACCAACCGTCTATTTCACAAAGCCGCGGGTCGTATCCGTCATAAAAGTATTTATTGTTAAGCCGCCAGTGTATGCCGTCATCCGAAAATCCGGTTACAAGCTTTTGTAATCTTGAAGTAAGGTCAACACGAAAAACTCCCGCAAAACCGCCCTTATAAGGAACAACCGCCGAATTAAATATACTGTTTGATTTGGGCAGCGCGTCCCTCTCAATTATCGGATTTTCCGAATATCTCCAAATCGGGTCTTTACAGCCCTCGGGTTTATCCTGCCACGGAATGTTCTTTAATTCCCGTCCGATTATTTTTGCCATTTTCATCAATCTCCTTAAATTCAAATGTAAATTTTCCGTTTGTTATATTTTCTGCGGGTTTCCCCGGCAAAATAACCACAGCCGACGCATTTGTCGGAATATATATATCCAATTCAATTCTTCCCGCCGCCCTGCGCCAAGCGATCTTAACCCTGCCGACAGGCGTGGGTATTTCGGTTTTAAGCATATTAAGCTGCTTTGAGAATACGGGTTTAATCATAATTTTTGCAAAACCCGGCTCTAACGGTGTAATACCTGCCAAACGGGTGAAATATCCCGTAACGGCGCCCGCAAACATAGCATGGTTGTGCGACGCCATATTCCCGCTTTCGTACCACTGTTCCCAAAGGGTGGTAGCCCCTTTATCGAACTGGTATTTAAAACTCGGAAATTCATCGCCGAAAAAGCACTTAAACGCAAGGTCAATATCGCCCGCATCCGACAAACACTCAATAAAATGCCGTGTACCGAAAATTCCGACATCCAGTTTCGAGCCGTTTTCTTCAATATATCTTATCAAATTGTCTGCCACTTTGCCTTTATTGGCATCATCAACAATGTCATCAGATATTGCAAGAATATTCGGGGTTTGCTTTCCGCCTGAATACACACAGCTGTCACTGTCAAAAAATAAGTCGTTATATGCCTTTCGGGCAGCACTGCCGTAATTACGGTAATACGCGGCCTCCGCGTCATTTCCGAGCGCGCTTTCCATATCCGCCATACACTCCGCACACACCTTAAGTGCGGCAATCTCCACCTCGTACCGACTGTCGGCTGAGGTTTCGTATTCTCCCGGTACATTCGGAATACACCAATCTCCGAACAAGACCTCTTTATCGCTTTTCGGCTTGGCGTCGGGCCACTGCGTTATGTACTGTTTCATTCGCTTTGTATTATGTTCACGCATTATTTCAATTATTTTTTTATCGCCGTAATGCATATACAAAAGCTTTGTCATTGCAATTATCTGACCGTCCCAGGAAGGGAATTTTATTTCGGAATGTTTTTCGTTATAAGCCGAATACAGCCAGCGGGTGAAATAATTGTGCAGATTAGCAAAGTAAACCGCCGCATCGTGATAAGCGAAAAGATCCATAGCGCACGGCGTCCTCTCATCCCTTGCGGCACAATCCGAAGAATACACTATGTTATTCGATTTAACCGACCACAGAGCGTTGCTGTACAGCTTGTTTATCATACCGTTATCGGTAACAAAATCCGCCGCGTTTTCAAATCCCGTATGCACAGCACACGCCGTTACGGATTCGATTGAGGTTTCTGCTTCGGATCCGCTTACCATAGCATACCTAAACCCATGATATGTAAAGTGCGGGGTATATGTTTCTACACCGTCGCTGCGAAATATATATTCATCGGTTGCCTTTGCGTTTCGGTTTGTAAAATCATCAAGCATCGGCTCTCCGCCGATGAATTTTATTTCCTCTGCATGTTCTGTCGTAATCGACCCGCCCGCCCTCGATTTGGCGGAAATTCTTACAAACCCGGCTATGTTCTGACCGAAATCAAATATATATTTGCCGTCCCCCGTCTTATAGGTTTTAATGGGCTTAAATTCTTCGTAAATTTCCGTTTTCACCCCGGGAATATGCCGAAATACTTTTTCCTCATCCGATGCGTACCGACAATTTTGCCATTCGCCGTCATTAAATTCCGCTTTACTCCAGCCTTCGGTTTCTCTGCGGGCGTCGTAGACTTCACCGTTGTAAATGCTGTTTGAGATTATCGGTGAGTACAGGGTGTACTTCCAACTGTCGTCCGTACAAAAGCGCTTTGTTTCGCCGTTGTTGCTCTCAACCGATATAAAACCCTTAAACCTTTTTTTGCCTTCCCAATGCTCCATAAAACGGTTGAGTTTTTTATTATAGCCATCTCCGATAATAAGTCCCACGCAGTTGTCGCCGTCGGTCATATACTCCGTAATATCAAAAACGTCGTAAAAGAGCACTTTTCCGTACCCCGAATAATTCGATAAGAACATTTCTCTGCCAAACCGTCTGCCGTTGACGTATAATTCATACCAGCCGTAGCTGAAAAGATACAGGGTCGCTCTTTTAACATCCGAAACGCTGAACCTTTTTCTCACAAGCGGCGCGGCGTCGGTTTCCTCATCAACGCATATCCAATCCGCGGGCATTTTACCGTTTAAAAGTGCTGTTGAAAACGAACATAAACCCGAGTTTAGCGTTTCTTCGCCGACAGTAACGGTTATTTCAAAAAAGTATTTTGTATCGGGCTTAAGGGGACTGCCGTCATATTTCACACAGAAGGTATTTTTGTCCTTTACCGTCCCGCTGTCCCAACATTTTTTGCTCGGACACTTTTCGCCTTCATAAACCGATATACGGTAGTCGGTTTGAAAAGCTCCGTTTTCCTCCGCACTGAGTTTCCATGAAAAAACAGGCTGTTCGCTGTCTATTCCCACCGCCGCCGCGGTATAATCCACCGTAATATCATAAATCTGCATTTTAAAACCACCCGTTCTCTTGGTAAAAAATTGCCAAACTTTTCAATTAATTTCTTCAAAAAAAGATTTGACAAGTAAATTGACGCATGTTATATTTAATAAAAAGAACATAAGCCCGACAGTCGGCAAAGCATAAATTCGACTTTTAAGTTATGTGCTTAAAGAAATGCTTTACAAGTATAAAAAGCTCAGATACAATTTATTGTATATTTTTACAATATGATTATATCTTTAAAAGCCGCATTATGGAATAGATATTATTGCTGTCGAAATATGCAATATATTGCTCTCGAAACACGGAGGTGTTTTAAAATTCCCGAAATGGATTTAACAAAGGTTCAAGCGTTAAATGAACCCGATCATGATGAATGCAATATGCACGGAAACAATTACATACATGTTCATTCGTGCGGCATTTCGTCCCAGGAATACCGCTATTTTTCAAGACCTACGGGCAGCCCCGACTATATGTTAAATATGGTTGCCGAGGGTTCACTGTATTACAACTGCGATGACGACAAAGACGGTGAAACCTATTTTGCAACAAAGGGCAGCATTGTTATTTTTAAACCCGGTGAGCCCCAATATCTCACCAATGTTTCTTCAAACATAACGCGTTATTGGGTTCACTTTTTAGGGTATGGGGCGCAACAAATTTTAGAGGAATGTCATCTGGACAAAGCGCGTTTTTACAAAATCAAATATGTTAAGTCGCTGGAGGAAATATTTCTTAAAATACTCAGTGAACTTCAGTCTATGTCCGATTATAAGGTGATAAAATGCAATGCATACCTCCTTGATCTGCTTTCGGAAATCGCCCGACTTATTGACAGCGGCGCACATTACGATAAGCAGCTTAATGTCCGTCTTGCTCCCGCACTCAAAACGATGAACACACAGTACAGAAAAGACATTAATATTGATGAACTTGCAAATCTTTGTTATATGAGTAAATACCACTTTATAAGGGCTTTTAAGGACTGTACCGGTTATACACCGTATTCATATCTCACAAATGTCCGCATAAATGTTGCAAAGGACCTTCTGAAAAACTCAAACATAAAAATAGGAAATATCTCCGATGCCGTGGGCATATCCGATCAGTTGTATTTCAGCAAACTTTTTAAAAAACACACCGGAAAATCCCCGAACAAATACAGACGTGAAAATGTATAAAACTGCGTTAAAGCGTGTGTTTTTGGGTTTTTTGAAAATAAAATATCCCGTAAATTAAAACCACCGGCTGAACCGGTGGTTTTAATTTACGACAATATTACCTTTTCCGATTTTGCACACAAGTAGTGATAAACCGGTAGGTGCAGTTCCTGCACCTTAAAGGTCTCGGTTTCGGGCACACATACGCATAT
>ERZ808245.850-NODE-850-length-13679-cov-3.996624_pt1 | contig 13679 bp, 9 predicted proteins | sample MGYA00521243_ERZ808245 | MGnify/ENA primary metagenome ERZ808245 (study PRJEB31516, sample SAMN03275576) | gut metagenome | biome: mammalia-associated habitat; material: feces | host: Papio cynocephalus | place: Kenya | collected 2012-07-07 ... | reverse complement strand
TGGAGTTCAGACGTGTGCTCTTCCGATCTGGCTCGTCGTCCGGCGGCAGTTCCGCTTCCTCTTCGACGGGGATTTCGGTTCGATCTTCGTTTTCTTCCGGCGCAGGCAGTTCCGCTTCTTCGGGCGGCGGTTCTTCCGCCGGCGCGTCCTGCCGTTCCGTGTCGTAATAAACCGTTTCGCCCGCCAGCGTCACATAATAGCTTTTTCCCTCTTCGTCCATATAATAGGCGTTTCCGGCGTCGTCGGAATAATAAAACCGCCCCGCCGCGTCGCGGTAGAACGGCGTCCCCGTTTCGTCCACATAATAATAGTAGCCGTCCTCGCTCCAATAACAGCGGTTGCCGTCCGCGTCCAGATAATAAACCGTGCCGTCCGCGTCCGTGTACGGCGTGTCGTTGAAATAGGAAACGGGCTGTTCCGCGTTTTCGTCCGAAACGGAATCCGCCGCCGGTTCGGCGGGTTCGACGGGTTCGGGCGTTTCGACCGCGTCCGCCGGCGAAATTTCTTCCGCGTTTTCAACGATTTCAGCCTGTCCGGACGGTTTTTCCGGCGTTTCCGCCGCTTCGGCGTTTTGAGGATAATAGACGGGCTGTCCGTTTTCGTCGACGTAGTACGGATTGCCGTCCGCGTCGATGTAATACGCCTGTCCGTTTTCATCGACGTAATACGGCGTTCCGCTTTCGTCGACATAGTACGCCGCGCCGTCCGCGTCCAGATAATACGGCGTGCCGTTCGCGTCGATGTAATACGGCGTTCCCGATTCGTCCATATAATAAACGTTGCCGTTTTCGTCCGTGTACGCCCGCGGTTCTTCGCCAACCGCCGCCGTCGGATCGAAATAGACCGCCTGACCGTTTTCATCGACGATAAAAGCCTGACCGTTTTCGTCGACATAGTACGGATTGCCGTTTTCATCGACGTAATACGGCGTCCCGTTTTCGTCGACGTAATACGCCTGACCGTTTTCGTCGACGTAGTACGGATTGCCGTTTTCGTCCAGATAGTACGGGTTTCCGTTTTCGTCGGTGTAATATTCCGCGTTGCCGACATAACCGTACAAGCCCTGATCCTGCTGAACCTGAACGGTTTGACCGCCATCGTACCCTTCGGCGTCCCGATAGTTGTACACGTCGTCCGCGGGCAGTTCGGCGGCGGCGACCTGTTCCTCGTCCCCGTTCGAATACCCGTAGCCCCAGTTGTCGTCGTAGTCGAACCCCGCCTCGTCGGACGCCTGTTGTGACAGGGACAGCGCTTCGTCCAGATTGACCGTCCAGTCGGACAGGTCGATCTTCGGCTGTTCGCGCGGTTCCGCGGCGGGCGCGCCGCCGTCGGCGACCGGTTCGGCCGGCGGCTGTTCGGCGGGCGAAGCGGAAACATGACTTTGTTCGTCATAGCCCGACGTGTACGGCGTATCGTAATAGTCGTGAACGGGCGGCGAAACGGGTTGAGGCTGGGAGAGCGGCTGTTCCGCGGCGTTTTGCGCGATTTGATTTTCGATCGCCTTGGTGTAAATGACTTCTTTTGTTTTGGTCTGCTGTTTTGCCAAAGCCTGCGCCAGCGCGCTCGACTGCGATTCGGCGACGACCCGCGCCTGTTCCGCCAAAACTTCCTGCTGGACGTGCGCCTGCGTTTCGGCGACGACGCGCGCTTGCTCCGCCAGCGCCTCGCGTTGAACCGCGCTTTGCGATTCCGCGACAGCCGCCGCGACGACGCGGGCTTGGGTTGCCAAAGCCTCCGCCTGAACATTGGCTTGGGATTCCGACATGGCTTGCGCCATGACGCGCGCCTGTTCCGCCAAAGTTTCCCGCTGGACTTTCGCCTGTGTTTCGGCGACGACGCGCGCCTGCTCCGCCAGCGCCTCGCGCTGAACCGCGCTTTGCGATTCCGCCATCGCCGACGCGATCGCCTTGGCTTGGGCGGAGATGGTTTCGGACTGCGTCGCCTTTTGCGCACGGATCATGGCTTGGGCGACGGCTTGCGCCTGCGACGTCAGCGTTTCCTCGCGCACCGCTTTTTGCGATTTGGACAGAGCCGCCGCGATTTCCTGCGTCTGTTTGGAAAACGCCTCCGCCATCAAAGTCGCCTGAAAACGTTGCGATTCCTCCTGCCGGTGAATCAGCTGCCCCATCGTTTCCGCCAGAACCGTGCTTTGCGTTCTGGCGACGACGTCCGCGATCAGGCGCGCCTGTTCTTCGGCGTTCATCCCCCCGCCGGACGCGGCGGGCGCGGAAACGAAAGACGACGCGGCGGGCAAGCCGCCTTCCGCCATCGCCTTTTTCTGCATTTCCAGAATTTCTTTTTGCGCCTGAACCTGCGCCTGCGCCATCGCTTTCGCCTGCGCGGCGATCGCGGCTTCGCTTTGAACGGCGGCGGCGGCGTTGTTGTTTTCGATCACGATCTGCGCGGGCTGAGCCGCGACCTGTCCGAATCCGCCGTTTTTTTGAATCGACGAAAACAACGCCGCCAAAGTTTCGTTCGAATGCTTTTGCGATTCGGCGATTGCCTTGGCGATCATGCTTCCCTGAACTTCCGCCGCGCTCTGCTGGGATTTGGAAAACGCCTCCGCCATCGCGCGGGCGGTCATTTCCTGACTTTGCGAAAAGATCTTCGCCATCGTTTCCGATTGCGTTTTCGCCATGGTTTCAGCCGATTTCAGCTGAGCCTGAGTCAACGCCTCCACCAGCGATTCGATGCTTTTCGTCCCCAATTCGGACGATCCCGTTCCCTGCACGACGATGCTGCCGCCCTGAACGGGGACGCCCTGCACGGGAATCGTCTGAACGGGAACGGCGACGGGCTGTCCCTGCGCCGCCTGCAAATACTGCATGCGCAGTTTGTCCTGAACGCTGGAAATTTCCGTCGCGGAATCGGACGACGCCAAAGTTTCCCGCGCGCGTTTCAGCGTTTCCGCCAATTCGGCGGCTTCCTGCCGGCGCGCCGGATCGTTGCGCGCTTCGGACAGCGTTTTCGCCAGCAGTTCCATGTTGCGGCGCGCGTCTTCCTGCGCCTGCTGCATGACCGCCAGCTGGCTCTGGTTCATTTTTTCCTGCGCCGACGCCAAAGCGTCCGCGATCGTTTTCGCCTTCGCCTTTTCTTCGCGGGAAACCAGTTCCTCGCCGTCGTCGTTTTCGGATTCGTAATCTTCGCCGTACTTTTGGCGTTCCAGATATTCCAGATAGTCGCGGACGTCCCGCCCCCCCGGAATGTCCGGCAGGGACGCGCGCGCGTCGTCGTCGATTTCCAACAACATGTCGTTGTAGCGCGTAACCAAATCTTCGCGCAGAACATGCAGCTGACGATAGACGTTGATGAACCGTTGCGCCTTTACATACGGATCCTCTTCCCCGTCCGACGCCGCGCCGGGGAATTTCGGCTTCCATTTTTTGGTATCCTTTTTCGGCGGGCTCATCTTTTCTCCACAACCACGGCGTTGTCCGGCGTCCGCGCGGGCGGGCACGGTCGAACCGATACTACAACGCCGCAGATTAACATATATTTAATCCGCGGCGTCTTATCTGTCCGTCAAACCGTCAGGGCAGCTGGATCTGCACGACGCGGTGCAGAGCCGCCGCCTTGTCTTCGGGGATTTCGATTTTTTCCTCGGGGTTCCACAAAACGCCGAACATTTTGCCGTCGATGTCTTCGCGCACGCTGATCAGGCGCGCTTCGCTTTCGCCGGTGTACATCACCGCGATGTCGCCCAGTCCGACCATTTTCGTCGGATCGACGATCAGCACGGACCGCGCGGGCAACAGGTTGCCCAGCCGTCTGGTGCACAGCGAAACCGCGTAAGCCGACATCGGATTGACCGCCCCCGCCTGACACGACACCGTCCCCAGCGGCGCCTGACGGTCAATGACGATCGTTCCGTTTTCGCCGGGCTGACCGTAAATCTGCAACACCGTTTCGGCGCGGTCGCGTCCGCCCGCCGTTTTCGCGACGGGCAGTTCGGGATAGCCGGATTTGACGCCGGCGACCGTGCGGTAGCGGGCGTCCGTGCGCTGAATGAACTCTTCCAGCGCGCCCGCCTTGTCCAAATCGTAAATCTGTTTTTGCAGTTCGTCGTTCGTGTATCCCAGCGCGCGGGCGATGCGGGAAATTTCGTCTTCGGACACCTCGCGCTGTCCCATTTCGATGCGGTGGTACACGGACAAAGTCAACTCCGAACCGTCCGCGACGTCCGCCAGCGTCAGGTTTTTCTGCCCGCGGATATAGCGCAGACCCGCGCCCAGCATTTTCAGTCCGCAACGTTCGTTGACGCGGTTGCGGCGTTCCTGTTCGCGCCGCCACGCCTGAACGACGTCGGGCTGCGAACTGGCTTCGTTGACAAAGATTTCCTGCAACGGGCAATCCAAAAATTCGGCGATGCGCACCAGCTGTTCCTGATCGATGCGCCTGTACCCTTTTTCGATTTTGCTGACGGCGGACAGGCTGACGCCCAGAAAATCGGCGAGTTCCTGCATGGAACGCCCGCGGACGCGGCGGTACATGCGAATTTGGTTCGGAAAGATGATCTCTTCCATTCTGCGAATATCCTTATACAACGGCGGCGAAAAACGGCGCGCCCTTTTCTTTATAACGTGTTTTAAATCAAAAAACAAGAGTCCGCTTTTATTCCGCGACGCCCCGCGGGCGGTCGGAAAGCGGCGCAAAAAAAAACAAGCCCCTGCGATTCCAAGGGCTTCGAACTGGCTGGGGCGGCTGGACTCGAACCAGCGAATGACGGAGTCAAAGTCCGTTGCCTTACCGCTTGGCTACGCCCCAACAACGCGGATAGCAACAGATAATCTTTTTTCACCCCTTTCGTCAAGAGATTTATTCGTTTTTCAAGTTTTTGATTGTTTTTTTATCAAAATCGTTTATTGTGTGCCTTGTGACGCGCCCGTAGCTCAGCTGGATAGAGTATCGGCCTCCGAAGCCGAGGGTCGTGGGTTCGAATCCCGCCGGGCGCACCATTTCGATTTTTCGTTTTCGGGCGATTCGCCTTTTCCGAAACGGCGGCGGCTTCGGTTCGCGCGCGGAAAACGGCGGACAAAGAAACCGGAACGTCCCGTTTGGCGGGAATTTTCGGTCTTTTCCCCCGAAAACGGATATTTAACTTGACGAAACGGGCGTTTGACGGTAAAAGAAAACCCTGTTTTTTCGTTTGAAGGAATTTGTGTTATGGCAAAACGTTGCATCATTACCGGAAAAGGCGTACAGACCGGAAACAATGTTTCTCACGCTAACAACAAAACCCGCCGTCGGTTCATGCCGAACCTGCAGGCTGTTTCGTTGCTGAGCGAAACATTGGGCACCACGGTCACGTTGCGTGTTTCTTCGCGTGGTCTGCGGACGATTGAACACAACGGCGGATTGGACGCGTTTTTGCTGTCCACGTCGAACGGCAAGCTGTCCTGCGACGCGAAGCGTTTGAAAAAACGCATTCAGGGCGCCGCGGAAAAGAACGCCGCCAAAGCTTAATCGTTCCGATAAAGAAAAAGCCCCGCCGTTTTAACGCGGGGTTTTTTTGCGCCTTTTTTCTGTCCCGCCGCGCGCCGATTGTTTCCGACCGGAAAACGGCATCGCTTGAAAAGCCGAACGTTTTTCGAATCACCCCGCGTTTTCGGCGCGATCCTTGTTTCCGAAAAAGTTAAAACCAAGCCGCGTTTCGGTTAAAACCAACCCGCGCGCGACACAACGTCCGCGGCACGCGAAAGCGGCGGAGAGCATTCCCTCCGCCGCTTTTTGTTTGTTAAACAGCCGCGATCAGCCTCTTTGTTTTCTGCTGCTCAGCATAACTTCGAACGCCGATTTTTTCGTTTCAGCCGAGAAGTTTTTCAAATTCAGCGGCGAAGCGCGTTCCGCCGTTTTCAGCGATTCGGCGTATTTTTTCATCGTGTCGAACGTGCGCGCGTCTTTTTTGCGCATCACAGTCGCCGTCTGCGGGTTGCCCGTGAACGTTTCGACCAGATATTTGTGCGTTTCGGCGACTTCGTTGAACAACGTGGCGGCGACGTTTTTGTCCATACTGCCCGCGTTCATCTGATACTGAGCCAAAGCCGCGGTCGGTTTCTGTTTGGCTTTTTGGTCGACCAAAGCCGCCAGAACGGGATCCGCGCTGACTTTCGCCCACGTTTCCTTGTCGGAACGGATCGCGAAAGCGGCGATTTGCGTTTCTTTTTCCGCGATCAGCGCTTTTTTGAAATCCTTGCGTTCGGCGCGCATGGAATCGATCGTCTGATCCATCGTCATTTTTTCGGGTTCGCGCTGATAGGCTTTCAGCAACGCGCCGGACAAAGCCGTGGCGGAACGCAGTTCGTTTTTGATGAAGTGGACGATCGCGGCGTCGCCCGAAACTTCGGTCGTCGACTTGATGTCGTCCAGCTGTTTTTTGACGACGCGGTTCGCGGTCAGCATGGCTTCGACGTTCGGCGCCTGTTCGATGACGGCGTCGACGACCTTCAGCTTGTCGGCGGCGAATTTGTCGTTGCGTCCCTTCTTTTTGCCTTCGACGCGCAAAGTTTCCTTTTCGGCGCCCAGAACGGCGTGCATGTCGGCGCGGGTTTCGGCGTTGTCCAGCTTGTCCAGCAAATCCGCCTGATACTGCGCGACGCTCAGCATGCGTTTGTTCGCCGCGCGCTTTTCAGCCGCCTGTTCGCGTTTCAGCTTTTTCAGCAGTTCGGGCGAGAAGTTCTGTTCCGGCGCGGGCAAGCCTAAATTCGCGTTCAGCTGGGCGGCTTCCATATAGCCGTTCAGTTCGCGCTGCAATTCGTATTCCTGTTCCAGCACCTTGTTGTCGATCGGCATATGGTCGCGGGACACCTGCACGCGTTCCATCATCTGTTCGTATTTCGGGTGTTTTTCACCGGTCGCCAGAGCGATCGACATTTCAGCCATCTGCTGACGCGTCAAACCGTAGGTTTCGGACATGACCTGCGCCTGTTTGATGACTTCCAGATCCGTCATTTTCTGCAACGATCCGTCCGCCAGATGTTCCTTGGCGTATTTGACCGTGGCGTCGATGACGTCCGTGGTGTGGTAAGCCAGCGGCGATCCCAGCTGTTTGATCGTGTTGGCGACGTTTTTGTCCGCCATCAGCTGTTTGAATTTGTTTTCGTATTCGGGATCGTCCGGGTTTTGCGCATGGGATTTCGCTTCGGCTTCGCGGATTTTTTTCACGAATTCCGTGTCGTATTTCGTGTCGTCCATGCGACGGTCAACGCACATGCGCAGATATTCGATGCGGCAGTCGCCCCAGATTTCGGCGCATTTCGTGTTGCCGAAATCGCGCGCCAGCTGCAGGACGGCGTGCGCGTCGGCGATGCATTCCGTGCGGTGGCGGCACATCACGTTGTCCAGTTCCGTTTCGGCGATCTTTTCAACCGAATTGTAGGCGGACGCGTAGTTGTGGTCGGTCGCGTGCCCCAGTTCGTGATACAGAACCAAACGGCGGAATTCGTCGAAAGAAACGCCTTCTTTCTTGCGGCGTTCCTCGGCGCCCAGAACCATGTCCAGCACGTTCGCGTTCATCGCGTCGGGGTTGTCGCCGACGACCAGATTGACGTTGCCCAGACCCGCCAGATTTTCCGTGGTCGGAGCGATCGCCGCGCGCATCGAAAACGGATTGCGGTCGGTGATGCCGGCTTCGGAAACGGATTTCAGAATCTCTTCCTGCGTCAGGAAGGTCTTGCCCTTGCCCGCGGCGGCTTTCTGCAACTTGTCCTCGACGTACATATACAGGGATTTGCCCAGCGAACGGTCGTCCTCGGTATCCAGCAGGTAGCGACCCTGAACCGCGTCGGGGTCGATGATGAACAGCGTGACGCCCGGCATGACCGTGCGGAAACGTTTTTCCATGCTTTCAAAGAATTGGTGGGCTTCGGTGTCCAGCGCGGGGGATTTTTTCAATTCCGCGGGGGTTTTGACCGTCAGCGTGTCCGCCGCGTCGCCCATGGAAATAACGGAAGTCTTCCCCTGCGGCAGCAAATGAAAGAACGGACGATCCTGCAAATGGTCGGGACGATCCAGTCCGCTTTCGAAAACCGTGATTTTGCCGGCGTTCATAAAGGCGTCCAGCAACGGGGTGTTGGTTTGATTTTCCATATTATTTTCAGTCATAACAATTCCTAACATGTCGATGACAACGTTCAAAAGATACGGGTATCTTGGAACTCCGGCGCGGGAAAGTCAAGGAATTTTTAGACAAACGCCGCATTTTTTTCTGAAAATATTTTATCGAAACCCCATTGTTTCCGCCGATTTCGGCTTTGCGGGCTTTTAACGAAAACGAAACGCGCCCGTTTGAAACGAATCAAGCCTTTCGTTTCGCGCCGAATAATGCTAATGATTTTATATAAAGCGAAGGAGTCCCCGCATGAAACACCCGTTCCGCCGCGCCGCCGCGCGATTCATCGACTATTTGCTGTGGTCCATGGCAATGGTTTTGCTTTTGGGCGAAAAAATGGGCGACGTTTATTCCCCGTCGTGGCTTTTTTACGCGTCGTTCTGGGTTTTCGTCCCGATCGAAGCCGCTCTGATTTCCGTGTTCGGGACGACGGCGGGCAAGGCGATGCTGGGCGTTCGCGTCGCCGGCGCGGACGGGAAAAGGCTTTCGTTCGCGCGGTCGGTCAAACGGTCGGTCGCCGTGTTTTGCGCGGGCATGGGGTGTTTTCTGCCCTACGCGTCGCTGATTTTGCCGCTTTACGCGCTGTTCAGTCTGGTCAGGCGCGGAACGCTGTTCTGGGACGACGGCGTTTCGGTCGAATGCGTCGCGACGTCGCGCGCGACCAAAGCGGTTCTGGCGGCTTTTCTGGTGTTTCTGACCGTCGGATACGGATTGACGGCGCGCGCGATCTGGCTGTCGCGCGATGTCGACCTGCCGGAAATCGAAGACGCGTTCGCCAAAAACTTCTTCGGCGGCATTCACCCGAAAATGCTGGAAGCCCTGTCCGAAAAATCAATTCTGTCCGCCGAAGCCGCCGAACAAACCGCCGCCGATCTGGCGCAAATTCAGAACATGCTGAAACAGGCGGGCGAAGATCTGGAACGCGCCAAAAATCGGGCGCGTCTGCGGATCGCGCGCATTCCCGCCGCGGAATTGCGCGCCGAGCGCAACGACGCTTTGGACGATTTCACCGCCCGCGCGGATTCCTTTCTGTTCGCCGAAAGCATGCGGGTCAGCCTGTTTGAAAACCTGATCGCGCCGTTTCGGGACGCGGACAGGAACCGTCCCGTTTTCATCAACGGGCGTCCGCGTTACGACGACGCGGAACTGAACCGCCAATACGACAACTTCATGGCGAATTTGCAGGCTTTTCTGCTGTCGTTCGAATAAATCAGGCGGCGGCGGACGTTCCGGCGCGGCGGCGTTTGCGTTCGCGCGTGTACCAGCGCGCCAGCGTCGCGACGGACAGGACGGCTCCGGCGACCGACAGCCCCAATCCCCAGCGCACGTCGAACCCCAGTCCGACGATCAGCGCCGCCAGCAGCATGGACGACACCGCGCCGACGTCCCAGCCCAGTTCGGTGTAATAAGTGAAATACAGCGGGTGGGACGCGCGTTTCGTCGCGTTGTACACGGCGGTCATCAGCCCCGTCATCGAAAAGCAATAGGCGATCGCGGCGAAAAAGTCGCACGCGATGACGGCGGGGACGGAATAGGCGAAAAAGCCGCGCACGGTTAAAATCGCGATATGCATGCCGTAGCCGATATAGCAAATCTGCCGCCCTTTGCCTTTGTCGATCAGCCGACCGAACACCATCGATCCCATCGCGCGGAAAAACGCCGCCAGCGCGAGGATAAAACCGAAATTCTGATAGCTTTCGCCCAGCAGCATGAACACGATCAGCGGCCAGATCGATCCCGCCTGATAAAACAGTCCGTCGCCGACGAACACGACAAAGCCGAAATGATCGACGCGCTTCCGTTCTTCGCGCGTCGCGGGGACGGGCGGCGGCAGGGACGGCGTTTTCAGCAGCGGCAGGACGGCGACCAGCGTCAAAACGAACGGCATCGTAAAGGCGTAGAATTTGTCGATCGACAGCAAAATCCCGCCGACCAGCGGTCCGACGACGGCGACGACCGTCGCGATCGCGTCGCGGACGCCGACGCTGGATCCCCTGTCAGCCTCATCCCCGATCGACGCGAAATAGTTGTGGTACGACACCCAGTAAAGCACGTCCGCCAGCCCCGAAACGACGATGAACGGTATCAAATGCCACGTCAGCCCGTCGATCGGCAGCATCGCGGGATAGCGCATGGCGAAAGCAAACGTTCCGACCGTCAGCGTCCAATGCACGCCCTTTTTCAAACAGCACAGCATCGCCAGCGGACGGGTCAGCGTGCGCGAAAACAGCACCGCCGCGTACACCAGAAGCGTCAGTTTCAGGCTCAACCCCTGTTTGTACAGATAAGCCAGCGTGAACATGGAGCACATTTCCCACCCCATCGCGCGCAAGCCGTAGTGGGCGTTCAAATAGTTCAGCTGTTTGTTTGAAAAGAACGGCATTTCGTCAGCCCCCCCCCTTAGAACGAAAGCGATTTCAGCGCGGTCCGGAATTCGTCCGCCAGATCGGGTCTGTCAAGCGCGTATTCGACGTTCGCCATCAAAAAGCCGATTTTGTTGCCGCAGTCGAATCTTTTCCCCTCGAACCGCATGCCGTGGAAAGGCACGCGGTCCAGCGTCGCCGCCATCGCGTCGGTCAGCTGGATTTCGCCTTTCGCGCCGGTTTTCTGCTTGTCCAGTTCGGCGAAGATTTCGGGCGACAGGATATAGCGTCCCAAAATCGCGCAGCGCGACGGCGCGGTGCCGGCGGCGGGCTTTTCGACCATGCCGTTGACGCGCACCAGTTTTCCGTCGTCGTTTTCCAGACTGAGGATTCCGTAGCGGGACGTCTGCTCTTCCGGCACTTCCTCGATCGCGACCAGATTGCCGGCGGTGCGGGGATATTCGTCAACCATTTGTTTCAGGCACGGCGTTTTGCAGTGGAACAGGTCGTCGGGCAACAAAACGGCGAACGGTTCGTCGCCGACCAGATCGCGCGCGCACCACACGGCGTGTCCCAGCCCTTTGGGTTCGCTTTGCCGGGTGTAGGAAATCCTGCCCGAATCGAGCGTGCTTTCGCGCACGAAGTTCAGCAGATCGTCCTTGCCGTCCTTTTCCAGCAGACGTTCCAGAGCGGGGCTGGAATCGAAATGATCCTCAATCGACGTTTTGCCGTGTCCCGTGACGAAGATGAAATGTTCGATGCCGGCGGCGGCGGCTTCCTCAACGGCGTATTGAATCAGGGGTTTGTCGACGACGGGCAGCATTTCCTTCGGCATGGCTTTGGTGGCGGGCAGGAACCGCGTCCCCAGCCCGCCGACGGGAAAAACGGCTTTGCGAATGCGTTTGTTCATGGGTGTATTCCTTTCGATTCCGGAAACGGCGTGTTTTTACCCTTTTACCCCATTCCGGCGGGTAAAGAAAATACAAAAATGAATTGACAACGGACGCCGGAATTGCCAATTTTAGCAAGGCTGAAACAGCCGATACGAAAAGACGCAGTTCCCCCGAAAAAACGGGAAACACAAAACGCTGAAAAAGAACCGAAAAATAACCAAGGAGTTATTACCGTGAATTTTGTCTTCCTTTCGCCGCATTTTCCGTCGCACTACGTGAATTTCGCGGACCGCCTGAAAAAAATGGGCGTCAACGTGCTGGGCATCGCGGACGCCGCGTACGATTCCCTGACGCCGCAGCTGAAAGAATCCCTGACCGAATACTACCGCGTCGACAATATGGAAAACTATGACGAAGTCATGCGCGCCGTCGCGTACTTCATTCATAAATACGGTCGCGTCGACAGGCTGGAATCATTCAACGAATACTGGCTGGAAACGGACGCGCGCCTGCGCACCGATTTCAACATCGAAGGGACAAAATATCCGGAAGTGCTGGAAAGCAAACGCAAATACCTGATGAAAAACCACTTCCGCAAGGCGGGCGTCCCCTCCGCGCGCTGCCATTGCGTGACCACCCGCGAAGAAGGCGAAAAATTCGTCAGGGAAGTCGGCTACCCCGTGTTCGTCAAACCCGACATCGGCGTCGGCGCGTACGCGTCCTACACCATCAGAAACGAAGAGGAATTCAACCGTTTCTACGACAACTACCCTTCCGTTCCCTATGTGATGGAGGAATTCGTCAACGGACTGATCGTCACGTTCGACGGCATTACGAACTATGAAAACGAACCGATTTTCATGACCAGCCACATCTTCCCCGAAAACGTGGCGGAAACGGTCAACGCGGGCGACGATCTGCGCTATTATTCCGTTTTGAAAATCGACCCCGTTCTGGAAAAGGCAGGACGCGCCGTGCTGGCTTCGTTCAACACGACGGCGCGCTTCTTCCACTTTGAATTTTTCAAACTGTACGAAGACAAAAAAGGTCTGGGCAAAAAAGGCGATTACGTCGCGCTGGAAGTCAACATGCGTCCGCCCGGCGGCTGCATGCCCGAACTGATGGACTACGAACACGACACCGACGTCTATCAGATGTACGCCGACATGATCGTGCACGACAAACTGTACCAGCCGACCGAAAAGAAATACATCGGCATCTACGTCGCGCGCAAAGACTGCTTCAACTACGTCCACACGCACGAGGAAATCGTCGAAAAATACGGCGAACACCTGATGCAGTACGCCGACGTCGACGCGATTTTTTCGCCGGTCATGGGCGACCACATGTACCTGATGCGGGCGACCACGCAGGAAAAAGCCGACGAAATCATGAACTTCGTTCAGGAAAAATGCTGATATGAAAATCGAATACTACAACGAATACAGCCCGAATCTGGGACGCCATATGGAATTGAAAGTCTACGGACACGCGGGCAAACCGGTTCTGGTTTTTCCGTCCCAATGCGGTCGGTTTTACGAATACGAAGGATTCGGCATGATCGACGCCGCGTCGGGCTTTATCGAATCGGGCAAGGCGCAGTTCTTCTGCGTCGACGGGCTGGACTGGGAAACCTTTGTCAGCGACGGGTGGCCCGGCGACCGTCTGCGCCGTTTCGAACAGTATTTCAACTACGTCTGCGACGAAGTCGTCCCGTGGGCGCTGGACATCAACGCGATGGGCAGCAACTACCGCGCCGGCGGCATGATGACGACGGGCTGTTCAATGGGCGCGCTGCACGCGGCGAACTTCTTTTTCCGCCGCCCCGACCTGTTTGACGCGGTCGTCGCGCAAAGCGGGCTGTACAGCTGTCGTTCGTTCTTCCCGAATTGCGAAGAGGACGGGGTCTATTTCAATTCGCCGATGGAATATCTGCCGAACATGAACGATCAGGGGACGCTGGATCTGTACAGACGTTCCGAAATCATCGTTTCGGTCGGACAGGGCGCGTGGGAAAACGAATGTCTGCACGACACCCGCGTTCTGGACGGCATATTGAAAGCCAAAGGCATTCCCGCGTGGGTGGACTATTGGGGCTACGACGTGCCGCACGATTGGCCCGCGTGGCGTCAGCAGCTGCCGTATTTTCTGGGGCATTTGCTGGGATAAGATAAAAAACGGGGCGTCAAAGCCCCGTTTTTTTATTTTCTTTTTCCAAAAAACGGGGTAAATAAGAAAACAGGTCGTCCCCGTAGCTCAACCGGATAGAGCATCGGTTTCCTAAACCGGGGGCTGTGAGTTCGATTCTCGCCGGGG
>ERZ808245.848-NODE-848-length-13686-cov-4.821290_pt1 | contig 13686 bp, 10 predicted proteins | sample MGYA00521243_ERZ808245 | MGnify/ENA primary metagenome ERZ808245 (study PRJEB31516, sample SAMN03275576) | gut metagenome | biome: mammalia-associated habitat; material: feces | host: Papio cynocephalus | place: Kenya | collected 2012-07-07 ... | reverse complement strand
GAGAGAAGGTCACCCCCGGCGTCAAAACGGTCATTCCGCCCGAATTCATCGACCGGGGTTCGGTGCGGGAACTGAAATAGCCCGGCCTTTTTGTTTCGACGGCAATGCCGCCGAGTTCCGACAACGCATCATGCGCGGCGCCCACGGGTACCGCGCATTTTCGCATGCCGCGATCAAACCGGCAGACGCCCTGCAGCAACAACAGACACCGCAAAAACAACGGATGGGGCGGCTGTGGAAACCACAGCCGCCCCATCCGTCAAAAGAGGGGAATCATTACCGCTTCATACGGCGGGAACAATCACTTCACGGTGAAGCCCTGCTCCTTGCCGTAATCCTGCAGAGCCTTCTGCCAAGCGGACGCGCTGTCGCTCAGCTTCTGGTTGCTGGTGTAGCTCTTGCCGAAGTAGTCGCCGAAGACGCTGCGGGCCTTGACCTCGAACGGCAGGAACTGGTAGTCGGAAGACACGTTCTCGGCCGCCTGGGCAAGAACCTCGTTGTACTTCTGGCCACCGAAGTAGTCGACATCCTCGCCATCGGCGTTCTTCACGGTCGTGGCGTTCTTGAAGGAATCGGACTCCATGGACTTCTTGTCGGCCGGGAACGCGCCGCCGGCGACACGGGTGGCGACGCCACCATCGTGGTTCGCGTACTTGATGAAGTCGTATGCGGCCTTGGCCTTCTTGGAGGAGGAGAGCACAGCCAGCGAGGAACCGCCGTTCTCGGCGTTCGTGGTGGAGCCGTCGGCGGTCGGCATCTGGGTCACGCGCCACTTGCCGGCACCGCCCGCGGCGGAGTTGGCAAGGTTGGCAGGCATCCAAGCGCCGGTGAACAGCGAGGCGATCGTGCCGTCGACCATGCCCTTGAACCAATCCTCGGACCAGCCGGTGGTCTTGGTGTCGATCAGGCCCTCATCCAGCATCTTCTGCCAGAATTCGTTGAACTTCTTGGTACCGGAATCGCCGGTCAGGTTGATCGTCACCTCGGAGCCGTCGGACGAGGTCTTGAACGGCTGGCCGCCGGCAAGCCAGATCATGGAGTCGTAGAAGCCGCCGTCACCGGAATCGGAGGTGATGTAGTAGTTGTCGCCGAGGGCGTGAATCTTCTTGGCGGCCTCGTAGTACTGGTCCCAGGTCTTGATGGACTCGGCGTCAACGCCCGCCTTGTCGAAGACCTCCTTGTTGTAGAAGAAGGCCATCGGGCCGGAATCCATCGGCAGGCCGTAGACCTTGCCGGCGAACTGCACGGATGCCCACGGGCCGGGGGTGTAGAAGTCCTTGTAGCCGGAGGTCTTGTCGGTGATGTCCAGCAGGTTGCCCTTGATGGCGTACTGCGGAATCGCGTAGTATTCGATCTGCGCCACGTCAGGAGCGCCGGAACCTGCCTCGATGGCGTTGTCGAGCTGGGTGTATTCCTTGGTGTTGGTACCGACGTTCTTCAGATTGACCTTGATGCCGGTCTTCTTCTGATAGTCCTTGGCCACCTGGGTCAGCGTCGGCTCCCATGCCCAGACGGTGATCTCCTTGACGTCGCTTTCCTGAGTCGGCTGCTTCGAAGACGAATCGGAGCCTCCGCATGCGGCCAGCGGCACGAGCATTGCCGTGGCACCGACCATCGCGATGATCTGCTTGGTGAACTTCATCGTTCTATCCTTTCTCTATATCCAGCCCCTATACCAGATACCCAAGTGAATGCCTCCTATGAGAGACCTTCGCTTACGGCATCGAGCATAACACAAATGGAATGTTTACGCAAACAAATGGAATTTCCTTGATTTTCCAATGTTATTCAATTACAAATGCACGGTAGATTATTCACGCAAACAATCTGGAACCATCGTATTATCGGCAATCAATCAACACTGATACGACAAAAAGGGTGCCATGGCCCGCAGCCGCGCCATGGCACCCTTTTACAGGAAAGTTCCCATCGAAAGACACGGGAAACGCAGAGAATACGGAGTCAGCCTTCGATGCCGAGCTTGCGGCGTTCCTTCCTGGAGTACATGAACGCGGGCAGCCGACGTCCCTGCTTGATCCACGAATGGTATTCGGCGGTCGCCGCGAATTCCACGTCGGACGCGGAGTTCAGGCAGGTCTCCACGGAATCCTGGATGACGCCGATGATGAAGCCGACGCCGACCACCTGCATGGCGATGTTGTTGTCGATGCCGAACAGCGAGCAGGCCATCGGAATCAGCAACAGGGAGCCGCCGGCCACGCCCGAGGCGCCGCATGCGCCCAATGCGGAGACCACCGACAGCAGAATCGCCGCCGGCAGGGAGATCTGGATGCCCAGCGTGTTCGCGGCCGCCATGGACATGATGGTGATGGTGATCGCCGCGCCGTTCATGTTGATGGTGGCGCCCAGCGGAATGGACACGGAGTACATGTCTTTGTCGAGGCCGAGCTTTTCGCACAGCTGCATGTTCACCGGAATGTTCGCCGCGGAGGAACGGGTGAAGAACGCGGTCAGTCCGGATTCCTTGAAGCAGCGGTACACCAGCGGGTACGGGTTGCGGCGCAGGTACAGGAAGATGACCAGCGGGCCGAACACCAGCACCATGAGCAGCATGGTGCCGACCAGCAGCAACAGCAGGCTGCCATACCGGGTGAACGCCTCCAGACCGTTTTCGGACACATTGGTGAACACAAGACCCATGATGCCGAACGGGGCGAGGTTGATGACCCAGCGAATCACCTGGGAGACGCCGTCCGCCACATTGGCCAGAAACGCCTTGGAGCTTTCATTGGCGATGCCCTTCATGGCGAGGCCGAACAGGCACGCCCACATCAGAATGCAGATGTAGTTGCCGTCGATCATCGCCTGGATCGGGTTGGCCACGATGTTGGTCAGAAGCGTCTGCACCACTTCGGACAGCCCTTTGGGCACCACATCGGCCTTCGCCGCCTTGCCGAGCGACAGGGTCTGGGGGAAGGCGCGCGAAGTGAGCACGGCCACCACCGCCGACAGGAACGTGGTGAACAGATACAGGAAGATGACCGTGCCGAAGCGCTTGTCGAGCTTGGACGTACCCTGCGCGAGGGCGCTGGCCACCAGCACGAACACCAGAATGGGAGCCACCGCTTTCAGGGCGCTGACGAACAGCGTGCCGAGTTCGCCGACCCAGGTCATGTGCGGCGCGGTGAGCGCCAGCACCGTGCCGGCGAGCAGGCCGACGATGATGCGGATGATCAGCGACGCGCCGTTGTATCGGTCGACAATGCCGCGAATCGCCTTGGAGATGTTGTTCATGTGTCTTCTCGTTCTCTTTCGTTCGGGGGTGGATTCCACCGAATATAGACAATCATGGTAGCCATATGAAGCATGTACGCAATGTGAATGTCCAATTACTAGGAAGTTACATGGGGGGGAAGAACGCCGGCCAGACGGCAGATCCGCGGACATGGGCACGAAAGCCGCAATGCGCGAGCGCCCATGGCAGCAACGTGCGAGCACGCCCGCACAGAAGCGGCCCCACGCAGGGCGTGCCACGGTAATGACGACGGCCGCATCAACGGAACGACCCATGAAAAAACGCCCGCCCGCCGCCATGCCACTCGGATGCTGTTATGCGCGGTCCAACGCCATGGAAGACACGAAGACGCGCGGCGTGCCGTCCACCGGATCGGTGAAGCGCAGCTCGCGCGCCACCAGGGCCAGCGGACGTGCGAAATCGTCGTAGGCGCGTTCGATGACGCGCGGGTAGAAGTCGTCTCCGAGGATCGGCAGGCCCAATGCGTTCATATGCACGCGCAATTGGTGCGTTTTGCCGGTCAGCGGATGCAACACGTAGTTCACGTATGGTTTGCCGTCGATGTGCCGTACCGCGCTCCCCCGTTCGATCAGCGTCTGCGCGTTGACTATGCCTGGCGTTTCGTATGCCTGAAGACGCCCACGGTCCTTGTTGATGTGCGACCGGCGCAGCAGCGGGAACGGATGCGCGCGATCGACGCGTTCGACGGTGCCGTACCGCGGCCGGCGTTCCGGTGCGAGCGGTGCGAGGCATTCGTAGGTCTTGACCGTCCGATGGTTCTGGAACAGCATCTGGTACGCGCCACGCAGTTCCGGTTTGCGCACGAACACGACGATTCCGGCGGTAAGACGGTCGAGACGGTGCGCGGGGACGATGTCCGGCTCCCCGTATTGTTCGCGTAGTCGAATCAGCGCGGTCTCGCGGTACCACATGCCTCGTGGCGTGGTCGCGAGGAAATGCGGCTTGTCGATGACGATGATGCCGGCATCCTCATAAAGAACCTCATATTCGAGGGGAATATGAGGTTCTTCGGTCACGTATCGATGCCGCCTGAGCGGACGGTCACTCAACGGTGACGGACTTCGCTAGGTTGCGCGGCTTGTCGACGTCGTAGTTCTTGAGCTTGGCCATATCCATGGCGAACAGCTGCAGCGGCACCACGTCCACAAGCGGACTCATCAGCGTCGGGCACGCCGGACGCCAGAACACCACGTCGGCGTACCGCTCGACGTCGGGATCGTGCTCCTCGGCCACGGCGATGATGTACGCGCCACGGGCCTTGACCTCCTCGATGCCGGAGATCACCTTGGAATGCAGCACGTTGCGGCCGCGCGCCGGCGGAACGATGAACACCACCGGCTCGCCCTCATCGACCAGCGCGATCGGCCCGTGCTTCAATTCGCCCGCGGCGAAGCCTTCGGTGAAGGTGTACGCGATCTCCTTGAGCTTCAGCGCGCCTTCCATGGCGACCGGATAGCCGACATGACGGCCAAGGAACAGGAACGACTTCGCATCGACCATCTGGGCCGCCGCCTGCTGGATGGCATTGGTCTGCGTGTCGAGGATCCACTGGATCTTGCGGGGCATCTCCTTGAGCGAATCCAGCGTCTGCGCGATCTCGTCGCGGAACATCGCGCCCTTGATCTGCGCCAGATACAGGCCCAGCACGTAGGCGGCGGTGATCTGTGCGACGAACGCCTTCGTGGAGGCCACGGCGACTTCCGGGCCAGCGTGCGTGTACAGCACCGCATCGGATTCGCGCGGAATGGAGGCGCCCTGCGTATTGCAGATGGCCAGCACCTTGGAACCCTGCTCGCGGGCGTGGCGCAACGCCATCAGCGTGTCCATCGTCTCGCCGGACTGTGAGATGGCCACCACCAGCGTGCGCGGCGTCAGAATCGGGTCGCGGTAACGGAATTCGTGGGCGAGCTCGACCTCGACCGGAATGCGCACCCAATGCTCGATGGCGTATTTGGCGACCATGCCGGCGTAGGCGGCGGTGCCGCATGCGATGACGATGATCTTGTCGATCGCCTTGAAATCATGTTCTTCGATGCGCACTTCGTCGAGGTTGAGATTGCCGTTCTTGTCGAGGCGGCCGAGCAGCGTGCGCTGCACGGCGGCCGGATCCTCATGGATCTCCTTGTCCATGAAGGAGTCCCAACCGCCCTTTTCCGCGGCGGACGCGTCCCAGTCCACCGTGTAGGTCTTCGGATGCTCGACGACGTTGCCCATGAAGTCGGTGACGACCACCTTGTCGGCGGACACCATCACCGCCTGGTCCTGGTCGACCTCCATCGCGCGCTTCGTGTACGCCACGAACGCCGCGACGTCGGAGCCAAGGAAGTTCTCACCGTCGCCAAGACCGACCACCAGCGGCGAATCATGACGCGCGCCGACCACGATGTCAGGCTGGCGGCAATCGGTGGCGAGAATGGTGAACGCGCCCTGCAGCATGCGCGCCAGGCGGCGGATGGCCTTGAACAGGTCCGGCTTGCCGGTCTCCTCGATGATCTTGTCGCTGATCTTGCCGAGCAGCTTCGCCGCGACCTCAGTATCGGTGTCGGACGCGAAGCTGTAGCCTTCGGTCTGCAGGTCGAGACGCAGCTGGGAGGCGTTTTCGATGATGCCGTTGTGGATGATGGCGATCTTGCCGTCACGGGAGGTGTGCGGATGCGCGTTCACATCGTTCGGCACGCCATTGGTGGCCCAACGGGTATGGCCGATGCCCACCGTGGCCATCGGCATCGGGTTGCGTTCCACGTCCTCGACGAGGTTGGCGAGACGTCCGGCCTTCTTGCGCACGGCCACATGGTCCATGCCCGGCGCGGTCAGCGCGACGCCGGCCGAATCATAGCCGCGGTACTCCAGACGGCGCAAACCCTGAAGGCACACCTCCAAAGGCTTGCCGCACGCGGTCTCCACTTTTCCTGCATATCCAACAATTCCACACATAGTCTCTCAGCTTATCGGTTGGTTGTGTCATTCGCATAACCGAATGGCGTCATACGCCAGAACCTTTGATATATGAACACAAAAATTCGCCATACATATGAAAATCCCCCATGTCGGGGTCCGAACATGGGGGATTTTCAACGTTTTGCTCGACGCCACACGACGCTGCGATTCAAGAAGAAACGGCGTCATGGCGCTATCGCGCCGTGGGGAACGCACTCACAGCACGTGCTGCAGGAAGTCCTTGAACCGCGGCTCCGTAGGATGGTCGATGATCTCGGGGCCGCCCTTCTCCACGACCACGCCGCCGTCCATGAACACGACCTGATCGGCGACCTCGCGCGCGAAGCCGATCTCATGGGTGACGACCACCATCGTCATGCCTTCCTTGGCGAGGGACAGCATGACGTTGAGCACCTCGCCCACCAGTTCGGGATCGAGCGCGGACGTCGGCTCGTCGAACAGCATGATCTCCGGCTTCATCGCCAACGCGCGTGCGATGGCGACGCGCTGCTGCTGGCCACCGGAAAGCTGCGACGGGTAGTAGTCGAGACGTTCGCCCATGCCCACGCGCTTGAGCTCGGCGATGGCGCGTTCGCGGGCCTCCTTCTTGTTCACGTGCTGCACGTGGACCGGCGCCTCCATCACATTTTCGAGGGCCGTCATGTGCGGGAACAGGTTGAAGCGCTGGAACACCATGCCGAGCTTCGAACGCTGCGCCGCCACTTCCTTGTCGTTGAGGGTCTGGAGCACCTTCCGGCCGTTCTTCTCGACGTACTTGTAGCCGATCATCTCGCCGTCCACGTCGATTTCGCCGCCGGTCAGCGTCTCCAGTTGGTTGATCAGACGCAGGAACGTGGACTTGCCGGAACCGGAAGGCCCGAGAATCACCGTCACCGTTCCCGGCATCACCGTCATATCGATGCCCTTGAGCACATGCAGGTTGCCGAACGCCTTGTGCACCTGGGTGGCCTTCACCGCGGGAACGATGCCGGATGATGCGTTGTTCTTGGTTGTTTCAGTCATTGCCACTCCTTCACGCGGTCATGCCAGCGAACGTTGCCTCGTTCTGCTTGCTGATGTCGTCCTTCGGTTCGCCCTCGGTTTTGCCCGGCAGCGGGGTGCGCTTGCCGCGCGCGCCGGCCGGACGGGCGTCGAAGCCCTTGCCGAAATGCTTTTCCAACCGCGATTGGACCACCATCAGAATGGAGGTGATCACCAGGTACCAGATGCAGGCCACGATCAGCAGCGGAATCGGCTTGTACAGACGGGTCGCGATCGCGGTGGTGGCGGACTGCAGTTCCAGCGTGAACGGCACCGCGTTGACCAACGAGGTGGTTTTGAGCATGCCGATGAACTCATTGCCGGTCGGCGGGATGATGATTCGCATCGCCTGGGGCAGCACGATACGGCGCATGATGAGCGAGCGCTTCATGCCGAGCGCCTTGGCGGCCTCCGTCTGCCCCGGATCGACGGCCTCAAGGCCGGCGCGCACGATTTCCGCCAGATACGCGGCCTCGTTCAAGGCGAGGCCCAGCCATGCGGCGTTGAACGCGGTGATGACGGACTGCGAATCGATGCTCCAGAATTCGACGGATGTGAACGGGATGCCGACGCCGATGCGCGGCACCAGCACGGCGAACAGTCCCCAGAACACCAGCTGCGTGTACACAGGGGTTCCACGGAAGAACCAGATGTAGAACCAGCTCACGCCGCGCAGCACGGGGTTGATGGACTTGCGCATCACCGCGAGGACCACCGCCAGGATGATGGCGATGACCATGGAGATGACGGTGAGCAGCAGTGTGTATTTGATGCCCTCAAGCACGTTCTCGTTGAACAGGTACTTCCACACCACATCCCATTCGAAACGAGGATTGGTGATTAGCCCCTGCACCAGCATCGCCGCAAGCAGCGCGACGATGACCGCCGCGACGATCGGGCCGGTGCGTTTGACGGGCAGCGCCTTGATGCGATTGGGAATATCGAGGCCTTCGCCGTCGACTTGTTTCTTCGCCATAATGCTGATGTCCTTTGCTAGCTGATGTGCCTTGCCGTATATGTTGCCATCCGAAGTCAGTCGAGCGACGACGGATTGATCTCGGCCTTGTCGAGAGCGCCGGATTCCACGCCCCAGTGCTTGAGGATCTTCATATACGTGCCATCGTCCATAAGCTTCTGCACGGCCTTCTGCACGGCTTCCTCAAGCTGGGTGTTGCCCTTTTCGATGGCGATGCCCTGCTTGGCCACGCCCTCGACCTTGCCAAGGGCCTCAAGCTGGCCGTCGGTCTGGGAGATCGCGTAGCCCGCCACCGGCGAATCGGCGTAGAACACATCGGCCTTGCCGGTCGCCACCGCGGTGGCGGCTTCCGCCTGACGCTTGTACGACATCACTTCGGCCTTGTTGCCGGCCTTGCAGCCCTTGGCGATCTGGTTGGCCTCGTCCTCCTGCACGGTTCCGGTCTGCACGGCGATCTTGGCGCCGCACATGTTGGAGGTGTCGAGCTTCTTCGGATTGCCCTTCTTCACCGCCCAGGTGGAGCCGGCACGGTAGTAGCTCACGAAATCGACGGACTTCATGCGGTCCTCGGTGATGGTCATGGCCGTGATGCCCAGGTCGTACTTGGTGCCGATGGAAGGAATGATGGTGTCGAACATCGCGGACACGATCTTCGGCTTCAGGCCGAGGGTCTGGGCGATGGCCTTGGTCATGTCGACGTCGTAGCCGACCGCGGTCTTGCCGTCCTCCGCGTAGAATTCCGCCGGAGCGTAGGAAAGCTCCATGCCGGCGGACAGCTCGCCGTCCTTGACGGTATCGGCGGAGGCGGCCAGCTTGGCGAGCTCCGGATCCTTCTTGATGGTGCTCACATCGTAGCCGGTGACGGTATTGGACGAACCGGAACCGCTTGCGGAATCATCGGCGTCGGAGGTGCCGCACGCGCCGACGGACAGCATCATCGCGGCGCTCAGCGCGAGCGCGGCCACGGACTTGAGTTTCAATGACATAATCGGGCTTCCCTTTCCTCATCCCTGCTCATGGTCTTCCATCGGCGGAGGATCCGCGCATGCGCGCGATTCCGGCAATGCGCAATCGTGCCATCGGGCAGCCATCCAACCATCGACGTCTATAACAAATCTTCAGTATCTCAATACGTCCCGATAATACACATAGGGGGTTATCGCGCACCATCGACGGCATCGTAAGCGGCATGCGCGCGGGATATAGGGCAGATGCGGCATCGCGCGCCGACAGGATGGGATCCGGCGCACGATGCCGACTAGACAACAGCCGCCTCAGCCGTTGATGTCGGTCGGATTGATCTCGGCCTTGTCGACCGCGCCGGATTCGGCGCCCCAGTGCTTGAGAATCTTCATGTACGTGCCGTCGTCCATGAGCTTCTGCATGGCCGCCTGCACGGCCTTGTCGGTGGCGGAATCGCCCTTCTTGACGGCAACGGCCTCCTTGGTGACGCCGACGTCCTCGCCGAGGGCCTGCAACGTGCCCTTGGTCTGGGAGATCGCGTAGCCGGCGACCGGCGAATCCGCATAGAACACATCGGCCTTGCCGGTCGCCACGTTCGTCGTCACATCGGTCTGCAGCTTGTTCGACAGGATCTCGATGCCCGACTTGCCGTCGGCCTTGCACTGCTTGGAGGCTTTGGTGACTTCCTCCTCCTGCGTGGTGCCCGTCTGCACCGCGATCTTCAGACCGCACAGCTCGGAGGTGTCGACCTTGTTCGGATTGCCCTTCTTCACCACCCAGGTGGAGCCCGCCTTGAATATGCTGACGAAATCGACGGCATCCATACGTTCCGGAGTGATGGTGAACGAGGAGACACCGATGTCGTACTTGGAGCCGATGGCGGGAATGATCGAATCGAAATTCGCGGTCTGCGGATCCGCCTTGAGCCCGAAGATGTTCGCCATGGCCTTGACGAAGTCCACATCGAAGCCGACCGGGGTCTTGCCGTCCTCCGCGAGGAATTCCGCAGGGGCGTACGACGTGTCCATGCCGACGGTCAGCTTGCCGTCCTTGGTGACGGATTCCGGCAGCATCTTGGCGATCTGCGGATCCTTCTTCACGCCGGACACGTCGTAACCGGTGGCGCTCGACGTGGAATCGGAGCCGCTCGAAGCGTCGGAGTCCTTGCCGTCCGATGTTCCGCAGGCCGCCACCGCAACCAGCATCGACGCGCTCAACGCCAATGCGATGATTCTTCTTATTTCCTTGAGTGCCATGGCACAATCCCCTCTCCAGACCCAGTCAACAAACAATCCGGACAAACTGTGGTCTTGTGGGGCAAGATAAGCGTTCCATGCTACGGATGCGTTACATCATGCGGATTATGGACGGCCCACCGATGAACGACCGCCCATGGGCGCCACGCGCCCGGATATGCGAATCGCCTGTCCCCTGCCGAAACGTCGGCTGAAAACAGGCGGTTCATCATTCGTCGGAATGTTGGCACGTCAACTGATGGGACCGACGGCATCTCCCGCCACCGGCGATGATTCCTTTACGGAATGCTCCCGTTCATAGGTCGGCTCACTCGCCGGGCGTATTGATCTCCGGCTTGCTGATCGCGCCGTCCTCGACGCCCCAATACTTGAGGATCTTCAGATACGTGCCGTCATCGATGAGCTTCTGCAACGCGGCCTGCACGGCCTTGTCCATCTGACTGTCGCCCTTCTTGATGACGATGCCTTCGGGAGCGACGCCCTCGACCTTGCCCAAGGTCTCCAAAGCGCCATCGGTCTGCGCGATGGCGTAGCCGGCGACCGGCGAATCCGCGTAGAACACATCGGCCTTGCCGGTGACGACGTTGGTGGTCACATCGGTCTGCAGCTTGCTGGAGATCACGTCCATCTCGGGCTTGCCGTCGGCCTTGCACTGCTTGGCCATCTTGTTCGCCTCGGTCTCCTGCATGGTGGCGGTCTGCACGGCCACCTTCTTGCCGCACAGGTCAGAGGTGTCGACCTTGTTCGGATTGCCCTTCTTCACCGCCCATGATGAGCCGGCGTCGAAGTGGCTGACGAAGTCGACGGCCTCAAGACGCTCCTTGGTGACGGTGAACGAGGAGATGCCGATATCGTATTTCGCGCCGACCGCGGGAATGATCGAATCGAAATTCGCGGTCTCGGGGTCGGCCTTCAGTCCGAACACGCCCGCCAAGGCCTTCGCGATGTCGACGTCGAAGCCGACCGGCGTCTTGCCGTCGGAGGCGAGGAATTCCGCCGGCGCATACGAGGTGTCCATGCCGATGGTCAGCTTGCCGTCCTTGGTGACGTAATCAGGCAGCATCTTGGCGATATCGTCGTCCTTCTTCACGCCGGACACATCGTAGCCGGTCAGCTCGCTCGACTTCGCGCCGGACTTGCCGGCGGACGCGTCGTCGCTGCCATCGGTGGTGCCGCATGCCGCGGTGCCGAACACCATGGCCGCGCTCAGCACGCATGCGGCCGTGGCCCTGAGAATCCTTTTCGATTGCATATCCTTCTTGCCTTCTTCTTGCTCGAATCCATTTCTCGATTGAACTCGAATCATAGAATAGGTGCGGCAAGCTACAAATAGATGAACAATCCGGTCGAAGCGGCCATATTCCGTAAAAAATCTATTTCACGAATCGCAGAATGCAAAACGTCTGGCTTCCTTTCATGCCGTGGAAGGAAACCAGACGTTCTGAGCACCTACCGGATGCCTGCATGATGCAATCAGGACGGATTCAGCGCACCATTTTGTTCGCGTACCGCATGGCACGCAGGGCCTCGCGCTTGTCCTGCGCCTCACGCAGCGCCTGACGCTTGTCGAATTCCTTCTTGCCTCGTGCGAGCGCGATTTCCGCCTTGACGCGGCCATCCTTGAAATACAGGCTGAGCGGAATGATGGTGAAGCCCTTCGCCTGGGTCTGACGCGCGAGCTTGTCGATCTGCGCGGCGTGCAGCAGCAGCTTGCGCTTGCGCTTCGGCGCGTGGTTGTTCCATGTGCCGTTGAGGTATTCGGGAATGTTGGCGCCTTCCAACCAGATCTCGCCACGCCTGTCGATGGTGATGAACGATTCCGCCAATGACGCGCGTCCTTCGCGCAGGGATTTCACCTCGGTGCCGGTCAATACCAGTCCGGCCTCGTATTTGTCTTCGATGGCATAGTCGTGACGCGCCTTCTTGTTCTGCGCGATCATCTTGGTTCCCTGTTCCTTGGCCATTGTTTCCCTCCTTTCGTCCGATTCGACAATGCGCCGCCGGCACCATGTGCCGACGACGCGATGCCAGCGATTTCAGTAGTGGATGTACTGGTATGCGCCGGAATTGGAAATGGTCTCGTATGCCGGGAAGGTGGAGAATCCGGTGCCGCCTTCGGAGATCAGCACCGAGCCGTCCGAGTTCACACGTTCCACGACGGCGACGTGGCCATACTGCCAGTCGGCGGTCCAATGGCCTCCGACGCTTTGGCCGCGCGCGAACACCATGGCCGCGCCGACATGCGGCGTGTTGTTGACCAGATACCCCAAGCTGCGCGCGGTGTTCGCCCAGTCTCCGCCATTGCCCATGTAGGAGCCCACCGGAAGGCTGAGCTGGGAACGGCGCAGATACGCCCACAACGTGCATTGACGTGCCGGGTATGCGGAACCGCCCACCGTGTTGCCGGTGTTATGCCCATAGCAGTATCCGGAGCCTGCCGGGCAGTTGCCGGGAACCGAATAGTTCATACCGCTGGCGCCGCCGCTGTTGCCCGAATTCGAGCTGCCCGAGTTACTGGAACCGCTCGAACCGCTGGAAGCCGAACCGCCGGAGCTGCCGCCACTGGAAGCACCGCCGCTCGAACCGCCGGCGGAGCCACCGCTTGAGGAGCCGGAGGACTGCGACGAACCGCCGCTGACCTGCTGCTGGTTGTTGCCCGGAGTGGCCGCGGCGCTGCTGCTGTTCGCGTATTGGCTGTTCATCGCGTCGATCTGCGACTTCATGGAGACGATCTCGGCCGCTTCCTTTGCGCTTTGCGTGGTCAGCTGGCTTTTCTGCGATTCCAGCTTTTCGCGTTTCGCCGTGCCCTCATCGCGCAACTGCTGCAGTTCCGCCTGCTTGTCGCTTGCCGCGTCGGCGGCCTGCTGCGCGGCATCGGCCTGCTTGTCGGCCTCGGCCTTCAACTGGGTGATCTTGGTTTCGATGGCGCTGAGACGCTGCTTGCGGTTCATCGACGTGTTCAACTCGTTCGCGGCGTCGGAGGCCGCGTTCGCCTCACTGCGGGTGACGGCCGCCTCGGACTGCATCTTGCTGACGAATTCGTCCGTCGTGGTGGCGTTGGTGACCACGTCGAGCACGTCGGAGGCGTCGGAGCCGTGGAAGCTCTCCCTGGCAAGCTGCGCGACCGCGGCCTTGGCGTCATCGTAGTTCGCGCCGGTCTGCTCGATCTCCTTTTCCAGATCCTCCTTGTCCTGCTGGGCCGCGGTCAGTCGTTCCGCGGTGGCCTCGGCCTGGCT
>ERZ808245.844-NODE-844-length-13713-cov-2.866452_pt1 | contig 13713 bp, 9 predicted proteins | sample MGYA00521243_ERZ808245 | MGnify/ENA primary metagenome ERZ808245 (study PRJEB31516, sample SAMN03275576) | gut metagenome | biome: mammalia-associated habitat; material: feces | host: Papio cynocephalus | place: Kenya | collected 2012-07-07 ... | reverse complement strand
ATCTTAGTAAAAGAAATTACTCCTCGTACCTTAGGTATGTTAGTTGCTATGTATGAGCACAAGATCTTCGTTCAGGGCTCTATCTTAAACATCTACTCATTCGATCAGTTCGGTGTTGAGTTAGGTAAGCAGCTTGCTATGAAGATTATTCCTGAGTTAGAGAACAATGAGAAGATCACCTCTCACGATAGCTCAACAAACGGTTTAATCAACGCTTATAAAGCAATGAAGTAATCAAAAAATAATTATCATAAGCCCCGCATTTGCGGGGCTTTTTGTTTCTGAAAATCTGTTTTATTAATGGTAAAATGAGTCTAGTTTTTTTATTAGATCAAGGCACCATGACAGACAATAACCTCTCATATATTCCCCTTCACGTTCGCTCCTGCTACTCCATCAATGATGGATTACAGAACGTAGGTGATATCGTAAAAAAAGCAGCAAAATTAGGAATTCCAGCAATAGCCGTAACCGACTTTAACAATATGGCTGGCTTTGTTCGATTCTATAATGCTTGTTACGGTGCCGGTATTAAACCGATTATGGGAGCAGATCTTCAGGTTAAAGAAGACACCAAACCAGGCGATCCTGACAGATATTTCACTGTTACCCTGCTTGCAATGGACAGGCAAGGCAAGCAGAACCTTTACGATATTTTATCTGATGCTTGGATCCACACGGCAAGCCCTGATATTGCAGTAGTTGCAGCTAAGGTTGAAGATCTTTGGAAATACTCTGAAGGTCTTATCATGTTAAATGGCTTTAGAGGCGATTTAGCTCAATTTGTAAAAGAAGATAACAAAAAGAAGCTTCAGGATAGATTAGATCATTACAAAAAATACTACGGTGACAGATTCTGTTTTGAAATCACCAGAACCAATCGTGAAGGCGAAACTGATTTTGAAAACTTTGCTTTAAATTCTTGTCTTAAATACGGATTTGCTCCAGTTGCTACTAATGACACCAGATTCTTATTAGGCCCTAATGAAGTACCTAAAGACGGTTTAACAGATTACTACGTTCACGATATTCGTGTATCCATTCAGCAAGCAGTTCAAAAAGGCAACCGTGAAAACGCAAGACGTTATTCACCTGAACAGTATTTAAGATCTCCTCAAGAAATGGCCGAGCTATTTGCGGATATTCCTGAAGCGCTTACCAATACTCGTGCCATTGCAGAACGATGCAATGTTGAGATTGAGCTTGACCACCCAAGACTTCCTAGATATGACACAGGTGAATTATCAACAGCAGACTGTTTGCGCATGAAGGCACACGAAGGTTTGGAGAAAAGACTAGAGTTCTTATTTCCTGATCCTAAAGTACGTGAAGAGAAGAGACCTATATACGAAAAACGCTTAGAGACAGAGCTTAACGTTATCATCACGATGGATTTCCCTGGCTACTTCCTTATCGTGATGGAATTTATTCAATGGTCTAAAGCCCATGGCGTACCTGTAGGACCAGGTCGTGGCTCTGGAGGTGGTTCACTTGTAGCTTATGCTCTTACAATTACAGACTTTGACCCATTGCGCTTTGATCTGCTGTTCGAAAGATTCTTAAACCCTGAACGTGTTTCAATGCCTGACTTCGACGTGGACTTCTGTCAGAGAAACAGATACAAAACTTTACAACACGTGGTAGATCACTATGGTCGAAATGCGGTATCTCAGATTGCAGCATTCGGTACTCTAGCTCCAAAAGCAGCTATCCAAGGTGTAGGTAGAGCTATTGGTGTACCTTTAGGACAGGTTAGAAGAGTCGCATCTTTAATTCCTGATGCTCCAGGTACAGGATTTAAGGACTGCTTTGGATATGTAAAAAATGGTAAGGAAGTACCTTCAGCATCTCCTGATTTCTTAAACTTCTATAACCAGGCAAAACTAAACGACGATAAAGAGTCCATTGAGTTAATTGACGTTTCCATTAGATTAGAAGGCGTAATTAGAAGTATCGGTAAGCACGCTGCTGGTGTGGTTATTTCTCCTACTAGAATTGCTGAATTTGCGCCACTGATGCTAGATTCTGATGGTAACCCTATCACTCAGTACGATAAAAAGGATGTAGAGCACGCAGGCTTAGTTAAGTTCGACTTCTTAGGTCTTACTACCTTAACTATCATCGATGATGCTAAACAAATGATCGATGCTAAGTTGGCTCGTGAAGGAAAGCCTCCAATTAACATTGCTGCAATTCCTTATGAAGATGAAGCTTCATACAAGATGATTCAGGAAACTGAAACTACAGCGGTATTCCAGCTTGAATCTACCGGTATGAGAAAGCTAATCGGTAAGATGCAGCCTGACCGTTTTGAAGACTTGGTAGCTCTTGTAGCTCTATACAGACCAGGTCCTCTAAACAGTGGCATGGTGGATCACTTTGTTAACAGAAAACATGGTACAGAGCCTGTAAGTTACCCTCTGCCAGAGGCTCAGGATTTGGATCTAAAACCAATTCTAGACTCAACCTATGGAGTTATCGTTTACCAAGAGCAGGTTATGCAGATTGCTCAGGTGTTGGCGGGTTACTCTCTAGGTGGTGCGGATATTTTAAGACGTGCGATGGGTAAAAAGATCCCTGCTGAAATGGCCGCACAAAGAGATGTGTTCAACAAAGGCGCCTTAAAAAAAGGTAAAGATCTTAAGATCATGACACAGATCTTCGATCAGGTGGAAATGTTCGCAGCCTACGGCTTTAATAAGTCCCATTCTGCAGCATATGCTCTGGTCGCTTGGTGGACACTATATCTAAAGGTTCATTATCCAGCTGAATTCTTAGCAGCCATGATGACAGCTGACTGCATGAAAACAGAGAAACTGATTGCTTACATTGGTGAGTGTCACCGTTTAGGCGTTGATGTAAATCCTCCTGATGTAAATATCGGTAAATTCCATTTTGGTGTTGACCTTAAAGGCAATGTTATTTACGGCTTCTCTGCAATTAAAGGAATTGGTGAAAAGCTTGTAGATCATATCGTTGAAGAAAGAGAGCAGAACGGTCCATTTACAGATTTCTTTGATTTTGTGTACAGAGTAGGTACTAACTTCTTATCAAAAGGCACCTTAGAAGCTTTGGTAAAGAGTGGTGCTTTAGACAGTATTGGTCCTAACAGAGCCAAGATGTTAGCTTCAATTCCTACAGCTCTAAAATACGCAAATCAAAAAACTAATGACATATCTACAGGTCAGTTAGATTTGTTCTCACAAATGAACGATCAAAACGTAAAACCTAATTATGTAAACTGCATGGATTGGTCAGATAAGGTAAGACTCTATAACGAAAAACAGCTTTTAGGTCTGTATTTATCAGGACACCCAATTGATGCCTACAAAGTAGAGCTCATTCAGTACTGTGGTGACGTTACCTTAAATAACATGATCCCAGGAGCTCCTGACAGTCCAAACTTAGTTACTGTAGGCGCAGTGGTTAACAACGCATTTCAACGAATCTCATCAAAAGATGGTAATAAGTTCTACACCATGACTTTAGATGATGGTACAGGTACTTTTGATATCATGCTCTTTGGAAAGAATGCTGAAATCTATGCTGATATCGAAAAGAAGATGAATGAGAATCGTAAAAAGAAGAAGTCAGCTGGTGCCGATGAAATCAATGCGCCTTTAATTCTGATTGTAACAGGATATCTCTCTATGTCAGATGAAGGCATGATGAGATTGAGAGTAAAAGAAATTCATACTCTTGAATCATTGCGTGTATTAAAGGCTCGCAAGATCACCTTAAACTTCACCAACAAAGTTTTTGATGACAACATCGTTTTCATTGATGATGTCTTAATGCGAAACAGAGTTGACGTCCGTGAAGTAAATCGTGAGTTAAAACAGGCAGATGATCCTGATTCTGTAATTAAAGGATGCTCTTTAAATATCATCATTGATAACAAATTACTGCGCATTAGAGATGACAAATATCGCTTTGTTCCAAGAGATGATCTTGTAGAAGGTATCCGTGATAGAGCAGGAGCTCAAAGCGTTAGAATTGGCTACGTTTAAACCTTTAAATTGCTCTAATTGACTGTAAAAGAGTAGCTTTCTTTAGGAGAAGATAACTTTATAAATTTGGCTTTATCTAATTTATAAAATGCTAAATCTTCTCCTTTATAAAGTGTGTATGAAAGGTAAGCGTAAGGATCTAACAGACCATATTGAGCTAAATTCACTGTTTTTAATACTCTGTTGATTTTGTCTTCAGAGAGTAAAGCTTCATAAGATATCTTTGCTTTTAGTACATCTGCTTTTACTTTCTCTAAATGAGCTAAACCAAATCCTGAGAGTTTTAAAAGACTCTCTCGCATAGTCCAAAAAGCCGTGAATTCTTTTAATTGAGCATCTTCATCTAGATCTTTTAATAAATCAATTTCACCAGAAGATAATACCTTTTCTTTTAATTCTTCAAAGCGAACTCTCTTTTTTACAAACTCAAGATCGATACCCAAATCATACTCAGATACAGCGACACAGATTGTTTTTCTGCTATGAGAAATATTAAAAAAAGGTAGTTTTTTATCAGATTTTGATAAATTACCTTCAAAAAAAGGCTTACCTTTATCAGATTTTGTTATTTTTGGAAGATTTTCTATTGAGAAGAAATTTAGCAAAACAGACTGTAACAGAGCTCTTCCAGCAAGATAGGTTTTAGCTCTGTTTTCACTAAAGCTATTAGCTTTATCAAAATAGTTTTTATCTAAGTTTGAACTTAAACCATAAGCATCTTCAATTGAAGATAAAACTAACAGCATAGGATTATTTATTTAACTTTAGATTATCAAATAAATGAGGATTTGCCTTATCTTCAGAACCAAAGACAGGCTCAATTTTCTCAGAAGTATTTTTATCATACTTATTAGCAGTATCTGGATTTTCTGCTTTAAGCTCTTTTATTTCAACCTCAGGTTCTGCAGCTAGCTTTGATTTTTCAGACTCATTCTGAGTTTGCTCTTGAGACTGTGCTTCCGTTTTTTTAGCAGTATCTTTCTTGAACACTTTAGACAATACTGACACAAAAGCACTTCTTATAAAGTACCAAATAGCAAAGAAGACAACACCTGCAGCTAAGCCGTGATAAAGCTCATTTTTACCAAAGAAGCTAGCATCTACACCATATTGATACATAAAGTCAGTTGCTTTTTTAGGAAAAACAATTGCACTCCACAAAAAGAAATTACCTAAAAGAATAGATAAAATTCCGAAACGAATCCGGCTTTTTAGCAGGCAACATAGAAAACCTAAGGCAACAATAGATATACCTATTCCAGAAAAAAGAGTTTCAGCAGATGTAATATTAAGCATAATTATTCTAAAATATAGTAAGTTTTACAGACTAGATTTTACCAAACATAGGCTAAAAATGTTTATCTCTACTCTAGATCCTATAGCTTTTTCTATAGGTCCATTATCAATTAGATGGTATGGAATTCTCTTCTCATTCGGTTTTATTATTGGCTACATTATTATGCAGCTGTTCTTTAAGCAGAAAAAATATAACACCGAAGATCTAGACCGTCTGCTTGTTTACGTTTTTATTGGTACCGTAATTGGCGCAAGACTAGCTCACTGCTTAATCTACGAACCTGATTTTTATTTTGCTCATCCAATCGAGATCATTAAAATTTGGGAAGGTGGTTTAGCAAGCCACGGTGGCACTGTGGGTGTGATCTTAGCTGTTTTGTATTTCATGCACAAAACCAAGTGGAAATACAACTTCCTAGAGTTAGCTGACATGATATGTGTTCCTACAGCACTTGTCTGCTCAATGATTAGAATCGGTAATTTCTTTAATTCAGAGATCTTAGGAATTCCAACTAATTCTGATTATGGCGTAGTGTTCTTACGTCTAGGAGAGTCTTTCCCAAGACATCCTGCACAGCTTTATGAAGCTACAGCATATTTAGCAATCTTTATCTTATTATTAGCTGTTTATCTGTACTCAAAGCGCAGACCAAATGGTTTAATTTTCGGATTATTATTTACACTTGCTTTTGTTGCTCGTTTTGCAATAGAACCATTCAAAGAAGAGCAGGCAGATTACTCAACCAATGAAATATTTAATGTTGGCCAGCTTTTATCTATTCCATTTATCTTATTAGGAATAGCCATCATTGTTTATTCATTCATCAAGAACAAAAAGAAAAATAGGATTTAATCTATGTCACTAGAAGTCATCATTCTTGCTGCTGGCAAAGGCAAAAGAATGCACTCAAAATTGCCTAAAGTTCTGCACAAAGTTGCAAACAAGCCAATGTTAGAACATGTTATTGATACAGCAACATCTCTAAATCCTGAGTCAATTCATGTGGTCGTAGGTCACATGGCTGAACTAGTAGAGCAGATGGTAAATGGTCTTTCAGATGATCTTAAAAAACTAGTTAAGATTGATCTTCAAAAAGAACAGTTAGGTACTGGTCATGCTGTATCCTGTGCTATGGGTGACATCAAAGATGAATCTGATGTCTTAGTTCTTTATGGTGATACTCCTTTAACTCCGGCTCCTTTATTACAGGATCTTATTGCATCTTTAAAAGGTAAAGAGATGTCTGTGCTTACTGCTTTTGCTGATAATCCTTTTGGATACGGCAGAATTATCAGAAATGAGCAAGGTAATCTTCAGAAAATCGTCGAAGAAAAAGATGCAACAGATGAAGAACGTAAAATCAATGAAGTTAATACCGGCATGATTGTATGCAAAGGTAAGACTTTAAAAGAATACTTACCAAAGATAAAAAACAATAACAAACAAGGTGAGTATTACTTAACTGACTTATCAGGCATGTTAGCATCAGCAGGTAAAGCTGTAGGCATCTTAGTTGCTCCTGATTTTGAAATTCTATCAGGTGTTAATTCAAAGCCTCAGTTAGCTTTTGTTGAAAGACTGTACCAAAAGAATGCTGCACAAAAACTATTAGAAGATGGAGTAACTCTTGCAGATCCTTCAAGATTTGATTTAAGAGGCTCTCTAAAGTGCGGTGAAGATGTGTTCATCGATATTAACTGTATCTTTGAAGGCAATGTTGAGCTTGGCAATAACGTAGTTATTGGCGCAGGTTGCGTTATCAAGAACTGCTCTATTGGAGATGGTTCAATTATATCTCCATACACAGTAATGGAAGATTCCGTAATTAAGAGAAAAGCAACCATTGGTCCTTTTGCAAGACTGCGTCCAGGTAACACTCTAGAAGATGAAGTTCACGTTGGTAACTTCGTTGAATGTAAGAAATCTCACTTAGGCTTAGGTACAAAGGCAGGTCACTTATCATATTTAGGTGATGCTACTATCGGTAAAGATGTAAATATCGGTGCCGGTACCATTACCTGTAACTATGATGGAGCTAATAAGTTTAGAACTGAAATTGGTGATGACGTTTTCATCGGTTCAGATTCACAATTAGTAGCACCTGTAAGTATCAAAAACGGTGTAACCATCGCTGCTGGTACTACTGTAACTAAACACACTCAAATGGACGAGAAAGATCTTGTACTTACAAGATCTGAAACAAAGATCGTTAAAAAGTACGCTCGTCCTCACAAGAATAAATAACTTTTTATTCTTAATCTTTGCACCATTAGAGTCCTTCCATTCGAAGGACTCTTTACTCATTCAACCGTCAAGAATTCAATATCTGTAAACAACAGATAACAATAAAATTAGATCTGATACAATAAAGGTAAGATAAGTTAAGATTATTTTGTTAAGAGTAGTAACTCTTAACTTCAATGTAGGACTGTATTATGTGCGGAATTGTAGGTGCAGTTGCACAACGTAACGTTTCACAAATTTTACTCGAAGGTTTATCAAGACTGGAGTACAGAGGCTATGACAGTGCTGGTATCTGTACCATTGATAACAATACCTTAAACTGCATTAAGACAACAGGAAAAGTAAAGAATCTAAAGGAAGCTGTAAAAGAAAAAGGCTGTCCTGGCACTATTGGTATTGCACACACCAGATGGGCAACTCATGGCATTCCATCAGAGGTAAATGCTCATCCTCATATTTGCGATAACTTAGCTTTAGTTCATAACGGAATTATTGAGAACTTTGCTGAGATTAAAGAGCAGTTAATTGCACAAGGTTACAAATTCAAATCACAGACTGATACTGAGGTATTAGTTTGCTTGATTCATTACCACTTACAAAAGAGCTCATCTTTATTAGAAGCCTTTAAAAGTGCTTTAAATGAAGTTAAAGGTTCATTTGGTCTTGCTTTAATCGACAAGAACGATCCAAATACCCTATATGCAGCGCGCTCAGGTTCACCTTTAATTATTGGTTTAGGTATTGGCGAGAACTTTATTGCCTCAGATACTTTAGCTCTATTACCAGTAACTAGAAGATTCATCTACCTAGAAGAAGGTGAGATTGCTGTATTAACTACAGAATCTATTAAGGTCTATGATCTAGATGGTAATGAACTTCATAAGGACATCGTAGAGTCAGATATGGATGCAGAGAGTATTTCTAAAGGTCCATACAGACACTACATGCAAAAAGAGATTTATGAGCAGCCACAATCACTGCAGAATACCTTACTTGGCAGATTAAGAGGAGATGATATCTCTTTAGAGACTGTTGTAGGTATTGATGAGAATACCTTTAAAGATATCGACTCAATTCAGATTGTAGCTTGTGGTACTTCATATCACGCAGGTTTAGTTGGCAGATACTGGTTAGAAGCTTTAACAGGTATTTCTACAAATGTAGAAATTGCATCTGAGTACAGATACAGAAAAGCTGTAGTACGAAAGAACAGTCTGTTTATAACCATCTCTCAGTCAGGCGAAACTGCTGATACTCTGGCTTCATTAAGATTAGCTAAAGAGCAGAACTATAAAAAGAGCCTATGTATCTGTAACGTTAATGGCTCTTCATTAGTACGTGAATCTGACTTTACTTTATTTACTAAAGCAGGAGCTGAAATTGGTGTAGCTTCAACTAAGGCATTTACTACTCAGTTACTAAGCTTACTTATCTTAGCTCTAATAATTGGTAAGCAAAAAGGTACCATCAGTAAAGAGCAGAACCATGAAATCATTGAAGATATCAGAAAACTGCCTGCCTTAGCTCAAGAGTTCTTGGATTGTGATAAAGAGATTTCTTTATTATCAGAGCAGTTCTCAGGCAAACATCACTGCCTATTCTTAGGTAGAGGTGTAATGTTCCCTATTGCTCTTGAGGGTGCCTTAAAGTTAAAGGAAATTAGCTATATTCATGCTGAAGGTTATGCAGCAGGTGAATTAAAGCATGGTCCTATTGCTTTAATTGATAAAGAGATGCCGGTAGTGGTTGTTGCTCCTGATAACTCTTTAATGGATAAACTAGTATCTAATATTGAAGAGGTTCGCGCTCGTGGAGCTCTGTTATATATCTTTGTATCAGAACAGGCTCATCTAAAAGAAGATAGTCAGACAAGAAAGGTATCCTTACCAGATTGTCCTGAAATCTTACAGCCAATTCTGTTTACAATTCCTCTACAGCTCTTAGCTTACCATTGTGCTGTAATCAACGGTACTGACGTTGATCAACCAAGAAACCTAGCTAAGTCTGTAACTGTAGAATAATTAAAGTAAAAAACACGCTGTCACCAGTCCATTACGGATCGGTGACAGATTTTTTTAACTAAATCACAAAAAGACTGTATTATATGCGTTGAAAATTTAGCAATAAAATCATAAATACGCATGTTAACAAAAGAAAAAGCCATAAAAATCTCTGTTCCTTACTGTTTAATCTCAGTAGCAAGAGATTCAGTTTACTACTTTGTACTGTCTTTCTATTTCTTATACCTCTCTAGAGTACTAAATCTGTCTTTAAGTTGCCTAGTACCCATGCTTTTGTTTATAAAGGTCGTTGATATCATCAAAGAACCTTTCATAGGATGGTTACTTGATTCATTAGGCACTTACCTAAAACTGAATAAATTTAGAGTCTTTATCTTTGCAGGAACCATTTTCAATGCCTCAGTCACCATTGCCATGTTTAATGTTCCACATTTGACAGCTGAGAACTTTGAAATACTCTACTGTGCTGTTTGCTATGGTCTTTGGACGATTACTTTCTCTTTATATGACTTATCAACATGGGCAGTGCTTACCTCATTTGGTAAAGACAATAAACTAAGAGAAGCTTTTGCTTCTGTTTCTAGAATTTCATCTTTGATTGGCTTTTCGATTACACTGCTAATCTTTTCAACTATTTTTGATTCAAACAGCATCTTACCTAAGATTGTCCAAACTATTCCTGAGCATAACTTCAATGTAAGTTCTTTCTACATTGCAGCTTTCCTTGTAATAACAGCAATCCTATTTACATTAAGCTATAGTGAAAAGAATGCATCTCATAAAAAGATAGCTTTTTCAAAAGCCCAAAAGGCTTTTTGGGGTAATGATCAGCTGATTATTACCTTTGCAGTAACTCTTTTACAGCAAATCACGTTAAGCGTCTTTATTTGTTCATTTGGTTACTTTTTCTTATTTTTACAAAAAATTCCTACTGACTACGAGATCTTTTTACAGGTTCATCTACCTTGGATGATCACTGCCTTTATTTCGCTGTTATTGTTTAAAGATCTGGTAAAAGTAACTTCAAGAAAAGCCGTTTTCATTATTTCTATCATTCTGCCAATGATTGGTTTTGTATCAATGTTCTTACTGGATTTCTTTGGAGAACTAACTCTTCCTATCATCGGTGCTTTAGTATCAATCAGTGCCTGTGGTTTTGCCCTCTCTTTGGCATCTACCACAGTGATGACTGCTGATTGTGTTGATTATGGTGAATTCAAATTTGGTATTCGAGCTGAATGTATGAACTTTTCAGTTCAAACTATGTCAGCTAAAATTGGTTATGTATTCATTCTAATCATCACTGGTCTGTCTTTCTCTTTTTCAGATATCTTTGTAAAAAACGTAAATTTAACCAATCAGATGTATTCAATCTATTTATGCATTCTGATTGTTTGTATCTGTAGTGTAGCAATGCTCATTGTTTACATTACTTACTACAAATTACATGGAAGTTTCTTTGAAAACAGCCTGAACGCTATTACCTATTTTTCAAATAACAAAACAGCTGCTGTAAAAGAGAAATTCAATTCTGTCAGATATGCAATCGATGAACATTGTGTTCTCTATAAGTTAAAAGCAAACGATCTTGATGAAGTGTTACAAGTTTTAACTGACCGATTATTTGAAGTTAAAGCTATCAAATCAAAGCATGAATTCTTAAAAGGCATCAATGAAAAGATAGCTAAGAATCCTGCTGGTATTGCTCATGGCATTGCCATTCCACATGCTCGTGGCAATTACGTAAACAGAAGTTCTTTAGCTGTTGCTACCCTTAAGACTCCATTAAATTGTGGAGCAAGCGATAACAAGCCATGTGATCTATTCTTTTTGATAGCTGTTCCTGATGATGGTGTATCTCACATCAATCTGCTATCAAATCTATCTTTAATGCTAAGTGAACCAGGCTTTGCTGATAAGTTAAGACACTCAGGTTCAAGTGAAGAAATTACAAAAAGGCTAATCTCATGCGAAAGAAATTTATTCAACTAATTACAATTGTATCCACTATTTTTACCTTTGAACAAGCGCAGGCAAGTGCTAACGTTGTAGTATGTGCAGTACCTCAGGTGTATTCAGCACTAGAAAGTGCTAAAGATGGAGCTTCAGATAAATTTGAAACTTATTACGCTCCATCTGAAGATCTAACATCTCGAATTGCCAATAACTCAGGCAAATGTTCAATCGTTGTAAGCTCAGATGAGAAGCTGGCAATCTTAATGCTAAGAGCTGAAAAGACTACTCAAGAAGGGATCAAACCTTTTGTAAAAGCACCTCTTATTCTTTGGTCTAAAGATGAGTACCTATTTAAAAACGACATCAATGCTATCAAAGATAAAAAGCTAAAGTCATTAGCTCTTCCAAAGGCTACCTTAACTCCTGTAGGATTTGCTGCCTCTCAAATTGTTAAAAAGAAGAACTTCCCAACTGACTACATCAAGTACAGGCTCTTTAGAACAGAGCATGAGTATCAGGCTTATGCTATGGTCAACAGTGGTAACGTACAGACTGGATTTTTGACCAAGCCTTTGATTATGAAAGATGGTAAGGCAACAGGTTCATACTGGTTCGTACCTCATGAGTACTATGATCCAATTAAGTATTACCTTATCAACACTAATACTAATTCTTTTAGAACTAAAAAGGTTTATAACTATCTTTTAAATGACAGTAACGTACATCAGTACTTTATAAAAGCAGGTTTTGAGGAATTAGACAAATAAAGGTAAAGACTAATGCTGACAGTAGTAGCAATCGAAACGGCAAGCCTTACCGTCAACAAAGCTACTACGTCTTACATTAAGCTCTAGAGGTGGTTCACCTGATGGTCTTTTTACAACTAAATGGTGACCTGCTACGGTAAGTAAATAATTTGCATAATCGACAGTATCTAAATCAAAGCCTACCAATTCATGAAAGACGCGCATGTCTTTTTTAACTAATGCGCTCTTAGAACGTTCAGGAAACATCGGATCATAATAAATTACATCAGGTGTTTCTAATTGAGCTCCCGTTTCAAGATTATCTTTAACACTACCGAAATTGCATAAAGTAGGAAGACCATTTTTAAGTTTAGATAAGATCTCATCAGATGTTTGTGCCTTTTTCATTGCACAGACTAATAAAAGCCAAATCACAGGATTTCTTTCAAACATATATACTGTGGCACCTGCTGACTGTAGGATTAAACTCTCTCGACCTAAACCTGCTGTCGCATCAAAGACAACTGGTTTTGAGAGTTTTCCCATCACAGCACGACAGACCGCTTCACTGTTTTTACCGCTGTGATTTAATCGCCATAATAGCTTTTCATTGAAAACGTCAATCTTAAAATCCTTTTCAGAGATTTCTGAATCCTCGAGAGAAAGGTAGATTTCATCGTTTACATGAAGTACAAAATGGGAATTTAAAGCTATAGTTTCGCTTTGTGAAGACAAAGCTTCTTTAACTAATAAAGCTTCCTTCTCAAAAGGAGAGTCTTTGGCGATTCTAATCTCAAGCATGCTCTAATCTTTTCTATCTAAACTGCTTAATAGCATTATCAAAATCAGGCTTTACATTACGCCACAATTCAAAACTTAAGATTGCCTGTCCGACTAACATACCAAAACCATCATAAGCTTTTACCCCTAAGGATGCAGCTTTATCTGTAAAGCAGGTATGACCATCAGGGCGGTACATTAAATCATAGACAAATACTGCTTTAGATAAGATTGAGTCATCGATGTTTGGTAACTCATTTTTTAATGACAGAGATGTAGCATTGATAATCACATCATATGTGCCACTTAAATTCTCATAAGAAGTACCATCGACTGTACCAGGATAAGCAATGGCTAAATCTAAAGCCTTTGAAACTGTACGGTTTACAATAGTTAGCTTTTTAACTCCACTTTCGATGATTGGCTTTAAGATACCTTTAGCTGCTCCTCCTGCACCAATAATTAAGACATGAGCATCTTTTAGAGGACAACCTAATCTCTTTAAATCATAAACTAGACCTCTACCATCGGTGTTATCACCTAAGATAGAACCATCAGGCATCTTCTTTAAGGTATTAACAGCACCAGCTGCCTTTGCATATTCTGTTAAGGTATCAGCATATGAGAAAGCATCTAGTTTACAAGGCACAGTAATATTG
>ERZ808245.841-NODE-841-length-13745-cov-2.660263_pt1 | contig 13745 bp, 12 predicted proteins | sample MGYA00521243_ERZ808245 | MGnify/ENA primary metagenome ERZ808245 (study PRJEB31516, sample SAMN03275576) | gut metagenome | biome: mammalia-associated habitat; material: feces | host: Papio cynocephalus | place: Kenya | collected 2012-07-07 ... | reverse complement strand
GCCGGAAGGTATGACAGCGTTATTTGCTCGAACGACGTCATCGCGTACTGCTTCCTGCGCCTCTGCCGCGAACGGGGGATAAGGATTCCGCGGGATCTGTACCTTATCGGAAACGGCGATCTCTGGATCAGCAGTCATATGAAGCCGTCGCTGACCACCGCGGCGTATGACTGGCAGGGAAATGTCGAGAATGTCGTCAGCGTTATTCAGCATATTTTCGGTCTGCCGAGCTTCAATTCGCTGGAGATGAATCTCGACGCCGTGCTCGTCATGCGGGAGTCGACCGGGCACGGCTTTGTGCCGTCCTCCGGAGATGAGCCAAAGCAGACGCTTCCGACCGCGCTGTCAGACCATAAGATAATTCTACCGGGGATTGACCCGGAAATACAGATGCTGCACAACCTGAATCAGACGCTGTTCAGCGCGTCCCCGGTGCAGAAGGAGATTCTTGGAAGGCTGACGAGGCACGAGTCGTACGAGGAGATCGCGGACGCGCTCGTCATGTCGACAGACGCCGTGAAGTACCACTCGAAGAAGCTCTACCGTCAGCTGGAGGTTCACTCGAAGACGGAGCTGAGCAGGCTTTTCGGAATGTATGGAATTATATTGTAAATTAAATGTAAATAAAAAGGGAGGATTTTCATCGGAAATCCCGGGTGAAAATTGACCTTGTAAATGCCGTGCTTTTATGGTATACTGGATGTGTACAAAGGCGCGGCACTTTTCATTTGCTTTACAATTTTAATTTTTGGAGGAAATCATGAAGATCAAAAGAGCGATAGCACTGCTTCTCCTCGCGGGCCTGCTTGTGGGCTGCGGAGCGACTGGGACTGAGACGAAGGACACAACAAACAGTGACACCGAGACAACCGTCGGTGATACGACGATTGAAGAGGAATTGAGCGGAAAGTGGGATAAGCCTGACATCGCAGCGAAAGATTGCGGCGGGCGAGATCTGAATATTCTTTACGCGAGCGGTACGAGCTACCGTGCACATGAGCTTTACTTCTTCTCGGACGGCGAAAACGGCGACACGCTTAACGACGCTGTTTATAAGCGCAATCTCACGGTTGAGGATAAGCTCAACATAAAAATCAAGGGTATAACACTCGGAGATATAACAACGATATATCCTGCAATACAGAAATCGGTCATGGCAGGTTCCCCGGATTATGACCTATCCTTGACTCACACGTATGAGGGTATCTCGTGGATGATAGGCGAACAGCTCTTATACAACTGGAACGCGATAGAGAGTGTTAACATGTCGAAAAACTACTGGAACCAGAACATGAACGAAACACTCGCGGTCAATGGTGTGCTTCCCGTGGTCAAGAGCGAGTATATGCCTCCTGAGGTGTTTGTCATCCTCTTCAACAAAAAGCTTCAGGATGATTATCAGCTTGATGACTATTATCAGGTTGTCAAAGATGGAAAGTGGACACTGGATTATTTCGTAAATGAGGTCGGTAAGGTATCTGATGATTTGAACGGCGACGGTCAATATGATATCAACGACAGATATGGTCTTGCAGCAATGCTTGACGCAGATTTCCAGGCGTTCTTCAATGGATGCAACTTCTATGCTGTATCGAAAGATGACGAAGGAAAGCTTGTCATTAATCAGCCTACGGAGAAGTTTGTCGATATGTACAGTAAACTTTACAGTCTTGTGTACGATGGGCATTCGACATACACGTACAGGTTCTCACAGCTCGGAACAGATAAGGAGATGAAGTTTGAGAACGGTCAGGCACTGTTTTATATTGGAAACTCCAATGATATCGATCTTCTTCGCAGCATGGACGCGGATTTTGGAATACTTCCGTTTCCGAAATATGACGAACAGCAGGAGAATTACAGAACACTCAGTATGAGCGGCTTCATAGCTATGCCTGCCAGCGCAGGAGATAAGGAATTCTCCGGACTGGCTACGGAATATCTTTCGTATTACAGCGCTGAGATGTTTATGCCTGTTTTTTATGATACGTTGCTCGGAACGAAGTACGTAAGAGACAATGAGTCGTCCGAAATGCTTGATATCATCTTTGAAAATATAGTCTTCGACCCGGCAATGGTTTACGGCGCGTATAACGAGATATCGTATAGTGCGATGAATCTCCTTGTAAACAAGAACAAGGATGTCATGTCCTACTTCAAGGCGAGAACGAACAGCAACCAGAAGGTCTATGACAAGGTCTACGAGTCCTTCATGGATTATAACAGCTGAGAAAGAGAAAAAATATGAAACGAAAAGATTGTTTCTTCGGGCTTCACTTCGATTTCCACGCGAAGCGCGGCACGAAGGGAATAGGCGCTCACACGAGCGCGGAGAAGCTCGGTGAGCTTCTCGACGCCGTAAAGCCCGACTTTATTCAGGTGGATACGAAGGGTCATCCGGGATACGCAAGCTTCATGTCCGAGTACGGAACTGTCGCTCCGGGACTTGAAGTCGATCACCTGAAGATAATCCGTGAGGAGACGAAAAAGCGCGGTATCCTGCTTTTCGCCCACTATTCCGGAATGTTTGACGAGAAGGCGGGACAGGATCACCCTGAGTGGTCAAGAGTATGGCCGAACGGTGACAAGCAGGTGCCGCATATGAGCTATTACAGTTCCTACGCGGATGAACTCATGATACCGCAGCTCAAGGAGCTCGCCGGAAAGTACGGATTCGATGGAGTATGGGTCGATGGAGAGATAGCGTTCATGGCTCCGGATTTCCGCCAGGAAGTCATGCAGAAGCTGCACGACAGAGGGTTCGACAGTATCGGTGAAGATTATGCTTCGCCGTCCAGAGTCGCGTTCGGCGAGATCACGCGTGAAGACTTTGATAATTTTATCAAACACTATGTGACGGAAGTACACAAGGAATATCCTGACTTTGAGTTTGCGAGCAGCTACGCTTGCAGCGACTGGTATCCGGTAAAGAATGATGATCTTGATTACCTGTCCGCGGATATCGTCGACACCAAGATATTCGACGTGCTTGTCAGGGAGTTCGCGGGTCTTGGCAAGCCGTGGGATCTTATGGGATACGGGATGTCCGAAAACTGGGGAGATTCTGAGATTTTCTTTCATCCCGTAAACATGAAGCACATTTCGAGAATATGCCGTGTCGCGGCTATGATCATCTCACAGGGCGGTACTTACCAGATTGTCCACGGCATGACTCCGCAGGGCGAGATACGCTTTACAGAGCTTGAATCAATGAAGGAGTTCGCCGCTTTCGTCAGAGCGCGTCAGAAGTTCCTCCAGCATTCGCATCCGGTAAAGAGCGCCGCCGTATGGGTGTCGAACGAAGATCAGATTCGTTCATCCAGAAATCTTCCAGGTGACAGATTCACCAAGGTTCTTCCGTCGGTTCTCCCGGCGATCGACAGCGGAAGACCGGTCGACGTTATCTATGACCATGTGGTTCTCTCGGACAAGCTCGACGAGTATCCGGCTGTCATTATCCCGGAGAATAAGTATATCCTTCCGGAGTATCACGACGCGCTTGTCGGATACATGGAGCGGGGCGGCAGTGTCATAGCTGTGGGTCCTGACGCCTGCAAGGCTTTCACTGAGGTGACGAGTGACGAGGACCGCATCATGTACTTCGATGATAACGGAAGATATATGAACGGCGTTATCAAGAAGAGAATGGTGACGTTCCCGGACGATATGGAACCGCTCGCTGACTGCTACCTGAATCTCATGAAGCGCGATATGCCGAAGATAAACGCGGCGGCATGGAAGAAAGTCGGAAAAGGCGCTCTCTACTGTGTCGGCTGGAATCTCTTCGAACAGTACGGCGCGAATCTGAACTTCCAGTCGCGCGACCTGATAAGGAGCATCCTCGACAAAGCCGATCCGAAACCGGCGGCTTGCCTCGAAGATGGAATTCAGTGCGTCGAAATCGTACCGTGCGAGAAGGACGGCGTGAAGATGGTGAATGTCATCAACCGTACAGATTACGAGGCTGACAGATCTCCGATCAACTGCGGAGCCTTCTCCCCTGCCGTCGACCTCACAATCGCGATGAAGCTTGACAAAACCCCGGAAAAGCTCTGGTTTGAGCCTGACCACAAGGAGCTCGAGTTCACTTACGATGGTGAGTACGCTCACGTGAAGGTTCCTCGAGTCGATATCCACGGTATAATCGTAGCAGATTAAGTAGTCAGACAGGAAAAGAAAGATGAGGACCGCGCGACGTTATAAACATGGCGTCGGGCGGTCCGCTTTTCGGAAAGGAAATTTGTTTTTGATAAACTACATAAAAATGATCCTGTCGGTGGCGGCGAATGTGACGCGCAACACTACAGTGAATTTACAGAAAAAGAAGACGCCGTCAGAATCTGAGTTTCTGATATTCAACGCGCTGTGTTCGATGGTGACGTGTATTGCGCTGATAGTCGCGTGCCGCGGGATACATCATATATCGTTATATACTTTTTTGTTGTCAATACTCTATGGGGCGGCGCTTGTGACGTCGTATCAGACGCTGATCATGGCGATGAAGGAAGGACCGATGTCGTACACGGTGCTTATATCGACTTGCGGAATGATAATTCCGACGCTGTTCGGAACAATCGTATATCACGAGTCTGTGTCGGTGTTTCAGATCATAGGCTTCATCCTCATGCCGATAGGTTTCTACTTCGGCGCGAATCCGAAGAAGAGCGAGAAGATAACCGTGAAGTGGGCGAAATATGTGTTTACCTGCTTCTTTTCGAACGGAATGCAGGGAGTATTGCAGAAGGTGATAATCCGCTCGTCCCATTCGGACGAGAACGGAATGTTCCTGATGAGCGCGTTCTTCATTGCGGCTGTGATTCTTATTGTCATGTGCGTGATGAAGAAGGAAAAGGTGAAAGAGGGCAAAGGTTTCGCTAAGAAATACGCTTCATCGATAATTGTCGGAATAGCGGACGCGTTCCAGCATAAGGTGAACACGGTTCTGAGCGGCGTTTTGCCGAGTATCATCTGCTACCCGGTAATAAACGGCGGAGGAATCGCGGGCGCGACGCTGGTTTCGGTGTTCGTGTTCAGGGAGAAGCTTGACAGGAAGCAGACGATCGGGTTTGTTATCTGCGTTGTTTCTATCGGGCTTATGTGTATTGTGTGACACTTACCCGGTCACAACAACGATTATCGGAGTTTCGCCGATTTTCGCGTCAATAATCCCGGCTTCGACCGCCGCGAAAATCACCGCGAGCGGTAAAATCCGCGCCGCCGAATACCCCGCAAACGCCTCGCGCTCATCGACCGTCTTCGGAATATCGGGCTTCCGCGCCCCGATGAGCTTTTTGATTTTCCCGCCGACTTCATCGAAGAGCTCATTCACGACTTTAGAAGTAGTTTCGCAGAATTTCGCGTAATCCGCGTTCGAAATGACCGGAATTGTCAGATTTGTGCTGGTCTCATCGCGTTTTACAATGTGCAAACGCTTCAGATCAGGCAGATTTTCGAGCAGCCGCGAGTCAGGAGTCCTGCCCTCCGCGAGGTCGAGGAAGAGATCGCGCGCCTCAAGCAGCGACATCGGCTGGGTCAGCCGCCCGTATGCCCAATGCGTATCGCCGAACGCCGACTGAAAATCGAAGACCATCCCGCACCCGTTTTTGCTCGTCCGCGCCGTCTGCGCCGGACCTGAGCTGTCGTATTTCGGGAAGGATTTGTCCTCAATCTGTCCGATCGCGAGCCAATTTCCGCCGTTCGGACGCTCCGGAAGCGAAATTTCGCCTCGGAGTTCGTCCTGCGCGAGCTCGCGGAGCCGCTCGGTCAGCGTGTAAAGCGAAAATAGTTTCATCGTTTCGAGCGCCTTCCCCGAAAGTCCCGGGAAATCGAACCGTCCGAGTGACCCGGCGAGCGGTTCGAGAATCTCCCTCGCAAGCTCCTCCTGCGCTTCGATATCGCCGTAAGAATCGCTCTTTTTCAAAATAAACGCCCGCGTGTAACAGAGCCCGCCGGGCGTTTTGCCCATGAGTTCGCCCCGGACGAGCCGTTCAAGCTCATTTTCGACATACGGCGCGGCGACTCCGAGCGAATCGGCGATCGCGCCCGCGTCGAGCGGTTTCTCGTACGCCGCGACGAGGATGTTCTGCGAAAGCAGCGAATTTACAAGCGTAAACGGCTCGTTGTTCCGCCCGGTTCTGCCCCAGAGGGTCAGCGTGAGCGGCAGCGGCGAATACGAAAGTTCCGAATTTTTTGTTTGCAGCATATCAAGTTTCTCCCGCACCAATTTTCTGCCCGAATTCAGGCGGCGTTTGACCGTCCCGACCGGAATCTCCAGCTCTGTTGCCACTTTTTCGACGCTTTCGCCGCGCATATAATGCCGCACCATCACTTCTCGATAAATGTAGTTCAGCCTTGAAAGCGACTGCCTGACGCGCGAATACTCGGCGTCGAGCCAGGAATTTTCGCGGGAATTCCGCTCGGGAATCAGCGAAAGCCGGCTTCCGTCGTCAAAAATTACGCACGAATCGCGGTATTTCCGTCGCAGAAAATCGTTATTTCGTCTGTAGAACAGGGTTTTCAGATACGCCGTCGGGTTTTCGATGATTTTTCCGGCGCGGATATCCGCCAGAGCCGACAGAATCGTGTCGGAAACTACATCTTCCGCCGCGGTTTTGTCCGCCCCGAAGACCCGCCGCGAGAGATCGAGCAGTTCATCATAATAATTTTCAAGTTCAATTTCGGTCACGGGATGACCTCCTTTCACAAAATAAGTCGCGCGGGGCTTCAAAAGGTTCGCGGTTTTTAATAATTATACCATAAATTCGCGAAAATCGCAACAAAAAAACGCGGAGAACCGCGTTTTTTCTGTTTTTATTCGAAGCAAGCCAGAATCTCGTCGTAATGAGCCTTGACTTTGTTTATGTTCTTCGCGTAATACGAAGCGAAATTCGGGTCGTCAGCTCTTACGCGATCCATGACAGTGAAGCCGAATCCTTTCCAGCCGTCAAAGATGAATCCGAAATCGAACACGCGCTTCGATATGATGAAATCGATCATCTCGATCGACTCCTCGTCGCGCGCTCCCTTTGTCTTAAGCACCGTCTCGTAGTAGATAGGAAGCACATTCTTGTATGTCTCGGCGCAGAGTGCCTCGGAGATGATTCCGGCGCGGTCGGTGTTGACTACCGTTTTCGGAATCGCCATTATTGTGAAGCCTCCGTCGACGAACTGCACGTAATCGCTCTGAGCCTCGTCGAACTTCGGATACGGAAGAATGCCGTAATCATTTTCGTAATTGCGCAGATATGTCAGACCGGACTCGACCATAGCGCTCGCGAAGAGCGTCGTTCCTTCCGCCATCTTTTCGATGCCGGCGTAGTTGTCGTTTCCGGCTGAGTTTTTATAGGACATATCAAAGAATGTACCCTGATTGACCCGGCAGAGGTTTATTACCTTCGATATGACGTCGGAGGTTCTTTCAACGTCAAGCACGATCTCGCCGTCCTGAATGATCTTCACGCCGGACGTGAAGAGAAACGCGCACGGGCTGCTGGTTGCCGTCGAATATCCGTAGAAATCCCCGAAGTCCCGCTTGCCATCGTTGTTGAGGTCGGTATAGACGTCTTTTGAGAGCTCGGAAAGTTTGTCTATTGTCCATTTCCCGTCGCGCACCAACTGATACATATCCGGCAGCTGATAGGATTCGGCGTAAACCTTGTCATAGTAGATCGAGAAGGTTCGTCCGATCGAGGTCAATGAGAAATCGCCGACAGCGAAGAACGCTTTGCCGTTATATGTCAGATCCTCGCGCGTACTCGGCGACCACCAGGGCTTCTCGAAGTCAACGTAATTTATGTCGTACCAGTTATTGAGTATACCCGCGGATACCCAACTTGTCGCGGTCGTCACGTGCTGGGTCAGAAGCTGATATTCATCGTCACCGGCAATCACGGACGCCCGAACAGAACTCGCGAGGTCGCCATATTCCCAACAACAAAATTGAACTTCACGTTGAACCTGTCCTCAACCGTCTTGTTGCGGTGATATATGGTGTCGGACAGCACGTCGCCGTTTTGCTCTTCGCTGAAGAATCCGTCCTGGCAGAAGGAATTTACCGTGATGCTGAACTCCTCTCCGCCGTAGTCCATATCCGGCAGACCGTCGTCGATCAGTTTCCGCTGATCCTCGATTGAAAGCTCGCCTGTGGCGGCTTCGGACGTTGTGTCGCTCGCGGTCGTGTCGGACGGCGTTGTCTGCTCTTTACCGCAGGAAAACAGTGCCGAGGACGCGAGGATAAGCGAGAGTATGAATGTGAATCTGGTTCTTGCTCTGTTTTTCATCAGTGGGTATCTCCTTAAAATTAAAATTCCGGAACGTCGATCGGCACCGAGCCGAGATTGACCGAATCCGCCGAGAGCAGACCCGCCGCCGTCCAGTTCGCCGCGTCCTCAAACGCCACCGGAACCGGAGTGCCGTTCATGACGCAGTCGGCGAACCTGTCGAGCATCATCAGCGCGCCGCAGTCATAAAGCGCGTATGTGTCGTTGTCGGGCAGATCGGCGGCGTAGTCGTCCGGATTCCAGTATTTCTTCCACTCGTCCGTGACGAGATCCTTGAATTCGTAGACGTTTTTCCACTCGCCGGGCTTGCAGACGTCCTTAATGAAGACCTTGTGGAAGTCGGTCGGTCCCTGCGGCGCCTGATAGCAGCCCTTCGTTCCCTGGAAGCTGTAGTAGGTCACGTTGTCCGGACGGGGTGAGACGAAGCTCGCGCGCAGGCGGATGAGGTGCTTCTTCCCGGTCTCGAGCATCAGCGCGCAGGTGCTGTCCGCCGGCATATCGAACGCGCGTCCGGACGCCATGCAGGACACCTTCGTCACTTTCTCACCCATGATGTGGAGGAGCGGACCTATCGTGTGCGTGATGTACGGGTGTCCGCGGCGGCCGAAATAGGTCTTCTGACGCCAGCCGCCGATGTTCGGGAAGAGCGGGTGGTATTCCTGAAAATCTTTCAGATAGTCGCTCTCGGCGTAGTAGATCTCGCCGAACATACCGCGCTTTATCATTTCCTCAACTATCAGCAGCGGACGGATGTAGCAGTAGTTTTCCGCCATCATGTACACTTTTCCGCTCTTTTTTATCGCGTCTCCGATGCGCCTTATGTCGTCGAGAGTGGTCGCGACTATGACCTCGCTCATCACGTGTTTCCCGGCGTTCAGCGCGTCGACGACGGTTTCGGCGTGGACGTCGATCGGCGTCGCCATTATGACCGCGTCGATGTCCTCCGCCGCGCAGAGCTCACGGTGATCATAATACGCGCGGACGCCGTATTTTTCCGCCATCATGTCGGCGCGCGCCCTGTCAATGTCGCAGACGGCGGCGAGCTCGACTTTATCAGATTTTACCGCGTTCTCGCAGTGTGTGCTTCCTCGTCTGAGCCCTACGACTCCGACTCGTAATTTATCCATGATTTACAGTCCTTTCTCACAGTCCGAAATCCGGAACCTCGACCGGGATTCCGCCGCCGTTCACCGACGCCTCGGAGAGGAGTCCGGCTGCCGTCCAGTTCAGTGCGCGCGCCGCGCTGACCGGCGGTTCGGTGTTGTTTATAATGCAGTTGGCGAAAGCCTCGAGAAGGAGCGGCGCTCCGATGTCGTACTTCTGCGTTCCATCGTCCTGTGTGTCGTCGAAATAGTTCTCGGGGAAGATGTCCCACTCCTTCGGCAGGAAGCCGCGGAAATCGTAGACGTTGCGCCACTCGTTCGGGCGGCAGAGACCGCGGATGTGGATTTTGTGGAAATCGGTCGGTCCCTGCGGTCCCTGATAGCAGCCCTTCGTGCCCTGGACGCTGTAGTAGGTGTAGAGGTCGGGGCGGCTCGAGACGAAGCTGTTGCGGAGTCTGATCATTCCGCCGTCCTTCGTCTGAAGCATCAACACACAGGTGTTGTCGGCGGTGAGCTCCGGGAAGGAATGCCCGGCGGACATACAGGTGACCGTCTTGATGTCGGAGCCCATCGTGAAGCAGAGCGGACCCAGTGTGTGCGTGATGTACGGGTGACCCTGACGCCCGAAATAGACCTCTCGTCTCCACGGCTGGAGCTTGTCCGGGAAGCCGGGGCGAAGCTGGAAGTCCATCAGGTAATCGCTCTCGCCGTAATAAATGTCGCCGAGGAGACCCGCTTTGATCATGTTCTGAACGATTGTCAGCGGGCGGTAGTAGCAGTAGTTTTCCTCCATCATGTACTTGCCCTTCGCGGTTTTCACGGCGTTCGCGATGCGCAGGCAGTCCTCCATCGTCGTCGCGCAGGTAACCTCGGAGAGCACGTGCTTTCCGGCGCCGAGAGCCGCGACGACATGGTTCGCGTGATCGGGTATCGGCGTCGCGAGGACGACCGCTTCGACGTCAGTCTTCAGAAGCTCGTCGAGCGAATAATATACGGCGGGGACGTTGTTATCAAGCGCGAATTTATCGGCTTTCGCCTTGTCGAGGTCACAGACCGCGACGAGCTCGAGGCTGTGCGCGAAGTCCAGAATGTGCTTCGCGAGGAGTCCGCCCCGATTCAGTCCTACGACGGCTGTTTTTACACGTTTCATCATTGCTTCTCCCTTCAGATTCCGAATTTGGACAGATAATCTACCGAAGACGCGAGTCTCTCTGCCGCCTCTTCGTCCGAGTCGGTCGGATACTCCATCGAGTAGTAGCGCGAATACCCGGCGTCCTTGAAGATTTTGATGACCGACGCGAAATCGACCACGCCCTCGCCGTAGCGCAGGAGCGAGTTGCCCTTTACGGCGTCGCGCAGATGAACGTGCGCGGTCCGCGGCGCGTAAAACTTCGCCGCGTCGAGCAGATCCTCACCGGCGTAGGTCAGGTGCGCGGTGTCGAACGTGCACCTGACGCGCTCGTCCTGCATCGACCAGTATTCATCGATTTCGGAACGTTTTTCGGCGAGTGATTTCTTGTGCGGCGCTTCGATTGAGCAGATCAGCCCGTACTTGTCGCCGAGGTCGGCGAGCTTCGAGTTGAACTCCGCGCGCTCTTTGAGCTGTTCGGAGCGTTCGACGTCGGGCTTCGGGTTTCCGCAGCAGTAGGTGACGACCGCCGCGCCGAGCTCCTTCGCGAGCGCGTAGCCGTTTTCCATCTGATTGACCGTATAGTCGCCGCTGATATTGACGCTGACAGCCTTCATTCCGGTCTTTTTGAATGTCCCGGCGCAGTCCGCGATCGACTTGTCGGTCGCGTTCGGGATGTCGAAGTGCGGCACCCAGTCGCCTGCCGTGCAGAGCTCGACCTTGTCGAATCCCGCCTCAGCGAGCTTTTCGAGAGCTTTTTCGAGCGTGAACGTGCGGAAGGTCATCGTTGACGCCACGAGTTTTGAGTTGTTCATTGATTTATCCTCCTAAATGGTTTTCAAAAGATTGTCTATCGTCCCCGACGCGAGCATAAGCGCCGCGGCTCCGGCGATTATGCCGACCGCTTGCTGCGCTTTGAGCTTCTCTTTGAAGAAAATCAGTCCGCACAGAGTCGAGATGAGTATCACCGAGCCGTTGAAGGTCGGGTAGAATACGACGCTCGGCAGCTGTCCCGCGAGGAAGATGTTCAGCCGGTTGTAGACGCAGCCGGCGATTCCGCAGGCGACGAGGTAACCGACCGCCGACACCGGTATCGGCTTCGAGCGGTGCTTTTCAGATACGGCGAACGACATGACGGTGAAGAGAAGCGCCGATGTGAGCGCTGCGGAGAGCATCATTTCGTTGATTTTCGACGCTGACGCGGAGCGCTGGTGGAGCTTGAAGATTATTCCGACCGCGGCGCTGCACGTGAAGAACCCGGCGCACCAGAGCTTCCATGATTTTTTCGCGTGGTCGTTTTTCGGCGAGACGACGAGAAACAGCGCGATCATCAGAATGGCGACGCCGACAGTCTGCGAGACGCTCGCGCCCTCACCGAGGACGAATACGCCGAAGCCGGTCGAGATCAGAAGCGACGCGCAGCCGATGAAGGCGGTCAGGGAGACCGGACCGGTCGCCATCGCCTGCATCTTGAAGAACAGGAACGCCGCGGTCACAACGCCGTAAAGCATTCCCCATAAGACGCTCCCGGCGTCAAAGCTCAGTCCTCCTGAAATCATTGCCATCCCGCCGAGCAGGATCACCCAGATTCCCGAGACCGCCGCGTTGAAAAGCAGCACGCCGCCGGGACTGTCAAGCCCTCGGTTCCCGAACTTGTGCAGGAGCAGATTGTTTGCCGCGGCGAACAGGATTGACAGGCAGAGCAAAAGATATGGTGGCAATTGTTGTCTCCTTTCGTTTTCTTTGTCTCAATTATATCAGATAAAAGCCATAAATTCAAACCTCTCAGTTATCATAAAAGCGCTCAAATTTATCATTCGACGAAAAAGACGCTTGACATACTCCTGAAATTGGTGTAAAATATAGAAAAACGATATGGAGGGCGAGTTATGCCGGAATCTCTCAGATTTGAGGAAATGCGGGGATTTTTCAACCGCGACGGGTATTTCTTTCAGCAGACGCTCGGGCGGCAGCTTCTGACAGAGCCGCACAGTCATGATTTTTATCCTTTCGGGTTCCTGTGTGCATATAGTGAACGGTTTTGAAGTGAACTGTTCCGAGGGTGACGTTTTCCTGCTGCGCCCCTGTGACGTTCACTCGTTCAGGGATCAGGGCGACGGAACGAATATCGCCGCGCTTTCGGTCGCCGTGTCCGAGGTCGAACGGTTCATCACCGTGTACGGGTTCGGAAACGACGCCGTTTTTGACCGTCAGGAGACCCCGGCTGAGGTGCCGCGTACTGTCGTCAGAAGAATCGAGCGTCCGGTTTTTTCCGAGCTGTGCGACAGCGTGTTCGCGATTCCGGAAAGCAGACAGACGCCGCTCTGCCGCGTTCTGCTCGGGGAGTTTTTCGGACGGTACATAAAGGACCGCGCGGGAATTGACAGCGCTATGCCGCCGTCGTTTTCGGCGATCCTTTCCGAGATGAACCATTTGCCAAACGCCGCGGAGGGTGTGAGCGCCTTTCTGAGGCTGTCGAACTTCAGCCACGCGCAGCTTTGCCGCCTGACAAAAAAATACCTCGGCATGACGCCGGGGGAGTATATTAACAGTGTGAGGATGAAATACGCGTACGAAATGGTAATGTCCGGCGAGAAAGACTACGAGACAATCTGCGAGGAGATCGGTTTTTCGAGCTATACGTATTTCTGCCGCCTTTTTGAGAAAACATACGGCGCGACGCCGGCAAAGACGCGGAAGAGCTATTATTCCGGATACCAGACAATATGATCTGGTTTTCTTGACGAGGCGCTGAATAAACCGGGTTTTAGGGGGATACTGTCTGACCTGTGTATTATTGTGAAAACGACAGAAAAAAAGCATCGTCGGTGTGGCGTTTCACGCACTGACGATGCTTTATTCTGACCTTGATAAGTCGGTGATTTCAGTTGTTTATCAGTCGACCGGATATTCCGTCAGCAAGACCTCTTCCCAGACGTTCTCTCCGTCCTTCAGGAAATACGTGTTGACACTATACGGAGTGAAGCGCGCGGTAAGCGGAACTCTCAGAACCGGACCGGAAACGGTGACGTCTGTCTCCCTGCCGTCCGTCTCGTACAAGCGCAGAACCATACCTGTCCCGTCCTCGCCCGGCTTGCAGGCGGACAGCTGAATGTTCTCCTCGCTGACGCGGAGACCCTCCAGCGACGGAGATGTGAGCGCGCCGGAATGCCATGTCTCGATAATATTCGTGACCGGCTTGTTCAGCAGTCTCGCCGCCTGAATGACCGGCGT
>ERZ808245.838-NODE-838-length-13767-cov-3.377625_pt1 | contig 13767 bp, 14 predicted proteins | sample MGYA00521243_ERZ808245 | MGnify/ENA primary metagenome ERZ808245 (study PRJEB31516, sample SAMN03275576) | gut metagenome | biome: mammalia-associated habitat; material: feces | host: Papio cynocephalus | place: Kenya | collected 2012-07-07 ... | reverse complement strand
GCCGAACTGCAATTCGAATCCGGATACCCGTACATGGTGTTCGAAGACACCGTGAACCGCGCCAACCCGATAGACGGCAGAATCACCATGAGCAACCTGTGCTCGGAAATCCTCCAGGTGCAGGAGCCCAGCGCCTACCACGAGGACCTCTCGTACGCGCATGTGGGACGCGACGTCTCCTGCAACCTCGGATCCCTCAACATCGCCAAAGCCATGGACGGCGGACTCGCCCAAACGGTGGAACGGGCGATCCGCGCGCTCACCTCGGTGTCCGAACACACGGACATCACCTGCGTGCCATCCATCAAACGAGCCAACGACGAAGGCCACGCCATCGGCCTGGGACAGATGAACCTGCACGGATTCCTGGCCAGGGAAGCCATCATGTACGGTTCGCCCGAAGCCCTCGACTTCACCGACATGTATTTCATGACCGTCGCCTATCACGCCTACCGTGCCTCGCACGCGCTCGCCATCGAACACGGCACGCGTTTCGCCGGCTTCGAACGGTCCGACTACGCGAAACCGGCGGGCGAAGGCAACTACTTCGACAAATACACGGACGGCGCTCGCTCGCTGGCGCCGAAGACGGAAAAGGTCGCGGCGCTGTTCGCGAGCCGCGGCATCCGGATCCCCGATGCGGAGGATTGGAAACGCCTGCAGGACGACATCATCCGCGACGGCATCTTCAACCAGTACCTGCAGGCCGTGCCGCCCACGGGATCGATCTCGTACATCAACCATTCCACGAGTTCCATCCATCCGATCGCGTCGAAGATCGAGATACGCAAGGAAGGCAAAATCGGCCGCATCTACTATCCGGCGCCGTACATGACCAACGGGAACCTCGACTATTACGCGGACGCGTACGAGATCGGATGGAAGGCCATCGTCGACACCTACGCCGAGGCCACGCGACACGTCGACCAGGGATTGTCCCTGACCCTGTTCTTCCCCGACACGGCGACCACCAGAGATCTGAACAAGGCGCAGATCTACGCGTGGCGCAAGGGCATCAAAACACTGTACTACATCCGGATACGCCAGCAGGCGCTGTCCGGGACCGAAGTGCGGGGCTGCGTCAGCTGCATGCTCTGAATTCGGCAAACCCAAGGAAAGGAGCCGACCATGTCACCCATGGTCTACCGCGCGGTGCTGCGACTGACGGCACCGGACGAATACCGACGCCTGTACGGACGCGGCGGAAAACCAATCGGAAACAACAGGACGACCAGAAAGGACGGCCGGCATGGCACCGATATCCGTACCGCGCAAGCGGCTTAGGCTCATCGACCGCGTGAGCGCCATCAATTGGAACAAACTCGAAGACGACAAGGACCTCGAGGTATGGGATAGGCTGACCGGCAACTTCTGGCTGCCGGAGAAAGTGCCGGTATCCAACGACCTGCCGGTCTGGCGGAGCATGGGGGAGGCGGAGCGCACGCTGACCATGCGCGTGTTCACCGGCCTCACCCTGCTCGACACCATCCAGGGGACCGTCGGTGCGGTCAGCCTCATCCCCGACGCGCTCACCCCGCATGAGGAGGCCGTCTACACGAACATCGCGTTCATGGAGTCGGTGCATGCCAAAAGCTATTCGTCGATCTTCTCCACGCTATGCTCGTCCAGACAGATAGATGAGGCGTTCTCATGGAGCGAGGAGAACGAATACCTGCAGAGGAAGGCGAGCATCGTGCTCGACTACTACGAAGGCGACAGCCCACTCAAACGCAAGGTGGCCTCCACCCTGCTCGAATCGTTCCTGTTCTATTCGGGCTTCTACCTGCCGATGTACTTCTCCGCGCACGCCAAACTCACCAACACCGCCGACGTGATCCGCCTGATCATCCGCGATGAGGCCGTGCATGGCTACTACATCGGATACAAATACCAGAAAGGGCTCGAACGGGTCGGTGAAAGCAAACGAGGCGAGCTGCGCGACTACACCTACGACCTGCTCAACGAGCTATACGACAACGAGGTGGACTACACGCGCAGCCTCTACGATCCGGTCGGTTTGACGGAGGACGTCGAGAAGTTCCTGCGCTACAACGGCAACAAGGCGCTGATGAACCTCGGATATCCCGCGCTCTTCCCGCAGGAGATCTGCGACGTGAACCCGTCCATCCTCGCCGCGCTGAGTCCGAACGCCGACGAGAACCACGATTTCTTCTCCGGTTCGGGAAGCTCGTACGTCATGGGCAAATCGGTCGAGACCGATGACGACGACTGGGACTTCTGAACGATTCGCGGATCCGGAGCGGTCGGCGGTCAGCCGCGCAAATATCTGCCGGTGACGCTTTCCGGGCATGCGGCGACCCGATCCGGCGTCCCCTCGCACACGACGCGGCCGCCGGCCTCGCCGCCGCCCGGACCCATGTCGATCACATAATCCGCGTTCGCGATCACATCGAGGTCATGCTCGATCACCACCACCGTCGCGCCGGAACCCACCAACGAGTCGAACACCCGCAGCAGCACCCGCACATCCAAAGGATGCAGACCGATCGTCGGCTCGTCGAACACGAACACCGAACCGGATTGCCCACGGCCCATCTCACTGGCCAGCTTCAACCGTTGCGCCTCGCCACCGGACAACGCCGGCGTGGGTTCGCCAAGCGTCAGATACCCCAAACCCAGCCTGTGCAACGTGGCCAGCTTCGACCGCACGGGCCGCAGCGAATCCAGCAACGGCGCCACCTCATCGACGTTCATCGCCAACAGCTCCGGCAGCGAACGCGCGACGCCATCCGCGCACTCCAATCGGATGCCATCGGCCGCATCCGCATAACGCGTCCCATGACAGTCGGGACATTCGACATCGACATCGGGAAGAAACTGCACGTCCAACGAGATCGAGCCGGTGCCATCACAGGTGGCGCAACGCAAAGCACCCGTATTGTACGAGAACGCGCCGGGCTTGAGGGCGCGCTCGCGGGCACCAGGGGTCTTCGCGAACGCGCGGCGCAAATCATCGTGGATGCCGCAATACGTGGCCACGGTCGAACGTATGTTCGAACCAATGGGCGTGGCATCGATCAGCTCCGCCTTCGACACGCCATCCGCATCGATCGAACGGGCCGAAGCGGGTAACGCGGCGCCGCCAATGACCGAGCGCAACGCGGGAACCAGCGTCTCCGACACCATCGTCGTCTTCCCGGAACCGGACACGCCGGTGACTACGGTGAGCCGCCCTCGCGGAACATCCACCGACAGAGGACGCACCGTATGCACGGCGTTCGACTCCAAATGAATCCGGCCATCGGCGAACATCGCGTCCGCTTCGACCCGGGGCCGCACCCGCTCATGCACGGCGCCGCCATCACGCAGAAAAGGCGCGATCCGGGAACCGGACGCCGCCACGACATCCGCCACCGAACCCTGCGCGACCACATGGCCGCCCCCCGCGCCGGCCACCGGACCCATCTCCACCAAATGGTCCACCGAAGCGAGCACGCGCGTGTCATGGTCGACCACGACCGCCGAATTGCCATCGGCCACCAGATCGCGCATCACGCCCAACAGACCATCAACATTCGCCGGATGCAAGCCGATCGACGGCTCGTCCAACACATACAGCACACCCGTGGTGCGGTTGCGCACCGAACGGGCCAACTGCACACGCTGGCGCTCACCGGTGGACAATGTCGCGCCGGCGCGGTCGAGCGACAGGTATCCCAGTCCGAGTTCCATGAGCCGTCTGGCCGTGCCCTCGAACGATTCGCAGATGGCCGAAGCCATCTGCCGCATCTCCCGCGGCAGCGAGGCCGGCACCGAACGCACCCAGCGCACCGCCTCGTCGAGCGTCATCGCAGTGGCCTGCGCCAGATCGATGCCGAGAATCCGGGGCTGGCGGGCCTGACGCGAAAGCCTCGTGCCGGAACAGTCGGGGCACGGCCCCTCGCTGAGGAACCGTGACACGCGTTTGAGGCCCTTCTCGTCCTTTGCCTTGGCGAGCGCGTTCTCCACGGTGTACACGGCGTTGTAGTAGGTGAAATCGAGCTCGGCGAGCTCATTGCCCTTCTTCGGCTTGTACAGAATGTGCTTCTTGACGGCCGGACCATTGAACACGATGTCCCGTTCGACGTCGGTCAACTGGTTGAACGGGACGTTCGTGCGCACGCCCATCGCGCCGCATACCTGCTTCATCAGGTCCCACATCAACGAGCCCCAGGGCAATACCGCGCCGTCGTCGATGCTTTTCGTCTCGTTCGGCACCAAGGACGCCCGGTCGACCGTGCGCACAATGCCCGTTCCCGAGCAGGTCGGGCACGCGCCGGCGGAATTGAACGCCAACTGCTCGGCCGACGGCGGATGCATAAGCCCGCCACAGGACGCGCATCGAATGGGCAGCTCGGCGGCGACGTTCATCGTGGGAGCGTTACGGGAGCCGCAACGCTCGCAGATATGCGAGGCGCAGCGGGAGAACAACAGGCGCAGACTGTTGAGCAATTCCGTCATCGTGCCGAACGTGGAGCGCACGCCGGGCACCGAAGGCCGTTGGTGCAAGGCGAGCGCCGCAGGCACATGCCGTATGACATCCACCTGCGCGCGGCCCGCCTGGGTGAGACGACGCCTGGTATACGTCGACAACGCCTCCAGATAACGCCTCGAACCCTCCGCATACAGCACGCCCAACGCAAGTGAACTCTTCCCCGAACCGGACACGCCGGCGATGCCGACCAGGCGATTCAACGGAATGTCGATATCGACGTTCTTGAGATTATGCACGCGCGCGCCGCGCACCTCGATACAGGACGGCAGAAAAGCACCAGATGATCGTTCCATACTTGCTACAGTACTGATGTAACGGAAAACACATGGGCGAAGGGGCGATTCATCGTGACGCTGCAGCAATTGCGATACCTGATCGCGGTGGTGGAAAAAGGATCGATGACCGAAGCCGCGAAATCGCTGTTCATCTCCCAACCAAGCCTGTCCAACGCCATCAAAGAGGTCGAACGGAACATCGGATTCCGCATATTCAACCGCGGCCGCGCGGGCGTCACCCTGACCGCCAAAGGCATGGAATTCCTCGGCTACGCGCGACGTGTCGTACAGCAGATGGACGCGCTCGAATCGAAATACGGCGATTCGTAGGACACCAAGCAACGGTTCTGCGTCTCCACGCAGCACTACACCTTCACCGCCAACGCCTTCGTCGAACTCGTGAAGGAACACGGGCACGAGAAATACGATCTCATGCTCAACGAGACGCAGACGCACCAGGTCATCGAGGACGTGCGAAGCCGATTCAGCGATTTGGGCGTCCTCTATCTCAGCCATGCGAACGAACGCGTGTTGTCGGCCGAATTCACACGCAACGACGTGGCATTTCACCAACTGTTCGCAGTGTCCCCCCATGTGTTCCTCCGCCGCGGACATCCGTTGACGGCATTGGGCAGCATCACCCTGGAGGACCTGCGCCCATACCCGAAACTCGGCTTCGTGCAGGGACGATACGAATCCACAAGCTACGCGGAAGATCCTTTCAACGACATCGAAGCGGACCGAACCATCCGCGTCAGCGACCGCGCAGCCATCGAAAACCTGATGATCGGGCTGGACGGATACACCATAGCCACGGGAATCCTGCCGAACCGACTGCACGGGGACGACATCGTCTCCCTGCCGCTCGACGCGGACGAACGCATGCGCATCGGATACATCACCAACACCGGACAGACGCTTTCCGAACTCGCATCGGCATACGTCGACAAACTCAGACAATACGGCACGAATGAAGAAACACGATGACCGCAGCGGCAAACCATAGAATCAAACTATTCAAAAGCATAAAAAATAAGAATTCTCTATGGTAAGAATCCAAAAGCACGCATGGCACGACACTCCTAGGCTTGCACAAGCCGATACAAGGAGGAACAACGTGCCCGGATACGCATTAGGCAACTTTCTCATATACGTGCTGCTCAACACGTTCACCCCAGGTCCCGGAAACATCCTCGCGCTTAACACCGCCACCAACTACGGCTGGCGCAAAGGACGTCCGCTGTACCTCGGCATCTTCACCGGATACCTGCTCATCCAGGCGCTCGCGATCTGCTTCGTGCTCGGATTGGGGTCGGTGCTGCCGAACGTGCTGCACTATTTGAAATACGTGGGAGCTGCGTATATTCTGTGGCTTGCGCTGCATATCGCCTGCAGCAAGCTCGATGCCGAAGAACAGCCGCAGGGTGGGCGGACGTCCTTCTCCATGGGGTTCCTTCCCCAGTTGGTGAATGTGAAGATTTATTTCTTCAGCATCACCGCACTGACCGGCTTCATCACCGATTACACGATGTCGCCGGCGGCCCTTTCGGGCTTCGGCGCGTTCATCGTCATGATGGGCGTGATCGCCACGACCACGTGGATCGTGCTCGGAGTGCTGCTGCAGCGCTTCTATCGCAGCCATTACCGTGTCATCAACATCGTGTTGGGATTGTCTTTGCTGGAATGCGCCTGGGCGATGCTGCATTGAGCGGCATCGGCGCCGCCCATGGCGCCGTGCGTAAGACGAAAGCCGCGCGAAGGGACGCGCGGTGGGAAAATACGAAAAACAGAAAACAGAAAGAGGAAATGGGTATGAACATCACGTACACCGATGAAAAGAAGTTCACCAAGGAGCAGACCCAGAAGCTGTTCCTTTCCGTCGGCTGGGTCTCCGGCGAATACCCCGAGCGCCTGCACAAGGCGCTGATGGGATCATCGACGGTGTTCAGCGCATGGGACGGCGACCGCCTCGTCGGTCTGGTGCGCGTGCTTGACGACACCGAGATGACCGCCTACATGCACTATGTGCTGGTGGATCCCGAATACCAGGGCCATGGCATCGCCGGCCACTTGGTGGGCATGGTCAAGGAGAAGTACCGCGACTACCTGTACATCGAGGTCATGCCGGAGGAGAGCAAGAACGCCACGTTCTACCAGATGCACGGATTCCATATCATGGAGGACGGCGTCGCCATGCAGATCTGCAATCCCGGCGAGAAGCGCTGAGCACGGCGAAGCCATGCCTTGAGGGTCGGCCGGTGCCGTCTGGAAATCGGCTGGCGCATGGAATGTATGCGGCTCTGACCGCGCGACGTTCGAGAAACATGGCAAGGGGTGTCGCCCGTCCACGGATGGGCGACACCCCTTGCTGTTGAATGTTTGTGATATCCGTCAGTGCGTCTGCACGGCGGCACGCTTGCCTCGGGTGCCGAGGATGACCGCGATCATCGACACGAGGGCCACCGCATACAGGACGGTGATGATCGGAATCAGCGCGCTGTACCGATGCGCGGCGTTCGCCGCATGCGACACGACGAAGGACGCCAGCTGGTTGCCCGACAGGCCGGCGAACGCCCATGCGCTCAACGCCAGACCATTGTTTCCTCGTCCGCCTTGCGGCGAACAAGCAACAAGATAGCGAGGACGGCGATGGGGGATGCCTGCATGTCGGAGGACTGCGTCAAACGTGAAAGTGTTGCGAATACTGAATTTCTGGCGAAATGAACATCATTGATGTTCGTTTTGGGGATAACCATGAGGAATCTCTCATGTGAGATTCGCAACGATTTTCGTCGTTCATAATCCAAAGACGCGTTTGACGAAACCCTCGTATGTGCGCCAGTAGGTCTTCGGATCCGTCGCCGAGCTTTCCATATGGCCGGCTCCGGGCACCAGCAGCCTCGTTCTGTCAAGGCTCGAGCATGCGGCGTAATTGACATCAAGGGAGCGCGGACTGACCATGCGGTCGTCTCCTCCGTGGATGAACAGCATCGGAATGACCGTGTGCCTCAGCGAGCGTACGCACGAGGCGTCGGCGAAATCGTAGCCGGCCCGGTATTTGCAGACGAGACCCGCGGCGTCCACGCATGTCGCGGCAAGAAACCTCGGCAGATGGAACATGCCGCGGGCGGCGTCGATGAACTCCGAACGGGCCGATGCGTAGCCGCTTTCCGCTACCGCGGCGACCACATTGCGGGGAAGGCGCGGATCGCCCGCCGCCATCATCACCGTGGACGCTCCCATGGAGCCTCCGTACAGCAATATCCGCGACTGTTCGTCGCCGGCGACGATCGCGTGGATCCAGCCGAGCAGGTCGTTGCGCTCCAGCCAACCCATGCCGACGTACCGTCCCTCGCTCGAGGCCTGCGCGCGCTGCGACGGCACGAGCACGGTGAATCCCATCCGGGCCAGCCGATGCGCCCATTTCGCCATTTCCTCGGGCGCTCCCGTGTAGCCATGCATGCAGATCGCATAGATGTGCGGCTCCGGGTCGACGCAATCAGGGTCGAAGATCCAGCCGCGCAGACGCAGCCCGTCGCCGCTGGTGATGGCGATGGGCTGCTTGGCCTGATCGAACCATTCCATCGCTCCGCCGGCCTCGCCCGCGCGCATTTTCTCATCGCGCTCCGGCGCGATGGCCGCCTGATGGAAAATCGAATGTTTCCATTGCGTGTCGATGGCGAAGCGGAACAGGAGATCGGCCGACGCGGATAGGGCGGCGAGGCCCACCGTGGTGGCGGCCGCGGCCGTCAGGCAGATGTTGCGGACGATTGCTGAGTTGCGTTGCGTCATTGCTGTCTCGATTTCCCCGATTATTGTCGTTTGCCTGCCACGCGTGGCCGTTGCCATGATTGTACTTGCCTGATCAGGATTCCGCCGACGGCTGGCGTGGCTTTCCGTAGATTCGTGCCGTGTCTTCGCGCGGGCCGCTTTGTCCGGGGCGCGTCTATAATTGATTTCCGTTGTCTTGGCGAGGGAAGCGTGCGCTTCCGTAATCGACTCGGCGTGTGATCTGCAAACTCCTCGAGGGTTTCCTCACGGCTCGTTGATGCGCCGAAACAAAAAAGAACGAAACACTTAAGGAGATATAGCTATGGCTACCACCATCACCCTTGAAGGCGCTGCCCGTACCGAGTTCGGCAAGGGCGCCGCCCGCCGCATGCGCGTCGCGCACCTCATTCCGGCAACCGTGTACGCTGGCGGTGAGAAGCCGGCCTTCGTGCAGCTGCCGCAGAAGGAGACCACTCTGGCTCTGCGTCACACCAACGCTTTGTTCACCATCAAGTTCGGTGACGAGACCAAGATGGCCGTCGTCAAGGACGTCCAGCGCAACCCGGTGAAGCGCATCGTCGAGCATGTCGACTTCTACGAGGTCAAGGCCGGCGAGAAGATCGACGTCGAGGTGCCGGTGTTCGTCGAAGGCACCCCGAAGGGCGCCGCCGTCGCATTCGTCGACATCCAGGAGCTCAAGGTCCGCGCCGATGTCGCCAACCTGCCGGAGAGGATCGTCGTCAACGTCGACGGTCTCACCGATGGCTCCAAGGTCTTCGCCAAGGACGTCGTCCTGCCTGAGGGCGCCGAGCTCGATGTCGAGGATCCGGAAGAGTCCGTCGTCACCGTCGAGATTCCGGAAGACGCCGCTCCGGCTGAGGAAGCCGCCGCTCCGGCCGCCGACGCCGATGCCGCTCCGGCCGCCGACGCCGAGTGAATCCACGCGAACTAGCGTGATCGGGCGGATTGCTCCGCTCGCATGATGAAGGGTCCGCATACGTTTCGATGTATGCGGGCCCTTGCTTTTCCAATGGATTTCCCGGTCATCTCATATCGCGAACGCTCGTTATCGATTCCGTTTATGGTGTGAGAGAGTACTAACCAGAACCGGTGCCACAAGCGCTGGAATCCAAACAACCGCATGCCGCCTGAGGGCGGCCGATGCAACAAGAAGAAGTTAAGAATGACTGAACAGAATCATCACGATCCGGCAGGGCTCGACAAGCTCACCGAAAAGTTCACCGTGCTCCCGAACGAAAACCCGGCATCCGACGCCAAGCGTGCCGAACTCATCGACAAGCCGGCATTCGGTCAGGTCTTCTCCGACAACATGGCCCACATGACCTGGACCAAGGGCGAAGGCTGGTCCGACCGCCGTGTCGAGCCTTATGCGCCGCTGAAGATGGATCCGGGCGCATCCGTGCTGCATTATGCGCAGGAATGCTTCGAGGGCCTGAAGGCATACCGTCACGCGGACGGTTCCACTTGGCTGTTCCGTCCGGACGCGAACGCCGAGCGTTTCCAGAACTCGGCCAAGCGCCTGTACCTGCCCGAGCTGCCGATCGATGATTTCATCGGCTCCGTCGCCGCCCTCGTCAAGCGTGATGTGAACTGGGTTCCGTCTCGCCGCGAATACACGCTGTACATGCGTCCGTTCATGTTCGCCTCCGAACCGTTCCTGGGCGTGCGCGCGCCGCAGGAAGTGGACTACTGCGTGATCGCCTCCCCGTCCGGCCCGTACTTCCCGGGCGGTGTGAAGCCGGTCAGCATCTGGGTTGAGGACAAGTGGTTCCGCACCGGCCCCGGCGGTACCGGATTCGCCAAGTGCGGCGGCAACTACGCGGCTTCCCTGCTGGGCGAATACACCGGCATCGAGCATGGTTGCCAGCAGGTTTGCTTCGTGGACGCCGCGACCAAGACCTACCTTGAGGAGCTTGGCGGCATGAACATGATGGTCGTGCACAAGGACGGTCACGTGGAGACCCCGTCCCTGACCGGCAACATCCTGCCGGGCGTGACGCGTCGTTCCCTGATCCAGCTGCTGCAGGACCAGGGTCGTGATGTGGTCGAGACCATGATCAGGCTGGACCAGCTGCTTGAAGACATCAAGTCCGGCGAGGTCACCGAAGTGTTCGCTTGCGGTACCGCGGCCATCATCACCCCGATCGGTCGCTTCAAGTCCGAGAAGTTCGACGTGACCGTTGCCGATGGCGGTTCCGGCGAGCTGACCGTCGCGCTGCGCAACCAGCTGCTTGGCATCCAGCTCGGCGAAGTCGAGGATCCGCACAACTGGATGTGGAAGGTCTGCTGATTTTCCCATCGCTGGTCTGCCTGAGATAACGATGGACCGCCGGAGGGCGGGCTATGGTCATGACGCCTATATGTTCCGGGCCTTATTGCCTTGGAACGTGTGCCGTGGCCATAGCCCGCCCTCCGTTTTTTATTGCGCGCGCCGTGTCCGGGCTGTGGTACTTTTGTTGTCGTTCGGAAATAGGGAAACGCTAAAAAGGGAAGAAGGGGAGAGGCATGGAAATGGCGCTGGAGAGCAATGGCTTCTTCATGGGCATCGAATATCTGGCGACATTCTGCTGTGGCATGGTCGGAGGCTTGGCCGCAGTGCGCAAGGGATACGACATTTTCGCGATTCTCGTCACCACATGGCTGACCGCATTGGGCGGCGGCATCATCCGCGATGTGCTGTTGGGCGCGCTCCCGCCATCCGGTGTATCCGACAAGGGATTGGTGATGACCGCCCTGCTGGCGGCCGTCACAGTGGCCATCATCCATCCCGAGGTGAACAGGCTGAAATGGTCCATGCTGTCATTGGACGCGTTGGCGTTGGGCCTGTATGCAGTCAACGGCACGTCGAAGGCGATGATGTACCACATGTCGGGCACCACCGCGGTGTTCCTGGGCATGTTCACCGCATTGGGTGGGGGATTGATCCGGGACATGCTCATCAACGAGGTGCCCATGGTGATTCGCGACAGACACTGGTACGCGGTTCCATCCGCGGTGGGATGCGTGCTGACCGTGTTGGTGTGCAAGGGAGTGAATGCCGGATTCATCGGATTTCCGGCGGAAGTGGCTCTGGATGTGCTCATCGTCGTACTGATGGTCGTCATGCGGTTGGTGTCGGTGATTTTCGACATCCAGCTTCCCGGCGCGCTGGTACGGCACAATACCTATCTGCCTGGCGAGGCCATTCGTCTTCGGAAAGAGGATGAACATGGTGCCACGCGGCGCCATAGGGAATGACGACGGACGGAAACCAAAAAGAAAACGGGGAGGCCCACAGACTAGGTCTGTGGGCCTCCCCGTTGATTCAGGCGTTATGCTCAGAGAGCGTTGATGGCCACGGCAAGACCGGACTTGCGGTTGGCGGCCTGGTTCTTGTGGATCACGCCAGCGCCAGCAGCCTTGTCGAGCTTCTGGGCGGCAACCTTGTAGGCTGCCTCGGCTGCGGACTTGTCTCCGGCCGCGATAGCCTCGCGGGTAGCGCGGACGGCAGTCTTCAGGCTGGACTTCACGGACACATTACGCTTGTGGGCCTTCTCGTTGGTGAGAACGCGCTTCTTCTGCGACTTGATGTTTGCCACTATTACTCCAAACGACGTTTTCTATAAGGACATACAAACGAAGATGATAACATGGCGCGCGGATAAATCGCCAATGCGCCTGAGAGTGTCGCGGCGCGCACTGCCGATACTAGCAGTTAGAATCGAGTACGTTACGTATTTCACGAGGAGGATGGCGTGGGCCAGCAGCATAACCAGCCCGGTTTCACCGATCAGTCGTTGATCCGCAATTTCTGCATCATCGCACATATCGATCACGGCAAATCCACCGTGGCGGACCGCATATTGCAGCTGAGCGGCATCGTGCCGGAACGAGAAATGCGCGATCGCTTCCTCGACCGCATGGACATCGAGCAGGAACGCGGCATCACCATCAAATCGCAGGCCGTCCGCGTGCCGTGGACGTTCGACGGCACCGAATACACGCTCGGCATGATCGACACGCCGGGACACGTCGATTTCACCTATGAGGTGTCCCGCGCGTTGGCCGCATGCGAGGGAGCGGTGCTTCTCGTCGACGCGACGCAGGGCATCGAGGCGCAGACCCTGTCGAACCTCTACATGGCCATCGACCATGATCTGGCCATCATCCCCGTGTTGAACAAAATCGATCTTCCCAGCGCCGAACCCGACAAGCACGCCGAGGAGATCGCGGGGCTCATCGGCTGCGACCCCTCCGACGTGCTGCGCGTCTCCGGCAAAACCGGCGAGGGCGTGAGGGAGCTGCTCGACCGCATCGTCACCGATGTCCCCGCGCCGACGGGCAAGCCCGACGCGCCGGCCCGCGCATTGATCTTCGACTCCGTCTACGACTCCTATCGCGGCATCGTCACCTACATCCGCATGGTCGATGGCGAGCTGCGCTCTCGCGAGAAGCTGCACATGATGGGCATCGGCATGACCCACGAACCGATCGAGATCGGCGTGATCAGCCCCGATATGATGCCTACGAAGGCGCTGGGCGCGGGCGAGGTCGGTTATGTGATCACCGGAGCCAAGGACGTCAGCCAGTCCAAGGTCGGCGACACCATCACCTCCGCCGAGAAACCCGCGACGGAACCGCTGGAGGGCTATCGTGACCCGCAGCCGATGGTCTACGCGGGTCTGTTCCCGATCGACAACGCGCAGTTCCCGGAGCTGCGTGAGGCGCTCGACAAGCTCAAGCTCAACGACGCGGCGCTGATTTACGAACCGGAAACCTCCGTGGCGCTCGGCTTCGGATTCCGTTGCGGCTTCCTCGGTCTGCTCCACATGGAGATCGTGACCGAACGACTGAGCCGCGAATTCAATCTCGACCTGATCTCCACCGCGCCGAACGTGCCGTACGAGGTCACGGCCGAAGACAACTCCGTGCACCGTGTCACCAACCCGAGCGAATTCCCGGACGGCAAGATCAAGAAGATCGTCGAGCCGATGGTCGCGGCCGACATCATCACTCCGAAGGAATTCATCGGAGCGGTGATGGAGCTCTGCCAGGACCACCGAGGCCAGATGGGCACGATGGAATACATTTCCGCCGACCGCGTGGAGATGCACTACCGCATCCCGCTCGCCGAAATCGTGTTCGATTTCTTCGACCAGCTGAAGAGCCGTACCAAGGGCTACGCGTCGCTCGACTACCATGAGGACGGCGAGCAGGCCGCCGATC